>Ga0065721_10006007_pt1 | contig 19352 bp, 21 predicted proteins | sample Mesricmetagenome_FD_59108 | JGI IMG/M metagenome (GOLD analysis project Ga0065721, IMG submission 59108) | Mesophilic microbial community from rice straw/compost enrichment Sample: eDNA_1 v2 (version 2) | ecosystem: Engineered > Solid waste > Grass > Composting > Bioreactor | place: USA: Davis... | reverse complement strand
CCCCTCCGCCCCGGCGCTTCAGCTCGTGCGCGGCCCGGGCGATGATGCGGCCGCCCGAGGCGCCCAGCGGGTGGCCGATCGCGATGGCACCGCCGTTCTCGTTGAGGAGCGCGGGGTCGAGGGCCGTCCACAGCTTCACGCACGCGAGGGTCTGCGAGGCGAACGCCTCGTTCAGTTCGACGAAGCTCACCTCGTCCCAGGACCGGCCCGCGCGCGCGAGAGCCCGGTTCGCGGCCTCGACGGGGGCGACGCCGAACACGTCGGGGTCGTTGCCGAACGCGGCCCGCCCGGCGATGCGGGCGAGGGGCTCGGCATCCAGCGCCCCTTCGGCGCCCAGCAGCACGGCGGAGGCGCCGTCGTTGATCGGCGAGGAGTTGCCCGCGGTGACCGTGCCGTCGGCGCGGAACGCCGGGCGCAGCCCCGCGAGCACCTCGGCGGTGGAGTCGTCGCGGATTCCCTCGTCGCGCGCGAGGGCGTGCCCCTCGACCTGCACGATCTCGTCGGCGAAGCGCCCCTCGGCCCACGCCCGGGCGGCGAGGCGGTGGCTGCGCGCGGCGAAGGCGTCCTGCTCCTCGCGCGAGATGTCGTGGATCTCGGCGAGCTTCTCGGCGCTCTCGCCGTTCGAGATCGTCCAGTCCTTCCGCAGGCGCGGGTTGGTCATGCGCCAGCCGATCGAGGTGTTCCACATCGTCTGGTTCGCCGCGGGGAAGGGCCGCGGGCTCTTCTCGACCACGAAGGGGGCGCGGGTCATCGACTCGACGCCGCCCGCGAGGATCACCTCGGCGTCGCCCGCCTCGATCGCACGCGAGCCCTGAATCACGGCATCCAGAGACGATCCGCAGAGGCGGTTGATGGTCGTTCCGGGCACGGACGACGGGAAGCCCGCGAGGAGTGCCCCGAAGCGCGCCACGTTGCGGTTGTCCTCGCCCGCCTGGTTCGCGTCGCCGAAGATCACGTCCTCGATGCGGGCGGGGTCGATCCCGGTGCGCTCGACGACGGATGCCATGACGGTGGCCGCGAGGTCATCGGGGCGCACGTCGGCGAACGCTTTGCCGTGCCGCGCGAAAGGCGTGCGGACGGCGTCGTAGACGAAGGAAGCGGCCATGGATCAGGACTCCAGTTCCAGGCCGAGGAGCTGCTCGATCTCGGCGTGCGTGTTGTCGCCGAACAGCTCCCGCACGCGGAAGCCGTCGGGGGTGACGTCGAAGACGCCGTGGTCGGTGTAGACGCGCGAGACGCACCCGACGCCCGTCAGCGGGTAGCTGCAGGATGCCACCAGCTTGGGCTCGCCGCCCTTGGTGAGCAGGTCGGTCATGACGTAGACGTCCTTCGCGCCGATCGCGAGGTCCATCGCCCCGCCGACCGCGGGGATCGCCCCGGGCTCGCCGGTCGACCAGTTCGCGAGGTCGCCGCCGGCCGACACCTGGAAGGCTCCCAGCACGCAGACGTCGAGGTGGCCGCCGCGCATCATCGCGAAGGAGTCCGCGTGGTGGAAGTACGCCGCTCCGGCGAGCGCGGTGACGGGCTGCTTCCCGGCATTGATGAGGTCGGGGTCGATCCGGCCGCGCTCGGGGGCGGGACCCATCCCGAGCATGCCGTTCTCGGTGTGCAGCACGATCTCGAGCCCCTCGGGCAGGTAGCCGGCCACGAGGGTGGGCGCGCCGATGCCGAGGTTGACCACGGCGCCCTCGGGGATGTCGGATGCCACGCGCGCGGCGAGCTCGGAGCGCGAGATGCGGGTGGTCATGCGGTGCCCTCCTCGGACTCCAGGGGTCGGCCCTCGATGTCGACTCCGCCGACGAAGGCGCCGTCGCGGAGCCAGCGACGCTCGCCGACGGCGACGACACGGTCGACGTACAGACCCGGGGTGATGACGCCCTCGGGGTCGAGGGAACCCAGCGGCACGATCTCGTCGACCTGCACGACGGTGGTGGTCGCGGCGGCGGCCATGATGGGTCCGAAGTTGCGGGCCGTCTCGCGATAGACGAGGTTGCCCCAGCGGTCGGCGGCGCGCGCGCTGATGAGAGCCACGTCGGCGCGTATCGGGTACTCGAGCACGTAGTCGCGCCCGTCGATGCGGCGCGTCTCCTTGCCCTCGGCCAGCTGCGTGCCGAAGCCGGTGGGGGTGAAGAAGGCGCCGATGCCCGCCCCGGCGGCGCGGATGCGCTCGGCGAGGTTGCCCTGGGGCACGAGCTCGAGCTCGACCTCGCCGGCGCGGTAGAGCCGGTCGAACACCCATGAGTCGCTCTGCCGAGGGAACGAGCAGATCATCTTGCGTACCTGACCCGCCGCGAGGAGGGCGGCGAGACCGGTGTCGCCGTTTCCGGCGTTGTTGTTGACGACGGTGAGCCCCGATGCCCCGTGGGCGATGAGCGCGTCGATGAGCTCGACCGGTTGACCGGCTCGACCGAAGCCGCCGATCATCACGGTCGCACCGTCGCGGATGCCGGAGACGGCGGCCGCGACGTCGGGGACGGTCTTGTCGATCATGCGTCGACGTTCGTTGAGCGAACAATCATTCGCCTAGCGTACACCGCTGACACTCGCGAGACCAGGGCCGACGCCGCGCCCCGTGTCGCAGGCGCGCGGAATCGCCGGCCGGGCAGGACCCCGGCCGGACGGCATCCGACCCGTCGGCTCAGGCGGCGAGTGCCAGATACGGCTCCCACCGCGGGTCGCTCTTGTCGACCCCTCTGACGGTCCACGAGGAGCCGCGCGGAGGAGCGGGCACCAGCCGCAGCTCCCAGCGCATCTCCTGGGGTGTGCGGTCGCCCTTGACGTTGTTGCACGTCAGGCAGCACGCCACGAGGTTCTCCCACGTGTCCTTGCCCCCGCGGGAGCGCGGGAGGACGTGGTCGATCGTCGAGGCGGCCTTGCCGCAGTACGCGCACCGGTGGGCGTCGCGACGCAGGACCCCGCGACGCGTCACCGGCACCTGCCGGGCCCCGGGCACCCGCACGTAGCGCGTGAGGATGATCACCGCCGGGCGGTCGTAGGTTCCGGCCGCCGCCCAGACGGGGTTTTCCTCGATGCGTTCGACGACCGTGGCTTTGTCGTTCATGACGAGCACGAGGGCCCGCTTGAACGACACGACGGCGAGGGGCTCGTAGCCCGCGTTGAGAACCAGTGTGCGCATTTCCGCTTCCTCTCGAATGGCCGAGACGGCTTCTCGGATGTTCGACTCGCGACGACGGCAGAGACGCAGGGGTATGAAAAAAGGCGCTGTCTAGACAGACAGCGCCTGGGTGATCGCGGCGAAACCGCGGCATCCGAACACACGATGCCGAAGAACGAGCAGCCCGAGCGCATCCATGGTGCGGATGCGCGGACTGGCGTTCATCGGCGTTCCCTCCGGTTCTTCCGACGTCGCTGACAGGCTAACCCACCACGACACGCCCGGGGTCGGCTGCGCGGGGAAACGGGAAGCGGCGTGTCGGAGAACGATCGTCTCCGGCACGCCGCCATCACGAGGGGAAGGTCAGCCCGCGTTCTGCTGCAGCCACGCGTAGGGGTCGACCACCGAACCGTTGATGTGCACCTCGAAGTGCAGGTGGTTCGCGGTCGAGCTGCCCGTGGAGCCGACGAGGCCGATCAGCTGTCCGGCGGCGACGGTGTCGCCCGCCTGCACCTGGCGGCTGCCGTAGGTCATGTGACCGTACGTCGTCGACACCTTCTGGCCGTTGATCACGTGCTCGATGACGATGCCGACGCCGTAGCCGCCGTAGCTCTCCGACGACACGCTCACGACGCCCGCCGCGGCGGCGAAGATCGGCTGGCCACCGGGGGCGAGCAGGTCGACGCCCTGGTGGTATCCCGAGTCCCACAGGCCACGGCCGAGGATGTAGCTGGTCAGCGGCCAGCGCACCTCCCCCGAGCCCGGGGCGGTCATGTTCAGGTCGACGTTCGACACCGACGCGCCGGCGGCGGATGCCAGCTGTCGAGCGCGCTCGGCGGCGGCGGCCGCAGCGGCTTCCTGGTCCTTCTTCTTCTGGATCTCCTCCGCGGTGGTGGCGGAGTAGCTGCTGCGGTCGAGGCTCTCGGCCGTCGCGTCGGACGCGACGACGAGCGACTGGTTGTCGGGAGCCGACATCTGCTGCAGCGTGACCTTCTCGGTCGTGGGCACGGTGGCCGCGTACGCGGGGATCGCGACCGTCGCCACCAGGCCCGCGACCATCGAGAGGATCACGGCGCTGCGCAGCGGCTTGCCGACGCGGCGCGGTGAAGAGCCACTGCCGGTCGGGGCGGGGCGCGTCGTCGGCGCGGTCGCGGCGATGCGCGGGGTCACGGGGCGGCGGGTCGAGCGGGCGACGTCTGCGCGCGCGCTCTTTCGCGTGGGGCCCGTTGCGGGGTCCTCGGGTAGGTCCGCAGCGGGATCGTTGTGTTCAGCCAAAGTTCCTCCGGCGCCTCTGCGTCCATGACGCTGGCTCGTCAGCACTCGATCTTGGGGGCACGATGTGCGGGCTTCACCCTCTGCGGACGACGAGCCGATGAGGCAAACCGCGAGGGGTCCGACGGCGGGCTTCTCGCCTGTGGACCCTCAGAGGCTACCCGAAGATAACGAACAAGTCACGCTTCGGACCCCGCCCGTCCCCGATGCCCGGCGAAGGCTCAGCCTCGGCGCTCGGGCCGACGCGTCACGCCTCGGCGACGAGGAAGATGTGCGAGGCCACCTCGACGGGGAGTTCGAGACCCTCGTCGACACCGTCCATCTGCACCAGGACGTACCCCTCGTTGAAGCGGTACTCGCCGCGCGCCCCCGGCAGGACGCCGGCCGCCTTCAGCTGCTGGAGGAGCTCGGGATCGACCTGCGCCGGCTCGGCCAGACGGCGGACGGTGCCCGAGATCGGACCACCCGCGTCGGTGAGCTTGCGCACGAGCCCCACCACGCCGTCGTCGAACGTCGAGCTGGCGGTGTCCCCGAGCTGGTCGAGACCCGGAATGGGGTTGCCGTACGGCGACTCGGTCGGGTGGCCGAGCAGTTCGACCAGGCGACGCTCGACCTGCTCGCTCATGACGTGCTCCCACCGGCAGGCCTCGTCATGCACGTAGGCCCAGTCGAGACCGATGACGTCGCTCAGCAGGCGCTCGGCGAGACGGTGCTTGCGCATCACGTCGACCGCCTTCTGGCGTCCGTCGTCGGTGAGCTCGAGCCGGCGGTCCTCAGAGACGACGACGAGTCCGTCTCGCTCCATGCGCCCCACGGTCTGCGAGACCGTCGGACCCGAGTGGCCGAGGCGCTCGGAGATGCGCGCGCGCAGCGGCACGATCTTCTCCTCTTCGAGCTCGAGGATCGTGCGCAGGTACATCTCGGTGGTGTCGATCAGGTCGGTCATTCAGCAGTCCTCGATGTCGCGCGGCAAGTCCTCCCAGCCTACCGACCCCCTCCGACACGAGCGCGGGCGCGCGAAGAGCGGGACCCTAGAATCGGACCCATGCCGCACGTGGAACTCCCCACCGACCTCCTGCCCGCCGACGGCCGCTTCGGGTGCGGCCCCTCGAAGGTGCGCGGTGCGCAGCTCGAGGCGCTCGTCACCCGCGGGGCGACGATCCTCGGAACCTCGCACCGTCAGGCGCCGGTGAAGAACCTCGTCGCCAGCACGCGCGAGCGCCTGGCGCAGCTGTTCCGCCTCCCCGAGGGCTACGAGATCATCCTCGGCAACGGCGGGTCGACCGCCTTCTGGGATGCCGCCGCCTTCGGTCTGATCGAGAACCGCAGCCAGAACCTCGTCTTCGGCGAGTTCGGCGGCAAGTTCGCCGCCGCGGCCGCCGCCCCGTGGCTGCAGGCCCCCGACGTGCGCAAGGCCGAGCCCGGAACCCGCACGGTCGCCGAGGTCGTCGAGGGCGTCGACGTCTACGCGTGGCCGCACAACGAGACCTCGACGGGCGTGTCCGCCCCGGTCACCCGCGTCGCGGGCGATGCCGGAGCCCTCACCGTGATCGACGCCACCAGCGCCGCGGGCGGCATCGACCTCGACATCGCCCAGGCCGACGTCTACTACTTCGCCCCCCAGAAGAACCTCGGCTCCGACGGGGGCCTGTGGTATGCGGCGGTCTCGCCCGCGGCGATCGAGCGGATCGAGAAGATCGCGGCATCCGGTCGCTACATCCCCGAGTTCCTGAGCCTGAAGAACGCGCTCGACAACTCGCGGCTGCAGCAGACGCTCAACACCCCGGCGCTCGCGACGCTTCTGCTCCTCGACGAGCAGCTCGGCTGGATCCTCGACAACGGCGGCCTGTCGTGGGCCGGTGCCCGCACCGCCGAGTCGTCCTCCGCCCTGTACGCGTGGGCGGATACCAGCGACCTGGCGACCCCGTTCGTCGCCGACCCCGCCGACCGCTCCCCCGTCGTCGTCACGATCGACTTCGACGACAGCATCGACGCGGCGGCGATCGCGAAGAGCCTTCGCGCCAACGGGATCGTCGACACGGAGCCCTACCGCAAGCTCGGCCGCAACCAGCTGCGCGTGGCGACCTTCGTCTCGATCGAGCCCGACGACGTCCGTCGTCTCATCGGCGCGATCGACTACACGATCGAGCACCTGCCCGGCGCCTGACCCCGCTACGACGAAGGCCGCCCCGCATCTCGCGGGGCGGCCTTCGTCGTAGCGGAGAAGGTCGTGCAGCAGAAGTCAGTAGCTGCGTTCGCCTTCGTCGCGGTCGTCGTCTTCGGACTCGTCGTCGTCGAACTCGTCGTCTTCCGACTCGTCGTCTTCGTCATCGGCGGCGTGATCCTCGGACTCGGTCTCCGCCTCGTCGGCGTCGTCGTGCGCGTGGTCCGCGTCGAGCTCGTCGATGTCGACGCCGTCGAGGTCGCCCGCGTGGAAGCGCGCCTTGGGCTCCTCGTCATCGTCGTCGTCGTCCGACTCGTCGTCGTCGGAGTCGTCCTCGTCCGACTCGTCGTCGGCGTCCTCGGATGCCGCGGCGGCCTGGGCCGCCTGGTACTCGGCCAGCCGCGTCGCCCAGGGCACCCAGTCGGGCGCCATCAGGGCCCCGTCTCCGGGGAGCAGTTCGACCTCGAGGACGGTCGGCTCGGAATCCTCGACCACGGCCACGCTCACGGTCCAGAACCAGCCCGGGTACCCGGACAGGCGCGTGTGGAAGCGCAGCGAGACGACGCCGTCGTCTTCGAGCGTGTAGCCGGCGGCGGGGCCGACCGTGTCGGCCGGGGTGATCTCGTGCAGGGCCGAGAGCGCGAGGTCGTGCGCGCCGGTCAGACGCTCGTCGGCGACCGGCGCGAGCTCGCCCTGCTCAGGCTTCGAAGTCATCGGCGACCTTGCGCAGGACCGCGGCGATCTTCTGGGCGTGCGGGCCGTTGGGGTAGCGACCGCGACGCAGGTCTCCCCCGATGCCGTCGAGCAGCTTGACGAGGTCTTCGACGATGATCGCCATGTCGTCGGCGGGCTTGCGGGAGCGCTTCGAGAGGCTCACCGGGGCGTCGAGGACGCGCACCGACAGGGCCTGGAGGCCGCGCTTGCCGTCGGCGACGCCGAACTCGAGGCGCGTCCCGGCCTTGGGAGCGGGGGTCCCGGCGGGCAGAGCCGTGGCGTGCAGGAACACGTCCTGGCCGTCATCGGTGCTGATGAAGCCGAAGCCCTTCTCGTCGTCGTAGAACCTGACCTTGCCGGTGGGCATGGACACCTCGCTGGATATGTGCGCGAACGCGCGGCGGAACGCGGGAACCGAGCGGATCCCGGTCTTCCAGCCTACGACACCGGCGCCAGGCAGTAGGCTGAGCGCGATGAGCACCCGCACCACCGGCGGCAGCACGCCGGGCGACGACGTCCCCGTCCGACGCATCGACCGCATCCTGACGTTCATGTCGCTGGGTCTGGTCGCCCTGTCGATCGTGTGCTTCTTCATCGTGATCCTCGCGCAGCCGGCCGGGGTCAGCGACTTCACGCAGGGCGCCTGGCCCGTCATCGTCGTCATCCCTCTGTTCGCCCTTCCGATCGGCTTCGCCCTCATGATCGCCGTGCTCGTCATGAGCTTCGTCCGAAGGGCGCGGGCCAACAAGGCCCGCTGACGTGCCCGAGACCTCCGCACAACGCGCACTGGCGGTCTCGTTGGGCGCGCGCGACGACGCCGATCTCGCGCACCTCTTCGCACGACGTCACGTGTCGCCCTCGAGCCCGTGGCGCGACATGTTCGACGCGGCCGAGGCTCTGCTCGATCCCCTCTCGATCTCGCGCGAGCTCCCCTCCCTCTCGCGCGACGAGGCCCTCGTCCTCCTCGACGCCGTCGAGGGCACGCCCGCGAGCGGTGCGGCCCGCGACGCGCTCGTCGGCCACGCCCTGGTCGGAGACGACGGCGTGCCGTTCGCGAGCGTCTCGACCGCGGTCCGCGAGGCGCTTCCCGACGGCGTGCCGTCCGCGTCCCCGCCTCTGGGCGCGACCGGGGAGGCGCCCGCGGAGTCGGCCTCGGAAGCGGCGGAGGCCGCGTTCACGAACGCCGCCGGCGTCGCCGACATCCTCATGCTCACCCTCGAGTCCCCCCTGGGGCGGATCGGCTCGGGCTCCCTCGGCGCCACGGAGCGTCGCCGGCTCGTCGACGCGGGAGCGGTGACCACCGCCGCCGAAGCCGACCTCCTCGTCGGGCTCGCGGCCGACGTGGGTCTGCTCGGCGCGAACGATCGCGCGTGGCTGGTGTCGCCGTCCGGGCGCGAGTGGCTCCGGCTGCCGACGCTCGAGCGGTGGGCCCGAACGGCCCTCGCCCTGCGCGACGCCCTCCCGCGGGCCTACCGCTCCGCCGACGGGGGCTGGATCCCCGGTGAGCAGTGGGCGAGCGCGACCCCCTTCGACCCCGAGGGACCCGAGCGCGCCGCGCTGTGGGTCCGTCGCTTCGTGCGGTGGGGACTGCTCGACGGCGCGGGACGCGTCGCCCCGTGGGCGGCCCCGCTCGCCGCCGGCGGCGACCTCGACACCTCCGCGCTGCGCGACCTCCTCCCTCCCGAGGTCGACCGCGTCTACCTGCAGAACGACCTCACCGCGATCGCCCCCGGACCCCTCGCGCCGCATCTCGATGTGAGACTGCGCACGATGGCGGCGCGCGAGTCCCGCGCCCAGGCGTCCAGCTACCGCTTCAGCGCCGGCACCATCGGCGCGGCGATCACCGCGGGAGAGACGGCCGAATCGCTCCGCGCGTTCCTGACGGGGATCTCCCTCACGGGCCTCCCCCAGCCGCTCGCCTACGTGATCGAGCGCACGTCCGCCGAGCACGGGCGCGTGCGCGTCGGCGTCGACGCCGAGACGCAGCTCACCCGGGTGACGACCGACGACGAGACGCTGCGCCGATCGATGGAGGTCGACCAGTCGCTGCGGTCGGTCGCGCTCGCCCGAGACGACGACGATCTCGTCTCGCACGTGTCGGCCGATGTCGTGTTCTGGGCGCTCACCGACGCCCACTACCCCGCCGTCGCCGTCGACGCCGAGGGTCGACCGCGCGCCCTCGAGCGCGCGAAGCTCTCCGGCGCGGAGCAGCCGGCCCCCGATCCCGTGGAGACCTACGGCCCGCTCCTCGAGCGCCTGCGCAGCGGAGCGGGGGATTCGGATGCCGCGTGGCTCGAGCGCGAGCTCGATCAGGCCGTCCGCGCGCGCGCCGTCGTCGACGTGACCGTGCGCCTGCCCGACGGGTCGGCGCGGGTGTTCCGCCTCGAGGCGACCGGGCTGGGCGGCGGCCGTCTGCGAGGTCGCGACCGGGCCGCCGACGTCGAACGAACGCTCCCGCTGTCGCACATCGACGCGGTCGCCCCGGTCGACTGAGGCCGGGCGACGCCGCGCCCGTCGCGACCCCGGTAGACTCGAACGCTATGTCTGACGGCCCCTTGATCGTGCAGAGCGACCGCACCGTCCTCCTCGAGGTCGCGCACCCCCAGGCGGAGACGGCGAGGCACGAGCTCGCGGTCTTCGCCGAGCTCGAGCGCGCACCCGAGCACATCCACACCTACCGCATCACGCGCCTCGGCCTGTGGAACGCCCGCGCGGCCGGCCACGACGCCGACGCCATGCTCGAGACGCTCGACAAGTGGTCGCGCTTCCCCGTCCCCGCGTCGGTCAGCACCGACATCCGCGAGACGGTCAACCGGTACGGGCGCCTGGTGATCGAGCGCGACGACGAGGGCGCTCTCGTACTGCGCTCGACGGATGCCGCGGTCCTCGGCGAGGTCTCGCGCAACAAGCGCATCGCTCCCCTGCTGATCGGGCACCCGAGCCCCGACAGCTACCTCGTCGACGCGTGGGCGCGCGGACACATCAAGCAGGAATTGCTGAAGATCGGCTGGCCCGCCGAAGACCTCGCCGGCTACACCCCCGGCACTCCGCACCCCATCGACCTCGCCGAGGACGGGTGGAGCCTGCGGCCCTACCAGCGTCAGGCGGTCGACTCCTTCTCCGAGGGCGGGTCGGGCGTGGTCGTGCTCCCCTGCGGCGCGGGCAAGACCCTCGTCGGCGCGGGGGCCATGGCCGATACGCGCACGACGACCCTCATCCTCGTCACCAACACCGTCAGCGCCCGTCAGTGGCGCGACGAGCTGCTGCGCCGCACGACCCTGACGCCCGAGGAGATCGGCGAGTACTCCGGCCAGGTCAAGGAGATCAAGCCGGTCACCATCGCGACGTACCAGATCCTCACCGCGAAGCGGAAAGGCCAGTACGCCCACCTCGCGCTGCTCGACGCGCTGGACTGGGGCCTCGTGCTCTATGACGAGGTGCACCTGCTCCCCGCCCCGGTGTTCAAGCTCACCGCCGACCTGCAGGCGCGTCGGCGACTGGGCCTGACGGCGACGCTCGTGCGCGAGGACGGCCGCGAGGGCGACGTCTTCAGCCTCATCGGCCCCAAGCGCTTCGACGCGCCGTGGAAGGAGATCGAGGCCCAGGGCTTCATCTCGCCCGCCGCCTGTTACGAGGTGCGCATCGATCTCCCGGCCGACGAGCGGCTCGAGTACGCCGCGGCCGCCGACGAGGACCGCTACCGCCTCGCCGCCACGGCCCCCGCGAAGATCGACGTCACCCGTCGCCTGGTGCAGCGGCATCCGGGTGAGCGCGTTCTCGTCATCGGGCAGTACCTCGACCAGATCGACGAGCTCGCCGAAGCGCTCGGCGCACCGCAGATCACCGGCGCGACGCCCATCCCCGAGCGCGAAGAGCTCTTCCAGGGCTTCCGCGACGGCAGCATCCCGCTCCTGGTCGTGTCGAAGGTGGCCAACTTCTCGGTCGACCTCCCCGAGGCCTCCGTCGCGATCCAGGTGTCGGGCTCGTTCGGCTCCCGGCAAGAGGAGGCGCAGCGCCTCGGACGCCTGCTGCGACCGAAGCAGTCGAACCACACGGCGAGCTTCTACACGCTCATCGCCCGCGACACGGTCGACCAGGATTTCGCCCAGAACCGCCAGCGCTTCCTCGCCGAACAGGGGTACGCGTACACGATCCTGGATGCCGACGGGATCGACGCCGCGGCCGCCTGACGCATATCAGCACGCGGCTTTCCGTTCCATATCCAGCACATTGCGGGGTGGGATCACGATAATGAGGGGATGACAGCTCCTCGCATCCTCGTCGTCGACGATGAACCGAACATCCGCGACCTGCTCATCACGAGCCTGCGCTTCGCCGGTTTCCAGGTGCGAGCCGTGGCAAACGGCGCGCAGACGATCTCGGCCGTGCTCGAAGAAGAACCCGACCTGATCGTGCTCGACGTGATGCTGCCCGACATGAACGGGTTCAGCGTCACCAAGCGCCTGCGCGGCGCGGGCTACACCGCGCCCATCCTCTTCCTCACCGCGAAGGACGAGACCGAGGACAAGATCGAGGGCCTCAACGCCGGCGGCGACGACTACGTCACCAAGCCCTTCAGCCTCGATGAGATCGTCGCCCGCATCCAGGCGATCCTGCGTCGCACGATGCAGGCCGACGAGGAGTCGATCATCCGCACCGGCGAGCTGACCATGGATCAGGACACGCACGACGTCAGCGTCGGCGACGTGTCGATCGACCTCAGCCCCACCGAGTTCAAGCTCCTGCGGTACCTCATGCTCAACCCCAACCGCGTGCTGTCGAAGGCGCAGATCCTCGACCACGTCTGGGAGTACGACTTCAACGGCGACGCCGGCATCGTCGAGAGCTACATCTCGTACCTGCGCCGCAAGATCGATCCGCACTCCTCCGAGCCGCTCATCCAGACCAAGCGCGGCTTCGGCTACATGCTGAAGTCGGGCAAGAGCGCCTGAGCGGAAGGCCGCCGTCCTGACACCCTCCGACGATGCGCTGACGCGCTGGTGGCGCGGTCTGAGCCTTCGGACCAAGGTCACCGGCGTGACCGTTGCGCTCCTGGCGATCGGTCTGTTCACCGCGGGCATCGGCACGATGGTGTTCCTGCGCACCACCCTGGTGAACAACCTCGACGAGCAGCTCGCCCAGCAGGCGGCGGGCAGCATCGCGAACAGCATCTTCACCACGACGCCGGTCGACGGCGGCATCGAGTTCACGCAGGTCGACAACGCCCCGCAGATCGGCTCGATGGTCGTGGTCTACGGACCCGACGGTCGCCGCGAGGCCTTCTACAACGGCACCTCGTCGCAGACGCTGCCCGAGCTTCCCCCCACCTTCACGGTGGAGCAGACGTACGGGCAGATCGATCGGCGCATCGAACTCGAAGACCCGGAGTCGGGCGCGCATTTCCTGGCGCGCGTCGGCGTGCTGCAGGTGCCCGGGAACCCCGGGGTCTACACGCAGATGGTGGTGCAGCCCCTGGCGCCCACCGACCGCATCGTCGCCGCGTACATCGGCATCTACGCCTTCGTGGCGTTGCTCATCCTCATCGCCACCGCTCTTCTGACCCGGTGGCTCGTCACCCTCGCGTTCCGCAACCTCCGGCAGGTCGAGACGACCGCGATGGACATCGCCGCCGGTGACTTCAGCCAGCGGCTCACCGACATCGTGCCCGACACCGAGGTGGGGCGGCTCAAGACCGCGATCAACGCGATGCTCGCGCGCATCGACGGCGCTCTCGGGCAGCGGGATGCCACAGTGCGGCAGATGCGCCGCTTCATCGGCGACGCCAGTCATGAGCTGCGCACGCCGCTCGTGACGATGCGCGGGTACGCCGAGCTGTACCGCATGGGCGCCATCCGCTCCGACGAGGACGTGGCCCAGTCGATGGAGCGCATCGAGAAGGAGGCGATCCGCATGGGCGCGCTGGTCGAGGACCTCCTCGCCCTCGCCCGCCTCGACGAGCGACGCGACGTCTCCATCACCGCCCTCGATCTGCGCCCGATCGCGCGCGACGCGGCCCTCGACCTGCGCGTCACCTCGCCGCAGCGCGAGGTGACGGTCGATGACACCACCTCGCGCGACGAGCTGGTGCTTCCGACCATCACCCTCGATCCGCTGCTCGATTCCGGTGGTCACCCGGCGACCTCCTCCACCCGTCGGCGAGGGGCTCCGCCCACCTCCGCCATGGCGATCGCCGGGGCGACGCTGTCGCGCCTGCGCCGTCGGCAGAAGGATGCCGCCGACCCGGCCGCCACGACGGGGGAAGCCCCGGTGGCACCGCCGGCGGGCGTCACGCGCTCGTCGCCGCGGCTCGCGCCGATCGTCCTCGGCGACGAGAACAAGGTGCGGCAGGTGGTGGCGAACCTCCTGGGCAACGCACGCCGGTTCACCGCCGACGACTCCCCCATCGGCTTGCGCATCGGCGTGGATGCCGAGAACGACATGGGCTGGATCGAGATCATCGACCACGGCGAGGGCGTTCCCGAGCAGATCCGGGACCAGATCTTCCAGCGGTTCTGGAGAGCCGACACCTCGCGTACGCGCGAGACCGGAGGATCCGGTCTCGGCCTGTCGATCGTGGCATCCATCGTCGATCTGCTGCACGGGACGGTCGAGGTCGTCGACACCCCCGGCGGGGGCGCGACGTTCCGGGTCTCTCTGCCCCTGGCCGACCGCCGCGACGCCGCCGAGCACGCCCTGATCGAGACGCAGCCGCTCGAGCGCCTCCCCGAGGGCTATCGCCCCGAGGCCTGACCCCGCGACGCCCGCCCCGGCTCCCCGCCCGGACGCGCCGTGGCACCGCGAGAGCACACGATCGGCGGGAGATCGCACGACGCGACGGCGCCGGAGCCCGTGATCTCGCGCCGATCATATGCTCTCGCCGCTCACCTCTCACCGCGCGCCGCTCACCGGAGCGGCCCCCGCGCGCAGCCGACCCGCGCGGCCACGGCGCGGCCCCGCACAACGAAGAACGCCCCCTCCCGGAGGAGGGGGCGTTCTCAGGCGTCAGGCGTGGATCAGAAGTCCATGCCACCCGTCGGGTCGCCCGCGGGAGCGGCGACCTTCTCGGGCTTGTCGGCGACGACGGCCTCGGTCGTGAGGAAGAGACCGGCGATGGATGCCGCGTTCTGCAGAGCCGAGCGGGTCACCTTGGCGGGGTCGATGATGCCCTGTGCGAACAGGTCACCGTACTCGCCCGTCGCGGCGTTCAGGCCGTGGCCCACGGGGAGCTCCGAGACCTTGTTGGCGACGACACCGGGCTCGAGACCGGCGTTCAGCGCGATCTGCTTGAGCGGGGCCTCGATGGCGACCTTGACGATGTTCGCACCGGTGGCCTCGTCGCCCGAGAGCTCGAGGTTCGCCAGAGCGGTCTTGCCGGCCTGGATGAGCGCGACGCCACCACCGGCGACGACACCCTCTTCGACGGCGGCCTTCGCGTTGCGCACGGCGTCTTCGATGCGGTGCTTGCGCTCCTTGAGCTCGACCTCGGTCGCGGCTCCGGCCTTGATGACGGCGACGCCACCGGCGAGCTTCGCGAGGCGCTCCTGGAGCTTCTCGCGGTCGTAGTCGCTGTCGGTGTTCTCGATCTCGCGACGGATCTGGGTCACGCGACCCTCGATCAGCTCCGACTCACCGGCACCCTCGACGATCGTGGTCTCGTCCTTGGTGATGATGACCTTGCGCGCACGGCCGAGCAGGTCGACGGTCGCGTTCTCGAGCTTGAGGCCCACCTCTTCGGTGATGACCTGGCCGCCGGTGAGGATCGCGATGTCCTGCAGCTGCGCCTTGCGACGGTCGCCGAAGCCGGGGGCCTTGACGGCGACCGACTTGAAGATGCCGCGGATCTTGTTGAGCACCAGGGTCGCGAGCGCTTCGCCCTCGACGTCCTCGGCGATGATGAGGAGCTCCTTGCCCTCCTGGATCACCTTGTCGACGATGGGCAGAAGGTCCTTGATGTTCGAGATCTTCTGGTTCGCGATGAGGATGTAGGGGTCTTCGAAGACCGCTTCCTGACGCTCGGGGTCGGTGACGAAGTAGGGGTTGATGTAACCCTTGTCGAAGCGCATGCCCTCGGTGAGCTCGAGCTCGGTGCCGAAGGTGTTCGACTCCTCGACGGTGACGACGCCTTCCTTGCCCACCTTGTCGATGGCCTCGGCGATGAGCTCGCCGATCGCGGGGTCGGCGGCGGAGATCGACGCGGTCGCGGCGATCTGCTCCTTGGACTCGACCTCCTTGGCGGAGGAGAGCAGCTCGTCGGTGACGGCCTTGACGGCCTTCTCGATGCCCTTCTTGAGCGAGATGGGGTCGGCGCCGGCGGCGACGTTGCGCAGGCCCTCGCGCACGAGCGCCTGGGCGAGGACGGTGGCGGTGGTGGTGCCGTCACCCGCGACGTCGTCGGTCTTCTTGGCGACCTCCTTGACCAGCTCGGCGCCGATCTTCTCGTACGGGTCGTCGAGCTCGATCTCCTTGGCGATCGAGACGCCGTCGTTCGTGATCGTGGGGGCGCCCCACTTCTTCTCGAGCACGACGTTGCGACCGCGGGGGCCCAGGGTCACCTTGACGGCGTCGGCCAGCGTGTTGAGGCCGCGCTCGAGACCGCGCCGGGCCTCTTCGTCGAAAGCGATGATCTTTGCCATAAGTGTGTCGTCCCTCCCGGACGGGTGACTTCCAGATTTTGGCACTCGACGAAAGCGAGTGCTAACTCATTCTGGCACTCGCCCCTGGGGAGTGCAAGCCACGACGTCGTCCGTGAGACGACGAACGCCGTGGCATCCGGAGAGGGATGCCACGGCGTTCGCGACAGCGGATCAGGCCAGTCGCACGGACTCCGCCTGAGGGCCCTTCTGGCCGGTCCCGACCGTGAACTCGACGGCCTGACCCTCCTCGAGGACCCGGAAGCCCGACATCTCGATGCTCGAGTAGTGGACGAACACGTCCTGCCCATCGGACACGGTGATGAACCCGTAGCCCTTCTCGGCGTTGAACCATTTGACGGTGCCCTGCGTCATGCGAATCTCCTGTTGCTGGATGACTCGGTCATCGTAAGCACGCGGGATGCCGCCGAACGGGCCCCGTCGGCCATTGTTGACGCGCGTGCCCCCAACTTGTTACGCCGCGGAAACACGCGGCGCAGCGGGGGTCAGGGAGCGGTCGCCGAGGGGGTCGCGCCGGAGGCGCGGTCGAGGCCGATCACCACGACGAGGCGCTTGACGGCACTTTCGTCGTCGGGGGTGTTCGGGTCGTCGGTGGGCTGCAGGAAGTCGCTCTGCGCCACCTCGGCCCCGCCGATCGCCTGGGCGAGCCCCTGCGCCGCCGCCTCGTCGCCCTCGGAGCGGTAGTAGACGGTGGTCCGGGCGAAGTCGGACGAGTCGGAGTCGCCCGTCTCGACGGTGTCGCCCGACCATCCGGCCGCCACGATCTGGTCGCGTACCGAGGCCGCCAGGCCGTCCTGACCGGTGCCGTTGAGCACGACCACGGAATAGGTCGTGTCGACGACGGCCGCGACGGTCGGCTCGGCCGAGACCGTCGGAACCGGAGCGGTGTCGGAGCCGAAGGTGATGCGCCCCGAGGCGACGAGCGTGCCGAAGATCCCGACGATGATGAGCACGAGCGTCGCGATGGCCGCCCACAGGAACACGATCCATCCGCGCAGACGCGGCTTCTCCGCGCGGTGCGCGCCGACGCGGCCGGTGGAGTCCGGCAGGTCGTCGAAACGATCCCGAGGGAAGGTCGAACTGGCCATTGGACGATGCTATCGGTCGGAGTCTGCGCGTCCGATCAGCGCACGGCCGTCCGACCGAGCCGCGACCGCAGCTGCGCGGCCGCGTCGTCGCGCCGACGGCGCAGGCGCCGCACGAGCATGGGGTCGTGCGCGAGGGCTTCGGGGGTGTCGATGAGGCGACCGAGCAGCTGGTAGTACCGGGCCGGCGTCAGACCGAACTCGGCCCGGATCGCCTCCTCTTTCGCTCCCGCATGGCGACGCCATTCACCCTCGAAGGCGAGGAAGGCGAGATCGCGGTCGGAGAGAGGCACGCTCGTCACGCTACTGCGCGCGGGCCGTCCCTCCCGGATGCCACGCCACCCACGCGCCGAGAGGATCGACGTCGGCGAGGATCTCGCCGTCGAGGGCGAGACGGAACCCGTCCTGCTCCGGTCGCGCCGGAGTGGTCCACCCGTCGTGCAGCCCGGGGGCGTCGAGGGTGATCCAGCGGCCCGCGACGCGCGCGGCATCCATGATCGCCTCGCGTCCCGCGCGGGGGACGTGGGCGAGCACGCCCGGCGTCGTGACGACCAGCGTCGCGTCCCGCGGGGCCTCTGCGGCGAGCGCCGGGAGCATCTCGGCGCCGTCGCCGGCGGCGAGCAGCGGCGAGTCCGCGGCGGCCACGTCGAGGGCCGCGACGATGCGCTCGCGCCGGCCGTGCTCCCCCGGCCAGACGAGTCCGGCGAGCCAGGCGCGGTCGTCGTCGTCGCGGGCGTCCAGCGGGTTCAGGTCGATGCCGGCGCGCCAGACGATCTCGGGCATCGCCCACGTCGGCTCTCCGGTCAGCGCGCTGTGCAGCTCGACGGCGGACGGCCCGTCGACGGGGTCGAGGGCGATCACCTCGTCGCCCCGGTGGTAGCGGTACGAGTAGCGATCCGGGTACAGGCACAGACCCGCGCTCGCACCGATCTCGAGCAGCGCGATCGGCCCCTCGATGCGCGCGAGCGCCGGCAGCAGCGCGGCGCACCGGAGCGGCTCATTGGTCTGCACGCTGCGCACCCGGCACTGCGCCTCGACCTCGTCGGCGTGCGCCACGACCCACCGCGCCCAGGCGTCCACGTCGTCGGTGGGAGCCCCGAGGACGCGCGTCACGGCGAAGACGAGCGGGGGTTGACGGCGCGTGTCGGGGATCCGGGCCAGCGCGGCGGCGAGGTCGGCGTCGTCGACCACACGGCGGGCCCACGCCTCGTACACGGCGGATCTACCGGGCGCCTCGTCGCGGGCGAAGCGCCCGTATCGTGCGACGACGGCGGCGACGGCATCCTGATCCACCCCCGAATCATCGCAGTACGGCCTGAGCGGCGCCGGGCACGAGACAATGGAGGAGACGAAGGAGAGAAGACATGACCTACGCCGTCGACAAGTCCGACGACCAGTGGCGCGCCGAGCTGAGCCCGGAGCAGTACGCGGTGCTGCGTCAGGCGGGTACCGAGCGCGCCTGGACCGGTGAGCTGCTCGACGAGAGCCGCGCCGGCCTCTACACCTGCGCCGCGTGCGGAGCCGAACTGTTCCAGAGCGGGACCAAGTTCGACTCGCACTGCGGATGGCCGAGCTTCTACGAGTCGGTGCGCCCCGAGGCCGTCGAGCTGCTCGACGACAACAGCCACGGCATGCAGCGCACGGAGGTGCGCTGCGCGAACTGCGGCTCGCACCTCGGGCACGTGTTCCCCGACGGCTTCGGCACCCCCACGGGCGACCGGTACTGCATGAACTCGCTGTCGCTGAACTTCACGCCCGCCGACTCCCCCGCCGACGGAGCATGAGCGCCCTCGAGGCGATGCGCGACCGCCGGTCGTGGTCGAAGGTCACCGACCTCGCCCCCACCGGACCGGAGCTGGAGGCCTTCGTCGCGGCCGCGGGNCGCGTCGCCGACCACAAGAGCCTCAAGCCCTGGCGNCTCATNGAGATCCGCGGGGCCGATCGNGACATCCTCGCCCGCGCGTTGAACAAGGCGGACGGCAAGAAGGGGTANTCCTCCAAGCCGCGCCGCGCCCCGCTCATCATCGCGGTCGTCGCCGACCTCGGCTCCAAGAAGATCCCTGCGTGGGAGCAGGAGGCCGTGGCATCCGGGGTCGCCCACATGCTGAGCCTCGTGCTCGACGAGGCCGGCTTCGGGGTGTTCTGGCGCACCGACGACAACACGCGCCACAAGGTGCTGGCCAAGGCCCACGGCCTCGCGAAGCACGAGGTGCTGCTGGGCTGGCTCTACGTGGGCGGCAAGCCGACGATGTCGCGTCCGATCCGCCGCAAGACGGTGGATGCCGCGAAGCACCTGTCCCGCATGCCCGGGGGCAAGAAGCGGCGGAAGGTCGACGAGGCGCGCCTCTGAC
>Ga0065721_10050546_pt1 | contig 19353 bp, 16 predicted proteins | sample Mesricmetagenome_FD_59108 | JGI IMG/M metagenome (GOLD analysis project Ga0065721, IMG submission 59108) | Mesophilic microbial community from rice straw/compost enrichment Sample: eDNA_1 v2 (version 2) | ecosystem: Engineered > Solid waste > Grass > Composting > Bioreactor | place: USA: Davis... | reverse complement strand
GCGCGGCCGGCACGTCCGCGAGCTGCAGCTCGTCCGGCGTCAGCCACAAGCCCTGGCGGCGCAGCCAGGCGCCAACCTCGGGACGGCTGGTCCACACCGCCAGGGGCACGGCCAGCAGCAGCGGCAGCCACACCGGCGCCAGCGTCGGCACTTCCGCCAGCCAGGCCACGGCCGCGGCCGGCACGGCCCAGGGGCCGAAGCGGCGCAGCGCGTCGCCCCAGCGCAGGGCCACCGCGTCGCGCGAGGGCGACTTCCAGTCCAGCTTCAGGCCCGTGAGCGCGCCCACCACGAACACGGTGTGCGCCAGCATGCGCAGCGGCGCCTGCAGGGCCGACAGCAGCGCCTCCAGTAGCGCGCCGGCCACCAGCCGCGCCGTGCCGCCGAACTGCGCCGCTTGGCCGCGGTGCAGGATCAGCGCCACGCCCAGCGCCCGGGGCGCGGCCAGCATCGCCAGCGTCAGCACCCACAGCAGCGGCGCGCTGGAGAAGACGTGGGCAGCGCCGTCATCGGCGGCCAGCACGCCCAGGACCATGAACAGCAGCCACAGCGGTGAGGCGACGTAGGACAGCGCGCCGCTGATGAACATGGCGCGGTGCACCGGCGCAAAGCCCGGCTCGGCCACCAGCCAAGCGTTCTGCAGGTTGCCCTGGCACCAGCGGCGGTCGCGCTGCAACTCGTCGAGCAGGTGCGCCGGCGGCTGCTCGAAGCTGCCGGGCAGGTCCACCAGCCAAACCTCGTAGCCGGCGCGGCGCATCAGCGCGGCCTCCACGAAGTCGTGCGACAGGATCTCGCCGCGCAGGCCGCCGCGCCCGGGCAGCGGCGCCAGCGCGCAGTGCTGCATGAAGGGCTCCACGCGCAGCATCGCGTTGTGGCCCCAGTAGTGGGACTCGCCCATCTGCCAGCAGCGCAGGCCCGCGCCGAACAGCGGTGCCGCGACGCGGCCGAGGAACTGCTGCGCGCGCGCATGCAGCGTGTCGTGGCCGCGCGCCACGGGCTGCGTCTGCAGGATGCCCACGCGCGGGTGCTGCTCCATCAGCGCGCGCATGCTCACCAGGCACTCGCCGCTCATCACGCTGTCGGCATCCAGTACCACCATGTAGCGGTAGAGCGCGCCCCAGCGGCGGCAGAAGTCGGCCACGTTGCCGGCCTTGCGCTTGGTGCGGCGGCGGCGGTGGCGGTAGTAGATGCGCTCGCCCAGGCCCGGGCCCAGTTGCGCGCGCAGCGCTTCCCAGGCGCGCAACTCGGCGGCACGCAGCGCTGGGTCGCCGGTGTCGGAGAGGATGAAGACATCGAAGGCGCCGTCCTGGCCCGTGGCGCGCAGCGACTCGCAGGTGTCGCGCAGCCCGGCAATGACGGTGTCGATGTCCTCGTTGCAGATGGGCATGGCCAGCGCCACACGCGCGGCCGGGTCGGGCGCCGCACCGGCGGCCAGCCGCTCGGCCGACAGCGCGTGCGGGTCGCCGCGCAGCAGGCTTACGTAGCCGGCCAGCGCGGTGAAGCAGCCGGCGCTGACCCAGCCGAAGAGCAGGAAGAACAGCAGCAGGTGAGCGGCTTCAATCCAGTCCAGCCCGTCCGCGGCGGCTGGTTGCGCCAGCACCAATGTGGCCGCGGTGGCGGACAGGCCCACGGCCGCGAGCAGCCTGGTGCGGCGCCGCCGCGCGGCCTGCAGCCAGGGCTGCGGGGCCGGCATGCGCTCGCGCGAGCGGGTGCGTTCATCTCCGCCGGTGCCGCGCAGCAGGGATTGCAGCGCGGCGCTGGGGCCAAACCAGCGACGGGGTGTCATGGGCCGCCTCTTCAGAGGCGGCATGGTGGCGGTACGGGCCGCGGTGTTTTGGTCGACGCTCATTGCGGCTGGATGGCGTGGCTCCATGTTTTGCTCAGCACCTGGGTGCCCAATTGATGAAAGACGCGCAGCTCCACAGGTTGCGTGCGCGCCGGACGCTGCCGAGGCGGCGTCATGCACCCACCACCGTAAAACGACGGGCGGTAGGCGTTTGCCTGGTCGGCCCCGGTGCCAGCCCGGGTGGCAAGGTTCATCACCCCGTCCGGCGCGAGGGCCGATGGCGTCAGTAACGCGTAAGCAGCGAAATCGATTACACGTCCCGGCGCGTTTTCGCGTTCCGTGCTGTACGGCCGCCGTTGCGCGAAATCGAGTGCGTGCTCGCGCAACCCGGCGACCGGAACGCCCCATGCCCGTACGGCGCTGCCCACCGCCAGGCGATTGGCGGGCGAAAAAGGCAAAGCGTTTCTGATGGGGCGCCACCGTGAAGCGGCGCTGCGGGATGGATTCATGGGGTTCGGAATGGCACGAAACGTGCCGGGAGGTGCGCCCGATCGGGGCAGGGCAAGCCTATACGGGTGCTTTTTGACGCAACGTTTCCGGGGCGCCCGGGGTGAAACGAGTTGTGGTGCCTCTCTGGGCGGCTGGGCGATGCCCGTGCGCAGCCCCGGGACTCGGGAATACCCAGGGGCGGCGTGGCACACTCGCGCGCTTTCCTAGACCCCCCGATCGACCCGAGTTGGAAAAAATCCTGTTGCAGATTGCGGACGAGCTGAAGGTTCGGCCCGCGCAAGTGCAGGCGGCCGTGGAGCTGCTCGATGGCGGGGCCACCGTGCCCTTCATCGCCCGTTACCGCAAGGAAGCCACCGGCGCCCTGGACGACGCGCAACTGCGCGAGCTGGAAGCCCGGCTGTCCTACCTGCGCGAGCTGGAGGACCGCCGCGCGGCAGTGCTCAAGAGCATCGAGGAGCAGGGCAAGCTCACGCCGGAGCTGCGCGCGGCCATCCTGGCGGTGCCCACCAAGCAGGAGCTCGAAGACCTGTACCTGCCCTACAAGCCCAAGCGCCGCAGCAAGGGGCTGATCGCGCGCGAGGCCGGGCTGGAGCCACTGGCCGACAAGCTGCTGGCCGACCCGATGCTCGATCCGCTGGCCGAGGCCGCCGCCTTCCTCAACCCCGAGGCGGGCTTCGCCGACGCCTTCGCCGTGCTCGACGGCGTGCGCGACCTGCTCTCCGAGCGCTGGGCCGAGGACGCCGCGCTGGTGGGCCCGCTGCGCGAGTGGTTGTGGGCCGAAGGTTTCATCCGCAGCAAGCGCGTCGAGGGCAAGGACGAGAACAACGCCGACGTCGCCAAGTACCGCGACTACTTCGACCACCAGGAGCCGATCCGCGGCATGCCCTCGCACCGCGCGCTGGCGGTGTTCCGCGGGCGGGCGCAGGAAATCTTGGACGTGCGGCTGGTGCTGGACGAAGAGCTCGTCCCTGGCCAGCCCTCGCTGGCTGAGGGTAAGATCGCCATCCACCTGGGCTGGAGCCACCGCAAGCGCCCGGCCGATGAGCTGATCCGCAAGACCATCGCCTGGACCTGGAAGGTCAAGCTGAGCCTGAGCCTGGAGCGGGACCTGTTCTCGCGCCTGCGCGAGGAGGCGGAGATGGTGGCGATCAAGGTCTTCGCCGAGAACCTGCGCGACCTGCTGCTGGCTGCGCCCGCGGGCAAGCGCGTGGTGATGGGGCTGGACCCGGGCATCCGCACCGGCGTGAAGGTGGCGGTGGTGAGCGACACCGGCAAGGTGCTGGACACGGCCACCGTCTATCCGCACGAGCCGCGGCGTGACTGGGACGGCGCGCTGCACACGCTGCAGCGGCTGTGCGCCGCGCACGGCGTGAACCTGATCGCCATCGGCAACGGCACCGCCAGCCGCGAGACCGACAAGCTCGCCGCCGACCTCATCAAGCGGTTGCAGCAGCTCGCGCCCGACGTACGCGTGGAGAAGGTGGTGGTGAGCGAGGCGGGCGCGTCGGTCTACTCGGCCAGCGAGTTCGCCAGCAAGGAGCTGCCGGAGCTGGACGTGAGCCTGCGCGGCGCGGTGAGCATCGCGCGACGGGTGCAGGACCCGCTGGCGGAGTTGGTGAAGATCGACCCCAAGAGCATCGGCGTAGGCCAGTACCAGCACGACGTCAACCAGGGCCAGCTTGCGCGCACGCTGGACGCGGTGGTGGAGGACTGCGTCAACGGCGTGGGCGTGGACCTGAACACCGCCTCGGCGCCGCTGCTGTCACGCGTCTCGGGCCTGTCGGCCACGGTGGCGGCCTCGGTGGTGCGCTGGCGCGACCAGCACGGTGCCTTCCGCAGCCGGCGCCAGCTGCTGGACGTCACGGGGCTGGGCCCCAAGACCTTCGAGCAGGCCGCGGGCTTCCTGCGCATCCGCGACGGCGACAACCCGCTGGACATGTCGGGCGTGCACCCGGAAACCTACCCGGTGGTGGAGAAGATCATCGCCGCGGCCGGGCGGCCGATCCGCGACCTGATGGGCAACACCGTCGTCATCTCCAAGCTCAAGCCCGAGGCCTTCGCCGACGAGCGCTTCGGCGCCATCACGGTCAAGGACATCCTGGGCGAGCTGCTGAAGCCCGGGCGCGACCCGCGGCCGGACTTCAAGGTGGCGCGCTTCAACGAGGGCGTGGAGGACATCAAGGACCTGCAGCCCGGCATGGTGCTGGAGGGCACGGTGAGCAACGTGGCGCAGTTCGGCGCCTTCGTGGACCTGGGCGTGCACCAGGACGGCCTGGTGCACGTGAGCCAGCTTGCCAACAAGTTCGTGGCCGACGCGCGCGAGGTGGTCAAGACCGGTGACATCGTCAAGGTGCGCGTCGTGGAGGTGGACCTGGCGCGCGGGCGCATCGCGCTGAGCATGCGCACCGACGCGGGGGCTCAGCGTGGCGGCGCGGGGAGTGGCGCGGGCGGCAACGCCTTCCGCCCCGCCGGGCGCAACGAACGCGCCGGACGCGGCCAGGGCGGCGCGCCGGCGCCGCAGGGCGCGATGGCGGCGGCTTTTGCGAAGCTGCAGAAGCGCGGCTGAGTGCGGGCAGGGCGGCGATGGCGGCTAAGCTGCGGCCTGGCGTCCTGCCCGAGGCTGTCGTAGGCATGCCGGCTGCAGGATCGTGCCGCAGTCGCGCTATCGTTGCGACCTCATCCGCATTGGCATGGAGAACCTCATGAAGGTGTTGAGCTGGAGCAGGGTTGTGGGCATGGCGGCGCTGGCCGCGGCATTGGCCGGCTGTGCCGGGCATCGCCACGGCGGGCCGGAGGGCGGCATGGGCAGCCACGGCGGCGGCATGATGATGCCCTCCGCGATGGCGACGCTCTCGCCGACCCAGGGTCAGACGGCCGGCGGCCAGGTGATGTTCCACGACATGGGCGGGCATTTGATAGCGCACGCGCGCCTCACCGGTCTCAAGCCCAACGCCGAGCACGGCTTCCACGTGCACGAGAAGGGCGACTGCTCCGCGCCCGACGCCACGAGCGCCGGCGGCCACTTCAACCCTGACAACCAGCCGCACGGCGGGCAGGACGTCGCGCATCACGCCGGCGACATGCCCAACGTGCGCACCGACGCCAGCGGCAACGCGGACGTGCGCATCATGCTGCAGGGCATTTCTGTGGGCGGTGCCAAGGGCGACATCGTGGGCCGCTCGGTGGTGGTGCACGCGCAGCCGGACGACTACCGCTCGCAGCCCGCAGGCAACTCGGGCACGCGCATCGCTTGCGGCGTCATCACGCGACGCTGAGCGGCACGCCCGGCGCGCGCAGGGGGCAGGCAGCCTGATTTAGAATCGGTACCTTCCCCGAATCCAGCAAGAGCGAGAAAGGCACCCTGGTTATGACACCGCGAACTTCGACCTTCGCCGAGGTTTCGTAGTCGCTGCCGCGCGTCATTTCCTTGTCTTTTCGTTCCTGAAGCGCGGTTTCCCACCGCGCTTTTTCATTTCCGGAGTCTCCGATGATTGCCATCCAGCTGCCCGACGGTTCGCGCCGCGAGTTCCCCGCACCCGTCACCGTCGCCGAAGTCGCTGCCTCCATCGGCCCTGGCCTGGCCAAGGCGGCGTTGGCTGGGCGCATCGGCCATGGCAAGGAAGCCAAGCTGGTGGACCTGAGCTACCGCATCGAGCAGGACACGCCGCTGGCCATCGTCACCGACAAGGATGAGGACGGGCTGGAACTCATCCGCCACTCCACGGCCCACCTGCTGGCCTACGCGGTGAAGGAACTGTTCCCGGAGGCGCAGGTCACCATCGGGCCGGTCATCGAAAACGGCTTCTATTACGACTTCTCGTACAAGCGCCCGTTCACGCCCGAGGATCTGCAGGCGATCGAGAAGCGCATGGCCGAGCTGGCCAAGAAGGACGAGAAGGTCACGCGTCGCGTGCTGCCGCGCGACGAGGCCGTGGCCTACTTCAAGGGGCTGGGCGAGGACTACAAGGCCGAGATCATCAGCAGCATCCCGCAGGGCGAGGACGTGTCGCTGTACCGCGAGGGCGGCTTCGAGGACCTGTGCCGCGGCCCGCACGTGCCGTCCACGGGCAAGCTCAAGCACTTCAAGCTGATGAAGGTGGCCGGTGCCTACTGGCGCGGTGATCACCGCAACGAGATGCTGCAGCGCATCTACGGTACGGCCTGGGCCACGAAGGAAGACCTGCAGCAGTACCTGCACCGGTTGGAGGAGGCCGAGAAGCGCGACCACCGCAGGCTCGGCCGTGAATTGGACCTGTTCCACATCGACGATCACGCGCCGGGCGTGGTGTTCTGGCATCCCAAGGGCTGGACGGTGTGGCAGGAGGTGGAACAGTACATGCGCCGCGTCTACCGCGACAACGGCTACCAGGAGGTCAAGGGGCCGCAGATTTTGGACCGCACCTTGTGGGAAGCCACGGGGCACTGGGACAAGTACCGCGACAACATGTTCACGACGGAGTCGGAGAAGCGTGACTACGCGCTTAAGCCGATGAACTGTCCTGGGCACATCCTGATTTTCAAGCAGGGCATCAAGAGCTACCGCGACCTGCCACTGCGCTACGGCGAGTTCGGTCAGTGCCATCGCAACGAACCCAGCGGTGGCCTGCACGGAATCATGCGCGTGCGCGGCTTTACCCAGGATGACGGTCACATCTTCTGCACCGAGGACATGATCCTGGACGAGTGTGTGACCTACACGGCGCTGCTGCAGAAGGTCTACAAGGACTTTGGCTTCACGGAGATCCTGTACAAGGTGGCCACGCGGCCGGATGCGCGCATCGGCTCCGATGAGATCTGGGACAAGGCCGAGCAGGCGCTCATCGAGAGCCTCAAGCGCTCAGGCTGCGACTACGTCATCGCTCCCGGCGACGGCGCGTTCTACGGTCCGAAGATTGAGTACACGCTCAAGGATGCGCTGGGCCGGCAGTGGCAGTGCGGCACGATGCAGGTGGACTTCTCCATGGCGCAGCGCTTGGGTGCGGAGTACGTGGCCGAGTCCGGCGAGCGCCGCACGCCGGTGATGCTGCACCGCGCCATCGTCGGCAGCCTGGAGCGTTTCATCGGCATCCTCATCGAGCAGCACGCCGGCGCGCTGCCGACTTGGCTGTCGCCGGTGCAGGCCGTGGTGGCCTGCATCACGGACGCGCAGGCGGACTATGCGCAGGAAGTAGTGAAAGCGCTTCAAAAACAAGGAGTTAGGGCGCAGGCCGATTTGCGCAATGAGAAGATCACGTATAAAATCCGCGAGCATTCTTTGCAAAAGGTTCCGTTCATCCTTGTCGTGGGCGACAAGGAGAAGGCAAACGGGGCAGTTGCAGTGCGCGCCCGGGGCAATCAGGACCTTGGGGTGATGTCCCTGGCAGACTTCAACAGCAAGATCGCCGAGGCCATTGCCGGCAAGGCTTGAGGGCCCCGTCCGCATTGTGTTTGAACGTCACGGCCGGGCGCCTTCGGCCGACATGAGGTCTTCACCATCGCTACTTTCTTCGATCGTCGCATTCCCAACGCGGAGCGCAAGCACCGGCTGAACCGGGAGATCACGGCGCCGCAAGTGCGGCTCAATGGTCCCAACAACGAGCCTCTGGGTATCGTGAGCATCCAGGAGGCGTTGCGAATGGCCGGCGAGGCCGACGTCGATCTGGTGGAAATCGCGGCCCAGGCTGATCCGCCGGTGTGCCGGCTGATGGACTACGGCAAGTTCAAGTACCAGGAGCAGAAGAAGGCAGCCGAGGCCAAGGCCAAGCAAAAGGTCATCGAGGTCAAGGAAGTCAAGTTCCGCCCCGGTACCGATGAAGGCGACTACGCGATCAAGATGCGCAACCTGCGCCGCTTCATCGCGGAGGACGGCGACAAGGGCAAGGTCACGCTGCGTTTCCGCGGTCGCGAGATCACGCACCAGGAAATCGGCATGCGGCTGCTGGAGCGCATCCGCGACGAGCTCGCCGACGTGGCGGTGGTCGAGCACATGCCCAAGCTCGAAGGCCGCCAGATGATCATGGTGCTGGCACCGCGGCGCAAGTAAGCACCAGCACGAGCAAGGTTCGGCGCCGCCGGTTTGGTTACCGGCGGTGCCAACGGTTCGATTGCCGACGTTTTGGCGGTAGTCGCGACACCAGAAGCCGTTGCGGGCCGACAAGCACCGCGGATGAGTTTTCCGCGGTCGCCCGCAAGGGTCACTTACAAGGAGCAGTCATGCCCAAGATGAAGACCAAGAGCAGCGCGAAGAAGCGTTTTCGCGTTCGTCCGGGTGGCACCGTGAAGCGCGGTCAGGCATTCAAGCGCCACATCCTCACTAAGAAGACCACGAAGAACAAGCGCCAGTTGCGTGGCGCTGCCAACGTGCATGAGACCAACATGGGCCACATCGCCGCGATGCTGCCCTTCGCTGGCCTCTGAGCTTCAAGGTTAAAGGAGTAGAACCATGCCTCGCGTCAAACGTGGTGTAACCGCACGCGCCCGTCACAAGAAGGTCCTGGCCCTGGCCAAGGGCTTCCGCGGCCGCCGCAAGAACGTCTTCCGCATTGCCAAGCAGGCGGTGATGAAGGCAGGCCAGTATGCCTACCGTGACCGCCGTGCCAAGAAGCGCGTGTTCCGTCAGCTGTGGATCGCCCGTATCAACGCGGCCTCGCGTTCGCTCGGCGTGACCTACAGCAAGTTCATGGCCGGCCTGAAGAAGGCCCAAATCGACATCGACCGCAAGGTCCTGGCCGACTTGGCCGTCAACGATCCGGCCGCCTTCGGCAGCATCGTCGAGAAGGTGAAGGCCCAACTCGCCTGAGTTACGCCCGCGGCTGTCGTTGCGACTGCCGCGCGCTGTCCCGGTCCTGTCACGGACCGGACGCATCCTCTAAAGGCCGGCACCTGGTGACCGGCCTTTTTTTATCGCCCCGTCCAGCATCCCATGAACGACCTCGATCCCCTGGTGTCGTCCGCGCGCGCCGACTTTGCAGCCGCCGCGACGCCGGCCGAGCTGGAGAACGCCAAGGCGCGCTACCTCGGCAAGACCGGCCGCCTCACCGAATTGATGAAGGGCCTGGCCGCGCTGCCGCCCGAGCAGAAGAAGGCCCGCGGCGCCGAGATCAACGCCCTAAAGCAGCAGGTCGAAGCCGCCCTCACCGCGCGCCGCCAGGCGCTGGCCGATGCGGAACTGGAGCGTCAGCTGCAGGCCGAGGCACTGGACGTGACGCTGCCCGGCCGTCGCCGCGGCAGTGGCGGGCTGCACCCGGTCTCGCGCACCCTGGAGCGCATTGAAGCCATTTTCGGCTCCATGGGCTTTGCCGTGGCCGACGGTCCCGAAATCGAAAACGACTGGTTCAACTTCACCGCGCTGAACACGCCCGCCGACCACCCGGCGCGCTCGATGCACGACACCTTCTACGTCGACGCCCAAGGCCCCGCCGGCGGCTACCTGCTGCGCACGCACACCAGCCCGATGCAGGTGCGCCATGCGGTGCAGCACGTCAAGGCGCATGCGTGCAAGGGCGGCGAGATGCCCGAGATCCGCGTCATCGCACCGGGCCGCACTTACCGCGTGGACAGCGACGCTACGCATTCGCCGATGTTCCACCAGTGCGAAGGCTTGTGGATCGGCCGCAACGTCAGCTTCAAGGACCTGAAGGCGGTCTTCGCCGACTTCTTCCGCAACTTCTTCGAGACGGACGATCTGCAGATCCGCTTCCGTCCGTCCTTCTTCCCCTTTACCGAGCCTTCGGCGGAGGTGGACATCGCCTTCAGCAGCGGGCCGCTCAAGGGTCGCTGGCTGGAAGTCGCAGGCTCGGGCCAGGTACATCCCAACGTAGTGCGCAACTTCGGTCTCGATCCGGAGGAGTACATCGGCTTCGCATTCGGCATGGGCCCGGACCGGCTGACCATGCTGCGCTACGGTGTCAATGACCTGCGCCTGTTCTTCGACGGCGACCTGCGCTTCCTCTCGCAGTTCAAGTAAAGGCTGAGATCGACCATGCAATTTCCCGAGTCCTGGCTGCGCGCGTTCTGCAACCCGCCGCTGAGCACCGCCGAGCTGGCCGACACCCTGACCATGGCCGGCCTGGAGGTGGAAGAGCTGCGCCCGGCCGCTCCCGCCTTTAGCCGCATCGTGGTGGGCGAGATCCTGGAAGCCGAGCAGCATCCCAACGCCGACCGCCTGCGCGTATGCAAGGTCAACGCCGGCGAGTTTTCCAAGGACGGCCCGCTGCAGATCGTCTGTGGCGCACCCAACGCCCGCGCCGGCATCCGCGTCCCGCTGGCGCTGGTGGGTGCCGAGCTGCCTCCGGGTGAGGATGGCAAGCCCTTCCAGATCAAGCTGGGCAAGCTGCGCGGCGTCGAGAGCCACGGCATGCTGTGCTCGGCGCGCGAACTGCAGCTGTCCGAGGAGCACGGCGGCCTGCTGGAGCTGGCTGCCGACGCTCCCGTGGGCGCCGATGTGCGCGAGGTGCTCAACCTCGACGACACGCTCTTCACGCTCAAGCTCACACCCAACCTGGCGCACTGCCTGAGCGTGTACGGCATTGCGCGCGAAGTCGCCGCGCTGACCGGTACGCCGCTGCAGACGCCGTGCTTCGAGCCCGTGCCCGCGGCGCATGACGTGCGGCTGCCCGTGCGCGTCGAGGCTGCCGACCTGTGCGGCCGCTTCTCCGGCCGTGTCATCCGCGGCATCAATCCACAGGCCCAGACGCCGGCGTGGATGGTGGAGCGCCTGGCGCGCTGCGGCCAGCGCTCGGTCAGCGCGCTGGTGGACATCTCGAACTACGTGATGTTCGAGTACGGCCGTCCCAGCCACATCTTCGACCTCGACAAGATCCACGACAACCTGGTCGTGCGCTGGGGCCGGCAGGGCGAGCAGCTGAAGCTGCTCAACGGCAACACCGTCGAGCTCGACGAGCAGGTGGGCGTGATCGCGGATGCGCAGGCGGTGGAGTCGCTGGCCGGCATCATGGGTGGCGACGCCACGGCCGTCTCCGACGACACGCGCAACGTTTACGTCGAGGCCGCCTTCTGGTGGCCGCAGGCGGTGGCAGGGCGCTCGCGCCGCTTCAACTTCAGCACCGACGCGGGCCACCGCTTCGAGCGCGGCGTCGATCCGGCGCTGACGGTGGAGCACATCGAGCACCTGACGCGGCTGATCCTGGACATCTGCGGCGGCGAGGCCGGCCCGATCGACGACCAGGTGCTGCGGCTGCCCGAGCGCAAGCCCGTGACGCTGCGCGTGGCGCGTGCCGCGCGCGTGATCGGCATGCCCATCACGCAGGCGCAGTGCGCCGAGGTGTTCCGCCGCCTGGGCCTGGAGTTCAGCGAAGGCGAGGGCACGCTCACCGTCACGCCGCCGACCTGGCGCTTCGACCTGCAGATCGAGGAAGACCTGATCGAGGAGGTGATCCGCATCGTCGGCTTCAACAAGCTGCCCGACACGCCGCCGATCGCCCCGGTCACGGCCCACGTGCGCCCGGAGAACCGGCGCAGCACGCATGCGCTGCGCCACCTGATGGCGGACCTGGATTACCAGGAAACGATCAACTTCAGCTTCGTCGAGGAGCGCTGGGAGCGGGAGCTGGCCGGCAACGCCGACCCGATCCGCGTGCTCAACCCCATCGCCGCGCCGCTGGCGGTGATGCGCTCCAGCCTGCTGGGCAGCTTGGTGAACGTGCTGCGCTACAACCTGGCGCGCAAGGCGCCGCGCGTGCGGGTGTTCGAGATCGGCCGCGTGTTCCAGCGCGATGCCTCGGTGACCGACAGCGACACCAGCGTCGCCGGCGTGCACCAGCCGCGGCGCCTGGCGGGCCTGGCCTTCGGCAGCGAGCACGAGCTGCAATGGGGTCAGCGCGAGCGCGGCGTGGACTTCTTCGACGTCAAGGGCGACGTGGAAGCGCTGCTGGCGCCGCTGCAGCCCAAGTTCGTGGCCGACACCCATCCAGCGCTGCACCCCGGGCGCAGCGCACGCGTGGAGATCGACGGCGTGAGCATCGGCTGGATCGGCGAGTTGCATCCGCGCTGGCGCCAGGCCTACGAGCTGCCGCAGGCGCCGGTGCTGTTCGAGCTGGAGCTTGATGCGCTGCTGCAGCGTCCGGTGCCCGAGTTCACGCCCATCCCGCGCCAGCAGTCGGCTGTGCGCGACGTGGCGCTGGTGGCCCGCGAAGACCTCGGCCATGATGCGCTGATGAGTGTCATCCTCGACGACGACAGCGCCCTGGTGCGCTCGGCCAGGCTGTTCGATCTCTACAAGCCCGCCACGCCGGTGGCCGGCATCGAGGCGGGCGAGCGCAGCCTGGCGGTGCGGGTGGAGCTTCTCGATCCGCAGGCCACGCTCACCGATGAGCGCATCGACGCCGTCGTCGCCGCGTTGTTGCAGCGGCTGCAGCAGCGCCTGGGTGTGCGGCTGCGCGGCTGAGGAGGGGACCCAGGACCATGAACGACATCACCAATCCGCCCGAGTCCGTGTTGCTGCCCAGCATCGAGACGCCGACGCTGACCAAGGCCGAGCTGTCCGAGCTGCTGTTCGAGCGGCTGGGCCTGAACAAGCGCGAGTCCAAGGACATGGTGGAGGCCTTCTTCGACATCCTGCACGGCGCGTTGGTGCAGGGTCAGGAGGTGAAGCTCTCGGGCTTCGGGAACTTCAACATTCGCCGCAAAGCGCCGCGCCCAGGCCGCAACCCGCGTACCGGCGAGACCATTCCCATCAACGCGCGCAACGTTGTCACTTTCCATGCGAGCCACAAGCTCAAAGGGCTGGTGCAGGGCGATGCCGACGCCCACGACGACGCCGAGTGAGGGCGTGAGCGCGGACTGCCGGTCAGCCGGGGTGTTCAGCCGCCGCGCCTCTTTTGCTGAGCGCGGCGGCCCGAGCTTCCGCGTGGCCTCCTTGTGATGGACAAGACGCCGCCGCCGGGCAAGGCCTCGTTGCCCGAGATCCCCGCCAAGCGCTACTTCACCATCGGAGAGGTCAGCGAGCTTTGCGGCGTCAAGCCTTATGTGCTGCGCTACTGGGAGCAGGAGTTCTCGCAGCTCAAGCCCATGAAGCGCCGGGGCAACCGGCGCTACTACCAGCATCACGAGGTGCTGCTGATCCGCCGCATCCGGGACCTGCTCTACGAGCAGGGTTTCACCATCAACGGTGCGCGCAACCGCCTGGCCGATGAGTCCCCGCGCGGTGCCGCGTTGCGTGCCGCCTCCCAGGCGCTGGCCGTGGAGCCGGATTCGTTGGAGCCCGAAGATGCGCCGGTAGCCGAGGAGCTGCCGGAATTTCCACTGTCCGTCGGCGGCAGCCATCCCGATCTGCTGGAAGAGTTACGTGCGGAGCTTTTTCAGATTCGCGCGCTGCTTGACCAGAAATAGCAGATTGGTGTTATACTTTCAGCTTCAGTCGTCGGGGTGTAGCGCAGCCTGGTAGCGCACTTGCATGGGGTGCAAGGGGTCGCGAGTTCGAATCCCGCCACCCCGACCAAAAAAGCCGAGGCCCGGTGTCCACAAGACACCGGGCCTTTTGCTTTTTGCGCGCAAGCCCGTGAAAGCCTCCACGCGGTGACACGGCCATGGCCTTCTTGAGCAGCGCGCGCAAGACGAAAGGCACAAGAGGAGTCGGCAGCCGCAGGCTGCCAGTTGCGGACGCGCACGGCCCGAGCATGCGGTTAGAGTTGCAGGCGCAACCAGGAAGGTTGTGCGTGAAACTTCTTGCGCAGTGGGATAACCGCATCCGGAATGCGGTATACTTTCAGCTTCAGTCGTCGGGGTGTAGCGCAGCCTGGTAGCGCACTTGCATGGGGTGCAAGGGGTCGCGAGTTCGAATCCCGCCACCCCGACCAAAAAAGCCGAAGCCCGGTGTCCACAGGACACCGGGCTTTTCGCATTGTTGCGCCATGACTTTTATAGCGGCCGGTGGCAAGCCTTGCGAGCGGGACTCGGTGCCGAGCCACATAGCCAGCGCACCCGCCTGGCCGACGGGCTGTACCGGCGCGCGCCAGGATGCCGAGGCGGCGCTGGTGCCCGCAGCGGGCCGCGGCGACGAAGCACGGCCGCCCGGCAAGCGTTGAGCGGGCATGGGCGCGGACGCTACCGCCGCGTCAACCCTGCGTCAGCGGCAGCGTGGCGGTGCACTTGATCTCGTCCAGGCACACGCTGGAGCGCACGCTGTTGACGCCGGGCAGGCGCATCAGCGTCTCCATCAGGAAGGTGGACAGCGCCTTCAGGTCCTGCGCCACCACTTTGAGCACGTAGTCGAAGTCGCCCGTCACCGAGTAGCACTCCAGCACCTGCGGCAGGTCCGCCACCAGGCGCTGGAAGCTGGGCAGATCGCGCAGGTGGCCCTTTTCCATGCCGATGTGGATGAAGGCCACCACCGTCAGCCCCAGCCGGCGCGCGTCCAGCTGCGCGTGGTAGCCGGCGATCAGGCCCAGCTCCTCCAGCCGCCGGTGGCGCCGGTGGCACTGCGCCGGCGACAGCCCCGCGGCTTCCGCCAGCTCCAGGTTCGAGGCCCGGCCCTGGGCCTGCAGGTGCGCCAGGATTCGGCAGTCGATTCGATCCAGATCAAAGGCGTGCAAGGGAATCTCCCGCTTCGGACGATGCACGAAATTTTGTCTCGCTTTCAGGGGAAGGTCCCGACGCTTGATGCAAAGCAATTGCGCGTGCCGGTCCCTAAAGTTTCGCCTGTTCGAAACGACTGCCGCGACGGGCCACGAGCCCGGAATGGGCCGATACCAGGAGACACCCCATGCAAAAAGCTTTCATCCGCACCGCGCTGGCGGGCCTCACGCTGGCTTCGCTGCTGCCGCTGGGCGCGCAGGCCGCTGACGTCGCCGCCAAGCGCGTGGCCGTCACCGCCATCGTCGAGCACCCGGCACTGGACGCCGCGCGCGACGGCGTGCGCGACGAGCTCAAGGCGGCGGGCTACGAGGTCGGCAAGAACCTGTCCTTCGAGTACCAGAGCGCGCAGGGCAACACCGGCACGGCGGCGCAGATCGCGCGCAAGTACGTGGGCGACAAGCCCGATGCCATCGTCGCCATTGCGACCCCTTCGGCGCAGGCGGCCGTGGCGGCCACGCGCGACATCCCGGTGGTGTTCTCCGCCGTCACCGATCCCGTCGCCGCGCGCCTGGTCAAGAGCTGGGAGCCCGCCGGCGGCAACGTCACCGGCGTGTCGGACGCCTCGCCGCTGGAGAAGCACCTGGAGCTGATGCTGCGCGTGCGCCCGCAGGCCAAGAAGGTGGGCGTGATCTACAACCCGGGCGAAGCCAATTCCGTGGCCATCGTGCAGGCGCTGAAAAAAGCCACCGCCGCCGCCGGGCTGACGCTGGTGGAAGCCGCCGCCCCGCGCACCGTGGACGTGCCCGGCGCCGCGCAGAGCGTGGTCAACAAGGCCGATGTGATCTACGCGCCCACCGACAACAACGTGATGTCCGCCTTCGAGGGCATCGTCAAGGTGGCGCAGCAGGCCAAGCTGCCGGTGGTTGCGGCCGATACCGACGCCGTCAAGCGCGGCGCCGTGGCCGCCCTGGGCCTGAACTACTACGACCTCGGCCGCCAGACCGGCAAGCTCGTGGTGCGCATCCTCAACGGCGAGAAGCCCGGCGCCATCGCCGCGCAGACCAGCCAGAAGTTCGAGCTGCACGTGAACCCCGAAGCGGCGCAGAAGCAGGGCGTCACGCTGCCCGAGGACTTGCTCAAGGCCGCCAAGCTGACCGTCGCCCAGAAGTAAGCGCGGCGCTCCTTTTACCCCTCTCCCTCAACAAGCTGAGCGTCCGGCGCGCCTGAAGCGGCGCGCCCGGGCGGAGCCTTGCCGCAGGAAAACCTCATGTCGTTGATTGCATCACTCGGCGCCCTGGAGATCGGCCTCGTGTTCGGCCTGGTCGCGCTGGGCGTCTTCATCTCCTTCCGCGTCATCAACTTCCCCGATCTGACGGTCGATGGCAGCTTTCCCCTGGGCGGCGCCGTGGCGGCGACGCTGATCGTCGCGGGCTGGCACCCGCTGGCGGCCACCGCCGTGGCCGTGGCGGCGGGCGCCGCGGCCGGCGCGCTCACCGCCTGGCTGCACGTGGGGCTGCGCATCATGCAGCTGCTGGCCAGCATCCTGGTGATGATCGCGCTGTACTCGATCAACCTGCGCGTGATGGGCAAGCCCAACGTGGCGCTGATCACCGAGCCGACGCTCTTCAGCCTGTTCGCCTTCAACGACTGGCCCGACTACGTGTTCAAGCCGCTGCTGCTGCTGGCGATCGTGGCGGTGGTCAAGGGCCTGCTGGACCTGTTCTTCGCCTCCGAGGCCGGCCTGGCGATGCGCGCCACGGGCAACAACGCCCGCATGTCCCGCGCGCAGGGCATCTCCACCGACCGCTTCACCATCTACGGCCTGGCGCTGTCCAACGCGCTGGTGGCGCTGGCCGGCGCGCTGTTCGCGCAGACCCAGGGCGGCGCCGACATCTCCATGGGCGTGGGCACCATCGTCATCGGCCTGGCCGCCGTGATCGTGGGCGAGACGCTGCTGCCGGCGCGCGGCCTGGTGCTGGCCACGCTGTCCTGCGTGCTGGGCGCCGTGCTCTACCGCTTCTTCATCGCCGGCGCGCTCAACAGCGACTTCCTGGGCCTGCAGGCGCAGGACCTCAACCTCGTCACCGCCGTGCTCGTGGCGCTGGCGCTGCTGGCGCCCCAGATCAAGCGCCGCTTCCTCAAGCGGCCGGCACGCAAGGCTGCCGCCCCCGCTGCCCAATCCACGACTGCCAAAGGAGCCCTGTGATGCTGCGCGCGCAACGACTGGAACTTACCTTCAACCCCGGCACGCCGATCGAGAACCGCGCGCTGCGCGGGCTGGACCTGGAGATTCCCGCCGGCCAGTTCGTCACCGTCATCGGCTCCAACGGCGCGGGCAAGTCCACCTTCCTGAACGCGATCAGCGGTGACCTGCTGGTGGACAGCGGCCGCATCGAGATCGCCGGCGAGGACGTCACGCGGCGCAACGCCTGGCAGCGCAGCGCGCTGGTGGCGCGCGTGTTCCAGGACCCGATGGCCGGCACCTGCGAGGCGCTGACCATCGAGGAGAACATGGCGCTGGCCTGGAAGCGCGGGCAGGGCCGGGGACTGGGCCTCACGCTCAACCGCGCGCTGCGCGAGGAGTTCCGCGCCAAGCTGCGCACGCTCAACCTGGGCCTGGAGAACCGGCTGGCCGACCGCATGGGGCTGCTCTCCGGCGGCCAGCGCCAGGCCGTGAGCCTGCTGATGGCCTCGCTGCAGCCCTCCAAGCTGCTGCTGCTGGACGAGCACACCGCGGCGCTGGACCCGCGCACGGCCGCCTTCGTGCTGGAGCTCACCGACCGCATCGTCAACGAGTCCAGGCTCACCGCGCTGATGGTCACGCACAGCATGCGCCAGGCGCTGGACCACGGCCACCGCACCGTGATGCTGCACCAGGGCCGCGTGGTGCTGGACGTCTCCGGCACGCAGCGCGAGGGCCTGGACGTGCCCGACCTGCTGCGCCTGTTCGAGCGCACCCGCGGCGAGCGCGTGGACGACGACAAGCTGCTGCTGGCTTGAGCCGGCAGCCCACAGATGCACAAGCAACCGGAGACCCCCATGAAAGACCTGCTCCAACGCTTCGAGAACAAGCCGCCCGAGATCGTGTTCGAGTGGCATGACGACCAGACGCCCGCGCGCGGCTGGGTGGTGATCAACAGCCTGCGCGGCGGCGCCGCGGGCGGCGGCACGCGCATGCGCCGGGGCCTGGACCGGCGCGAGGTCGAGTCGCTGGCCAAGACCATGGAAGTGAAGTTCGCCGTCTCCGGCCCCGCCATCGGCGGCGCCAAGTCCGGCATCGACTTCGACCCGGCCGACCCGCGCAAGGAAGACGTGCTGCGCCGCTGGTACAAGGCCGTGGCGCCGCTGCTCAAGAGCTACTACGGCACCGGCGGCGACCTCAACGTGGACGAGGTGCACGAGGTGATTCCCATCACCGAGAGCCACGGCCTGTGGCACCCGCAGGAAGGCGTGGTCAACGGCCACTTCAACCCGGACCAGAGCGAGCGCATCCGCAAGGTGGGGCAGCTGCGCCGCGGCGTGTCGCATGCCGTGGAGGACTCGCGCTTCACGCCCTCCGTCTCGCGCCGCTACACGGTGGCGGACCTCATCACCGGCTGGGGCGTGGCCGAGTCGGTGCGCCACCAGCGGCGGCTGTGGGGCCGGTCGCTGGAAGGCCAGCGCGTGATCGTGCAGGGCTGGGGCAACGTGGGCGCCGCGGCGGCCTACTACCTGGCGCAGGCCGGCGCGACGCTGGTGGGCATCATCGACCGCGAGGGCGGCCTGCTGCGCCCGCAGGGCTTCAGCTTCGAGGAGGTGAGGGCGCTGTTCCTGGGCCGTCGCGGCAACCAGCTCGCCGCCGATGACTTGTTGCCCTTCGACGAGGTCAACCGCCGCATCTGGAGCCTGGGCGCGGAGATTTTCCTGCCCTGCGCCGCCTCGCGCCTGGTGACGCGCGAGCAGGTGGACGCCATGGTCGCGGCCGGGCTGGATGTGATCGCCTGCGGTGCCAACGTGCCCTTTGCCGACAGCGAAATCTTCTACGGCCCGATCCAGGAGCACGCCGATGGCCGCGTGGCCGTGATCCCCGACTTCATCGCCAACTGCGGCATGGCGCGCGCCTTCGCCTTCCTGATGGGCGACGAGGCCCGCGACGGCGAGGCCGCCATTTTCGAGGACGTGTCTTCCACCATTGCCGCGGCACTGCAGCGCTGCCGCGAGCGCTCGGCCGAGCCCACCGGGCTGGCCCGCAGCGCCTACGCCATCACCCTGGACCAGCTGGTCCGATAACCCCAGGAGGAGCCACCATGAACGCCAATACTGACCTGTTCGAGAACCCGATGGGCCTGATGGGCTTCGAGTTCGTCGAGTTCGCATCGCCCACCCCGGGCGTGCTGGAACCGATCTTCGAGAAGCTCGGCTTCAGCCTCGTCGCCAAGCACCGCTCCAAGGACGTGCTGCTGTACCGCCAGGGCGACATCAACTTCATCGTCAACCGCGAGCCCAAGAGCGTGGCGGCCTACTTCGCCGCCGAGCACGGCCCCTCGGCCTGCGGCCTGGCGTTCCGC
>Ga0065721_10050544_pt1 | contig 19364 bp, 16 predicted proteins | sample Mesricmetagenome_FD_59108 | JGI IMG/M metagenome (GOLD analysis project Ga0065721, IMG submission 59108) | Mesophilic microbial community from rice straw/compost enrichment Sample: eDNA_1 v2 (version 2) | ecosystem: Engineered > Solid waste > Grass > Composting > Bioreactor | place: USA: Davis... | reverse complement strand
AAGGCTTCTATAACACCCGCCGCCTCCACTCGGCACTCGGTTATCGCACGCCTCTCGACTTCGAATCTGTCAGCAACTAACCACATCAAATCTGCTCAACCCCATGTCCGCGAAATCGGGGCAAGCCCACTACATCGTGCTTCTTGTAGTGCTGCCCGCGGCGATCTGGTTTAGCACCCCCGAGAGAATCTACGACGAACGGTATTATTTCGATCGCACCGACCAGCTTTCGGCGGGACGCGACTTCGTTGAGGTCTTCAGTGAGAAGTCACCCTCCGCCGTAGGTCCCTTCTTTCCTTGGTTGCAGTTTCAGGTGCAGCGTGTCGCGGGCGACGATATACGTTGGGCGCGATTGTCCTGTGCCGGAGCGATGGCCCTTTGCCTGATCTTGCTTGGCGAGACGCTTCGACAGGTGGGAGTCTCTCGGTGGCTCTGTGTTCACGCCTGCCTCGCTACACCGTTTCTCATCTCATCCGGGATGGCGCTCACGGAAACATGGGCGGTGATGTTTGTAGTTGCATCGGCGCTTGTGCTCTTGCGCTCCGACGAGCGTTTCGGAGTCGTATCGGCCTTGGGCGCAGGGATGCTCCTGGCTCTGGCTGTTCTGACGCGGCAAACGAGCGCCGTCGCGCTTCCGGGCTTGGTTTGGCTTCTCTATTTAAACCGCGGACCTCGCGTGGCGGACATGGCACTCTTGGCTGGGCCACCCGTGGCCGCCGGTTTGTGGCTTCTGACTTTATGGGGAAATGTCGTGCCTCCGGGGCAGGAGCATCTTTCCGCTTCCGGTGTGCTTTCCAGTTCCACGCTCGTGCAAGCGGCGGTTTACTGCGGCGTGCTGGGCGCGTTGATGAACCCGACGAGCGTTCTTTCCCGCCTCACGCTGATCGCCGCTGCCATCGGTCTGGTAATCAACCTCTGGCTCGGGTTGTTTACCAAACCCGTTTTGTTGACGGTGTTTCCCGAGGGCGAGCGATGGACTGATCTCTTCCAACGAGCATTCTGGGGCGCTGGTATGGGTGTTTTTCTGGGCCAGGTGCTGCACCATGTGCGTGCGGCCTCACAGTTCCCGCTCACAGCGGCGTCCCTTTTGATCGTTTTGGGCGTGATTGTTAGCTGCGGCTTAACCAGCGGCCAGTTCTCCAGTCGCTATGTTGTTTTGGCAATTCCGTTTCTCGTCGTGCTCTCAACGCAGAACGCGTCTTCGCGGTCGCTGAAGCTCGCGACATTCTTGGTCATTCCGTTCGTAGCGGTGGCGGTGCGTAGCTTGTGGCAATATGGGCTCTGGTGATTGGATGGCTCGGCGGAACAAACAAGGAGCTGGGGCGCTACGCGTAGTGTTTCTAGGATAAATCCATCTAGCTCGCGCACTAGCATTGTTCATTTCAAAATGAATTGAAGTGCTATCGGGGATTTCCCTAGGGTGCGATCAGTGAGTTCGGAGCTAGGAGCTGCGAGCCGCTGGTCCACACTTCATGCCCGATTATCGCAAGCTTACGGTCTGGTTGAGAGCCAAGGATTTGGCTGTCGAGGTCTACCGTGCAGTCGAGAGCAGTGGCATTCGAAGCGACTTCGGACTTCGAGACCAGATCCTCCGGGCCGCCGTCTCCGTGCCATCGAACATCGCAGAGGGCTATGCTCGTGAAACTCCTGCGGACCGAACCCATTTTCTCACGGTAGCGCGCGGTTCCTGCGCCGAACTCGAGACGCAACTCACGATTGCGGCCGAAGTAGGACTGCTTGATACGCCGACATCAGCTCGATTGGGAGCAGCATCGGAAGAGATTTCGAAGATGCTGTTCGCCTTGAGGGCAACGATTCGGGCTACGAACAGCAATGAGCGACGAACCACGAGCCTGGAGGCAGGGGCGTTAAACTCCCAGCTCCCGGCTTCCAGCTCCGCGCGCCAAGCTAAAAGCTTCCAGCGCCCGGCTCCGAGCCCGTAACGCCATGGCTGCTCGTTCCCAGCTCTCAGCTCCGAGCGCCAAGCTCCCCGCTCCAAGCTCGCCTCTCGTCCTTAGCGGCGAGCGCGGCGAGGCACAGGTCTCGTTTGATCATGCGACGGTGAGCTTCTTCGTGGATGCCGCCGATCTTCTCGGTGTGCCGAAGTCAGTGGCGGCGATCTATGGGATCGTGTTCGCGTCACCGGAGCCGCTGACGTTTGCAGACATCGAGGCGCGACTGAACGTCAGCAAGGGCTCGATCAGCCAGGGCCTGCGCGTGCTGAAAGACGTGGGTGCCATAAAGGAAGCTCCCAGCTCCGGGCTCACAGCTCGAAGCTATCTTCCCGATCTCGAACTCCGACGACTCGTGGAGCGGTTTCTGGAAAACCGGCTGCGCAAGCAGCTCGACGAGGGCGGCAATCGGCTCGCCGCCCTGCGGGAGGCGATTCCGTCGGAAAACGAAGACGCTGCGGAAGTGCTCCGCGGGCGTTTGAAATCGGTGCAGGACTGGCACCGGAAGGCGAGGGCGCTGCTGCCTGTCGCGAAGACCTTTTTGAAGCTCACCTGAGCTTCGCCCCGCGCGGGAGAACCCGCGCGTTCAGCGATGAAACGTTCCTCTATACACACCGTGGTTACTTCCGCAAAGGAAGTGACGGGGCGAAGCTCGGTCGGTTTGGTTAGGTTTTTTATGAAAACTGTCTCTGTGAAGCTTAACGACCTGCTAGAGCAGTTTGATAAGGGAACATCTGATAAGGCCCCCGAAAAAATCGCCATACTTGTCGGCATGGCAGCGGTGGGGCTGTCATTCTTGTTCTATGCACCAATGCTTTGGGCGTGGAATATGCCATTTTTCGAAGCCTCCCGAACGGGAGACTTCATGCGATTGTGCGAAGATCCTTTGCGGCGTGACTTAGTGGAGCCAATTCTTGCTTACCGGTTTGTGGTGCCTGTGATTTGTCATGCACTTGGACTAACGGGATTCTATTCGTTTATTCCTCAGTTTGCCGCCAACATTGTAGCTCATGCTCTAATCTACTTAACGGCCGCTAACTTCTATTCGCGCGGCACTGCCCTGCTCGCGACGCTACTGATTTCCACGAGCTATGTCGCAATAATCAGCAACGGATGGATGGGGGTGCCTGATTCGGTTACATTGATGTGTCTAGGTGGTCTCCTTTGGCGGCCGAATTGGATCGCTTCTTGGATATTGATCTATGTTGGTGCATGTAACGATGAGCGGATGTGGCTTGGAGTGCCTTTCGTAGTAGGCTGGTGGTGGTTTCATCTGCCGACTAGACGGCATTGGTTGGTTGTTGCTGTTTCATCGGCTATTGGAGGCCTCTTGTGGTGGCTTACTCGTAAAGCCCTGACCCTAGGCCTAGTCGGCCCTGGTATTGAGCGTCCTGCTGTATATTCCGATTTTTGGAATTTGTTTATTTCTTGGGATCCAACAACACACACGTGGCCACTATTTGTAACGAATGTAATATGGGGGTATCGGTGGATTTGGGGCGCGGTTGTCTTCTTTTCTATTTGGGCAACATGGCCTTCCCTTCAGGGGAGGTTTCAAGTTGTCTCGGCAAAGTGGCTGGGCGGGCTTGCAGCTCTCGGGGGAATACTGGCACTGACCGGCGCGGGAGATGTCGCACGTGGAACCGCGTTTCTATATCCAGGTGTGTTGCTGGCGCTTTGCTGGGTGCGTGAAAGGGGGCCTGCCGAAATCCGAAACTTTGCCGTGTGGTTGCTCCCTCTCCAGCTGGTGACACCCGCGATATACTTTGGCACAGCTGCTGTTTTGCAGATCAACCTCCCTTTACCATTGGTCCTTCTACGATGGTGGTTGGGGACCAACCCGTTGTGGTGAATATGCGCCGGAAGGTAAATTACCTGCGTCGCTTGTTAGGACCTATCAATGAGTAGTAATAGTGCAAGTATGACGGAGCTAGTGCGGCGGTGCTACCGGCTCGCCGCTCCGTTCGGTCGGGTGAAGTTTATAGCGGTTATGGCTGTGATCTTCGCAAACGGGTTTGCACAGGTTGCTGGTGTTACCTCGGTCTTTCCTTTTTTCGCGCTAGCTGCCAATCCTGAGCGAGTGACTGAGAGTGCCATTGGGCAATGGATCACAGCGCGCATCCCGTCGATGGACCACTCGACTATGTTGATCTGGGCAGGATGCATTTCGATCGTGTCGCTTCTGCTCGCTAATGGAATTTCTCTCATGAGCGATGTCGTCCGTATGCGCTATGCCCACGCGCTGGGGCACTCACTGCGCACGCAGCTGGTAGAGGCCTTGTGCGAGCAGCCTTACGGCTATTTTCTTCAGCGGAATACGGGCCACCTGCTCCAAAAAATCACTGGGGACGTTCAACAGTTCGTTAATACTGTCTTCCTTCCGTTACTTGAGGCGACTTCTCGCTTAGTAACAATCTCGCTGCTTCTCGGCACCGTGTTCTTCGTGCAGCCCGGCGTGGCTGTCGCAGCGGGGACTATCTTTGGGGGTTTCTATATTATTGTGTTCCTTATTTTACGCCGCCGGTCGCATGTGCTGGGCCAGGCGTTGAAAGTGGCAAATCGCGACATGATGGCTGGGGCGCAACAACTACTTGGCGGAATCAAGCCGATTATGGTTCATGGAAAAGCATATTACTTCCGAGATCGTTTTGCCCGTTCGTCGGCCGCGCAGGCGCGGTTACTCCCCAAGGTGCCGATTTACGGAAATACCCCGCGATACCTCGTGGAGCCGGTTGTTTTTGGCAGCTTGGTCGGGATTGTATTGTGGTCGGCGACGCAGGGCCGTGATTTGGGGGATATTCTGCCGAGGTTGTCGGTATTGGCGCTTGCGGCTTACCGGATGCTCCCGTCGATTCAGATTTTCTATACGCAAGTGACCCAGGTGCTTTCGCTGGGATATACGGCCCGAGAGGTCGAGGTCGAGTTAGAGAATGCGAAACGGGTTCAGCGTAGCCATCTAGGGAATAATTCGTCCGAAATAGTCAGTTTCGAAAGAGCAATCAGACTAGATGCCATCACATTTTGTTATCCCGGTGCACCTCGACCGGTGTTAGATAATTTTACGCTCGAGATTAGGAAGAACAGCAGTGTGGGCATTGTGGGCACCACTGGCTCCGGTAAATCGACGTTGGTTGATATCTTACTCGGGTTGCATTTACCTCAGCACGGGCGTTTGCTCGTAGATGATCGTGAAGTGAAGGCCGAGGATCTGTATGCATGGCGACGGTTGATCGGGTATGTGCCGCAAGACATCTACATCTTGGACGCGACAATTGAGGAAAATATCGCGTTTGGTATTTCGGCAGAAGAAATCGACCGAGCGGCGATGATCGAGGCGGCCCGCGCCGCGCAGATTCTAGAATTCATAGAGACTGGATTGCCGCAGCAGTGGAAAACAGAAGTGGGCGAACGCGGCATACGCCTCTCGGGCGGGCAACGCCAGCGGATTGGGCTGGCCCGCGCGCTATATCACAAACCGCGAGTGCTCGTGCTAGATGAAGCTACAAGCGCGCTGGATCACGAAACCGAGGCCGAGGTGATGCGCGCAATCCAAAACCTGCATGGCACTATAACCATGATTGTGGTGGCTCACCGTCTAAGCACACTTGATGGCTGCGACCAGATTCTTCGAGTCGGCGGATCTACTGGGACCTGAAAGATTGGCGCACTTTCATGCCAAGCATTTTTGAAACAGTTGTGGACGGAGGCTACTGCATTGGCTGTGGCGTCTGTGCTGCTTTGACTAACGGGATCGATATCAGATTCGATGAGTTTGGACGATATGTTGCTAAACGCACCAGTGAGTCTGTTTCAGTAGATGTTGCCTCGGTATGCCCGTTTGCTGACAATGTTGCGAACGAAACGGATCTCGCTCGGGAGCGGTTTCCTGACGCCCCCTCGCTCAATCCGTATCTCGGCCCGGTTGTCTCCACCTACGCTGGATGGGTAAACGAGGGTAGCTACCGGGAGAATGGGTCGTCCGGAGGACTCGCCACCTGGATTTTGACCGAGCTTCTGCGACGAAACATTGTCGATCACGTGGTGCATGTTGCTCCGGGAGACACAGCTGGTGGGGCACTTTTTGAATACAAGATTTCTTCGAACGAGGAATCGGTGAGAAGTGGCGCAAAGTCGCGTTACTATCCTGTAGAAATGTCCAAAGTCCTCCGCCAGATTGCTGAAACGCCGGGACGTTATGCGGTGATTGGCGTCCCGTGTTTTATCAAAGGAGTGCTTTTGGCGGCAAGTGAATCAGCGGTCTTTAAGGAGCGAATTGCCGTGACCGTAGCGATTTTCTGCGGACATCTTAAAAGCACGGCCTTTTCGAAGCTGCTGGCGATGCAGTGCGGCACGGCGCCCCAGGATATGGTCTCGCTGGATTTTAGGACTAAGATTCCAAATCGGAACGCGAACAGCTACGGAGTGACTATCACAGCGCGTAATGATGTCGGATTGGTGCAATCGGTTCGGCCGATGGATAGTTTGTATGGCGGGGATTGGGGACTGGGGTTCTTCAAATACAAGGCCTGCGACTTCTGTGACGATGTTGTGGGGGAAACCGCGGATGTGTCGGTCGGAGATGCGTGGCTACCGGAGTATGTTGCAGACAGCCGAGGGACGAACGTCGTTGTTGTTCGCTCGCGACTCATAGACAAACTACTCCGTGAATCGGCCCAGGCCGGCAGACTTCATCTCGACGAAATCAGTGAGGAGAAGGTATCTTCGTCACAAGCCGCTGGGTTCAGGCATCGCCGAGAGGGACTCCCTTATCGCCTTAAGTTACAGGACGATAATGGACAGTGGAGACCAAAGAAGCGTATCGCCGCGGGCGAACGACATCTTTCGCCGAGGCAACGTAAAATCTATCGCCTCCGCATGATGCTCGCTGAGGAAAGCCACTTGGCTTTTCTCTGTGCGAAAGACGCAGATGATTTTAGGCGGATCCTGCACCCGCTCGTCGACGGATATCGTGAGCTGCAGAAAATCGGCTTTTTCCGTTCTTTACTGTTATTAGCTAAGCGAAAAGTCGCTGCGCTATTAAGGCGTAATTGAAGAGGTGAGTTGGCTTATATTAACCCGACGAAGTCGCTTGTTGAACAAGATGAATAGAAGCAAAACAGACGCCGACCTGAAAATTTTGTTGGTTGGAAATGCCAGTTATGCCAATCGTGGCTGTGAAGCAATCGTGCGAGGGACGATGGGGATATTGCGATCTGAATTCGGGTCGAATATCTCTGCCGATTGTGGAGTGGTGGATACTCCGAGTAGTGTGGGGGAAATGGATAAGATCGAGCGGGACGTAAATATTTCAAATTTTTCGATGTATGGCGGTGTGCGGCGTCTTTCGTTGAGATGGTGGACGAGGCAACTCAATCGGCTATTGGGAACTGGGTTCGAGCCGGGGTTGTGGGGATTGGCTAGAAGGTTGGATGGGCGTGTTGCTGCACTACAGGTAGGTGGAGACAACTTTTCATTTGACTATGGCCGGCCGGATTTCTTGGTAAATGTAAATAAATACTTACTATCGAAGAAAATACCTGTGTTTATCTGGGGAGCTTCGATCGGTCCGTTTTCTAGCGATCCAGAATATGAGCGGGGGATAATGGCGCATTTTAGAACTCTTAGTGGTATTTTTGTTAGAGAATCGGAGACTCAGCGCTATCTGGCCTCCCATGGTGTAGTAGATAATGTATGGTTGGTGGCCGATCCGGCCTTTCTTTTGGAAGCGCGACAGCCGTCGTCGTGGCGCATGCCACCGGGCTATTCGGGGAAATGCGCCGGCGTTAACTTGAGCCCGCTAGTAGCCAATTTTAGACCATCACTGTCGCCTCATCGGAGACTTGAACAGTGGACTGATTATTGTGTAAATTTGTTGAATGCTTTCTGCGAACGGTGTGACTTCCCGCTGCTACTAATTCCGCATGTTATTACGCCTTTCGATGGAAACGATGATTGGATGCTGCTGCAGAAGGTGGCAGTGGAACTCCGTAAGCGGAATCGGCGTGTCGAAATAGTTCCTCGGGATCTCGATGCCTCGGAGCTTAAGTGGGTCATCGCGCAATGCTTCGTATTCGCAGGTGCTAGAACGCATTCTACTATTGCGGCTCTTTCGTCGTGCATTCCGACCTTGAGTTTAAGTTATAGTGTTAAAGCTATCGGCATTAATCGTGATGTGCTCGGGACCGACAGATATTGTATACCAGTAAGTAGGTTAGATGCAGACATTTTTGTTAGCCGTATGAAGGAGTTGGTGGATGCTAGATCTCAGTTCGTCGAAGATCTGAGGAAGGTGGTGCCTATAATGAAAAGCAGGGCGCTGTCTGCTGGGAGGATTTTGAGGACTGCGCTCGAATCACGTAGAGATTAAGGCTGCATTAGGTGAAGCGCTTGGATCATAGAATGTCGGTTGCGAACGTCGGAGGTTGTGGAGGAGGCAGCCCCTTGATTGGTTTTTCCGTAGTGATTCCACTGTATAATAAGGAGCGCTTCGTCGAGCGAGCCGTAGAATCAGTCCTCAGGCAGACGTGGACGAATTATGAAGTTGTCGTGGTGGATGATGGATCGACTGATGACGGTCCGAGCGTTGTGGCCAAGTATCTGGGGCCGAAGGTGCGCTTGATTCGGCAGCGAAACTCTGGAGTTAGTGCGGCAAGAAATCGCGGCATCGCTGAAGCGCGCATGCCTTGGATCGCGTTTTTGGATGCAGATGACGAATATCTACCAACGCGCCTTGAGCGATGCGCGGAATGCATTGCCAAGTATCCCGATCTCCAGGTCGTCTACACTGGTGTTGTGCATCGAACAGTCTCGCAACCTGCTATTCCAGATTTAACGAGGTCGACGGAGGGGATGGTTGTCGATTATCTGCGCTTTTCGATCGATGGACCTGGACGCGGAATGTATACGTCCGGTGTCACGGTCCGAAAGGACGTTTTTGCAATCACAGGTTGTTTTTCTGAGGATTTGAGGATTAGCGAAGATACGGACATGTGGTTCCGTCTCGGAATGGCGGTTAACGTAGGATACATCCCAGCACATTTGGCGATATATCACATGATCGATGGGACAAGCGGGTGGACGAACGCTTCTTATGAGCATCATCCCTGGGTTCGATCGTATCTCGCCTGGAAGGCCAATGATCGAATTCCGCCACACAGGCGGCAGTCTGCTGAACGTTTTTATCGCTTTTTCTTGCTCTCTCATGCGGTGGAGATGGCGCGAAACAGACGCTTGTTCGCAGCTCTTGTCACTCTTGGGCGTGGGCTTAAAGGCGGATTGGTTTCTCCATCTCGGGTAATAAAGTCGCTTATAAAGGTTTTCATGCTGAGCTGCCCGGTTCTTCGCAGACGTATTTCGTGATGACGTGAGATTTTATTGCGAAGACCACGACCTTTGAGCCGAAACGTGAGACTAGCTTTGAGAATGTGGTGCGGCGTTGATCATAGATCCCTCTCGTAGTAATGGAGGTAGTTCACATTGTCGCATTGGCCGAGATCGGCGGATGCGAGATCAATTGTTTCCGGCTGTTGTCGGCACTTCCAGAATGCCGACATCACGTGTGTGTCCTAGGTAAAGAGGGGCCGATGTCCCAGCGCTGGCGTGCAGCGGGTGTCTCGGTAGAGCATCTCGACGTGCTGCGTTTAGGTCCCGCCGCTTTTGCACGACGACTGCGTGCACTAGCGCAAGCGGGGAGATTTCAAGGAACGGTCTTCTACTGGAGCAGTGCGCGGCTTTTCTGGGTGTGGCAGGCGCTATCGGAGATGGTCCCCACAATCACTGTTCATTTGGGAAATCCCTACGGTGCAGGGTGTTTCGGCCAGTGGCGTGATAGTGTCTACGAGCTTTTTAGTCGCTCGCGGAAACGAATAAGACTTGTCGCCTGCTCGCAGTCGGTGGCGGATAGCTTTCGGGGTGCACCTTTCTTTCGAGGCATGCCGCTCGAAGTAGTGCCGAATCCGGTGGAGATTGCTGCGCGGAAATCCGAGCACCGGATTCTGGCCGAGGACTCGGTTCTTCGTCTCGGCATGGTGGCTCGGCTAGATCCGATCAAAGACCATGCCACGGTGATCCGTGCAATGCCTGCGATTCTCCAAAAATATCCGAAAGCTACTTTAGAGTTGGCCGGAGACGGAGTTTTGAGGGTGGAGCTTGAAGCGCTGGCACGTCGGGAAGGTGTGGAGTCGTCTGTGAGATTCTTGGGGAGTGTTCGAGATGTGTCTGCGCTGCTCCGCGAATGGGACATCTTTGTCTATTCCACGACTGCGTCGGAAGGAATGGGCATCGCGGTAGCTGAAGCACTAATGGCGGGTTTGCCAGTAATCGCTAGCGACCTGCCGGTGATGCGCGAAGTATGCGGAGAGGCTGCGGTCTATTTTTCTTCCAGCAGCCCTTCCGCGCTGGCCAGTAGCGCGTGCGATCTTGTCGCGGATCATGTGCGCCGGGTGTCGCTCGGACAAAGTGCCGCCAACCGCGCCCGAAGTTGTTTTGCACCCGAGGCCATTGCGCGTCGCTACTTGACCATCGCTAAGGCAAATCAGCCGATTTGAGCATTCAACAATCCTGCTCGGTTACGGAATGGTCGCTCGCCGCGGTGGGCGACGTAACTCGTCGCGAATGCTGGAGCGGCATTCCTTCCTATTTCCTCGATGCTGCAGCGGAAGCTGGCTGGGCGATCAAGCCGTGGTGTTTAGATTTGACCCGCTTTGTTGGAGCCCGACGACGTTGGAATTGGCTTCAGTGGCTGAAGGGCGCAGGTATGGGAGGCTTTCAATATAGTGACTCCTTTTTGTCGGCGGCCGAGCGGAGCATTCCGTCGGCATTGCATTCGAGTCGGATCATTAGCTTCAGTCAGCACTTTCCTCGAGCGACGACCATCGCGTCCGCAGGCGGCTCGATCTCGTATTACATCGACGCAACGGTGGCGGACCTATCATCCGGTGAACGCGCGATGGTGCGGCTGTCTCCAGCAAAGCGAGCCGACGCCCTACGCATCGAGCGCGACAACTTTCATCGCGCCTCGCGCATTGTCACCATGGCGCAGTGGGCTGCGGAGTCTGTGATCCGCGAATACGAAGTGCCACGCGAGAAGGTGTCCACGATCCTCCCCGGCGCAAACATCACGCTCCCTGACGACTGGCAGTTCACCTATGACGAACGGAAACCGGGAAGTGAACGTCCGCTTGTGCTGGGATTTGTCGGCAAAGATTGGCAACGAAAGGGGCTACCGTTTCTGCTCACAGTAAGAAGCCTACTTGCCCGCATGAACTGGCAAGTGGTTGTTCGCGCGGTGGGGCATTGTCCGGAAGAGCTAAAGCAGGTCGACGGGCTGGAATATGTTGGGTTTATCGACAAGCAGAAGGATGAGGGACGGCTGCATAGGTTTCTCGCGCAATGCGATTTGGGGTGTCTCTTTTCGAAACGGGAGCCGTTGGGGATATCGACACTCGAATTTCTTCGTGTCGGCGTGCCCGTAACCGGTTTTGCGGTGGAGGGACTTCTTGATACTTTACCTCCTCAAGGTGGTTTGCGATTCGCTCCCGGAGCCTCACCGGAAGCTGTGGCGGAAACGATCGCAGCCGTGTTTTCTGACGACGACACGCGTCACGCTCTACGCCAAGCTGCGCGCCAACTCTCCCCGTTCGTGACGTGGGATCGATGTGTTCGCGAGTGGCGAGAATTGTTGGAGACAGGCGGCATCAGTTCTCCCTTTAAGTTGAGCGAGCCACTATGAATGTCCTGACGGCGCAACTTGGAGCACGTATGTATTATGCGGTGCCTCGGATTCTAGAGAGGTCGGGAATGTTAGAGCACTTCCACACCGATCTCCTCGGCGACCGTGGTTGGCCCAAGTTACTGGGCATGGTGCCGGGGGCAAATCGATCTGCGGCAGTGCGACGCATGACTGGACGGAAACTCAGCGATGTGCCCGACGAAAAAGTGACCGCACATGCTGCGCTGACATTGGGACTTGCGAGAAAACTACGGCGGGCTGCTTCCCCGCGGGAGGTGGCGGAAGCCTATGTGTGGGCGGGCGACGAACTCTGCCGGCGTGCGATGATGGCTGGGTTTGGCAAGGCGGATGCGGTCTTTGTAGTGGGGTCTTCTTCACGACTCCTCTTTCAAGCAGCAAAATCGCAAGGACTGATGACGGTGATGGAAAGTATCATCGCCGCGCCGTCTGTTGAACGCGAGTTGTTGGAAGCGGAGGCGCTTGAGTTTCCCGAATGGCGGGATTCCGCCACTGCTGTAAGTGCGATCAACTTCGAGGAACTGGTTCGGTCAGAGTGGGAATTGGCCGACTGCATCGTGTGCGGGTCTGAGTTTGTGCGGCAGTCTATCCGCCTCGCGGGCGGACCAGCGGAGCGGTGTGTGGTCGTGCCCTATGGTCTGGACCAGCCCGTCCGGACGGTTGCTCGTGTGCTCGACGAATCACGCCCACTGCGGGTGCTGACGGTCGGGGCCGTAGGGCTGCGGAAGGGAAGTCACTATGTAATTCGAGCCGCGGCTAAGGCAGGGCGAGACTTCAACTTTAGAATGGCTGGTCCTCTGACGGTGGATAAGTCGGCGGTATTAGGATGCCCTGTTAACCTGACCTTGTTGGGGCATGTTCCCCGAGCGGAAATCGGACTTCTTTACGAGTGGGCCGACGTTTTTCTTCTTCCGTCTCTGTGCGAGGGATCGGCGACAGTGGTTTTCGAAGCCATGGCCTACGGTCTCCCCATCGTCACAACGCCCAATAGCGGCACTGTGGTGACCGATGAACGCGAAGGCTTCGTAGTGCCCATACGAGATGAGGCTGCAGTGGTAGCTGCGCTTCAACGGCTCCGCGGAGATGCAGGTCTTTATCAAGCGATGAGTGGTGCTTCTTTGAATACGGCTAGGAGATACTCGTTCTCGTATTACGAAGAGAACCTTGTGAACGCACTAAAGAGACTGCGTTGAAGTGACTGGTCTCTACTCCCCTGTCAAAAATGCGAATTCTTCACGTTTTAAGCACGCCGCGCGCTGAGGGCACTGTCCGCCTCACGTTGGATTGGCTGCGCACCGGTCTGCACGAGCAGCATGTTTATGTGCTTAGCGCCAAACCCGCGGAGTTGAGCTCGCAACTGCGAGGTGCAGCTCAATCGTATAGTGAGGAACCCGAAATTCCCGTGGGAAGGAGCAAGTTCCCGTGGATGTTAAGCCGCGTTCGCCGGACATGTCTCAGACTTCGTCCTGACGTGGTGATCTCGTGGAACAATGGATTTGGGGCATTTGTTCTGGGCGGAGCCTGGGCCGCAGGTGTCCCCCATCTCATTACCCACGGTGGCAATCCACCGGATCTCGCGCTCAAACAGCGACTTTATACGATCTTCACGACTGCGACTGTGGCATTTGTGGGCGGGCAAATGGTCTGTTGTTCACGCTATGTGTTACGGGAGTTTGCTCGGTCCGCGGGGGTTCCGAAATCGGTGCTTAGTGCAGCGCCGAATTGCGCCAGGTTGGATGTGATCCGTCGCCGCGCCGCAACCGCGCGTGCCTTACGATCGACCAACGCGGGACGGAAAAGATTGGTGATGGTCGCGACACTCGAACGGCATAAAGACCACGCGACACTGCTGCGTGCGGTGGCAGAGGCCGGCCCTGTCGCTGCAAACTGGGAGGTGTTGATCGCCGGAGACGGCTCGTTGCGTTCTTCTTTGGAAGCTCTCGCTCGGGATTTAGGAGTCGATAAAGTTGTGACGTTTCTCGGATCCCGCGACGATGTGCCTGAACTTCTCGGTTCCTCCGACCTTTTCGTTTTTTCTACCACGCCACAGGAAGGATTGGGAACGGTCCTGATTGAGGCTCTTGCCGCTGGCATTCGGATTGTTGCCTCAGATGTGCCGGCGTGCCGAGAGGCACTGCAGCATGGTAAGTGGGGTATGCTTGTGCCGCCTGCTGATCCGGCTTCTCTGGCAAAGGCGTTGATCAACGAGCTCGAGAATCCGGGTTTGACTAACATCGACGACGATGTGTGGAGCTACTTAGCTAAGTTTTCTCCTGAAAGCATGATGCAGGCGTATCTAGATTTTTCTCATAGGGGGATTACTTAAGTTAACTAAGCGAAGCAGCAAAGGCATCTTCATGAACATCGCCCGCGGTTCATTCAGTCTAGTGGCTATCGCGCGGGCTTTTCGCTCGCTTTATCAATCCGAAGGGTTTCGTCGTCAGCCCTTGAGCTGTGTGTGCCGGGTTTTGCGATGGCAAATATACCAACGTTGCTTGGGGCGTCCTTTGATTTTTGAATCGCTTAATGGCGTCCGGATGAAGCTCATGTCGGGGTATTCGCATGTTTTGTCAGGTTACTATTATTATAAACTGCCGGATTTCGAGGAAACCGCATTTGCGCTACATTTGCTGCGGGACGGTGAACTTTTTGTTGATATTGGCGCAAATCAAGGAGCTCGTTCGCTTATCATGGCCGGTGGCGGGTTTCGCACGGTAAGTTTCGAGCCGGTGCCACTTACGCGGCGACTTTTTGAGGACAATCGTTCGCTCAATACGCGGGAGGTTGTGGATCGAATCGCGATTCGCGGCTGTGCTTTAGGTGAGGACATAGGAGAGGTTGCATTTACCAGCAGTTTGGATGGAGCGAATCACAGATTGCGGGCTGGTGATCAGGAAGATGCATCGATTACAGTGCCTATGAGCACGCTCGATTTCGAGATGCGACACTTAGCTCCTCGCTTTCTAAAGATAGATGTTGAGGGGCAAGAGAAGTCGGTCATTCAGGGCGCGGCGGAAACTCTTAGTAAGGAACATCTATGGGGCTTTGAGATGGAGACCTTTCGGGGGAAGCGATCAGGCGACTCGGAACTCCTTGCGATGGAAGCATTGTTTGCTGATTGGGGTTTTCTTCCTTATGCCTATAATCCATATACGCGATCGCTTCATCGATTAGCAGCTCTTGGTGATGGAGGTCAAAACACGTTGTATATTCGGGAGCGTAGTATGGCGGAGATTAGCAGGCGTCTGAAATCATCTCCGGGTTTTAGGATTTGGGGGCGTTTGATCTAGAGGTTATAGGTAATGGTATCGCTATTCCCAAGGGTTGTGCTTTTAGTCCAGCGGATCGGTCCTTATCACCATGCGAGGTTTCAAGCCGCAGCGACTGAGCACGGCGAGCTTACGATTATAGAATATCGCGCGGTTGACCAAATCTATGCGTGGGATGAGGTGCGGGAGCCGTCGATCTACACCCGCTTGCGGTCCGACTCTGCGTCGCAAATTGTGGAGTGCCTCGAGCAATCACGGCCCGAGGTGCTTGTGTGCGTTGGCTATGCGGATCGCGAAATTCACCATGCGATGCGCTGGGCTGTGCGGAAGGGAGTGCCGATGGTCCTCTGCAGCGACAGCACGGCTCAGGATGAGCCGCGCGTGTGGTGGAAGGAGCGCATCAAACGCGAACTGGTGCGTTTGTTTAGCTCAGGCTTGGTCGCGGGCACGCGCGCAGCGGATTACCTCGCGAGTCTCGGCTTTGAACGCGCTCGGCTCTTCACTGCGTGGGACGTCGTGGATAACGCGTATTTCGCGGAAGGAGCGCGGCGAATCCGGGAAGCGAACAAGGCCTCGCAGCCCTATTTTTTGACGGTTGCTCGGTTCGTGCCAAAGAAAAACCTCGGCGGACTGCTTCGAGCCTATGCCCGGTATGTCGCGATTGCCGGTGACGCGGCCTGGCCGTTGGTGCTCTCCGGCGACGGGGAACTTCGCTCGCAATTGGCGGCTCAGATCCAAGCGGCAGGACTTTCGAATCGAGTGCGTCTCCCTGGTTTCGTGCAATATGGCCAACTCCCGGAACTCTACGCGGGCGCTGGCGCTTTCATTCTACCAAGCCTGAGTGATCAGTGGGGGTTGGTGGTGAACGAGGCGATGGCGGCAAGTGTGCCGGTGGTCGTATCGGAACAGTGTGGGTGTAGCTCAGACTTGGTAGTCGATGGAGAAACGGGATTCCGCTTCAGTCCTACGGATGAAGGAAAACTGGCGGAGATCATGGTTCGAGTGGCGACCATGGACGATTCGACTCGCCGCAGTATGGGAGACATGGCGGCGAGACGGGTCGGCGTATATTCCCTTCAAGCATTCTCGGACGGGTTGTGGTGGGCAGTATTGGAAGCCAAGAAGAGACCGAGCCCCCGTGCTCGATTGAGCGCGTTGCTGCTCGGCCTTCTGCTCGTTGTTCGGTAACGTAGGCTTTTTATGGATACGGTCTTTCTTTCGCAAATAGGCGTTGCACGTTCGCGCCGAGAAGCTCCTTTGTGCCTCATCGGGGGCGATCAGCATGAGTGACTCATTAGGCTCGATTGAATGGGTATTGTGGGCGCTGAACGCCCTCGTGTGCGCTGGCATGCTTGCTCGCTGCTACCTGAATCGCGATGTGATGGCGCTTTGGTCGCCGCCGTCCTTCATCGGCGCTATCTATGCCTACTACGTGGTCGTTGGGCCGCTTTTCGCACGCCAGTTTGGAGGAGTTATGGATCGAGGCGTGGATATGCGGCCTTATTACGGTATCGCATGGGCTGCCGCATTGGTGGCGCTGTTGAGTTGGATGTTTGGATATTATATCCTGCGGTCACATCCGCGCCGCTCTCCCCGTGAAGGCGCGATATGGACTGATGACGCCGGATTGTGGCGCCTCGGATTCGTCATGAACATCGTGGGGCTCCTCGCGTTTTTGGCGACTGCAGGCCTAAGCGGCTTTCGCACGTTGGGGATTACGGCGGCAGACGACCCGACTCTCGCCGAAGCCACCTATTCAGGCGCGTTTGCAAACTACCTGACCTTGGCCGTGAATTTTCTTATCGCCGGCTCCTCGGTGCTGTTTCTAGCGCGGCTGCGTGGTCGCGGAAGCTGGTTCGTGTTCGGTGTCTGGATGTTCATTGCGGTAGTAATCTACGTGACACTCGGCTTTCGCTATCGGCTCGTGCTTATGACTGCGGGCCTAACATTTATCTACTACCTACATCATCGGAAACGCCCCAATCTGATCTTCTTGTCGTTGGTTGCGACGATGTTTGTCGTCGTGATGGGAGTCATCGGCGCGACTCGCAACTACGGGCAGGGGCTCGATCTCTCGAGGAATACCCAGTCGCTCGGAGAATCGTTTTTAAGCGGTTTTGGCGAAGCCAGCATCTTTGGGACGTCGGGAGCGGTGTTGCACCACGTGCCCAAGGATCGGCCATTAGTTTGGGCCGATCCCATTAAGCAGACCCTCCTGATGCCCGTTCCATCCCGGTTCTTTCCGGGGAAGGCCACGAATGCCTACATGCTCGAAACGCTGATTACCATCTATGGTCCGGATGCGTATCAGGGGGCAGCCTTCATGTTCTTTGCCGAGGTGTATCAGATGTTCTGGTGGCCGGGGATCATTGTCGCGCACGTGGCGCTGGGCTGGGTGTGCCGATGGTTGTGGCAATGGTATCGTCTGCGAGGCGGAGATCCTCTCGCGCTGATCGTTTACGCGGCAGCAATTCCCTTTCTCTACGTGCTCTACTCACGTGGGTATCTGCCCCAGATCGTGATGATTTTCTTCTTCTCGGTCGCTCCCGCCATCGCACTCTACCGCTGGCCGAAGGCTGTGGTAGGCTTGGCGCACGGTCTTCGTCGGGCGGAGCCCATTGACTCGCGGGGACGGGGCAGAGGGGCGGCTCTTCCGCAATACCTGCGGGTTGCACCGCCGCCAGGTATGCTGCCACCACCTCAGCAACCACGAAAGCGGTAACGCCGGGCTTTTCTCGTTTCTCTAACCGTTGCGCATGGTCGTCAGCTTCCTCGCTCCCACGCTCGATTCACGGGCGGGTGGCATCACGTCCGTCATCGAAGCGCTCAGTGCTGCGCTTTCGGAGAAGGACGGAACCCAAGTGCTAGCCTCTGCGCCGGCACGCTGGTCCGTTTGGGATTCGCTCCTTGGTGAGTCAAAGCGGGAGGTTGTTCAGCAGGCGCTGAACGCCGGAGCTCAGGTGGTGCATACGCACGGGATGTGGCTTGCTCATGCGGCAGCTGGGGCAGAGTTACGAAAAAATCATGCCTTGCCGGAGATCATCTCTCCCCACGGCATGCTCGATCCGTGGGCGGTGGCTCACCAACGGTGGAAAAAGCGCCTCGTGTGGTGGAGCGGCGAGCGCGCACATCTGGCCAGAGCGTCTGCGATTCACGCTTTGTGCGGTCCCGAGGCGGACGCAATCCGCCGACAAGGTATTCGCACGCCGATTGCGATGATTCCCAACGGTGTCGACCTGCCGAAGGAAGAGGTTGCGCTGCCGGCCCCTTGGGAAGGGGTTTTCCCACCGCACGCGAAAGTGCTTTTGTTTCTTGGTCGGTTGCATCCGAAAAAAGGCGTGCTGCCATTGATTGAGGCGTGGGCGCAATTGAGAGGGCAGTTAGGCGAGTGGCGGCTCGCACTTCTGGGATGGGACGAAGGCGGTCATGGTCGCGAGTGCGAACAGGCGATCGAGCGTCTCGGGATTTTGAATACATGCCGCTGGTTCGGTCCCGCTTTCGGCCCGGCTAAGGAAGCGGCCTACGCGAATGCGAGCGCCTTCGTGCTCCCGTCGTTTAGCGAAGGACTGCCGATGACTGTGCTGGAGGCTTGGGCGAATCGACTGCCGGTTTTCATGACGCCCGCATGCAATCTACCCGAAGGATTCGCAGCACGGGCGGCCGTGAAAATTGCCACTGAACCGAACCTCCTTGCGGAGCAACTGCGGGGGGGCCTTCTGGCGCACGATGCGGGGACTCGGCTGACCGCAATGGGAGCAGCGGGACGCGCTTTGGTGGAGCAACGGTTCACGTGGGATCAGATCGCCGCCGAATTTATCGAGCTTTACCGCTGGGCGATCGACGGCGGTCCCGCGCCATCTTGTCTGGTGGACTAATCCATGTCTCGCGTTTCGCCATGAAAGGACGCCTCTACTACAGTCGCACCGATTATCTCAAAAGGATGCTCTGGGCACTCCTGCAGGTGTTCTTTCGGGGGAGTCCGCGTTTGCTCTACGGCTTTCGCCGACAGCTGCTGCGGCTGTTGGGAGCCGAAGTTTCGAAGGAAGCCTGGATTTATCCGGCCGCGCGCATCACGTTCCCTTGGAATCTCCGGGTCGGAGCGAAGACCACGATCTCGTGGGATGCGAAAATCTACAATCTGGGAGCGGTTACGATTGGCGATCGCGTCGTGATTTCTCAAGGCGCACACCTCTGCGCCGGCACCCATGACTATGAGGCTCCAGGGTTCCCGCTTATCAAGAAATGCATCGTGATTGAAGACGACGTTTGGGTCGCTGCAGACGCATTTATCGGTCCTGGGGTGACGATCGGTCGCGGAGCCGTGATTGGCGCTCGTGCGGTGGTGATGTCCGACGTGCCACCTGGCGCTGTCATGGCGGGGAATCCTGCCAAGCC
>Ga0065721_10050542_pt1 | contig 19365 bp, 22 predicted proteins | sample Mesricmetagenome_FD_59108 | JGI IMG/M metagenome (GOLD analysis project Ga0065721, IMG submission 59108) | Mesophilic microbial community from rice straw/compost enrichment Sample: eDNA_1 v2 (version 2) | ecosystem: Engineered > Solid waste > Grass > Composting > Bioreactor | place: USA: Davis... | reverse complement strand
CGAACGGTTCCGACCTCTTCGTGGGGGAAAATGGCTCCGGCCTTCTGACTCTGGAAGGCGGCACCTTGGTTTCCAGCGCCTCGGGCATCCTGGGGGCCTACCAGGACTCCTTCGGTTCCGTTACGGTGACCAGCGGAACGCTTGTCAGCGCCACGGATCTCGACATTGCGGACACGGGCATTGGCACGGGCGCCCTGGTGGTGCAGGGCGGCCGGGTTTCCAACGACACTGCGCGGCTGGGGGATGGCGGGACGGCATCCGTATCCGGCGGCACCTGGCACAATGAGACCCTTCTCGATGTGGGCAACGGCCGGCTGACCATCAGCGGAGGCGGGGTGCAAAGCGCCATCGGTCGGATCGGCCACAGCGGGGGCGGCGGCGAGGCCCAGATCACCGGAGGTCTCTGGGAGTCCGCCCAACTTGTCGTGGGCCATGCCGGCGCGGGCACACTCACGGTCGCATCCGGCGGACAGGTCTGGAGTGAATCGGCGGTGATCGGTTCCGGTTTCGGCACCGACGGCAGTGTGGTGACCGTGACCGAGGACGGTTCGCAATTCATCATTGCCGACACCCTCACGGTGGGAGACCTGGGCTCGCACAACCAACTTGTGGTCCGGCAGGGCGCGCTGGTCAGGATTGGCGACGCGCCGGGCGAAACGATCGTCTTTTCCGCCGGGGGAGGCAGCGACAATCTGCTGCGGCTCGATTCCGGCTACGTCGCGCTGTTTGGCGACCAGACGGCCTATGTGGAAGACGTGCTGCTGGCGAATGATTTCATTCAGGTCTGGGATGGAGCGGCATGGGTGACCGCGACGGGCAGCCCGCTTTTCAGCGCCGTTTATTATGCCACCGAGGCGGAGGCGTTTGCCGCCACGGGTTATGGAAACCTCGGCGGATACACCATCCTCACTTCGGTTCCCGAACCGGGGACGTCGGCGCTGGTGCTTTTGAGCCTCGGGACGCTGGCCTTTGCGCGGCGCAGGACGGTCCGGCGGGATTGACCAACGGGGACGCCGGGGGGATCACTCCTGGCGGACCATTTCCAGAAATCCGCTTTCGAGGGCCAGGGCCTCCTGAACGCCCATGGCCAGGCGGCGACGCAGGGTTTCCAGGGCCTCGATGCGGCGGAGCAGGTTGGCGGAGGAATATTTTTTCGCGAGCGCTTCGACCACGGGGGGGGCGGGGACGGGGGAAACCTGGAGCCGAAGCGCCTGCCCGAGCGCATCGAAGATGATCTGCAGGACCCGGTCACGCTCCCGCAACACCGTGGCCTCGATGAGGGCCTTCATCTGCTCGGCCCGTTCGTTGAGCCAGGAGGCGCTGTCCGAGGTTTGCTTGTAATGGGCGGCCTGGCGTTTCAGTTCCTCCTCGTTTTCCGCGGTGATTTTTTCGCGGAGTTCCGCAAGGACCGCCTGCACGGCGCGGGTGAACCGAAAGGCTTCGCCGACCCCGGGCCGGGCGGGCTGCACGAGGCATTCCTCGAGGGCGCGCAAAACGGCGGCCTCCTCCGGTCCGGGTTCCCGCGGACGCAGATCGAGCAGGGAGGTTTCGACGCAGCGGGAAAGAATGGTTTCCAGCATCGCCTCGGGCAGCGAACTGAGCAGCAGGATGAGCGAGCCGGGCGGTGGTTCCTCCAGGGTTTTCAAAAATGCGTTGGCGGCCTGGGGCTGCAGGCGATCGGCCTCCCGGATCACGGCCACCTTGCTGGAACCGAGCAGCGGTTTGCGCTGCATGGATTGTTCCAGCTCGCGAATCTGCTCGATGATGATGCGGCGGGACTTGGATTCCGGCTGGACGAAATGGGCGTCCGGATGGGCGGCCACGGCCTCCGGTTCGCACCCCAGCACGAGGGCGGCCAGCCGGGTGGCCAGCCAGTTTTTGCCGCTGCCGGAGGGACCGGAAATCAGATAGGCATGGGCGAGGCGCCCGGCGCGGTGGGCGTCGTGCAGCCGTTCAAACGCGGATTCCTTGGAAAATGGCATGGCGTTGCAGTTCGGCGCGGATGGCGCGAGCGATGGTTTCGGGCGCCTGGCTGGCGTCGAGCACCCGCAGGCGTTCCGGTTCGGCCCGGGCGATGGCCAGATAGCCGTTGCGGACGGCTTCGTAAAAGGCGGGGGGTTCCTCCTCCATACGGTCGCGCGGCGCGGTGGCGCCATTCCGGCGTTCCCTGAGCCGGCGCATGGCTTCGGCGGGATCCATGTCGAGGACGAAGGTCACATCGGGCAGCCGGGGACCTGCGGCAAAGCGGTTGATCTGCGCGACGGTTTCCGCGGGAATTTTCCGGGCGATGCCCTGGTAAACGGTGGTCGAATCCAGGAAACGGTCCGAAATGACCACGCGTCCCGCGGCGAGGGCGGGGAGGATGGTCTGGCGCACCAGCTGGGCGCGGCTGGCGGCAAAAAGCAGAAGTTCCGCCTCCGGGGACATCTCCCGTCCCTCGTCGGAATGCTGCAGGAGGTGACGGATGGTTTCGCCGATGGGGGTGCCGCCGGGCTCCCGGACGAGAATCGGTTCGAGGCCCAGAGCCGTCAGGGATTCGATCAGCAGACGGATCTGCGTGCTCTTGCCACACCCTTCAGACCCCTCGAAGCTGATGAAGAAACCTGTTTGACTCGGCTCGGACATACGGAAATTCTCAATTTTGATGAGCGAAGGCCCCGTGCAAAGCAGGAAAATTTGTTTTGTTGATCTCGAGAGCGAGGGACGGGAGTTTTTTGCCCAGGCCCTTGAGGGGCACGAGGTCCGTTTCGTCCGGGAACTGGCCGACGTGCCGGAGGATTGCGAGGTCCTGTCGGTTTTCATCAACGAGCGCATCGACGACGCGTTTCTGGAGGTTCATTCCGCGCTCAAACTGATCTGCACACGCTCGACGGGCTGCGACCACATCGATCTCGACGCCTGCCGGGCGCGGGGGGTGAAGGTGACCAATGTCAGCAATTATGGGGAAAACACCGTGGCCGAACACGCATTTGCGCTGATCCTCGCGCTGACCCGGCGGCTGCGCGAATCGGAGGAGGCGGTGCGCACCGGACATTTCAGCCGGGACGGCCTGCGGGGTTTCGACCTGCGCGGCCGCACGATGGGGGTTGTGGGCGCCGGTCGGGTCGGAATGCACGTCATCCGCATTGCGCTCGGGTTTGGCATGAAGGTGGTGGCCTATGACGCGGAACCGCACGCCTTTTACGCGGAGTTGCTGGACTTCCGGTATGTTTCGTTTGGCGAGTTGCTGCGCGAATCCCACGTGATCAGTCTCCACGTGCCGCTCAACGATTCGACGCGGCACATGTTCAACCGCGAAACCTTTGCCCTTTGCCGGCCGGGGGCGATTTTGATCAACACCGCCCGCGGCGGCCTCATTGACACCGCCGCCGCCGTGGAGGCGCTCGATTCCGGACAACTCGCCGGACTGGGACTCGATGTGCTCGAGGACGAACGCGTGTTTCGCGAGGGCGGCGCCGCCCCGCTATTGGGAAAAAAGATTGCGGAACGGGTCCATGCCGCGGCGCCCGGTCCGGGGGGCCGCGAAACCAGTCCGGCGCGCGTGGCGGAGTTTTCCCGCCTGGTTTCCCACAGCCGGCTTCTCCATCGCCCCGATGTCATTCTCACGCCCCACGTCGCCTTCAACAGCGAGGAGGCGATCCGGTGCCTGCGGGCGGTGACGCTCGAATCCATGCTCGATTATTTCGAATCCAAACCCCTCAAGCATCTCTGTACATGAAATACTGGCTCGTGAAACAGGAACCGACCGCCTATTCGTGGGACGACTTTGTCCGCGACGGGCAAACCGCCTGGACCGGCGTGCGCAATTTTCAGGCCCGGAACAATCTCCGCTCCATGAGCCGCGGGGACCGTGTCCTGTTTTATCACAGCGTCGTGGGCAAGGCCGTCATGGGCGAGGCCGAAGTCATACGCGGGGCCTATCCGGATCCCACGGCCAAGGAGGGCGACTGGGTTTGCGTGGATCTGAAGCCGCTCCGTCCGCTTCCGAGGCCGGTGACCCTCGAGGAAATCAAAACCTGTGCGGCGCTGGAAAATTTTCCGCTCATCCGTCAGTCGCGGCTCAGCGTGATGCCGGTGGCGGCCGCGGAATACCGCGCCATCCTGGCGCTGGCAAAGGATTGATTTTCGCTGGCGCTGAGAAAAAGGAAAAGCGAGGGTTTTTGCCGTGAAATCGTATCGCCGGGTTGCCGTAGCCTCGACCTTCTCACCCACCTTTGCCGCCGTGCTGGCGGAGGCGGATTCGTTTGCCCGGCACTGTCACGCCTCGCTGGAGGTTCTGCACGCCGCGGCGTGGTCGGAGGAGAAGGAATCCCGGTTCCGGGAGGTGCTCGGCCGGAACGTGCCGATCCGTTGGGTGGAAAAGGAAACGCCGTCCGCCGCGCTGCTTTCGGCCGCCGGGGATTACGAACTCCTCATTGCGGGCGCCCTCCAGCGCGAGGACGCCGAGCGCCCCTACACAAGCAGCGTGGCCCGCGATCTTCTGCGTTCGGCTCCCTGTGACCTTTTGCTCGTGCCGCGGCCGGTCATGGATCCCCGGCCGCCGTCCCATGTGGTGCTCGCCCTCGAGCCCGGAGACGAAGCCCGGGGGCTGCTTGCGCGCACGATCCGGGTTCTCCGTCCCGCACGCGCCACCATTGCGGTCACCCAGACACCGTTTGCCGCCGCCATCGCCGCCTCGCGCGGCGAGGAGCCGACCGATCTCGATGCCTGGCTGGAGGGACTGGCCGAGGGACTCGACGGTGGTGACACCGAACTGGATGAACGCGTGGTGCGTTCCAACACGGGCTACAATCTTTGCGATGCCATCGAGGGGCTGGAGGCCGACCTTCTCATTGTCCAGGCGGAAGCGTCCGGCGCGCTTCCGCAGCACCTGAACTGGCTGTTTCAGGTGATTCCGACCCGCCTGCTGGTGGTGCGGGACTGAAGGACGCCGCCATGCGTCACGAACGGATTTTCCGCCACGGGAGGGACGTCTTTTTTCACCCCGCCCGGGCGAGCAGCCACAGTTTCTGCCAGAGGGGCAGCCGGTAGCGTTTTTGGAAAACCCGGAAATGGTCGGCTTCCATCCGGGAGAGGATCCGGCCGTAGATGGCGCGCATGGCTTCCGCCGGAGCCAGTGCCCGGGCATCGGCGGGCGGGAGGGCGGCCTGGGCGGCGCGAAAATATTCCCGGGCCCGCGCGGCTTCGAACTGCATCAATTCCGCAAACCGCGGACCCGGATGGCCCCGGCGGATTTCGTCGGGGGTGAGCCCGAAGCGCTCCAGATCCTCCACCGGAAGGTAGACGCGTCCCAGACCGGCATCCTCGCCGACATCGCGAAGGATGTTGGTGATCTGGAGGGCGTGGCCGAGTTGTTCGGCGTAAATTTTGCTCGAGGGTTCCCGGCAGCCGAAAATTTCGATGCTGACCAGTCCCACCGCACAGGCCACCCGCCAGCAGTATTGGCGCAGTTCCGCGTAGGTGGCGAAGTCCCGCGGATGAACGTCCTGCTCGACGCCGAGCACGATTTCGACAAGCAGCCGGCGGTCGATCCGGTAGGTCTCGATCACTTCGGTCAGGGACGCCGGAAGGTCCCGGCCGGATTCGAGGGCGGATTTCCAGCGGTCGAGAAGCCGCTGTTTTTCGGCGGCGGGACGGGAGAGGTCGTCGGCGATGTCATCAACGACCCGGCAAAAATGGTAGAACGTCAGCGCATGGCGCCGCCGTTCCCGCGGCAGCCGGGCGAGGGCGAAGGCGAGGTTGGATTTTCGCGCCCCGGAGGCGGTGAGCTCGAGCGGCGGGGGGGTCATGGCCTGTCGTCCCGGACAATCCGGCCTCCGTCAAGGTGCAGCAGGCGATGGACATGGCGGAGGAGGCCGGGTTCGGATCCCGCCCAGAGGACGCAGAGTCCGAGCTTCTCCGCAATCCGGCGTCCCAGAGCCATGAGTTCCCCGCTTTCCCGCGGGGAAATGACCACCAGAATGGAGGGCCCGTGCACGAGGGCCCGGGCCAGGGCCACGCGGGTGCGCTGGGCGGCATCGAGTCGTCCGGCGAGCGTCGTCTCGAGCGAGCTGATGCCGCAGAATTCCAGCACTTCGAGTGTGCGGTCGCGGGCCTCGCGGGCGTCCCCGCCGCAAATGCGAAACAGCGGCATGGCGACATTTTCGGCCACGGAAAAGGACGGCAGGAGGCAGGGGTGATTGAAAAGAAACCCGAAGGTTTCGTTGCGCATCTGCTGGAATTCTTCGGGAGTCAGGGTGTGTGTCGGAATGCCGTTGACGGTGATCGTGCCGGAGTCGGGGCGTTCCAGCAAGCCGAGGATGTTGAGGAGAAGTCCCTTGCCGGACCCGTCCGGTCCGCAGAATCCGCAGAATTCCCCGGCCCAAAAGGCGGCGGAAACATCCTCCACGCGCGATGGCGCCAGTTCCAGCCACAGATCGCGGCGGCAGCTGAGGGACTCACAACGAAGAACGGGAACCGCGGCCATCAGAAAATCACCTCCCTGGTTGAGTTGTCGGTGCCGGTATAAAAGCACACCCAGGCGGCCAGAATCCATCCTCCAACCGCCGCCCCGACGACCGGCGCCATCACCCCCCACGCCAGACCGGCAATGGTGCCATCCAGCCAGATCCGGCCCGCCGCCTCCAGTGTCTCAAGGGTGGTGAGCAGGCCCAGGGCGGCGATCAAAAACGCGGCCGTGACCGGTCCATGACGCCGCAGGAACCGCAGGTTGGCCGTCCACGCGGCGCGAAGCGAATCGTTGTGCAGGGCCAGACGAATCGGCACGCTCACGCCCAGAAGCATGACCGACAGCAGCACGGGTTGGGCAAAGGGTTCCAGGCGCAGCGTGGCCGGGGTTCCGGTGCGGAGAACCTCGACGAACAGGGGAAGATGGATGAAGGCAAGAGTGGCCACGACAGGAACCAGCGCCCATTTGAACACGAATCCGAGCCGGCGCACGGCAAAATGCATCAGGCGTTGATGCGGAAAATGCAAGCCGCGCACCCAGCCGTAGGCGGTCAGCGTGAGATAAACCTGCACCGCCGTACCCAGAAGATATTCAAAAACAAAGGCCAGCGCGTTGACGATCGTCCCGCCCAGCAGGACATCGCGCAGCGGAAAATATCGGGCGAGTTCGGGCAGGAACACCATCGGCACCGGCTTGAGCAGGGCGCAGAGCGCACAGACCACCAGCGCGGCAAAAAGGGCCCATCCCCGGAGTTCCCGGCGCCGGCACAGGGCGCGCCGCAATTCCGAGCTGGTGCCTCTCCAGTTGAGAAGAAACAGCGCCCCGGCGGGGACGGAGATCGGGAACGTGGCCACCAGGCAGTTCAAATCCGCCGCCACCAGCATTTCGAGGGAGGGAAGAACCGCGCGGGGCAATTCTTCGAGCGCCAGCGCCGGCAGGTCGGGAGGCGGTTCGGTCACGAGGGCCGGCCACTCCGCCCGGGTCCTCCAGCGCAGGAAGAGTTCGGCCCCCGCGTGGAAGAGGCCGTAGGCCAGGGCAAAGGCGGCGGGCAGTTTCCAGAGAACATCGTGACGGAGGAGACAATGCCAGCCGTGCACACAAGCGCGGCGCACCGGTCCGACCGCCACGGCCACCAGCAGGGCGACGGTGAAGGGGGCTGCCAACCAGACCAGTTCCGGCATCACGTGACGAAGTACGTCAGAAATTTGCGCTGGGAACGAGTTCTTCCTGCGATCAGACTGGGAATGGTCATGACGCTGGCGAACAAGATCACGATCACCCGCATCCTGCTGATTCCCGTCTTCGTGTTGTTTGCCGTCTATTACGGACGCAGCCTGGAGGAGGGGCGTCCGGAGGAGTGGCAGCGCTGGGTGGCGGTTGCGGTCTTCCTGGTCGCCTCGGTGACGGATTGCCTGGACGGCTGGGTGGCGCGCCATTGGCACGGCCAGAGCCGGCTGGGGGCCGTTCTGGATCCTCTGGCGGACAAGGGACTGCTTCTTTCCGCCATCATCACGTTGAGCCTCAGCAGGTGGACCTATGCGTTTCCCCTCTGGTTCCCCGTCCTGGTCATTGCCCGGGACGCCGTGGTGCTCACCGGCTGCGCTCTGGTGAAGCACTTCAACGGCCATCTCGAGGTGAAGCCGAGCTGGACCGGAAAGGCCTCGACCGCGCTGCAGATGGTGGCGATTGCCTGGGTGATGTTGCAGCTCCCGCACCACCTCTATTCCGTTTACGCGGCGGGCTTCTTCACCCTGGTGAGCGGACTGGGCTACGTCGTCGAAGGCGCCCGCCAGCTCAAACACCATGACGTTCCGCCGTCGGCCGGTTGAAAAGACGCGGATTCCCCTTTTCAGTTTTCGTTTCGCCTTCCACTCTACCCGCATGCGTAGCGTAGCCATTGTGGGGAGGCCGAATGTCGGCAAGTCCGCCCTTTTCAACCGCCTGGCCGGAAGAAAGATTTCCATCGTTCACGACCAGCCCGGAGTGACGCGGGATCGGATCACCGCGGTGTGCCGGAGGGGGCGGGTGCCGTTTGAAATCGTGGATACCGGAGGCATCGGCGCGGACGCCGATCCGGATTTCGCCGCGGCCACGCGCCAGGAGGCGGCCATCGCCATCGAGAGCGCCGACGTGCTGCTTTTTGTCGTGGACGGTCAGACGGGCGCCACGCCGCTCGACCGGGAACTGGCCGGCGAACTGCGCAGCTCGGGCCGTCCGGTGATTCTGGTGGTCAACAAGGTCGACACCGAGAACCACGAGGGGTTTGCCGCAGACTTTGCCGCCCTGGGATTTGCGCAGACGGTGTCCGTGAGCGCCGCCCATGGACGGGGGGTGCCCGCCCTTCTGGAGGAGATCAATGCGCTCCTGCCCGATGACGCCGTGGAGGAGGAAAACCGGCCGGCCCCGCGCCTGGCGATTGTCGGCCGGCCCAACGTCGGCAAGTCGTCGCTGGTCAATGCCATCCTCGGAGACCGCCGGGCCATCGTGAGCGACATTGCCGGCACGACCCGCGACGTGGTGGATTCGTTGTACGAACGGGACGGTCAGCGCTTCATCCTGTGTGACACCGCCGGCATCCGCCACCGCTCCAAACACAACACCTCGGTGGAGGTTTTCAGCGTCATGCGTTCCGAGGACACCATTGCGCGCGCCGATCTCTGTGTCCTTGTCATCGACGCCACCATGGGAGTGACGGCGCAGGACAAAAAAATCGCCGGACTCATCCAAAAGGCGCACAAGCCGGCGCTTGTTCTGTTGAACAAGTGGGATCTGGTGGCGGAGGGACGGCACGATCCGGAGTTGCTTCGGGAGCACACCAAGAAGGTGCACCAGAATCTGTTTTTCCTGACCTATGCGCCCGTGGTGGCGCTGTCCGCCAAGACCGGCGTGAATATCCGCCGGCTCTTCACGACCGTGGAAAAGATCCGCCAGCATGCCACCCGGCGGATCGGAACCGGGGAATTGAACCGTCATCTGCGCGAGGCCATGGACCGGCAGCCGCCCCCGATGAAGGGCAACCGGCGATTCAAGCTTCTTTATGCCACCCAGCTTCTGCGCACCGAACCCAAGCCGTTTCAGGTGCCGGAATTCCTCCTCTTCGTAAACGATCCGCGTCTGCTGCCGGAGAGTTATCTCAACTACCTCTGCGCCCGCCTGCGCGACAAATGGGAATATCCCGGCCTGCCCATCGTGATCCGTCAGCGGGGACGGCAGAAGGAAAAGGCGGAGGATTAATCATCCGGCGGATCCCCGGGGGCCCCGACCCATTTTTGCAGGGTGAGGGTCACGGGATGCCGCAGATCCACCAGTTCCTTTTTCGGTGTCCGCAGGGAGATCCAGATATGCAGCGGCCACCAGAGGAGGATTCCCGCGGTGCCCCCGATGATCAGGACGCGGTTTCCGCGCCGCCACAGTGCGGGCCAGTCGGCAAGCGCCCTGCCCGTGGTGGCTTCGCCCAGCAGGATCGCAATCCCCGCCAGCAATACCAACACGGCGGCGAAGGCGAGGGGATTGAGGTAGGCGGCCAGAGACAGGTCGCCCCGCAGCAGCGCAAGGGTGGCGCGGGTGCCGCCGCAAAACGGGCAGGGGAGCCCGGAAAGCATGCGGAAGCCGCAGAAGGAAAACGGACTGATGCCGGGCAGAAGGAGGAACAGCGCGGCCAGGGCAACGAGCGCCCCCGCCACGCCCGCGCGCAGCAACCGCTCCGGGCGCGTGAGGGGGCGGGTCATGACACCCGGGACGAAATCACCAGGGTGATTTCCCCCCTGGGCGGGTGCTGCCGGTAATGCTCCGCCAGCTCGGCGGGTTTGCCGCGGCGGAATTCCTCGAATTTTTTTGTCAGCTCACGCGCCACGCACACGGAAAGGTCCGGCGCCAGCGCGGCCAAAACCTCCAGGGATTTGAGCAGACGGTGCGGGGATTCGAAATAGACCGACGTTTCCTCCCGGGCGGCGGCCCGCTCGAGTTCGGCCTGGCGGCGTCCGCTTTTGACCGGCAGAAAGCCGCCGAAATAAAAGGCGTCGGTGGGAAACCCGGAACCGACCAGGGCGGTGGGCACGGCGCTGGGCCCGGGCAGCACGGTCACGGGCAGATGGCGTTCGCGGCAGGCCCGGATGAGGCGGAATCCCGGATCGGAAATGCCCGGCATGCCGGCGTCGGTGATCAGGGCCACCTGGCGTCCCTGGGCGATCTGTTCGACGAGCTCGGCCGTGCGGGAGGCTTCGTTGTGTTCGTGCAGACTGACCATCGGCTTGCTGATCCCGTGATGGTGCAGGAGGATGCCGGAATGCCGGGTGTCCTCGGCCGCCACGACGTCGGCGGCGCGCAGGGCCTCAAGGGCGCGCAGGGTGATGTCCTGCAGGTTTCCTATCGGCGTCGGAACGACGGTCAGCAACTTACCAGCCCTCGGTGAGGCGGGTGGTGAGCTCGAGGGCCATGTCCTTGGCCGCCACGGGAATGGCCTGACGCTCGGTCGTTTGAAGATCCTCGTCCGCAAAGAATGATGCATCGCCACGGACGCGGCCCTCCATGAGGGTGATGCCGGTGACGCGGTCGACGACCTGGAAGGTGACCTCCATGACCAGTCCGAACTCGCTCGTGGCGAGCACGTTGTTTTGCACGGAACGCAGTGCACGGCGTTCGACGTTGGTCAGCGTGCAGTTCAGGATGGCGTCGGCCTTGTCCTCCGAGACGATGGTGTAGGTGCCGTCCTGCTGGAGCTGCTTGATGAGTGTGTCGGCCATCAACACCTCGACGCGGGGCTCGTAGGTTTTGTTCTTGAAGGTCGGGACGGCCAGCGTGCGTACGGAACGCATCGGGGTCGGACGAATCTCGCCGAGCTTGTAACCGCAACCGGACAGCAGGAAGGCGGCGAGGAGGAAGGTGAGGAGGCGCGTCATTCGGTGGGCAGGAGCGGTTCGACCGGGGCGGGCAGGGGGCGCACGTCGCCGCGAACATTGGTGCGCAGGCGCGGCTGACGGACGATCGGAAGTTCGTCGGGAACGATGTCGCGTTTGGGCGGACCGGAATAATCCGCGAGGGAGGACGTTTCCACCTGGGCCTGGAGGCGGCGGCGCAGGGCAAGCTGCTCGCCGGATTCGGCGCGCTCGGAACCGACGCGCAGGGCGTCATCGCCGACCATGGCGCGCAGTTCCTCGATGCGGGTCTTGGCCTTTTCGGCATCCGCGCTCCTCGGCTGCTTCCGGATGATGTCGTTGTAATAAATCAGGGCCGCCTTGTAGTCCTTCGACCAGTCGTAGTATTTCGCGATGCTCATCAGGTCGCCGGATTCCTTTTCCCCGATCATTTTGAGGTTGTCGCGGGCCTGCGGGGCTTTTTCGCTGTTGGGATACTGGAGAAGGAAATCCTCGAACGTCTCCTTGGCCAGAACCAGCGCGGAAAGGTCCTGCGACTGACCCGACATGCCGGTGCGCATGTAGATGTAGCCGATCTGGTACAGCGCATCATCGGCGACGTCGCTGTTCGGGTATTTGTCCAGGACGGTCTGGTAGGCCTGCCGGGCGGCCGCGAGGGACTTCTGCCGCTCGAAGGAAAGCCCCAGGTTGAACTGGGCGACCGGGGCGTGCTTGCTGTAGGGGGCGTTTTTCAGGATGGCCTCATACATCTGCTGGGCGCGCTCGATGCCCGGCAGAAGGGGAAGCCCCAGAAAGACCAGCCGTTTGCCCTGCAGGTATTGGTTGGCGATGATGACCTGCTGGGCCACCGCCTGTTCGAACTCCGGCGTGTCCGGATACCGCGAAATGAGGGTCTGGTAGGCGTCGAAGGCCTTGTTGGGATTGCCGGTGAGATCGAGGATTTCGGCAACGCGGTATTGCGCCTTCGAGGCGAGGGAGGAGGCGGGATACGCCTTCAGGAACGCCCGGTAGGCCGACAGGGCGGAGGAATACTGGCCGGCCTCATAGAGGTCATTGGCCCGGGCAAAGGCCTCGGCCTCGCTCGGGCTGACGAGGGAATTGGCACGCGCCGCGCCCGGACGCTCGCGGCCCTGCTGGCTCGGATTTTGGGCAGCCAGGGGCCACACGGAGGCGAGCGCAAGGACCAGAACAGGCGCGGTATTTCGAAAAAACATGCAGGCGGCGCACCCTAGGAAACATCGGGGCTGGCGTCAAGCCGCATAGTCCCCCCTTTGAACCGGCCGCCGCGGAACGAAACCGGCATCCTGCGGCCGGACGGCTTCCCGCCGGAATTCCGCCGCGGCGTGTGCATCCGGCTGGCGCTTTTGGCCGGGCCCCGGTAGGGTGGCCCGCATGAGGCTCCTGCTCGTTGACGGTCACTATTTTCTCTACCGTTCGTTTTTCGCCATTCGCGGACTGACCAATTCGCGCGGCGAGCCGACCAACGCCATTTACGGATTTGTCAAAGCCCTCCGCAAGATGATCGCCGACGTCAAACCCGACCTCGGCGCGGTGATCTGGGACTGCGGTCTGCCCGAGCGCCGGACGCAGCTCCAGCCCGAATACAAACAAAACCGCCCGTCCATGCCGGATGAAATGCGCAGCCAGGAACACTGGCTGCAGGAGCATATCGCGCTTTTTGGACCGGCGAGCCTGAGCCTTCCGAACACGGAGGCCGACGATCTGATCGCCTCCTATGCCCGGGCGGCCGTCCGGGAGGGTGTGGACGTTGTGGTGGCGACGAACGACAAGGACATCCTGCAAATCGTGTCCCCGTCCATCCTCATTTACTCCACCAACAAGGCCGATGCCGGAACGGCGGGGTTCGCGTTGCTTGGGGAGGATGCGGTGCGGGCGAAGTGGGGGGTGGATCCCGCCCGCATCGCCGAGGTGCTGGCCCTGACCGGGGACACTTCGGACAACATCCCCGGCGTACCCGGGGTGGGAGAAAAAACCGCCGCCCAGCTCATTCGGCAGTTTGGCACGGTGGAAAACCTGCTGAATCGCGCCGGGGAAATCCCCTCGGCAAAGGTCCGCGAAAAGATTCTGGCCGCCCGCGATCTCATCCTGGCCAACCGCCGCATGGTGGCCCTCGATGACGACCTGGCCCTCCCGCAGCCGCTCACGGCCCTGGCTCTCCGTCCCGATTATCCGGCCCTCATCGAGGCCATCAAGGCCTGCGAATTCAAGAGCCTCCTCAAGGAAATCGAAGCGGAGGCGCAGGCCCGGACGACGCCCACCCAGGGGGAGCTTCTCTAGCGGCGGCCAATCCGGCCGGAGCCAAAAAATCCCGATTTACCGGCGCGAAGGACGGCGGTATGCTGGGCTTTTCGTACTCCATGAGACTTGACGATTTCCACCGGCGCGGGGCGAATCATTCACCGTTTGAGCGCTTTTTCACTCTGACCGAAACCGCCACGTCCTTGCGGAGGGACTGAACGTTCCGGGGCCTGAGGGAACCTCCGCGTTCGCTTCAACGTCTGTCTCACTTGGGAAGCGAGAACGTTTCGGCAGGGCTCTCACCGGACCCGACCTGCTGATCGCAGGGGGCGGACTTTTGTTGCATGCGCATTGCTTTCATCAGTGACATTCACGGCAATCTGACGGCGCTCCAAGCCGTCCTGCAGGACATTGATCGTCAACAGATCGAGACGGTTGTCTGCCTGGGGGACGTCATTGGCTACGGCCCGGATCCCGCCGAATGCGTGCGCCTCGTCCAGTCGCGCTGCCGGGTGAGCCTGATGGGCAACCATGAAGCCATGCTGCTGTATGCCGGACTGGAGGGACTCGACGGCATGCCGGACGGGGTCCGGCTGCCGCTGCGGCTCGCCTATGAACAGCTTTCCCCGGAGCAGATGACCTGGTTGAGCGAGATGCCGCTGGTGGTGGCCCTGGATTCGGTCACGGCGGTACACGGCCGCCTCGACGATCCCGAGCGCTTCGAATATCTCTTCACCAGGACGGACGCGGAAAAAAATTTCGACATCCAGAAAAACCCGATCTGCATGCAGGGCCATTCCCACGTGCCGGTGCTCTGGGAAAAATCCCCCCGGGGCATCACCTGTTATTCCCAGGCGCTCGAGCCCGTGCAGTTGTCCTCCCGCAACCAATATGTGGTCAACGTGGGAAGCGTGGGACAGCCCCGGGACGGTCTTCCCGAGGCGTGTTATCTGATCTTCGACTCCGGGGAGCGGAAAATTCATCACCGCCGCATCGCCTACGACATCGGGGAAACCCAGCGCCGCATTCGCGCTGCGGGACTTCCCGAGGGGAATGCCCTGCGCATTGCGCAGGGAATTTAGTGCCCCCCGCCCTTGGCCGTCTGCGCGCGTCGGAGGCCGGGCGTTCAGTCGCGCGGCGCCTTCCCCCGCGACTGAAACACAATGCCCACGATGCACAGCATGAGCACGAGGATGAGCTCGAGTTTCTTGGCGAAGGGCAGGGCCTGAAGGATCAGGGAGCCGCCGGCCAGGGAGGAAAGAATGATCAGGGCCCAGTCCAACAGGAAGGAAACCAAAATCGCCGCCGCCACGGCTCCGATCAAAAAGGCAACCAGAAGGTTGGTCTGACCGGCGAAGCCGGCCGTGACGGCCAGCGCCATGGCAAAAAGCCCGCCGACGACCCCGCCGGCCAGAGCCACCGCGACCCGCTGCGCCACCAGGGCAAGCAGGGCTCCGGCCAGTCCGATCACGAGGGAAAAAAGCAGGGCCACCATCGCCGGCTGTTCGCCGAGAATCGACGCCCCCCATTCTTCGCCCGCCAGGAAGCCGACGGCCCCGACGAAGAGCCAGAAAAGCCTCCGTCCGGCCAGCAGCAGGACGAGGCCCAGGAGGACGCCGATGAAGGGGGCCAGTTTGAGGGACGAGAACGTGATTTCCGAAAGCATCATGACCGGTGGGTGACGGGATGCGGGAGTGTGCGCGGCGCGGAGGAGGGATCAAGGAATTTCCCCCTCGCAGCTTGACCCGATGCCATGGTCTGCGCAGGATTTGCGCCCTTGAGCGCCAAAATTTTACCCCAACTCTCCTGGGATCTCGACTTCCTTGCGGACAATCCCACCGTCCGCTCCAAACGATTCGGCATCCCGGCCGAAGCCAAGGCGGTTCGTTATCCGATCCGCCTGCTGCGTTATTGGTTTGGCCACCATCTGCTCCGCGAGGAGGCGCTTCGCGCCGGCCGGCCGCTCGAGGTTGCGGAGATCGGGGTGCACACCGGACAGATGCTGGAATTCCTCCGTTCCGCACCCGCCGCGCCGACCTTTGCCCGATGGACCGCGGTCGATGCGGTGATGCTGACGGAAAAGCTCCGCAAGGCCGGCTACGACGACTTTTTTGAAGCCAATCTGGAGGATCCGAAGTTTGATCTTCCGGGCGACTACGACGTGGCGGTGCTCCTGCACATTCTCGAGCACCTGTTCGAACCGGAGGCGGCTCTGCGCAAGGTGGCCCGGCGCATCCGGCCCGGCGGCGCGCTCATCGGCGGCTTTCCCGTCGTGCCCGGACCCTTCGCCGGCATCCGCGAAAAGCGCGTGCGCAAAACGGCCGCGCCCATGGGGCATGTCAGCGTGTTTTCCCCGGGCCGGGTTCGCCGTATGGCGCGGGAATGCGGGCTGACCGTCGAATTTATGGCGGGGGCGTTTTTCCTGCGCAGCAAGGGAAGTCCGCTGGAGAATTCCGCCGCTTGGGCGCGTTTTAATCTTCTCTGGGGCGGACTCTTTCCCGGTTGGCCCGGCGAAATTTACTGGCTGATGCGCAAGCCGGCGTAGATCTCCGCACAGGCAACCCCGGTCGGTCGGGGCGCCCCGGAAAAAATCCTGAGCCGCCTCAAAAGGTGATCTTTTGTCCCGGTTCCGGAATGATGACCTCCGTGTCCGGCAGTTCCTTGTAGAGCTTGAGCTGGAACCACTCGATGGCCGGGCGGTCGCCGTGGACGAGGACGATCTTTTTCGGGCGCAGCGCAATGGCGTAGTTGAGGAGGCTTTCGCGGCTGGCGTGGGCGCTGAAATTGAATTCGTCGATGTGGCAGTTGAGTTTGACGGACGGCTGCTTCGGATCCAGGACGATGTTGTCGCCGGGATTGGCGGAGCGGATGCGGCCGGCCGGCGATTCGGGATCCGAATAGCCCACAAAAAACAGACTTTGGTTCGGGTCGGCCAGGACCCGTCGGGCAAAGAGGTTTGAGAGGGTGTTCTCGGTCATCATGCCGCTCGACAGGGCAAAGATGCACTTCTTGCGCGGCGGGATGGTGAAGACCTCGTTGCCGGAAAGCACATAGGGGGCGAGTTCCTGCAGAAGCTGGAGCTCGGGATGGGCGCGCTGGGGATCGTCGGAAAGGGTGTCGTAAAGATTGGTCAGCTTGGTGCTCAGGCCGCCGATGTAGATCGGCACGGCCGCCAGGAGCCCGCGCAGCCGCATGCGCCAGAGCATGGCCAGCAATTCCTGGGTCTTGCCCAGGGCAAACACGGGAATGGTCACACTGCCGCCGCGGTCAAAGGCATCCCGCACCGCCCGCGCCAGGCGCTCCTCCTCCTTGGCCCGGGTGAATCCCGGCGGAGTGGGGGAATCGCCGCGGGTGGTTTCCATGATCAGGACGTCGACCTGTTCCTCCGGAAACTCCGCGCCGCGGATGAGGATCTGATTCTCGAAATTGACATCGCCCGTGTAGAAGACCTTTTTCCCCTCGCTGCGAATCATCACACCCGCGGCGCCCAGGATGTGACCGGCCGGGTAAAACTCGAAACTCGGTTCACCGTCCCCGCCGCTTCGCTCGCCGTTGAGGTCAAAGGGACGCCGCAGGGTGCAGGGCTGCCAGGCCGTGCGGGAAAACTCCACGCCGCGATGGGTGAAGAGCGGATAGGCCTCGATCTGATGCTCCTCGCGCTGCCGCACCATCACGTTGACCGAATTGTGCAGCATCACGTCGGCCACCCGCGCGGTGGCCTGGGTCATGAACACCCGCGCCTGCTGTTCGCGGCGGGTCAGAAAGGGAAGGGAGCCGATGTGATCCTGATGGGCGTGGGTGACAATGATCGCATCCACACCGCCTTCCGGAACGAGATCGTAATTGGGAATGGCGGTCAGGCCTTCCTCCTTCGGATGCATCCCGGCGTCCAAGACAATCGTCCGGCCCTTGGTCCGGAGCAGATAGGAATTCGCGCCGATTTCGACGTTCCGAGTCAGATTCACAAATTCCATACACCACGCTAAGCCGGGAAATGCCTCCCAGGGAACGGAAAAGTGGACCCAAAGGGGATTTTTGTCACGAATGTCAGGGACCGGATTCCGGGTGGGATCCCGGCGGGGATTGTCCCTCGTTCCCCCCGGGGGAGGACCGGCGGAATCGGGATCGGATGGCCCGGAAAAGAAACACCAGCCCCACGCCCAGGACCGCCCCGCCCAGGTTGATGAGGACGTCCCAGGGGGAGGCGCTCCGCCTTTCCGAGACATACTGGACGAATTCGGTGAACAGGGCGAGCAGGCCGCAGGTGGTGAGGACCACGAAAACGGAGGACAAAGTGCCGTGTCCAAACCATGGCTTTCGCATCAGACGGCGTGCGCGCCAGACGAGGATGGCCAGGACGGCAAATTCCGCCACATGACACGATTTGCGCACCCAGACATTGGCCATGTAGAGCTGCCGGGGGGTCATCTTCGGATTGAACCAGCGAAAAACCGGATTCAACAGGCGCTGCGAATTGGGCAGGGAACCGAGATCGGTTGTGACCACCATCATGATCAGCACCCATCCCAAAACGGGCAGCCATCGCCCCAGAAACCGTAAAGGACCGTCCAATTCCTTTGTCATCGGGCGACGGACGAGCCGCTGTCAATACATTGTGATGCGCCGGACCGGACCGATCCCAGGCGGCTCCGGTGGGGCGCCGCCGTCCGCCTATCCTCCGGCGGCCACACGCAGGATTTCGAGCCGATCGTCCGGCTGCAGACGGATCGTCGGCCATTCCGACCGGTGGAGGGCGACGCCGTTGTGCTCGATGAGAAGCATTTCCGGCGGCAGGCCGAGTTCGGCGACGAGTTCCGGCAGGGTGGTCGCGCCGGTTTCGCGGCGTTCTCCGTTGACGTGGATGGTCATGGACTCAGGCGGCATTGAGAATGGCGGCGTCCCAATCCTTCCACACCGGATCCAGTCCCAGGGCGCGGAGGCGTTCGGCGACTTCGGCCGGCGGGCGGTCATCGGAAATGGCAAACTGGCCCTCCGCGGCCTCGCCGTCCGCGGCGATCTGGCGGCCGCGCACGGTCTGGTGCAGGTTCTGTTTTCCTTGGCCGGTGTACCCGCCCGGTTCCGTGTGGCTGCCGGCGCTCATCATGGTGACCCCCAGCGGCGCCAGGGCGTCGCGGAGTTCGGGCGATTCACGCGTGCTCATGACGATGCCGATCTGCGGGAAGGTCACCCGCAGGGCGCAGAGGAGTTGGATGAACTCGCGGTCGGGCAGGGGATGGGTGGGGTGAAATTCGCCGGCGGCCGGACGCAGCCGGGGCAGGCTGACGGTCAGTTGGGCCTTCCAGCAGACCCGCAGGAGATATTCGATGTGGGCCGCCAGGGCCAGGGCCTCCTCCCGCCAGTGCCACAGGCCGAAAAGCGCGCCGACCCCGATCCGGCGGAACCCCGCCTCATAGGCGCGTTCCGGACAGTCGAGCCGCCAGTGGTAATCCTTCTTGGGTCCGGCAAGGTGCATCGCCGCGTAGGTGGGCTCGTGGTAGGTTTCCTGATACACGACAAGCCCTTCCGCCCCGGCGGCGACGAGGGGCCGGTATTCGTCGGTTTCCATCGGAGCCACTTCCAGATTCAGGCTGGGCACGATGGGCGCCAGGCGGCGGAGGCAGAGTTCCATGTAGCCGCCGGAAACAAACTTGGGATGCTCTCCCGCAACCAGCAGGATGTTGCGGAAACCCTGGGAGGCGAGGAATTCCGCCTCGCGGGCGACCTCCTCGATCTCGAGCGTGACACGCAGGATGGCGTTCTCCCGGGAAAATCCGCAGTAGGCGC
>Ga0065721_10050543_pt1 | contig 19367 bp, 22 predicted proteins | sample Mesricmetagenome_FD_59108 | JGI IMG/M metagenome (GOLD analysis project Ga0065721, IMG submission 59108) | Mesophilic microbial community from rice straw/compost enrichment Sample: eDNA_1 v2 (version 2) | ecosystem: Engineered > Solid waste > Grass > Composting > Bioreactor | place: USA: Davis... | reverse complement strand
CATAGCGCGGTAAAAATAAAGACTGTTTAGATAAAAATCAATATTTTTTTTAAAAAATTTTGATAGACAAACTACTCACCTGATTTCTTAAGGCAGATCAAATTGAAAGTAGGTAGTTTATAAAATCTTTTATTGAGCATGATGCATGCCGGCCTGTTGCAATTCTTTACCGGCTGCTTTGTATATGTTGCTTTTTTTATAGTCGTACCACCATTTGGGGGCCGTTTTTTTCATCAACGTATCTATGTTACGCATACCAAAGAGGTTCCAGGCGCCTTTCAATTTACCTCCTATAGACGATTGCAGGGCGCGCAGGCTCATGGCAAACCCGCTATCGAGGTATTCCATATGATGCCAGTAGCCCGCGGGCATAAACAGGGTATCGCCATGGTTCAGGATCACTTCATACCCTTTGGCCAGCTTTAATGCGGGGAACTGGGTATAATCGGGGTTCTTACCGTTTTGATTATAGTTTGAAAAATCTGCCAGGCTCAGTACTTCAAAAGGTTTGCGGTACAGCTTATGTTGTTCTTCGTGTGGGAACAGCAATACTTTCTTGCGGCCAATAAACTGAGTGTGCAAAATATGCGACATGTCGATATCGAAGTGCATATGGGTAATGCTGGTGGCGCCACCCACAAACAGCATGGGGTATTTTTTTACAAAACCCCTCATCAGGTCTTCGGGCCAGGTAAAATCTTTGGTGAGCTGGGGCGCATGATCAAAGATGTTAAACAGGAAAATACGCCAGCCTGCCGGTCCCTGGCTGATCATATCGATGTATTCGCCAAAAGTTTTATAATCGTCTGCCGTATTGATGGGCGTATAGGCATCGCTTTTTACGTTGTTGTACAAAGCCACCCGTTTATCGCCTACGATCTCTTTAAAATAAGGCCAGTTCCATTTGGTATAGGCAGGCCATTGTTTGGCCAGGTTGGTAATAACAACCGGTTTTAAGGGCAGGTAATAACGCTGCTGAAATTCTTCTGCACCAATGTGCTCTACGCGGTCAACAGGTTGTAATTGCATGAAAAAAGTTTGCGCAAATTTAATATTAAAATCATGTAAACAGCCTACAGGGCAGGTATTTGATAATTGGTTTAACAATTGGGTAGCATATTTGTATAGGTAGATTGTAAATTGCCTTATGTTATTACATTTTCATCCCGATAATCCCCAGCCCAGGAATATTGCCACCATTGTAGATGTGCTGTCGAAGGGCGGGGTGATCGTTTATCCTACAGATACCATTTATGGGTTGGGTTGCGACATTTTCCGGCCTAAGGCCATCGAGCGCATTTGCCGCATCAAACAAATCGACCCGCAAAAAGCCCAGCTGTCATTCATCTGCTACGACCTCAGCGACCTGAGCCACTATACCAAAAGCATCAGTACACCCCTGTACCGGATGTTAAAACAATACCTGCCGGGGCCGTATACGTTTATTTTGCCAGCCAGTAAGGAAGTACCCAAACTATTGCAGAGTAAAAAAAATACCGTTGGTTTGCGTATTCCCGATAATAATATTGCCCGCAGCATAGTAAAAGAGCTGGGGCATCCCTTATTAAGCACCTCCCTGCCGGGAAATATGGTGGAGGAATATACCGATCCCGACCTTATGCATGCCAATTTTCATAAACTGGTAGATGTGGTGGCCGATGGCGGCATAGGCGGCATGGTGCCATCCACGGTGATAGATTGTACCGGCGACGAACCCGTGCTGGTAAGGCAGGGAGCAGGCGAATGGGCATTGGTTTAATAAATACAATATGACAGAAGAAAAAAGCTTGTACCGGAAATTTTTTCCGGATGGATTTACCTTAGAAACTTCACGTGTACTGCTTCGGTTGGCACAACCAGGCGACCTGGAAGCGTTTAAAAAGCTGGCAGCGGATAAAGAGATATGGACATATTTCACGCACGACCTGTGTGATGAAACCACCCTGGCAACATGGATCGATATGCTCCTGGCAGAACGGCAGGCACAAACCCGCATGCCTTTTACCGTTATCGATAAGGATACGAACGAAATTTGCGGCACTACCTCGTATTTGAACATATCCTGGTACGATAGCCGCCTGGAGATCGGCAGCACCTGGCTGGGAAAAAATTTTATAGGCATGGGTGTAAACCGCCCCGCCAAATTTGCCCTGCTGAGCTATGCCTTCGAGGTCATGAAGATGGAACGGGTAGAGATCAAAACCGATAGCCTGAACGAACGCGCGAAAGCAGCCCTGTTAAAAGTGGGCATGATACCCGAGGGTGTGCTGCGCAGTCATATGCTGATGCATGGCGGCCGCCGGCGCGATTCCATTTATTTTAGTATCCTGAGGGGTGAGTGGGAGGAACGTAAACAAAGCTTTTTCCCCGATATGCTTTTTTAGCCATCACAGATCCATCTCCAACTGGCTGGGCATACAGGTAAACGAACGCCTGTGATAAGGGCTCATGCCAAATTGTTCAATGGCCCGGCGATGCTCGATGGTAGCATACCCTTTGTTGGTGTGCCATTTATAATGCGGAAACTGGTTGTGCAACTGCCGCATATAATCATCCCTATAAGTTTTGGCCAAAATACTGGCCGCGGCAATAGAGGCATAAATGCCATCGCCCTGGATGATGCAGGCGTGGGGAACCCTTTTGTATTTTGTAAAACGGTTGCCGTCGATGAGCAGGAACTGGGCTTTTTTCTGGAGTTTTTCGATGGCCAGGTGCATGGCCTTGAACGAGGCGTTGAGGATGTTGATGCGGTCGATCTCCTCATGGTCTACCATGGCCACCTGGTAACTCACCGCATGTTTTTCGATGAATTCCCGCAGTTCGTACCGCGTTTCCTCATTCACCTGTTTGCTATCGTTGAGCTTTTCGTGGTAAAATCCCTCCGGCAATATCACCGCCGCCGCAAATACGGGCCCGGCCAAACAGCCGCGGCCTGCCTCATCGCAGCCGGCTTCAATCAACTCAGTCTGGTGGAATAATTTCAACAAAAGCCCTGGTTTTGGCCAAAAATACAAACTGCAGCTTTCTAAAATCGATTTTCACAAACCTGTTTTTTGCACACTCATTCCCCAGCAGGGAATGCCGGGTGCAGCGGGCGGCATGGAAAAAAAATTTATCGAAATTCTCGAATCAAAACCGGCAATCGTTGAACCCTGTAAAATGTTTTGTTCACCGTTTTAACGGCGCAAAACACAAACTGAATTTCCGTTAAAATTTATTCGTGTAGCATGACACTTGTTTCGTCCTCATTTTGATACAAATCAATCCATTTCTGACGGAGGTCACAAAATAGCTCGTTAATTTCACACAGTTTTACACCGGTTTGTATACCGTCTACACACCAAAAGTGGGTATATAATTAACTATCAACCCAACATACCTTGCCTTATTTTTCAGGAGATGATATTATGGAAATAGCAGGTTATTTAGCAGCCATCTTAATTGGCGTTTCGTTGGGGCTTATCGGCGGAGGCGGGTCCATTCTCACTGTGCCGGTGTTTGTATACCTCATGCATGTGCACCCCGTTTTGGCCACCACCTATTCGTTATTTGTAGTGGGCAGTTGCAGCCTGGTGGGTGGCGCCCGGGCTTATTTTAACCGGTTGATCGATTACCGTGTAGTGCTGTACTTCGGTTTGTCGTCGGTGGTAGCGGTATTCCTGGTACGGCGGTTCGTACTGCCCTTTATCCCCGAGCACCTGTTTACCGTGGGCGGTATCGATATCACCAAAGGCGTATTCCTGATGGTGTTGTTTGCCGTATTGATGCTGGCGGCGGCGGTATCTATGATCCGGAACAATAAAAAACAGCCTGATCCCGATGCCACCCAAAACCGCAACCTGCTGGTGTTACAGGGTTTTGCCATAGGGGCCGTTACGGGTTTGCTGGGTGCGGGCGGTGGTTTCCTGATCATACCGGCCCTGGTGATCTTTAATAAGCTGCCCATGAAAACGGCTGTAGGCAGTTCGCTTACCATTATGGCCATCAGCTCGTTCTTTGGATTTTTTAGCACGGTGTCGCACTATACCATCAACTGGGGGCAGCTATTGTTATTCACCGCCATTGCGGTACTGGGCATATTTGCCGGTACGGCCTTATCGGAAAAAATACCCGGAACGGCTTTGCGAAAGGCCTTTGGATGGCTGGTACTGGTGGTAGGTATATTCATTATTGTGCGTGAACTTTTTTGGGTTTAAATGGTAAAAACTACATGATTGAATCATAAAATACACCTCGTATGAAAATCGAACAGATCTATACCGGTTGCCTGGCGCAGGGCGCCTATTATATCGAAAGCGAAGGCGAGGCCGTTGTGATCGATCCGCTGCGTGAAGTGGATCCCTATCTGCAAAAAGCCGATCGCAATAAAGCCGCTATCAAATATGTGTTCGAAACGCATTTTCATGCCGACTTTGTGTCGGGCCATCTCGACCTGGCCCGTGCTACCGGTGCGCCCATCGTATACGGACCTACGGCCACCCCTTCGTTCAACGCCTATATTGCAAAGGACGGCGAAGAATTCAAGGTGGGCAAGGTTTCCTTCACCGTTTTGCATACACCCGGTCATACACTTGAAAGCACCTGTTATTTGTTGAAGAATGAAGCCGGTAAACCGGTGGCGCTGTTCAGCGGCGATACCCTGTTTATTGGCGATGTAGGCCGTCCCGACCTGGCGCAAAAAGCCGCGCATAAGACACAGGAAGAACTGGCCGGGCTGCTCTATGATTCACTGCGCAACAAGATCATGCCCCTGCCCGACGATGTGGTGGTATATCCCGCCCATGGCGCCGGCAGCGCCTGTGGCAAAAACATGAGTAAGGAAACCACCGACACGCTGGGTCACCAAAAAGCCACCAACTATGCATTGCGTGCCGATATGAGCAAGGAAGAATTTATTAAAGAAGTTACTACCGGTCTCACAGCACCGCCGCAATATTTTCCATTGAACGTAGCCCTGAACAAACAGGGTTATCAAAGCATCGATGAGGTGCTGAAAAAAGGTACGCAGCCGCTGGATGTAAACGCCTTTGAAGCAGCCGCCAACGAAACCAATGCGCTGGTGCTGGATACCCGCGACCCGCAAACCTTTGCCAAAGGTTTTATTCCGAACTCCATCAACATTGGTATCGATGGCAATTTTGCACCCTGGGTAGGCGCCCTTATTCCAGATATCAAACAGGAAATATTGATAGTGGCCGAAGAAGGACGTGAAGAAGAAGTGGTGACCCGCCTGGCAAGAGTGGGCTACGATCATGCCATCGGATTTTTAAAAGGCGGTTTTAAGGCCTGGAAGGATGCCGGTAAAGAAACCGATGCCATTACTTCTATCGCGGCCGATGAACTGCATGCCATTCAGCAAAAAGAAGGTAGTATAAACGTACTGGATGTACGAAAAGCCAGTGAATACGATGAGGAGCATATCCATGGCGCGGTAAATGCCAGCCTCGATTATGTAAACGACAGCATGCAACTGGTAGATAAAAATAAAACATGGTATGTACATTGCGCCGGCGGTTATCGTTCCATGATATTCATTTCTATTTTAAAGGCCCGCGGTTTTGACAATCTTATCGATATAAAAGGTGGGTTCAGATCTATCAAAGAATCAGGAAAGTTCGATTTAACAGATCGTAAGTACTCCGACGCGGCACAATAGGTTCACTGGCAGGATTATTGACGTTTTATAGTATGCAGTAATTTCACTGTCACAACAGAAAATTGGAATACTATGAGTACGTTTGGCGAACTGATACAATCTGACAGGCCGGTGTTGGTTGATTTTTTTGCAGAATGGTGCGGTCCCTGTAAAACAATGGCGCCCATATTAAAAGACCTGAAACAAACCATGGGCGATGACGTAACGATCTTAAAGTTGGATGTAGATAAAAATCCACACGTCGCGGAGGCCTTTCAAATCCAGGGCGTACCTACACTCATCATCTTTTTTAAAGGTGAAATAAAATGGCGGCAGTCTGGTGTGGTACCGGCTGCCCAATTACAACAGGTGCTGCGGCAGTTTGTGCCGGAGTCGGCCGGTTAACCATATTGAATTTTATATATATTCGTAGAAGCTGTGTGACCGTTTCACACGGCTTTTTTATTGAACTTTACAGAAATGCAGCACATGAAATTCCTGGAGTTGATACAAGCGCCCTGGCCCTGGTATGTGGCGGGGCCGCTGATTGGCCTTATGGTGCCGTTTTTATTGATAGTGGGGAATAAATCCTTTGGCATATCCAGCACTTTCCGCCATATCTGCGCAGCCTGTTTCCCCGGCAATATTCCATTTTTTAAATACAACTGGAAAAAAGAAAGCTGGAACCTGGTGTTTGCCGCCGGAATAATAACAGGCGGCGCAATAGCAGCTGCATGGTTACGCGATGCGCAAGCCGTACAGGTAGATGCCAGGCTGGTGGCCAGCCTGCAGCAATACGGCATCAACGACCTCAGCCAACTGGCGCCGGCAGAGCTCTTCAACTGGTATTCATTGTTTACGCTGAGAGGCTTGATCATGATCATCGTTGGCGGATTTTTGGTGGGTTTTGGTACCCGTTATGCCGGCGGTTGTACCTCGGGTCATTCCATCATGGGGCTCTCTAACCTGCAATGGCCCTCACTGGTAGCCACCTGTTGTTTTATGGCGGGCGGATTTATTACGGCAAATGCCATCATCCCATATGTTTTACAATTATGAAAACTATAGCAGATAGCAATACCGATTTTGAAGTGCGTTCACTGGATAGTATCTGTATCAACGAATCAGCACAACCACAAAGCAAGTGGCAACTGCTTTGGTATTTTTTGGCGGGCATCGTGTTTGGTGTGCTGCTGGTGAAGTCGGAGGTGATATCCTGGTTCAGGATACAGGAAATGTTCCGGCTGCAGAGTTTTCATATGTATGGTGTTATTGGCTCGGCGGTGGTAACAGGCATGCTATCGATTTGGCTGATCAAGAAGTTCAATATAAAAACCATACAGGGCGAACCCATTCATCTTCGACCCAAACCATTCAATAAAGGCCAGGTATATGGCGGGCTTGTATTTGGTGTGGGATGGGCGCTTACCGGCGCCTGCCCGGGACCCCTGTTTGCGCTGGCCGGCTCGGGGGTTACCGTCATTATCATTACCATTCTGAGCGCCATCGCCGGCACCTGGGTATATGGCCGGCTGCGCGATCGACTACCGCATTGATTTTTGATATAACCGGTTTTGGTGATGTGTGCCCACATCATCGGGGATTGTTATGCCCTCACAACAGGGTGACATTTGCAAAAAGTATAGTTATGCAAAGCATCAAAGCAAATCCTTCTTCGCGCCGTCATTTCCTGGCCAACCTGGCCAGTGGCGCAGCCGCCCTGGGCGCAGCCGGGCTCATGAACCCCTTACAGACTACAGCTTCCGGTTTTTCGGCCAAAGACATCAGCGATACCGAAAAGTGGTTCGATAAGATCAAGGGCAAACACCGCGTGGTATTCGACGTCACCCAACCCCATGATATTTTACCCTTTGCCTGGCCCAGGGTATTCCTGGTGACCAATGCGGCCACCGGCACACCCGAAAAAGAATGCAGCGCCGTAGTAGTGCTCAGGCACGATGCTATTGGTTATGCCTTTCAAAACAGCCTTTGGGAGAAGTACAAGCTGGGCGAAATCTTTAAGGCCGAGGATCCCCTCACCAAAAAACAAGCCACCCGCAATCCATTCTGGCAACCTAAACCGGGCGATTTTAAGGTGCCGGGCGTGGGCAATGTGGCCATCGGCATCAACGAGCTGCAGGAAAGCGGTGTGTTGTTCTGCGTGTGCAGCATGGCCATCACCGTGTACAGTGCGGCGATTGCCGAAGCCATGAAGCTGGATGCGGAAAAACTAAAGCAGGAATGGATAGAGGGTATACTCCCTAATATACAGGTGGTGCCTTCGGGCGTATGGGCCGTTGGCCGCGCCCAGGAACATGGGTGTACCTATTGTTTTGCCGGTTAAGTTGAAAATAATGTACAAGTTGGTGATAGGATCGCTGTTGGTAGCGGTTCTGATGGTAGTATTTTTTGTGTTCCGTCCACATAGTCAGCAGGTAAAAACACCGCCCGCTCCACCGCCACCGGAATGGCCCTGGGAAGCGCCCGACACCGCCAGTATTCCCCGCAACGCCACCGGTGACCTTATTCGTTATGGCCGCTTATTGGTAAGTAAAACAGCCCAATATTTAGGACCGGAAGGAACGGTAAAACATATATCGAATGGCCTCAATTGCCAGAACTGCCACCTCGATGCGGGCACCAAACCATGGGGGAATAATTATGGCGGCGTGTCATCTACCTATCCCAAATACCGGGAAAGAAGCGGCATGGTAGAATCGATAGAAAAAAAGATCAACGACTGTTTTGAACGAAGCATGAATGGCCGGTCGCTCGACAGCAGCAGCCGCGAAATGCGGGCCATGGTGGCCTATATGCACTGGCTGGGCACTAATGTACAGAAAGGAAAAAAGCCATTGGGCGCGGGACTGGAGCCTGTGCCTTATATGAACCGGGCTGCCGACCCGGAACGGGGCAAAACCGTGTTTGTTGCGCATTGCCAGCGCTGTCATGGAGCCGATGGGCAGGGAAAGATCAACGAAAGAGGTTACGAATACCCGCCTTTGTGGGGGCCTCACAGTTACAACACCGGGGCGGGTATTTACCGCCTGTCGAAAATGGCGGCTTTTGTAAAACGGAATATGCCTTTTGACAACCCGGTGCTCACCGATGAAGAGGCCTGGGATGTGGCGGCCTTTGTGAATTCGCAGCCGCGGCCGGTGAAAGATACCCGGCAGGACTGGCCCGATTTAGCAACCAAGCCGGTGGATCATCCTTTTGGTCCGTATACGGATAGCTTTTCGGAGTGGCAGCATAAGTATGGACCGTGGAAAAATATTGAATAATGAATGTTGAATTTAAAGCCCGCAATTACTTCAACATTCATTATTCAATATTCAATATTCCCGTTTCCTTACCTTTGCGCCGGCATGTACACCAACACAGGTTTAGCTACTCAGGAACAACGCGCGCACCGTGCGGTATCGAACTGGATCTTACTGGGCGTGATCATGTTGTTGATTCAGGTGGTGCTGGGTGGCATCACCCGGCTTACCGGCTCCGGATTATCTATAACCGAATGGAATGTGGTTACCGGCACCCTGCCGCCCTTAAACGAACAACAATGGGTAGCTGAATTTGAAAAATACCAGCAAACACCGCAATACCGCATCATCAATACCCATTTCACACTCTCTGATTTTAAGTTCATCTTTTTCTGGGAATGGTTTCACCGCTTTTGGGCGCGCCTGATTGGAGTAGCCTTTGTACTGGGTTTTATATACCTGCTGGCCAAAAACTACCTGAAAAAAGACATGGTGATTCCCCTGGTGATCCTGTTTTTGCTGGGCGCCTTGCAGGGCGCCATTGGCTGGATTATGGTGGCCAGCGGTTTAACAGGTGATGCCGTATATGTTCGGCCCACCCGCCTGGCCATGCATTTTGTGTTTGCCCTGGGCCTTATTTGTTACGCTTATTGGTATGCCCTGCAGTTAAAGATTCCCAGGGAAAACAAGATCGTAAACAGGGAATTGAACAACTGGACCTGGGGACTGATGGCTCTTTTGTTTTTGCAGCTCATTTTTGGCGCACTGATGGCCGGTCATAAAGCCGCTACCGCCGCTCCCACCTGGCCCACCATCAATGGAAGCCTGGCGCCTCCTTATATGTTTCGGGAGCAACCTGTTTGGCTGAATTTCGTAGAGAATAAGATCACCATTCATTTTGTGCACCGCGGGTTGGCCTATGTGCTGTTGGTTTTACTGGTAATATACTCGGTAAAAGCTTTCCGTTTGACCAACGTAAGCGAGGTGTTCAAAAAATACCGGCGGTATCCTTTAATGCTGGTGATTGTACAGGTGGTTTTGGGTATACTGGCCGTTTTGACCAGTACGGGAATTGTTCCCAACCGCTGGGGAGCCTTTGAATGGATGGCTCAACTGCACCAGGTTGTGGGTATGTTGCTTTTGCTGAGCCTGATAGCGCAGCTGTTTTTGATCCGCCGGAAATCATTTACACCAGCCTGATAATTACTCACCCTGCCTTGTCGTTTAAATAGTAAATTGTACCGCGATCCTGCGCTGCCGGATAACAGGGTAATATGAAAACTTTTTTACGAGGACTATATCATTCGTTTCCCATACAACTGGTGCTGCTGCATTTTAAGAAGTTCCAGGTGTTGCTGTTTTTCTGGTTTATACTGTTCAGCACGGTAGACGGCAGTTTTATGAAAACCTTTGGCGCCGATTCGCTGTACCTGGCGCCCGAATACCTGGGCGAAGTAAATATGCTGGCCGCGGTTTTTGTGGGTATTTCCATCGGCGTGTTTATCATGAGCTGGAATATCACCACCTTCATTTTGTTCAGCCGTCATTTTCGTTTCCTGGCCACTACTTCCAATCCATTCTTAAAATACTGTATCAACAACGGTGTAATACCCATGCTGTTCCTGGTGTTTTATTTTATCAGGGCGGTAGAATTCGACAGTACCAAGGAGCTGATGACTCCCGGCCAGATCGCCTTGCTGGCCCTGGGTTTTTTATGCGGCCTGACGCTGATCATCATCATTTCGCTGGTGTATTTTTTCAGGGCCGATAAAACCATCATACGCCGGCTTACCCCGGTGATCAGCAACCCGCAACTTTTTAAAGCCCAGTTTAAACAGGGCACCACGCGGCTCAACGAAAGCCGGCTCATCAAGGTGGAATGGTATCTCAATGCCATGTTCAAGCTAAAAAAGGTGCGCGATGTAAGCCACTACAGCCGCGAGTTTATAGAAACCATCTTCAGCCGTCATCACTTTGCCGCGGTGATCTCTATTTTCATCGCCTTTTTATGTCTCATTATGCTGGGTTTTTGGCTCGATAACCCCATTTGCCAGTTGCCCGCTGCCGCCGGCATCACCGTATTCTTTGCCATATTGATTGCCGTATCGGGCGCCTTCTCATATTTTCTGCAAAGCTGGAGCATTCCCTTTCTCATCTTGCTGTTCCTCCTTACCAACCTGCTGTATAAATTAGAGATCATCGATCCCAGTAATAAAGCCTACGGGCTAAACTACAAAAACCTCGATGAGCGGCCGGTGTATACTCCTGAAAACCTGTTGTCGCTGTGCACACCGGAAAAGATGGAGCGCGATAAACAGCATATGGTTTCCATTCTCGAAAACTGGAAAAAGCGGCAAACCGAAGAGAAACCCCTGATGTTTGTGATCACCACCAGCGGCGGCGGCAACCGCAGCGCGGCCTTTACCATGAACGTATTGCAAAGGCTGGACAGCATTACCAACGGCGAGCTGATGAAAAAAACCGTATTGATCACCGGTGCATCGGGTGGCATGTTGGGCGCTACCTATTTCAGGGAACTGGACCGTTTACGCAGCCAAGGCAAATCCATCGACCTGCAGGATAAAAAATACATGGACGATATATCCAACGACCTGCTGAACCCTTTATTTACCTCCTTTGTGGCGCGCGACCTGGCTTCGCCGGCACAACGGTTCAGGGTAGGCGAGTACGATTATATCAAGGACCGTGGTTATGCTTTTGAAGAAAAGCTGAACGATAACACCCGTGGTATATTAAACCAGCAATTGCAACACTGGTACGATGATGAAAGGAACGGGCGCATACCCATGATGCTGTTTAATTCGGTGGTTACCCGCGATGGCCGCAAAATGATCATCAGCACACAACCCATGAGCTTTTTGATGCGGCCTGCCTACGACAGCCTGCACATCACCGATGCCGATCCCGACGCCATCGATTACGGCGCCCTGTTTGCCAAACAAAACCCGCTGAACCTGCGCATGCTCACCGCCCTGCGTATGAATGCCACCTTCCCCTATGTGCTGCCCAATGTATGGCTGCCCAGCGATCCGGTGATAGACGTGATGGACGCCGGTTTGCGTGATAACTATGGGCAGGAAACCGCCCTTCGTTTTATACAGATCTTCCAGCAATGGATCCGAAACAATACGGCGGGTGTGGTATTCATTCATATACGCGACCGCAAAACCGGGGGCTGGGAACATCCTTACGAAAGCACCAATATTACCGAGCTGGTCACCAAACCCATGCTGCTGCTGGAATACAACTGGTACAAGATGCAGGAGTATAACCAAAACGATTTGCTGAGCCTGTCGCAATCCATACTGGGCAACCATTTTTATAAATTCTATTTCCAGTACACCCCTGAAAAAGAAGATGCCCGCGCCGCCCTCAATTTTCATCTTACCAAGAGTGAGAAAAAAGATATTGCCGCGGCTGTTGAAAGCGCCTCCAACCGCCGCATCTTCGACCAGTTTGGCCGCCTGTTAAAAAACACCAACGGGCTTACGGTGCGCTAGCATGTATAAGGTTAAAATAATGCGGTAGTATTTTGATATGTAGTTCCGGTAAACTTTCACGCGGTTCGCCATCGATGTGCATGGGCGCATGACCGGGGTTGGTAATTTTTAATTCTTTTGTTTGAAAATAGATCACCGGCGCATCCATTGAATTTTCTATCGGCTTGATACGGCCTGCCAGTACCTGCCGCATTACATTCAGCAACAATAACGGTTTGGCCAGCTTTTTTACGATCACTACATCCAGCAATCCATCGCTGAGCATGGCCTGTGGCGCAATGGTAAAGTTGTTACCAAACTGGTTACTATTAGCTATACTCAGGAAAAATGCTTCTGTTTGAAACTCCTGTTTATTGGCTGTAATGGTGAAGGGGTAGGAGTGGGCCGAAAAAAAATGGCGTGTGGTGAGTGATGCATAGGTGCCCAGGCCCCGTTTGGTTTGCCTGGCAAATTCATGGGCTATCTGAGCGTCGAAGCCAAGGCCGCAAAGCATACAGGCAAACTGGCCGTTGATCAAAAAACAATCGGTAGGTTCAGGCCGGCCGGTAAACACCGTCTCCAATGCCTTTGCGCTGGCTTTGGGAATACCGGCAGCCAGGGCCAGGCCATTACCTGAACCCATGGGAATGATGCCAAAGTTTACATGAGTGGGCGCCAGCGACTGCACCACCTGGTTAACCGAACCATCGCCGCCACAGATCACTACATCGGTAATATGTTCTTCTTTGATGATGGGCTTTAAATAACTGTAATCGCCGCTGGCTACAGTAGGCAGTATTTGAAAGGGTATGTCCCGCGCGGTGGTGGCCCGGCTGATCAGGTCTTTTAAAGTCGACTTGCCGCGGGTGCCCGAAATGGGGTTAACAAGATAAATTATTTTTCTTGGGGACATGTGTTATGATTACATACCGGCAAAGATAATAGCTGAGTTTCGACGAACAACGATTTTGCCGGTCGAACGGCGTTCTTGCCTGTATTTCCACGATGGCGGGCCAGCGGTTTTATTGATCGAATTATGATTTGGCACACTGAAAAAAAGCTTTCCTTTGGGTCTCGTATTCACATAAAAGTATAGCCATGAAAAAAATTTTCCTGATCACCGGCATCACGGTGATAGGCCTCAGCGCGCAATTGCGTGCCCAGGAGGCCAGTAAAAACAACCTGGTATCAGAAAACCTGAAGTGGATGCAAATGAGCGGGAGCAATTATCCCAACAGCGTTCACATCAGGGCTGTGCGTGATTTTGTAAAACGAAACAAAACTGTTTCCGAAGCGGAGTGGGCATTGGTGAACAATGGCTTTGTTGTAAAGTTCACCAAAGATCAAAAGCGTTGCAGGTCGGTATATAATAAAGCAGGCGTCTTCTTGTATTGCATACGGCAATACAGCGAAATGCAAATGCCGCACGATATCCGCAAGGTGGTTAAAAGCCGGTATTTTGATTATTCCATCACGCTGGTAGAAGAAATTGAAAGGCCTTTACAGCCATTGGTGTACTACGTACATATGGAGGATGCCACTACCCTTGTAAATGTACAGGTAAGCGATGGCGAGATAGAAGTGGTGGAAAATTATATTAAAGGCTAGGGATAAGAATAAGGTGTCAGGATCATCCTGATACCTTATTCAATTACCTATTAAAATACACCTGCCAGCATACGCCCCTCAGGCAATTGTTCAGATGAATAATACAGGCTAAGCTGGTTTTTTGCGTATTGTTTTTGTAATTGCAGCATCTCCTTAACTGGTATGGTCATGCCGGTTTTTGTTCCGCTGGCATTGGCAAATGTCCATTCTTTAACAACCCGCCCCGCTTCGTTTTTGATAGCTATTTTTCTTCCCTTACCAATAGTTCCGCAATGACTGTAATAGATCACCAGCTGATCGTTGGGGTTTGCTTTGTCGAGGGGCAAACTCTTTAACGATAAGGGTTGGGTTACCAATTGCCGCAGCAGCAGTTTATTGTTCAGGTATATTTCATAACTGTCCACGCCTCCTGCTAATGCAGTAAAGAAGCTGGCCGCCAGCAGCATCACCGCCATGGCCGGTTGCCTTAATGTTTTGTGTTGCATATAACATCATTTTTAATAAAAGAAATAGGTTGATGCAACAAAGCAACACAAGTTGTGTCGCTATAAGGGGCCAGTCTTGACGAGCCGGTTAATTTTCTTGACGTACTGCGCCATCCCATTTAACAAAGCCTTAACCGGAAAAATGTAACATGATGAAACATTCTGCAAATGCTGTACTGGCCTGCATTCAACATTGCAATAACAGTGGTTTTTATGGGTGTGTAGTGTTGTAGCTGGTTTTACAGCTTATCAAGATGTGGTCTTCAATACTAATTTACCCCGATGCCTTATTGAAGCGTCTACATTTGTTCCGATTGTTTAACCCTAATATAATAGCTATGAAAAAGATTTTTCTTACTACCTGTGTAGTATTGGTGATACTTTCAGGTTGTGCTTACCCGCGTCAAACCAACAATGCTGTTGCTTCCGGTAAGGCGAAATCGGTCCCCAAAAAAGATCAATACCTGAACGAGATCCACATTAAGGCGGTGCGCGATTTTGTAAGCCGCTTCGCGGATGTGGACAATGCCACCTGGCATAAAAGCGGCCGGCACTATATTGCCGTATTTACCCGCGACAGTGTACAAACCCGCGTGGTGTACAACAGCATGGGCTATCTGGAGTATGTGATGAAGTATTACGAGGAACCCAAACTCAAGAAAGATGTACGCGCCATTATAAAAAGCACCTATTACGACCATAAAATTTTTATTGTACAGGAAATACAAACACCCGACGATCAGCCAGTGTATATAGTGAACCTGCAGGGCGAAACCGATTGGATGAAAGTAAAGGTATATGCCGGCGGTATGGAAGTGATGGAACGGTTTAAGAAGGGGAAGTGAACAGTTGTTAGTGTTTAACAAATCGTTTGTAAACGGCCGAACCTGTTTTCCTTCTATTATACTATAAAACAAAAAATGGAGGAAACAGTTTATGAAAAAGATATTTACACTCGCCGTTGTGTTGTTCGCAGTAACAGCCGCTTTTGCCGCCGAACCTCCCCGTCCCAATTATGGTAAGGTGTCTATAAAGAGTAAGAGTAATGAATATATACAGGTGGTGATTGATGGTAAACGATATAACATGGACCGCAACGATCATATGCTGCAAAACCTGAGGCCGGGCCGTCACAACATACAGATCTATAAATACAGGCAGATTGGTTTCAGAACCAAACCGCAGATGATCTACAACAGTACTGTAAACGTAAAGGCATGGGAGTTGATTGACATCAACATCAACCGCAACGAACGTGTATCGGTAAGCAGCAGGATAGACCCCGCAGACCGTTATGGAAGGGATGGACGTAATGATCGCGGTCCCCGCAATGGCAGGTTCTAACGCTAACATACCGTTAAAAAGAAGGCGCTCCGCATAGGGCGCCTTTTTTCGTGCAACGGTAATTGGCAGTGGCTTTGTCATACCCTTCAAAATGCTATATATGAAATGGATATTCATGCTGACGATCACACTTGCCGCGGCCATATCGTGCAAGAAGGATGACGACGGGCCGCTTCGATATTTTGAAGTGGGTATCAATTCCAATCCTTCCGATTGGCGGGATACTTCTTTTGTGGTGGCCACAAACAATAAACAATTATTGAAACAGGTAGAGGATGAATTGTTGAAACCGGTGGATGAACGCAGGCTGGTGGTGGGTAAACTGAAAGAAGGGAGTAGGGGGTATAATAAGAATGCCGGGCATGTGTTTAACTGGCATTTTGATGAAGGGGATTGGCAGTTGGCCGATTTTACGGCGGAGGTGATGGATGGGTTGCCGTATACGGATGTGGAAGTGAATCATGCGTATTGGATGGATACGGTGAAGCGGTTTGGGTCGTGGGGGTCGTATGTAAAGCGGGAGATTGCCAGGGATAGCCTGTAACCTGTTATTTGCCCGCTGCGCCTGCAGCGGGCTTTTTAGAGGCCTAATGTCTCGCGCATAAACTTCTCCACTTCCCTCTCCACGCCCTCCACATCCTTCGACCTGATATAACTCCCTATCACATGGTCCCCCGCCTCCGGCATCGCCACCTTCCTCTTCTTACCCTCCGGCGTTCCCAACGCCTTAAACATATCCTGCATGGCGCTTACCTTCACGGTACTATCCTGGTGCACTTTATCTTTATAATAATACAATAACAACACAGGCTGCTTAACCTGTTTAAAGGTTTCTTTGTTCATAGTGGTCTCCAGCAATTCTTCCAACGCCACAGCCGCCTCTATGCGATAGTGATAGGTCCAGTACTTACGATAAATATCCCGTGTATCTTTTGAATCCAGGTATTTGGAACCCGTTACCATACGCGCTATCTGCAATCCCCAGGGATTGTTCAGTAGCCAGGCATTGGGATCATTGATCTCGATATTCGGCGATAACAATACCAGGGAAGCGATCTCCGGGTAATCGGCGGCCAGCTTCAAGGCCAGGGTGCCACCGGTAGAACAGCCCACCAAAATCACCTTATTGCCCAACTGCCTGCCAATGGCCAGCGCCTCTTTGGCCGAAGCCCAGTAGTTTCCGGCGGTTAAATTGATCATGGGTTCGGTGGTATCTATCCCATGTTCGGCCAGCCGCGAGAGATACAGGTTGCAACCGAATTTTTTGGCAATATTCCTGTGCACAGGATCGCCTTCGGCCTGCGAAGCAGTAAACCCATGCAGGTATACCAGGGCATATTCGGTTTTGGCTTTTAGTGAGTCGTTGGCCCAGATGATGCGGGCCTCGTTATCGGGTTTCAGGCGATGGGCGGCTTCGCGTTGCTGAATGTATTGGGTTAAAGCAAGCGATTCAGCAGGAACGGCCGGTAAGTCTTTTGTATAAACGGGTGTAGAAGGATTGGGCCCTGCTGTATACGCTACGATCAGTACAACGGGAATAAGAAGCGCCCATTTTTTTTTGCGCATGTCTTAAATTTGCTTTGAAATTACCATAAAAATGAATCCCGAAACCGGAAAATATATTGTGCTGATAGGGGTGACCATCGTCGTGATCGGGATCGTGGTGTACTTCTTTCACGACAAGCTGCACTGGATTGGCCGCCTGCCGGGTGACATACGGGTAGAAAAAGAAAATTTCAAGTTCTATTTTCCCATCACCACCATGATCATCTTCAGCGTGGTGCTATCTGTTATATTCAGGATTATTAAACGGTTTTTATAAACTCACATTACCAGGTCTACCACCTTCTTCTGCAACCGGCTTTGTTCCGCCATAAAACACATAATATGGCTTTCTATCGATACATCGATAGTAGAAGTAAGCAAACCGGCATCTTCCTTACTCACCGCCTGTACAAAATTCGCCATCAACCGCCAGTCGCCACCGCCATGATGATCGGTGTTCAGCGCCCAGTTGGTTTTTACACCTGTACGAAAATCGGTTAGGGTAAACTGTGTCATATCGCCCACAATATCACCCATGCTACCCATCACCCGGGTACGGCGGCCATGATAGGAGGTAAAGGCTTCCATGGAGAAAGAAGCGGTTACATCGTTCTCGAATAAAATATTGCTTACATAATGATCGGGCTGGTCGTTTTCCATACGGTATACACAGCGGCCATAGTCGGTGGTGCGCAGGTATTCCAGTATGGCCTCATCTTTCTTTTTGGGGTCTTCGGGCAAATCGAACACATACAGGCGCTCGTGGTTGCGGTGATAGATCTTTAATGCCGAATAGGGACAGGTGCTTTCCACCGCGCAGCCATTGATACAACGGTCGGTGCTGCCTTCGGGCGCATTGGCTTTCCTGAACCATTTCAGGTTGCCAAAAGCGCTCACCGATTTGGTGGGTTTACCAATGATCCAGCGTAAAATATCCATGTCGTGGCAGGATTTGGCCAGCAGTATGGGTGTGGTTTGTTTACTGTTATGCCAGTTACCCCGCACATAGGAATGGGCCATATGCACATGCTCGATGGGTTCAAAATGCTGAAAGCTGATCAGCTCCCCAATAGCGCCCGACTGTATCAGCTGGCGCAGGTGTACAAAATAGGGGGCATACCGCAATACATGGCATACCGCCACTATGCGTCCTGTTTTTTTGGCCATGGCCAGTATATCACGACATTCCTTTTCGCTGGGCGAAATGGGTTTTTCCAGCAACACATGATAACCCATTTCCAGGGCCTTCATACAGGGACCATAATGCAGCCAGTCGGGTGTGGAAATGATAACGGCATCGGCGAATTTGGGTTTTTTGAATACGTCTTCCCAGGTTTTGAACCGGTTTGTCTCCGGTATATTGTGTTGCCGGGCATAGCGTTGGTTACGCAGTGTTATGGGCTCGGCGACACCTACTATGGAAATATGATGAGGATAAGCAGTGGCATAATTGCCATACACGTTTCCGCGGTTGCCTGCTCCCAGGGTAATGGCGGTAATTGGTTTTTCGGGGGCTTCGGGGATAAATATATCCGGTAAAGGGGCGGGTACGAACGGATAGTTACTAAGCGGAAGGGCTGTACCCGCGGCCAGGCTCATTTGTTTGATCACCTGCCTGCGCGTTACATTTTTGCTCATCGATATGGATTTTTGTTCTCGGTAAACCGTACAAATAACATGCAAATCGACATGGCCTGCATGTTTTTATGTACCATTTATGATACACTAACGTACTAACGGCTACATTGGTGTATGTAGCGGCGAAAAATAGTTGGCTGGGTATAACTTAATTAACAATTAGTTGCTGCTTTTACTTGCCCCAGCCGCTTAATTAGCGTACCTTCGCGCGTCGTTTTGCCGACCTGTTGCATGGCCATCAAAACGACATTTTATTTTTAAAAGGGATGGTATCCCGAGAGTATTAACAATATGAATATCAGGAACATAGCAATCATTGCCCACGTAGACCATGGAAAGACTACGCTGG
>Ga0065721_10006500_pt1 | contig 19367 bp, 17 predicted proteins | sample Mesricmetagenome_FD_59108 | JGI IMG/M metagenome (GOLD analysis project Ga0065721, IMG submission 59108) | Mesophilic microbial community from rice straw/compost enrichment Sample: eDNA_1 v2 (version 2) | ecosystem: Engineered > Solid waste > Grass > Composting > Bioreactor | place: USA: Davis... | reverse complement strand
GAGCCGGTCTGCACCGACGCCAAGGCGATGCAGTGGCTCGCCCGCGAACCGGCCGGGGTGGTGGCCGGTCCCTCCAATCTCGGCGCGCACATCCTGCGCTTCACCTCGCACCGCGCGCTGTCGGCCCCCTATCACCGCAATCAGGGGGGCATGCTGACCGAGCTCCATATCGGCATGTCAGAGCCCGTCGATGCGCAGAAGTTCCTGCGCGGTGCCGGCGTCACGCTGATCGCATTCTGCAAGTCCGACCCGCAGGTCGACAACATATCCGACGTGGCGCCGCGCGGGCTCTATGCCGAGCTCGGCAGGGGCAGGATCCCCGATTTCCTCGCGCTCGTGCCGGAGAGCGCGAACGCGGCGATGCAGGTCTACCGCGTCCTGCCGTGAGGTCTTGGGGAATGGGCGCCGCAAGGGCGGGACAAGCCGCCGCTGTTTTCATCGGAGGTCACGCCGGGTATCTTCGGCGGTGATTTGCGCCGCGTCGCCCACGCGGCTGCGGAGACGGACATGGCCATGAAACGATCTTTCCGCCGCGCCTTGCGCGCTGCGTTCGCCGCCCTCCTCACGGTCGCGACGGTGGCGCCGCTCGCCGCCGCCGACGCCAATGCGCCGGCCAAGCCGCTCTTCGGCGGCGTCAAGCTGCCGTCGGCGCAGAAAGCGCAGCCGATCGGTTTCTATGCCAAGGGCTGCCTCGCCGGCGGCATCGCGCTGCCGACGGATGGACCGACCTGGCAGGCCATGCGCCTGTCGCGCAACCGTCGCTGGGGCCATCCCGACATGATCGCCCTCATCGAGCGCCTGTCGCGGGAAGCGGCACAATATGACGGCTGGCCCGGCCTCCTCGTCGGCGACATCGCACAGCCGCGCGGCGGGCCGATGCTCTCCGGCCATGCCTCGCACCAGATCGGGCTCGACGCCGACATCTGGCTCACGCCGATGCCGAACCACACGCTCAGCGCCGCAGAGCGCGAGGAGATCTCGGCGACCTCGATGCTGAAGGGCGACACACTCTACGTCGATCCGAACCGGTGGTCGGATTCGCGCGCGCGCCTTCTCGTACGCGCGGCGAGCTATCCGGAGGTCGAGCGCATCTTCGTCCATCCCGGCATCAAGAAGAAGCTGTGCGACACCTGGCAGGGCGACCGCTCCAACTTCAACAAGATCAGGCCCTATTACGGCCACCACTACCATTTCCACATCCGCATCAAGTGCCCGCCGGGGGCGTCGAGCTGCAAGCCGCAGGACCCGATCCCGGCGAGTGCCGGCTGCGACAAGTCGCTCGACTGGTGGTTCACCGACGAGCCGTGGAAGCCGGCAAAGCCCGCCGACCCGAACAAGCCCAAGCCGAAGCCGCGGCAGGTGCGCCTCGGTGACCTGCCGGCTGCCTGCGCCACCGTGATCGATGCGCCGGCGCCCGCCTCGGAGGCGGCGGTCACCTTCGGCGCCGGCGCCACGCCCGTCGTCGCAGCGACCGCGGCGGCCCCTGCGGCTCCCGCCACGCCGGACCTGCCCCGGCGCATCCCCGTGCCGACGCCGAAGCCGGTCAACTGACGGGATCGGCGAAGGTCGCGGCATAACGGGCCTTGAAGGCTTCCTTTCCCGCGGAAAACCGCTATAGGATGTCGATCAAATCGATTTAGTCTCGGGGACGGGCGCAGGGGACCATGAAGGCGGGCACAACCGTCGCGCTGATCGCGCATGACCAGATGAAGGACAAGATGGCCGAGTTCGCCCGCTCGCACGAAGCCATCCTGTCGCGTCTGCGCATCGTGGCCACCGGCACGACCGGAGCGCGGGTGCTCGAAGCATGTCCGGCGCTCGACGTCACGCGGCTCAAGAGCGGGCCGCTCGGCGGCGACCAGCAGATCGGCGCGCTGATCGCCACCGGCGAGGTCGAACTCCTGATCTTCTTCGTCGATCCCCTGACGCCGATGCCGCACGACGTCGACGTCAAGGCGCTGACCCGGCTCGCGATCGTGTATGATATTCCGATGGCGCTCAACGCCGCCACCGCGGCGCCCCTGCTCGAAACGCTGGGGCGCGAGGACCAACCCTGAACGGCTCCGGACGGGCCGAGACCGAAGACAAGCACAGGATCAGCCATATGCAGTCCGCCAGCGATACAAACAGCGCCCTTGCCTTTCCCGTCCTGATCGGCGACATCGGCGGCACCAATGCGCGTTTCTCGATCCTGGTCGACGCCTATGCAGAGCCGAAGCAGTTCCCGATCCTCTCCACCGCGGATTTCGAGACCATCGACGACGCGATCCAGAAGGGCGTTCTCGACAAGACCTCGCTGCAGCCGCGCTCGGCGATCCTGGCGGTGGCCGGGCCGGTCAAGGGGGACGAGATCGACCTGACCAATTGTCACTGGGTGATCCGGCCAAAGGACATGCTTGCAGGGCTCGGCTTCGCCGACATTCTCGTCATCAACGATTTCGAGGCGCAGGCGCTCGCGGCCGCCTCGCTCGAGCCCGAGTATCTCGAGCAGGTCGGCGACGGCGAGGTGCTGCAATCGGCCTCGCGCGTCGTCGTCGGTCCGGGCACCGGTCTCGGCGTTGCCGGCCTCGTCCATGCGCGCCACACCTGGTTTCCGGTGCCGGGCGAGGGCGGCCACATGGATATCGGCCCGCGCACGGAGCGCGACTATCAGCTCTTTCCGCATTATGAGCAGCTCGACGGCCGCGTTTCCGGCGAGCAGCTCCTCTGCGGCCGCGGGATCATGAACATCTACCGCGCCATCTGCCGCGTCGAAGGGGTCGAAATGCGCGCGGCGAGCCCGGCCGAGGTGACGACCGCGGGCCTCGACGGCATGGACCGCGCCGCCGTCGAGACGCTGTCGCTCTTCGCCACCTATCTCGGTCGCGTCGCCGGCGATCTCGCTCTCGTCTTCATGGCGCGCGGCGGCGTCTATCTCGCCGGCGGCATCGCCCAGAAGATCCTCCCGGCCCTGCGCCGACCGGAATTCCGCGCCGCTTTCGTCGACAAGGCGCCGCACCAGGAAATCATGGCGATGATCCCGACTTTCGTCGTCACCCATCCGCTCGCGGCCCTCTGGGGGCTTGCGTCCTTTGCGCGCACGCCGGTGCGTTTCGGCGTCAACACCGAGGGAAGGCGCTGGAGGGCATAGGCAAAAGCCCGCGATCGGGCTATAGAACCCGCCGACCGCGGCGGGCGGCCGGCCTCGTCCCGGCGAACGCCGCTCGCCGGCGAACCTGCGGACGGACGGAAACTTGGATCACAAGGTAGAGCGCAAGAATCGCCGCCTCGAAGTCGACACGCTGACGTCGATCATCGCGCGCATCATCCGCGAAAACGGTCGCGACTACCTTCGGGACTACGCGATCGCCATCGTCTGCCTCGTCGTCGTCGCCCTGACCACGGCGTTCACCGCCTGGATCATGGAAGACGTCATCAACGAGGCCTTTGCCAAGAAGAACGCCTCCGTCCTCTGGGTGATCTGCATCGCCATTCTTGCCGCCTTCGTGCTCCGCGGCATCGCCACCTACGGCCAGTCGGTCATCCTGTCGAAGATCGGCAACAATCTCGTCGCGCGCTATCAGCGCCGCCTCGTCGATCACCTCATGGCGCTCAACGTATCCTGGTATTCCTCGACGCGCTCGGCCCAGATCGCCGCCCAGATCAGCCAGAACGTGATCGGCATCCGCGACATCATGAACCTGACGGTCACCTCGTTCGCGCGCGACCTGATCACCCTGATCGCGCTTGTCGGCGTCATGGTGACGAAGGACCCGCTCCTCTCGCTGATCGCGCTGGTGCTCGCGCCGCCCGTGCTCATTTCGCTGCGCTACATCTCGAAGCGGCTGCGCAGCGCCACGCGGCAGATGATCGACCTGAACAGCCGCGTGCTCGGCGCCATGCAGGAGACGGTGCAGGGCATCACCATCGTCAAGGCCTTCACGATGGAGAAGGAGATCGCCGCCCGCACCGCCGATCTGATCGCCGCCGCCGAGGAGCGTTCGAACCGGATCGCCCGGCTGAGCGAGCGCACCGTGCCCCTGACCGAATCCGTCGCCGGCCTCGCCATTTCCGGTGTCATCGCCTACGCCGCCTACCGCTCGATCTACGGCGACGTCCTGCCCGGCGCCTTCTTCGCCTTCGTCACCGCGTTGCTTCTCGCCTACGATCCCGCGCGGCGCCTTGCCCGCCTGCAGGTCAATATCGAGCGTGCCGCCGTCAATGCGCGCATGATCTACGAGATCCTCGACACCGAGCCCGCCCAGGGCGACCGGCCTGATGCCTCCGATCTCGTCGTCTCGCGCGGCGAGGTCGAGTATCGGAACGTCTCCTTCGCCTACGAAACAGGCGAGAAGGTGCTCGACGGCGTCTCGTTCGTCTTCGAGGCTGGCAAGACCACGGCCATCGTCGGCCCCTCCGGTGCCGGCAAGTCGACTTTGATCAGCCTGTTGCCGCGCTTCTACGACGCCACCGAGGGCGAAATTCTCGTCGACGGCGTCGATATCACCAGCGTGACCAAGCGGTCGCTTAGGGCCAACCTCGCCTATGTCTCGCAGCAGCCCTGGCTGTTCGAGGGCTCCGTGCGCGACAACATCCGCTACGGCCGGCCGGACGCCACCGACGCCGAGGTGGAGGAGGCGGCGCGCCAGGCGCAGGCGCACGACTTCATCCTTGCTCTGCCGCAGGGCTACGACACGCCTCTCGGAGAAAACGGCGCCAACCTGTCCGGAGGCCAGCGCCAGCGGCTTTCGATCGCCCGCGCGCTCGTGCGCAACGCGCCGATCCTTCTGCTCGACGAGGCGACGTCGGCGCTCGACAACGAATCGGAAGCTGCGGTGCAGAAGGCACTGGAGACGGCGATGAGCGGCCGCACCGTGCTCGTCATCGCCCACCGCCTTTCNACCATCATCGGCGCCGACCGCATCATCGTCATGCAGAACGGNCGNATCGTCGAAAGCGGCACGCATGGCGANCTTGCCAGCGTCGAGAGCGGNCTTTATGCCCGCCTGCAGCGCATGCAGGTGGAGACGCAGAAAGAGGGANCCGGCGACGAGCCGCCCGCGCCTGCCGGTAAGGCTCGCGCGAGGAAGGGGCAGGCGAAATGAGCACACCGTCATCGAGCATGGGTCTGGTCGTGGTCGGCGCGGCCGGCCGCATGGGCCGTACGCTGATCCGGGTCATCGCCGAGACCGAGGGCGTGCATCTCGCCGGCGCCGTCGAGCGCCCGGGTTCGCCGGCCGTCGGCGAGGATGCCGGCGTGCTCGCCGGACTGCCGCCGATCGGCGTCGTTATCGGCGACGAGCCGCTCGCCGCCTTCGTCGATGCCGAGGGCGTGGTCGACTTCACCTCGCCCGCAGCCTCACTTGAATTCGCCGATCTGGCCGCGCAGGCGCGCATCGTCCACGTGCTCGGCACCACCGGCATGGGTCGCGAAAGCGACGCGCGCATCCTCGCCGCCTCGCGCCACGCGCGTATCGTGCGCTCCGGCAACATGAGCCTCGGCGTCAATCTCCTCGCCGTCCTGGTCAAGCAGGCGGCGCGCGCGCTTGCTGCCGCCGACTGGGACATCGAGATCATGGAGATGCACCACCGCCACAAGGTCGACGCGCCCTCAGGCACCGCGCTCCTCCTCGGCCGAGCTGCCGCCGATGGCCGCGGCATCGACCTTCTCGAAAATTCCGTGCGCGTGCGCGACGGCCATACCGGCGCGCGGCCGGAAGGATCGATCGGCTTCGCCACGCTGCGTGGCGGCTCCGTCGTCGGCGATCATACGGTCGTCATCGCGGGGGAAGGGGAGACGATCGAGCTGACCCACCGTGCGCTCGACCGCTCGATCTTCGCCCGCGGCGCCGTCAAGGCGGCGCTTTGGGCGCGCACCCGCAAGCCCGGCCTCTATTCGATGCTCGACGTTCTCGGCCTCGCCGGGGAAAACTGACCAACTGAACACTGGAGAAGACCATGCCCGGCACGCTCGTTCTCGTCCGCCACGGCCAAAGCGAATGGAACCTGAAGAACCTGTTCACCGGCTGGAAGGACCCGGACCTGACTCCGCTCGGCATCGAGGAGGCAAAGACGGGCGCCCGTGCCCTCAAGGACTACGGCATCACCTTCGACGTCGCCTTCACCTCGGACCTGAAGCGCGCCCAGCACACGCTCGATCTCATCCTCGAGGGGATCGGCCAGAAGGACATCCCGGTCATTCGCAACCAGGCGCTCAACGAGCGCGACTACGGCGATCTCTCCGGCCTCAACAAGGACGATGCGCGCGCCCGCTGGGGCGAGGAGCAGGTCCATATCTGGCGCCGCTCCTATGACGTGCCGCCTCCGGGCGGCGAGAGCCTCAAGGACACCGGCGCGCGCGTCTGGCCCTATTACATGATCGAGATCCTGCCGCGCGTGCTTGCCGGCCAGAACGTGCTGGTCGCCGCCCACGGCAATTCGCTGCGGGCGCTGCTGATGGTGCTCGACCGGCTCGACCGCGAGCAGATCCTCGGCGTCAACCTCGCGACCGGGGTGCCGATGGTCTACAAGCTCAATGCCGATTCCACCGTCGCCTCCAAGGACGTGCTCGGCGACATGTCGGGCGCCCACTGAGCCGAAGCGACTGAGGAGAGATCGGAAGAACCGGCGAAACGGGGGCGTTTCGCCGGTTCTTGCATTCCGGATAGGGCTCAGGCCGCCTTCAGGAGCGCGCCGGTGACGCAGGCCGTCTCCCAGCCGAGCATGGCGCGCTTGCGGGTGATGCCCCAATGATAGCCGGTGAGCGCGCCGGACTTGCCGAGCGCCCGGTGGCACGGCACCACGAAGGAGATCGGATTTCGCCCGACCGCGGCGCCGACCGCGCGGGAGGCCGTGGGCTGGCCGATGGCGCGCGCCACGTCGGCATAGGTGGAAGCCTGACCGAGCGGGATCCGCAGAAGCGCCTCCCAGACGCGAACCTGGAAGTCGGTGCCGATCATCACCACCTTGAGCGGCCTGTCCGGCCGCCACATGCCCGGCGAGAAGATGCGCGCCACGTAGGGCGCCGTCTCGCCCTGATCGTGCTCGAGCCGCGCGCCGGGCCAGCGCCGGGTCATGTCGTCGAGCGCCGCACGCTCTTCGCCGGGATCGGCGAAGGCGAGACCGCACAGTCCCCGGTCGGTGACCATGACGAGCGCGATGCCGAAGGGCGAGGGGTGGAAGCCGTAGCGGATCGTCAGCCCGGCCCCGCCGGACTTGAAGTCGCCCGGCGACATCGCCTCGTGCGTGACGAAGAGATCGTGCAGCCGGCCCGGTCCCGAGAGCCCGAGCTCGTAGCTCGCATCGAGGAGCGGCAGCCCCTCCGAGCCGAGGAGGCGGCGGGCATGGTCGAGCGTGACGGCTTGGAGAAAGGCCTTCGGCGTCAGCCCGGCCCAGCGGGTGAAGGTCTTTTGCAGCCTGTCCGGGGAGACGCCGATGTCGGAGGCGATCGCCTCCAGCGAGGGCTGCGCCTGATAGTCCAGCGAGATGCGCTCGATCACCTTGCGCACAAGGTCGTAATCGTCTCCCTTGGGCGTGATGTCGCGGGTGAGTGAAGCGGACATGTTCATGGTTCTGTCTCCTTGCACTTCACTCAATCACGTCGGTATGCCGCCCGCCACCCGAAAACCGGCGGCTTTCCGGCCGTTCAACGCCGGACGTCGGCGAGTGCGCTGCGGAAGGCCGACGCGAAGCTCTCCTTGTCGGCCGGATTGAGGAACGAGCCGACCTCGGTCGACCGTCCTTCGCCGCTGACCTTCATGCGGGTGATGCCGATCTCGGGATGCCGAGCCACCGAGAAGCGGGCCCAGAATGGGTTCCAGCGATAGTCGGCCGTACGGCCCGAGGGCGCCACCTTGCGAATGGCGAGATCGGTGCGCGAGACGTAGACGAATTCCCGCGCCCGCGCCGCGCGCTGGTTCAGCCAGAGAGCGCCGCCGAGAAGGAGGATGTCGAGGCCGAGAAAGCCGGCGATCGGCCAGGCGCCCGCCTGCATGAAGAAGCCGATCTGGAAGATCATCGTCGCCGTCGACAGGGTCATGACGATGATCAGTCCGGTCCGCCCCAGCGAGCGGTGCGGCGACAGCATGGCTTCGAATACGGGTTCTTCGTTCATGGCGGCGGCGATTGCAAACGGCTTTACCCGGAGATTATAGGTGCCTCATGGAAAAGCCCAACAGGAAAATCGTACGGCCGCCCGCGCCGCGGTCGGCAAAACGTGCGCCGCGCATCCCCTACACCAGGGAGGAAATCCGCGAAATCTTCCGCCGCTTCTCGGTGCAGCGGCCGGCGCCGAAGGGCGAGCTCGAGCACGTCAATGCCTTTACGCTGCTCGTCGCCGTGGCCCTGTCGGCGCAGGCGACCGATGCAGGCGTCAACAAGGCGACGCGGCCGCTCTTCGCGGTGGTCGACACGCCGGAAAAGATGCTCGCGCTCGGCGAGGAGCGGCTTCGCGACTACATCCGGACCATCGGGCTTTACCGCAACAAGGCGAAGAACGTCATCGCACTGTCGAGGAAGCTCGTCGAGGATTTCGGCGGCGAGGTGCCGCGCACCCGCGAGGAGCTCGTCACCCTGCCGGGAGTCGGCCGCAAGACCGCCAACGTCGTCATGTCGATGGCCTTCGGCATCCCGACGCTCGCCGTCGACACCCACATCTTCCGCATCGGCAACCGCTTGCGGATCGCGCCGGGCAAGTCGCCTGACGAGGTCGAGCAGGCCTTCCTGCGCGTCATTCCCGAGGACTACCTCTTCCACGCCCATCACTGGATGATCCTGCACGGGCGTTACACCTGCAAGGCGCGCAAGCCCGAATGCGAACGCTGCGTCATCGCCGATCTCTGCAAGTCGCCGGAGAAGACCACCGACATCCCGGCGCCGCTCGTCGAATTGCCGCCGCAGGTGATCGGCGCCGCCGACTGATCGCTAGCGCGCCGCCGCGGGGACGGGCAGGTTTCGCGCCGTCATCTTGAAGAGATGCACCATCATCGAGGCGGCGAACATCGGGGTGAGCAGGTTTAGGATCGGCACGGACAGGAAGGCGGCGATGATCAGACCGGCAACGAACACGGTGATGCCNTTGCGTGATCNGAGCCGNCGCGCCTCCGCCGGCGGNAGGAAGCGCATGGCCGCGAACTCGTANTATTCGCGACCGAGCAGGTAGCCGTTGACGACGAAGAAGGCGGCGAGGTTGACCCCGGGGATCAGGAGCATGAAGAGCGCGATGACGTTGCCGGCGAGGACGACGAACAGGAATTTGAGCGACTGGATCGCCGCCTCGCCGAGCGGCATGGCGCGCCCGGGCGGGTCAAGCGGATAGTCGCGTCTCTCGATCACCTCGGCAATGTCGTCGAGGAAAAGACCGGCGACCATCGCAGTGACCGGGGCGATCAGCATGCCGAGCGCCAGCGCCAGCCCGAGACCGGCAATGATGCCGGTGACGACCCCGATCCACCCAGCCCAGGCCGGCAGCCCCGGCAGAAACTGGTCGAGCCAGGGCATGGCGAAGGCGGAGAAGGCCTCCTCGAGCCCGAACCAGAGCCCGGCGAGGATGAGGAGCGTCAGTCCGAGCGATTTCCAGAGTGCCGATCGGGCAGCTGGCGAGAACAGGTTGGCGGCTCCGAGCCGCGCCGCTTCGATGATCATTCCGTCTCCCGCTCCCATTGAAGCCCGCCGGTTTTCGGCATGTGGGGAAGCGGCGCGGCGAGATCAATACGGTCCTCCGGCGATTTTCGGCGCCGGTGACTTTCCTTCACAAATCAGCCATGATTTGCGCGCTTGAAAGCCGACGGTGCGGAACGCATCGCCGTCGATTTCCTTCCCTGGACCTTCCATGTCCGCTGCGCGGATACGCCCCGCAACCCTCGCCGACATCGACGCGCTCGAGCGGATCGAGACGGCGGTGTTTCCGGGCGACCGCATCTCGCGCCGCTCCTTCCGCACCCTTATCGCCCGTCCGACCGCCGCAACGCTCGTCGCCGAGATCGACGGCGTCGTCGAGGGCTACGCCATGATCCTCTTTCGCGCCGGCACCGGCATGGCGCGGCTCTATTCGCTCGCCGTCGCCCCGGGCCATGCCGGCAAGGGGCTCGGCCACGCGCTTCTCGATGCTGCGGAGGCCGCGGCGATCGAGCATGACCGCATCGTGCTCCGTCTCGAGGTGCGCGAGGACAATGCGGCGGCGATCGCGCTCTACCGAAAGGCCGGCTATCGCCCGATCGGCAGCCATCCCGGCTATTACGACGACGGCATGGCCGCCCTTCGCTTCGAGAAGTTGATGCGCGGCGCCGACCTGCCCGCGCCCGAGACGCCCTTCTTCGAGCAGACGACGGATTTCACCTGCGGCTCGGCTTGCCTGGTGATGGCGCTCGGCCGCTTCGTTTCGCCCGATTTCCTCGATCCCATCTGGGAGATCCGGTTGTGGCGCGAGGCGACGACGATTTTCATGCTGTCGGGGCCGGGCGGCTGCGAGCCCTTCGGGCTTGCCGCCGTCGCCGACGGGCATGGGCTCGCTGTCGAGGTCTGGTGCTCCTCGACGGATCTCCTGTTCCTCGACACCGTACGCGACACGGAGAAGCGCCGGGTGATGGAACTCGCCCAGCGCGATTTCCGCGCCCGTGTAGCGGCGGCCGGCATTCCCGTGCACCACGAGCATTTCTCGCTTGCAGACCTGCGTGCGCGACTCGCGGCCGGGCAGGTCGCGATTGTCCTCGTCTCAGGTTACCTGATGATGGGCAGCAAGATCCCGCACTGGGTCCTCGCCCACGGCGACGACGGACGCCACATCCTCGTCCACGATCCCTGGGTGGAGGATGAGGTGGGCGAGACCGCGGCCGACGCCGCCAACATTCCGGTGCCCTACGCCATCTTCGACCGCATCGCCCGCTACGGCCGCTCGGGGCTCCGCGCCGCCGTTTTCATCGACAAGAAGGTTCCCCGTGTCTGACTGGGTCATCCTCGCCACCGCGCTCTCCGGCTTCGATCACGCGGCCACCGCCCACAAGGTGCTCGCCACGCGCGACTATCTCTCGCGTCCCGAACTGTTCCGCGGCGCGCGGCCGAACATCATCAACCTGTCGCGCTCCTACGCATACCAGAGCCGCGGCTACTATGCCTCGCTGCTCGCCGCCGCGCGCGGCCAGCGCGTCATCCCCTCGGTCGAGACGATTGTCGATCTCTCCGCCCGAAAGCTCTACGAGAACGCCATTCCCGAGCTTGAGGACGCGCTCAACAAGGGGCTAGGGGAAGGGGCGGAGACGGCGCCGAAACGCATCCGCGTCTTCTTCGGCAGTTCCGATGACGGTCGGCTGGAGAAATTCGCCCGCCTGATCTTCGACTGGTTCCGCGCGCCGATTCTCGAGGCGACGTTGAAGCCGGGCAGGTGGTGCACGATCAGCCGCATCGGCCTCCTGCCGGTCACCAAGCTCGACGGCGCGGAGCGCGACGCCTTCTATCGCGCCATGGCGCGCTACACCGCGCGACAATGGCGCGACGCCAAGTCGCGCACCCCGGCGCGCTACGCCTTCGCCACGCTCGTCGATCCAGGCGAGGTGCTGCCGCCCTCCTCGATCGACAGCCTTAAGCATTGGGCGCGGATCGCCGCGCGCATGGGCGCCGCCGTCGAGCCGATCGGNAAGAAGGACCTGCCCAGGCTCGCCAATTTCGATGCGCTCTTCATCCGNGAGACGACCTCNATNTCCAACCACACCTACCGCTTCGCCCGCCGCGCGCAGCAGGAGGGGATGCCCGTCATCGACGACCCCGTCTCGATGATCCGCTGCACCAACAAGGTCTATTTGAACGAGTTGATGGAGGCGAACGGCATCCCCGTGCCGCAGACGGTGATGATCGTCGGCCCCGACGATCTCGCCCGCGCTGCCGACCTCCTCGGCTTTCCGATGGTGCTCAAGATCCCGGATTCCTCCTTCTCGCGCGGGGTCGCCAAGGTCGCCGGCATGGCGGAACTGAAGACGCTCGCCGGCGCGTGGCTGGAGGATTCCGACGTGCTTCTCGCGCAAAGATACATGCCGACGAGCTTCGACTGGCGCATCGGCGTCCTTGGCGGTAGGCCGCTCTTCGCCGTCCAGTACCTGATGGCGAAGAAGCACTGGCAGATCGTCAAGCACGACACCGGCGGCAAGCCGCTCGAAGGCGGCTTCCGCTCCTTTTCGCTGGCGCAGACTCCGCCGCTCGTCCTCGACACCGGCCTTCGCGCCGCGCGCTGCATCGGCGACGGGCTCTACGGCGTCGACCTGAAGGAGACCGGCGACGGCGTCTTCGTCATCGAGGTCAACGACAATCCGAACCTCGAGCACGGCGTCGAGGACGCTGCGGAGAAGGACGAGGTCTGGACCCGGCTCACCAACTGGTTCATCGAGCGCGTAGACCGGTGAACGCCGCCTGTTTCCACCCGCGGCATTCATGGGCTATAGCGCTCGAAAGGCTTCGCCGGCGCGCGGCGCGCCGTATCGCACGCTGACGGGATTGTCGCATGGCCAATGAGAACAGGGACCCTTTCCGCTTCGACGAGATCGTCGACCGGCAGGCCCTCTCCGACGCGCTCGACGCGATAGCCGCCGCGCACGGCGCCGCCACGCCGGCCGCGCGCGCGGCGGTGCTCGCAACGGTGAAGGACGTGAACCGGAACGGCCGGGCAAAGGCCCGCGCGCTCCTCGAGGAGGACGGCTCCGGCAGGCTCTGCGCCGCCCGCATCTCGCACCTTCAGGACGTCATCGTCGCGGCCCTGTTCGAATTCGCGAGCGTCCACGTCTACCGGGTCGAGAATCCGTCGACCTCCGAGCGGATGGCCGTCTCCGCGGTCGGCGGCTACGGCCGCGGCACGCTCGCGCCCGGCTCCGACATCGACCTTCTCTTCGTCCTGCCCTACCGCAAGACGCCGTGGTCGGAGCAGGTGGTCGAGTGGATGCTCTACGTCATGTGGGACATGGGCCAGAAGGTCGGCCATGCCACCCGCAACGTCGACGAGTGCATCCGCCTGGCGCGGTCCGACATGACGATCCGCACCGCGATCCTCGAAGCACGCTTCCTCTGCGGCGAGGAGACGCTGTTTGCCGATCTCGGCGCGCGCTTCGAGAAGGAGGTGATGGAGGGGACCGGACCGGAATTCATCGCCGCCAAGCTCGCAGAGCGCGACGCCCGCCACCAGAAATCGGGCGACACCCGCTATCTCGTCGAACCCAACGTGAAGGAAGGGAAGGGTGGGCTTCGCGACCTCAACACCCTGTTCTGGATCGCCAAGTATTTCTACCGGATCCGCGACACCGAAGACCTCGTCGGCCTCGGCGTACTCTCGCGCCGCGAATTCGACCTGTTCGAGAAAGCCGAGGACTTCCTCTGGGCGGTGCGCTGCCACATGCACTTCCTCACCGGCAAGGCCGAGGAAAGGCTTTCCTTCGACATCCAGCGCGAGATCGCCGGTGCGCTCGGCTACCAGGACCATCCGGGCCTCTCCGCCGTCGAGCGCTTCATGAAGCACTATTTCCTCGTCGCCAAGGACGTGGGTGACCTGACCCGCATCCTGTGCGCCGATCTCGAGGACCAGCAGGCCAAGGCCGTGCCCGGCCTGATCTCCGGCGTCATCGGCCGCTTCGCCGGGAAAAAGCGCAAGATTCCCGGCACGCTCGACTTCCTCGAGGACAAGGGTCGCATCACGCTGGCGAGCCCGGACGTCTTCCGCCGCGATCCGGTCAACATCCTGCNCCTCTTCCACATCGCCGAGATCCGCGGGCTGGAGCTTCACCCCGACGCCTTGAAGCGGGTACGGCGCTCGCTCTCGCTGATCAATCCGGCGCTCCGCGAGAGCGAGGAGGCGAACCGGCTGTTCATGTCGATCCTGACCTCGCCGCGCGATCCCGCCGGCATGCTCAGGCGGATGAACGAGGCGGGCGTGCTCGGCCGCTTCATCCCCGAATTCGGCAAGATCGTCGCGATGATGCAGTTCAACATGTACCACCACTATACGGTGGACGAGCATCTGATCCGCTCGGTCGGCGCCCTGGCGGAGATCGAGCATTCCAAGGCTCTCGACGAGCATCCGCTTTCCTCCAAGCTCCTGCCTGGGATCGAGGATCGCGAAGTCCTCTATGTCGCGGTTCTCCTCCATGACATCGCCAAGGGGCGACCGGAGGATCATTCGGTCGCCGGCGCCCGGGTCGCGCGCAAGCTCTGCCCGCGCTTCGGCATGAACGCCAAGCAGACCGAACTCGTCGCCTGGCTGATCGAGGAACATCTGACGATGTCGATGGTGGCGCAGACACGGGATCTCAACGACCGCAAGACCATCCTCGACTTTGCCGAAAAGGTTCAGTCGCTCGACCGGCTGAAGCTCCTGCTCGTCCTGACCGTCTGCGACATCCGCGCGGTCGGCCCGGGCGTCTGGAACGGCTGGAAGGGGCAGCTCCTGCGCACGCTCTACTACGAGACGGAGCTGATGATTTCCGGCGGCTTCTCGGAAGTGCCGCGCAAGGATCGCACCCGCCTGGCTCGAGCCGCCCTCGCCGACGCTCTCGGCGACTGGCCCGAGAAGGACCGCAAGGCCTATCTCAAGCTCCACTACGAGCCCTACCTCCTCTCCGTGCCGCACGAGGACCAGGTTCGCCACGCACAGTTCATCCGCGAGGCGAGCCTCGCCGGCAAGGCGCTGGCGACCATGGTGCGCACCCATGCCTTCCACGCCATTACCGAGATCACGCTGCTCGCCCCCGACCATCCGCGGCTCCTGTCGATCGTCACCGGGGCCTGCGCGGCTGCCGGCGCCAACATCGCCGACGCGCAGGTCTTCACCACCTCCGACGGCCGCGCCCTCGACACGATCCTCATCAACCGCGAGTTTGCCGACGACGCCGACGAACTGCGCCGCGGCGCCTCGATCGGCCGGCTGATCGAGGAAGTGCTCTCGGGCAAGGCCTCGATCCCGGACGTGATCGCCCGAAAGGCCAAGGGGCGGAAGAAGGCGCGGCCCTTCACCGTTACGCCGAAGGTCAGCATCTCCAACACGCTCTCGAACAAGGTCACGGTCATCGAGGTCGAATGCCTCGACCGGCCCGGCTTGCTCTCGGAGGTGACGGCCGTCCTCTCCGACCTCTCGCTCGACATCTCCTCCGCGCACATCACCACCTTCGGCGAGAAGGTGGTCGATACCTTCTACGTGCGCGACCTCGTCGGCATGAAGATCACCAACGAGGCCCGCCAGGCCCATATCGTCGCCCGCCTGAAATCCGTTCTCGCCGGCGACGACGATGGCGCGCGCGAGCCCGCGCCGGCCGCGGCAGCCGCGTCGCGGCAGGACAAGAAGGTTTCCGCATGAGCCTCGTCTCGAAGTTCATGGGCGTCGGCGCCGCCACGCTCGCCAGCCGTGTCTTCGGCTTTGCCCGCGAGATGCTGATGGCGGCGGCACTCGGCACCGGGCCGGTGGCCGGCGCGTTCTACGCCGCCTTCCAGTTCCCGAACACGTTCCGCCGGCTCTTTGCCGAGGGGGCGTTCAACGCCGCCTTCATCCCGCTCTTTTCCAAGGAGATCGAGGCGAACGGCATGGACGGTGCGCGGCAATTCTCCGAGGAAGTCTTCGGCGTTCTCTTCTCGGTGCTGATTGCGCTGACGATCGTCATGCAGCTGGCGATGCCGCTTCTCGTCGCGACCATCATCGCGCCGGGCTTCCGCAGCGATCCGGGCAAGTTTGAGCTGACGGTCGACCTCGCGCTGATCATGTTCCCCTACCTGATGTGCATGTCGCTCGGGGCGATGATGGCCGGGATGCTCAACTCGCTCCGGCGCTATTTCGCCGCCGCGATCGCCCCGGTCTTTCTCAACATCATCCTCATCATCGTCCTCGCCTTTGCCTGGTGGCGGGGCCGCGAGACGTTGTCGATCGGCTACGACCTCGCCTGGGGCGTGCTCGCGGCCGGTCTCGTCCAGCTCGGCATCGTCTGGTTTGCGGCGCGCCGCGCCGGCATCCGCGTGCGCCTGCGCCGCCCGCGCCTGACCGCCAACGTCAAGCGGCTGCTCTGGCTGGCCGCCCCCGCGGCGGTCACCGGCGGCATCACCCAGATCAACACGCTGATCGGCACCGCAATCGCCTCAGGGCAGGAGCGGGCGGTTCCGGCACTGGCGCAGGCCGACCGGTTCTACCAGCTTCCGCTCGGCGTGGTCGGTATCGCCGTCGCCATCGTGCTCCTGCCGGAACTGTCGCGGGCCTTGAAGGGCGGGCACGCGGCCGAGGCGTCCAACCTGCAGAACCGCTCCGTCGAGTTCGTGCTCTTCCTCACCCTGCCGGCGACTGCGGCGCTCCTCGTCATTTCCGAGCCGATCGTGCGCGTGCTCTACGAGCGCGGCGCCTTCACCGCGAGCGACACCCGACTCGTCTCCTCGGTGCTGTCGATCTTCGCCCTCGGCCTGCCGGCCTTCGTCCTCATCAAGGCCTTCACGCCCGGCTATTTCGCCCGCGAGGACACGCGCACGCCGATGATCTTCGCCGCCATCTCGGTGGCGGTGAATCTGACCACGGCCCTGATCCTCTTCCCGTCCATGGGCGCGCCCGGCATCGCCATCGCCTCCGCGACGGCGGGATGGATCAATGCCGGCCTGCTCTTCGCCTTCCTGGTCAGGCGCGGCCACTGGGGTTGGGACATGGATCTCGTCCGGCGCATCCCGCTCCTGCTCCTCGCTTCCGTCCTCATGGGAGGCGCGCTCTACTACGGCACGGGCTGGCTCGCGCCCTGGCTCGGCCCGGATTCCACCCTGCCCGAGCAGGTCGCGGCCCTCGCGCTCCTCGTGGCGGCGGGCGCGCTCGTCTATTTCGTCCTCGCCTTCGGCACCGGCGGGGCCGACATCCGTCAGGTGGCGCGCAGCGTGAAGCGCAGGCCCGGCCAGCCGAAAGCGCCGGCCGACGAAAATGCGACTTGATGGCGGGGCGGCAGCGCGCTATCAGCGCCTCGCGTTTTCAGCCTCCGCGTGAAACGAGGCCCTCCACCAGCCCCGGACCTTAAGCCTATGAGCTCGTTCAAGCCTCTCGTCTTTTCCGGCGTGCAGCCGACCGGCAATCTCCATCTCGGCAACTATCTCGGCGCCATCCGCAAGTTCGTTGCGCTGCAGGCGGAGATGGACTGCATCTTCTGTGTGGTCGACCTGCATGCGCTGACGGCCCAGCTCGTCCATGCCGACCTGAAGGACCAGACGCGCGANATCGCGGCNGCCTTCATCGCCGCCGGCATCGANCCGGAAAAGCACATCGTCTTCAACCAGGCGGCCGTTCCCGGCCATTCCGAGCTCGCCTGGATNTTCAACTGCGTCGCCCGCATCGGNTGGATGAACCGGATGACCCAGTTCAAGGACAAGGCGGGCAAGGATCGCGAGAACGCCTCGCTGGGCCTGCTCGCCTATCCGAGCCTCATGGCGGCCGACATCCTGCTCTATCGCGCCACCCACGTGCCGGTCGGCGACGACCAGAAGCAGCATCTCGAGCTCACCCGCGACATCGCCCAGAAGTTCAACATCGACTTCTCCGAGCGCATCGCCGCGACCGGGCTCGGCGTCGAGATGATGGTCGGCGAGGAGCGGGTTAACGGCTATTTTCCGATGACCGAGCCGTTGATCGGCGGTCCGGCGCCGCGCGTCATGAGCCTGCGCGAAGGCACCAAGAAGATGTCGAAGTCGGACCCCTCCGACCTGTCGCGCATCAACCTGACCGACGACGCCGACACGATCACCAAGAAGATCCGCAAGGCCAAGACAGATCCGGCGCCGTTGCCCGACAATCTCGAAGAGCTGAAGGGCCGCCCGGAGGCCGACAATCTCGTCGGCATCTATGCCGCGCTCGCCGACCGGACCAAGGAGGACGTGATCGCCGAATATGGCGGCCGCCAGTTCTCCGAATTCAAGCCGGCGCTCGCCGAACTCGCCGTCACGGTGCTGGAGCCGATCAACGCTGAGATGCGCCGCCTGAAGGCCGATCCGTCCTATATCGACGCCATTCTCAAGCGCGGCGGCGAGCGGGCGAACGCGATCGCCGAGCGCACCATGGCCGACGTCAAGGAGATCATCGGCCTGCTCTGAGAGCGTCGTCCCGCGCCGAAAATCGGCTTGCGGGCCGACCGCCTCTGGTGGCACAGTCCCGCCATGGTATCACGACGACGATCACGAGAAGCCGGCCACCGACGCAAGTTTCTGGTCGTTGTTGACGAGACGCCGGAATGCGAGCGCGCCATGCGCTACGCCGGCATGCGCGCCAAGAACTCGAACGGCGGCGTCGTCCTCGTCTACGTGATCCAGCCCGGCGATTTCCAGCACTGGATTGGCGTCGAGGAGATCATGCGCGCCGAAGCCATGGAAGAGGCCGAGGCGACGATAGCCAAGGCGGCCGAGAAGATGCGCCAGATGATCGGCATCGATCCGGAGACGCATATCCGCCAGGGCAAGACCACCGAGGAAATCCATGCCGTGATCGAGGAAGATCAGGATATCGCCATCCTTGTACTCGCCGCGGGTTCGGCCAAGGATGGGCCCGGTCCGCTGGTCTCGTCGATCGCCGGCCGGGGTGCGGCTTTCCCGATCCCCGTCACGGTCATCCCCGACGCCCTGTCGGACGAGGAGATCGACGCGCTGACCTGATCTGACGCGTGATGCGGCAAACGGCGCCCTTGATCCGGAGGGCGTCGAGGCATATTTTGTTTTGAAGAATTCTAAACTCTGCGCAAGAGCTCGTGCGAAACGGCCAGGAACGCAGACCGGAGAGGCCCGATGTTCATCCAGACCGAAGCGACCCCCAATCCCGCCACGCTCAAGTTCCTGCCCGGCAAGGTGGTCATGAACGCCGGGACGGCGGATTTCCGCAGCGCCGAGGAGGCCAGCGCGGCATCGCCGCTCGCTGCCAAGATCTTCGCGATCCCGGGCGTGACCGGCGTCTTTTACGGCTACGATTTCATCACCGTCACCAAGGACGGCCCGGAATGGCAGCATTTGAAGCCCGCCATCCTCGGCGCCATCATGGAGCATTTCATGTCCGGCGCGCCGGTCATGTCGACGCAGGGCGGCGGTGACGCGCCGGCGATCGACGGCGACGAGTTCTTCGATGACGGCGACGAGACGATCGTTGCCACGATCAAGGAGCTGCTCGAGACCCGCGTGCGCCCGGCGGTCGCACAGGACGGCGGTGACATCACCTTCCGCGGCTTCCGCGACGGCAAGGTCTTCCTCAATATGAAAGGCGCCTGCGCCGGGTGCCCGTCCTCGACGGCGACCCTCAAGCACGGCATCCAGAACCTGCTTCGCCACTTCGTTCCGGAGGTGCGCGAGGTCGAATCCGTCTGACGCCGGCCGCCTCGTCCGCTTTTCCTTTCGGCCGGCCCGATGTAGGGTCGGCCGTCTTCGTCTGGCTC
>Ga0065721_10004845_pt1 | contig 19367 bp, 23 predicted proteins | sample Mesricmetagenome_FD_59108 | JGI IMG/M metagenome (GOLD analysis project Ga0065721, IMG submission 59108) | Mesophilic microbial community from rice straw/compost enrichment Sample: eDNA_1 v2 (version 2) | ecosystem: Engineered > Solid waste > Grass > Composting > Bioreactor | place: USA: Davis... | reverse complement strand
ATTGAGAAAGAAACTGGCTTGGCATCCGAGCGCGGCGATATCGCAGGAGTGTTTGTACGGCGTCTGCGAGCGGGTATGCGTCTGCAAACCGATCCTACGGTGATCTACGGTTTGGGCAGAGAATTTTCCGGCAATTTAACACGCATGCATTTGCGCGCCGCCAGTCCTTACAACACCTATGTTATTTCCGGTTTGCCGCCAACCCCCATTGCCATGCCGGGTGGCGCCGCCGTACATGCCGCCATGCATCCCGCCGAAGGTACCACCTTGTACTTTGTCGCCAAGGGGGACGGCTCCCATCATTTTTCCTCCACGCTGGAGGAGCACAATAAGGCGGTGCACCAGTATCAGCGCTCCAACAGACGCTCGGACTATCGTTCGTCACCATCTGTTAACAGCGGGGCGGCCCCATGAGCACGAATCCTCGCGGCCTGTTTCTCACCGTTGAAGGTGTGGAAGGCGTCGGCAAAACCACCAATATCGCCTTTATTTGCGACTGGCTTGAAAATGCCGGGGTCGAGCTGGTCTGTACCCGCGAGCCCGGCGGCACGCCCTTGGCGGAAGAGTTGCGGGAATTGCTGCTGGCCAAGCGCGCAGAGCCGGTCGATCCGTCCGCCGAGCTCCTGATGGTTTTCGCGGCGCGGGCGCAACATCTGAGTCAGGTTATAGAGCCGGCGTTGGTGCAGGGTAAATGGGTGCTCTGCGATCGTTTTACCGATGCGACTTTTGCCTATCAGGGAGGTGGCCGTAAATTGCCCTTGGCCACTATCGAAGCTCTGGAATCTTTGGTGCAGCGCGGGCGGCAACCGGACCGGACTTTCTATCTCGACCTTGATGTAGAGATAGGGTTGGCCCGCGCCAGCAAACGCGGTGCTGCCGATCGTTTTGAAAGTGAGGAGCGTGCGTTTTTTGAAGCTGTAAGAGCGGCTTATTGGGAGCGGGTAAAAGCAGACCCTCAGCGATTTTCGGTAATCGATGCGAGTGTGTCGCTGGCTGAAGTTCAGGCCAATCTTGCTGCTGTATTAGAGGGGTTGGTGGCACAGCATCTTAAGCCGTAAAAGGCGAGGGGCAGTGAATCCTTAGGCGTTGCTGGGAATGCGGGTGATCGATTTCGATCCAATCCGCGTGCAGCATAAGACGATCACCGGTTGGATCGGCTTGGTAAAGCTCGTCGCCTACAATCGGATGACCCAGTCGTTGACAGTGCACTCGGAGTTGATGGGAGCGCCCCGTTAACGGGGTGAGTTCGAGCAGAGTCTGGTCGGCGAAATAGTCCACTACCTTGAATAAGGTGTGCGCCGCTTTACCTTGCAGCCAATCGACTTTTTGGCGCGGGCGGTTGGGCCAATCACAGATCAGCGGCATCACGATTTCACCACTCGCTGCCGCCACACGCCCACTCACCACAGCGGAGTAACATTTGTGGACCGTGCGCCTTTCGAACTGCTGGCCGAGGCTTTTTTGAGTGGCGTGGTCGAGGGCGAACAGCATGACGCCGGAAGTCGCCATGTCCAGACGATGCACAACCCGAGCGTTCGGGTAGCGAACCCGCAGCCTATCGAATAGATTGTCTGGCTCACTCAGGCCAGGAACACACAGCAGGTTTTCAGGCTTGGCGACCGCGACCAGATGCCGGTCCGCGTAAAGTATGTCCAGCATAGTTTTGAATGATTGGCGGATTCGAAAGGGACGCCATTCTACGTGAGATTGACGGAGTTGCAGATGTCCCTTGCAGGTTTGTTGCCCCAGCCTCCTTACCCCTGGTTTACGCCGGTGTGGGAGGGCTTTGCCCGGCAGGTGGAGCAGGATCGTCTGCCTCATGCGCTGTTACTGGTGGGGCAAGATGGGGTGGGAACCTTGGACTTGGCAAGAGCCATGGCGCAATTCCTATTATGTGTTGCGCCTCGTCCCGGCCGCTCCTGCGGGCAGTGTCGGTCATGTCTGCTGCTTCAGGCGGATAGCCATCCTGACCTCCATTGGGTGGTTCCGGAGGAGGGCGCTCAGTCCATCAAGATCGGGCAAATTCGCGAGATGACCGACTTCACCTACAACACCGCGCAACAGGGCGGTCGCAAGCTGATCATTCTGGCTCCCGCTGAAGCCATGAACGCCAATGCCGCGAACGCACTGCTGAAAAGCCTGGAAGAACCCAGCGGTAACTGCGTTTACCTGCTGGTATGTGAGCAGCCTGCATTTCTTATGGCCACTATCCGCAGCCGCTGTTCGCGGGTGCAAATTCGTACGCCGGACTTTACCGAAGCCTTGCAATGGCTGGAACGCAACCGGGTGGCGGAGGCGGAAACTTTGCTGCGCGCCTCTGGTGGCCGGCCTCTGCGAGTTATGGAGTGGCTCGCTAATGATCTCTGGGGGCAGCGGGCGCAGATGCACGAGGAGCTGGCAAACCTGCTGGCCGGTTCGGTCAGCTTTTTGGATTGTGCGAAAGTTTTGGCGGGATTTGGCTCTGTGTGGGTTGTGGAGCAATTGCAATCCTGGATTACATCGGCCGTTCGAGCTCACGCGGCAGGGCAACCCGATAAGGACAGCTTGGTTAACACCTTGGCCCAGATCCCCGCGCCGCGCTTGATGCAGTTTTACGATGTGCTGAGCGCAAAGAAACGTCTGCTGTTGAGCACGGCGAACCCCAATCCGCAGTTGCTACTCGAAGAAATGATGATGGATCTAAAGGAATTGAGCCGGAAAAGCGGCTAAATTAAAAGACTGAGCAGTCGTCAAAGCTCCGGCTGCTATTCCTTTCCATACTAAAAGCGCGTATGTTTTCGCGTCGTAATCATTTGTCGAGGTCTTTCTATGGCCGGCTTAGGTGGCCCACGCAACGGTATCCTTTCTCTGACCATTCGGGACAAGGCGGTGTTGTACGCCGCCTATATGCCGTTCATTCAAAACGGCGGTTTGTTCATCCCGACTAACAAGTCCTATAACCTGGGCGACGAAGTCTTTATGTTGCTCAACCTGATGGACGAACCGGAGAAAATTCCGGTGGCGGGCAAGGTGGTCTGGATAACCCCCAAAGGGGCTCAGGGCAACCGCGCCGCCGGTATCGGCGTCCAATTCAGCGGCGAAGATGATTCCGCCTCCAAGAAAATAGAGACTTACCTGGCCGGATCCATCGATTCCGACCGCCCCACACACACCATGTAGTCCCATGATCGTTGATTCCCACTGCCATCTTGACCGCCTGAATCTGGAACAGTGTGGCGGCTCCCTCGCCGCAGCGCTGGAGGGCGCTCGTGCTGATGGCGTAAGCCATATGTTGTGCGTCTGCATCAGTGATGAAAACCGCCGCGCGGTGTTGGATATCGCTTCTGCTGACCCGCGCATTTTCGCTTCCGCCGGCGTGCATCCGTCCGATGTCACCGAGGTTGTTTCGATAGAAACGCTAAAGAGCTGGTGCGACCACCCCAAAGTGGTAGCGCTTGGTGAAACGGGGCTGGATTATCACTACGCCAAAGAGAGCGCCGCGCAGCAGAAGGAAAGTTTTGCCAATCACCTGCAAGCGGCGGCGGATTTGCGCCTCCCGGTGATTGTTCATACCCGAGAAGCCCGTGCCGACACTATCGATGTGATTAAAGCCCACGGCAGCACGGATTCGGCCGGTGTCATGCATTGTTTTACCGAATCCTGGGAAATGGCGTGTCAGGCGCTGGATCTGGGTTACTACATTTCGATTTCCGGAATCGTGACCTTCCGCAATGCGGATGAGCTGAGAGACGTCGCCAAGAAAGTCCCCCTCGACCGTCTCTTGGTGGAGACCGATTCACCTTACCTTGCGCCGGTACCATATCGGGGAAAATCCAACCAGCCCCGCTATGTGCGGGCGGTAGCGGAATATGTCGCCGATCTGCGGGGGGTGTCATTGCAGGATCTGGCGGAGCAGACCTCGGCCAATTTCTTCCGTCTCTTCAGTCGCGCCCACGCTTAACCGTCGATTTACAGAAGCAGAATACTGATGATGCTTTGGCAGATGATGAAGCCCAAAGCAGCGCCGGCCACGGTATCCGTCGGAAAGTGTACTCCCAAGACAACCCGTGATATGCCAACACCAACCGCCCAGGGGTACATGAACCAAGCGCTCCAGGGCAACGCGAAGGTGAGGGCGCCGGCCACCAGAAATGCAGCAGAGGTGTGTCCGGACGGGAAGCTAAATTGATCCGCCGGTTCTATAACGCTACGATAGCCGGGAATAGCTGCCGGCGGCCGGTTGCGTCGGAACAGCGTCTTCAAAACGAAATAACAGGTCCTTTCTACGGCGAAGCCCGCGATCAGCAACTGCACCAGTGGCCAGTTTTGCAGCAGCACAAAAATCAGCCCCGCCAATACATACAGCGGACCGTTCGCGGTGTAAGAGCAGACTCTGGCGACGGGTATGGTAAGCGCCCTGTTTTTACGCCTAAGGCACCAGTCAAAGGCTTTTAAATCGAAACTGTGGATGCTCGCTAATAGTAGATGCATAGTGCTCTCCTGTTTCCCGTAACCTAACGCCCTAATGTGAAGCCAATATTGCAGTGCTGTTGCAGTTTTGCGACAACGTTGTGCCGATCGAATCGTGATATGAGGTGAAGAAAAGTGAGACAAAAACTGCTCGCTATGCTGCAACTGCAGGATGAGATGAACACTCGGGTACACCCGGCCTGGCGCGAGCAGGGCTATGAATGGTATCGGGCAATTTGGGTTGAGTGCGCCGAGCTGATGGATCATTTTGGCTGGAAGTGGTGGAAAAAGCAGTCTCCCGACCGGGAACAGGTGGTGCTCGAGCTGATCGATATCTGGCATTTTGGCTTGAGCAGCTTGCTACAAATGGAGTCCTCTGTTGACGTCATTGCAGATCAGCTTGAACTCGCCATGGCTACTGCCGCGCCGAAGCAAGACTTCCGCGAAGATGTCGAGGCTTTCGTCCAGCAAATCCTCATCAGCCGCAAATTCGATCCGGCGTTGTTCAATCAGCTGTTGTGTCACATGGATATCTCCCTCGACCATTTGTACCGTTCCTACCTCGGCAAGAACGTCCTCAATTTCTTTCGTCAGGACAAGGGCTACAAAGAGGGGACTTATGTGAAGGTGTGGCTGGGGCGGGAGGACAATATGCACTTGGTGGAAATCCTCGACGTGTTGGACAGCGGTAGCCCCACTTATCGGCAAGATATTTATCAAGCGTTGTCAGAGCGATACCCGGCCTGACCGCCGGCCCCGCCGATAATGACATTTCCATTCATTAATCTATAATGGCGCCGCATTTAAACCCGCCGGCCCACCAGTCCACGCGCCCAGCGTGCCAGGGCTTAGCTTAACCTCGGTCGCTGGCAATGTGATTTTGCTGCCGATCCTCACTCATTGCTAAACGGAGATCTATCGTGAAAGCACCTGTACGAGTTGCCGTAACCGGCGCAGCCGGTCAAATCAGTTATTCCCTTCTGTTCCGCATAGCTTCCGGTGAAATGTTAGGCAAAGACCAGCCGGTGATATTGCAGCTGCTGGAAATCACTCCCGCACTGAATGCACTTAAAGGTGTGGCGATGGAGCTGGACGACTGCGCATTCCCACTGTTGCAGCAGATCATGTGTACTGACGATCCTTCAGTTGCTTTCAAAGACGCCGAATACGCGCTGCTGGTTGGCGCCCGTCCGCGCGGCCCGGGAATGGAGCGTAAAGATCTGCTGGAAGCCAACGCTGCGATCTTCTCTGTGCAGGGCAAGGCAATCAACGATCACGCTGCCCGCAACATCAAAGTACTGGTCGTCGGCAATCCGGCGAACACCAATGCGTTGATTGCACAAAGAAACGCACCGGATCTGGATCCTCGCCAATTCACCGCCATGACCCGTTTGGACCACAACCGCGCCGTAACACAGCTCGCGCAAAAGTTGAGTGTGTCCATTGAGCAAGTGACCAAAATGACCATCTGGGGCAATCACTCTTCTACTCAGTACCCCGACCTCTTCCACGCGATGGTCAGCGGCGGTGTTGCAATCGAGAAAGTTGAGAAAGCTTGGTACGAAAAAGAGTTTATTCCGACCGTACAGCAGCGCGGCGCCGCCATTATCGCGGCACGCGGAGCATCAAGTGCTGCTTCTGCTGCCAATGCGGCCATTTGCCATATGCGCGACTGGGCGCTGGGCACTCCGGATGGCGACTGGGTCAGCATGGGCGTCTACAGTGACGGCAGCTATGGCATCGAGGAGGGTCTGATCTACTCCTTCCCATGCGTATGTAAAGGTAGTGACTGGCAGATCGTTCAAGGTCTGGATATCGACAGCTTTTCTCGCGCAAAAATGGATGCCACGGCGCAGGAGTTGAAAGAAGAGCGCGATGCGGTGAAATCTCTGCTGCCCGCCTGATTAAAACCAGCAATATAAATTCGAGAAGCCGCTTTGTCGCAGATAAAGCGGCTTTTTGTTCATTGGAGAACTGGTTATGTCATCTTTGAAAATTGGTAGTAAAGCACCGTCTTTTTCTGCGCTTAATCAGGAGCAGGCTCAAGTCACCTTAAAAGATTTCGCCGGTAAATATCTTGTTCTGTATTTTTATCCAAAGGCGTTAACCCCTGGGTGTACNACACAAGCTTGCTCANTGCGTGATATCAAACAAGANCTTGATGCCAAGGGTGTAGTGATCGTTGGTATCAGCNCTGATCCCGTCGCAAAACTGCAGAAATTTCGCGATAAACACCAGCTGAATTTTGATCTTTTATCTGATGAAGATCATGCAATTGCTCAGGCTTACGATGTTTGGGGGCTTAAAAAATTTATGGGCAAAGAGTTTATGGGCGTGATCAGAACGACTTTCATCATAGATCCAAAGGGTAAAATCGCGGACGTCCTGGATAAGTTCACTACGTCTTCCCACCATCTCGCACTATTGGATTGGTTTAATACCCTTTAAGTCGGATATTTGCTTGATTAAATGAACGATAAATTCACAGGTTCTCGACTTTTTGCTGGGTTATCTCGGCCCCGTAATTCAAACAATTGCATGAAGAGTGTTGTTTAAAATTGCGGCAAAATTGATTAAGCTGATGCGGATTTTTTGCGGATCCACATTTGTCTGCGCCGCGTTGGAAGCAGGCAGGGTTCGGGATAGGAAGTTAGTGTGGGATAACTAATGGCATTTAAATGGCCTTAGTGGCGCAAACGAGCCTAGTTCTTTGCGCGACATAAGCTTAATTTATCGGCCTCGAAATCCTGCTTCATTTAGATGGTTAATAAATAAAAAGAACCCGCTTAATAATCGAAGAAAAGGTGAACGACTTGAAGCTCAATATCAGCAGCAAGACATCTCCGGAGCATATCCGCGCAGATTTTCAATTTAATGCCGACTTCCGCGATTTCAGTCAGCGTATCAAGTATCTCTATCAAGTTCTTGCCGGGACCCCTCAATACGCAGCGGACCGCTCCGGGATTTCCCGGTTTTTGGATGCGGGCTGTCAGATTTGGGGTTTCGAGCATGCATTATTGTTGAGGAGGCTGTCACAACAGGTTGCTGAAGTAATGGCAACCACCGAAGCCGACCAAGACGATGAGCCTTTCTATATGGGGCAGCACATTCATATAGAGGGGACCCCCTCCGAAGAGGTCTTTGCTGATGGCAGTTCACATCATTTTAAAAAGATCCCCTCTTTGGGTGCCTATTCAGGAGGCTTTGCCTATAATGGGGTCGATGTCAATACGTATCTCGGCACTTTGGTATCCCCCTCGTCAATGGAACCGATGGTGGTTTGTTTCTTCTCATCGAGCCCCAAAGACTTGGAATTCAAGGCTGAAGATATAGAAACCATAGAACTCTTGGCAGAAGGAGTGGCCTGTATGATTGATCTACAGAAGGCACAAGCACAACGCAAAATGACCGATCAGGCGATGTTTGCGCTGGGATCGGTGAAGACGCTAGACGAGTACCTCCAGCAGGCGAAACTCCCTGAGGTCTATGGCGTGCCTGCGCGTGTCGTTGAGGTTCTGCAGAAGCGGATCGGCCACGCGCAATTGGGTATAGGTCATGTCGCTGAAGAGCTGAATCTGTCCAAACGCACCCTGCAGCGCCGTCTCCAACAGCAGGACATCAGCTTCGCCGAGTTGCGAGACCAGGTGAGATTCCATTACTCCATCGATTATCTGATCAAACAGCATCTGAGCATCGACAGTATTTCTGCTTCTTTGGATTTCTCCGACAGAACCAGCTTCACCAACGCGTTCAAACGCTGGACTGGCTTGTCTCCGAGCACATTCCGCAAGCTCTTCCGCGACTACGTTTGATCTCTTCTGGCGGAGCCTTCGGCTCCGCCGATATCTCCTGCTCCTGGCATTGCCCGCATTCGCGAAACTCTGTAGAGTTGCAAACCGCAATTTTTAGTCCCTTTTGAATATTAACGAGGTTCTTCATGTCTTTTTTTATTGCCGAGGCGTCCGCTCAGGCTCAGTCAGCCCCACCTCCGCAGGGCGGTATGATGCAGATCGTCATGCTGGTCGGACTTTTTGCATTGATGTATTTCATGCTGATCCGTCCTCAGCGCAAGCGACAAAAAGAGCATCAACAATTGGTCAATGCCTTGAGCAAAGGTGATGAAGTCGTGATGACGAGCGGGATGCTCGGCCGAGTGGTTGAAGTGGGCGATGTTTACATCACGCTGGATGTCGGCGGCGACATCAAATTGAAGTTTCAAAAAGCAGCGGTTCACGCTGTGCTGCCGAAAGGCACTATAAAAGCCATCTAAAATTAAGCCCCGAAAGGGGCTTTTTAATGCCTCTCTGACGGCGAATAAAAAATTTAGCCAAGCGATATTGGGAATTTTTTGGGGGTTTTGTGGAGTCACTGGTCGAAGCGATCAATAGTTTTCTTTGGGGAAAATTTCTTTGGGTCGTCATCATAGCCATAGGGCTATATCTCAATATTCGTTTAATTTTCCTTCCGCTTCGAAAAATTGGTTACGCATTTCGCCAGCTCTGGCACGGCCGCAAAGTTACCGAGGTTTCAGGTATCAGTCCTTTAGGAACCTTGATGGTTTCTCTGTCGGCTACGATCGGCACAGGAAATATTGCCGGAGTCGCTACAGCCATAGGGCTAGGTGGTCCGGGAGCTTTGTTCTGGATGTGGTTTAGCGCATTGCTTGGTATGGCAACCAAATATGCGGAATCGGTTTGCGCGGTGCATTTTCGCGAGAAAAATGCCAAAGGCCAGTACGTTGGCGGCCCCATGTATTACATCAAAAATGGCATGGGTCAGAACTGGATGTGGCTTGCGGTGCTGTTTGCTGTTTTTGGCGCTTTAGCCGGATTTGGCATCGGCAACACTGTGCAAGCCCATTCCGCCGCAGAGTCTTTGCGAGTCGCGTTTGGCATCGAAAAACACTGGTCCGCCTTGGCCATGATGCTGGTGGTCGGCCTAGTGCTCTTGGGTGGATTGCGAGGTGTTGCCCGCACTGCCACCGCTCTAGTGCCATTTATGTCCGTGCTGTACCTGATCGCTGGTTTGATTGTGGTGCTGGCCAATCTCCCCGCTATTCCAGAAGCTTTGTTATTAATCGTTGAAACCGCGTTTACCGGTACCGCGGCCTCTGGAGGTTTTGCCGGCGCTGCGGTCGCTCTGGCAATTGAAAAAGGCATAGCGCGCGGCGTTTTCTCTAACGAGGCAGGACTTGGTAGCGCGCCGATTGCGCATGCCGCGGCGGAATCGGACAGCGCTGTGCAGCAGGGTTGTGTCGCGATGCTCGGAACCTTTATCGACACTTTGGTGATCTGCACGGTGACCGGGCTGGCCATCGTAGTGACAGGGGTATGGGATGGTGACGCCAAAGGAACGGCTATGTCACAAGCGGCGTTTGCCGCAGTTCTGCCCTTTGGGGAGCAGATCGTTGCCCTGAGTCTGTCGCTCTTCGCATTCACGACTATTCTTGGGTGGAGCTATTACGGCGAGCGCTGCGCGGAGTTTCTTTTTAAGCACAAAATCACGCCGTTTTATCGCTGTCTTTGGGTTCTGGTAGTCCCGGTCGGTGCTGTGATGAGCTTGGATCTCGTCTGGAGCATTGCAGACATATTAAATGGGCTTATGGCTATTCCCAACGTCATCGCGCTTTTTGCTCTGAGCGGCCTGGTGGTGCGACTAACGCGCGATCACTTTAAGATCCGCCAGAATAATTGAGGGTCCCGAGAACTATGCCGAAAGGGTTTGGCAGCAAGCTTGTCATCGCCATCTCATCACGCGCTTTGTTTGACCTGGATGAGAGTCACGCTGTTTTTCAGTCTGAAGGATTGGACGCATATTCGCAGTATCAGATTGATCATGAAGACGACATCCTGATGCCGGGAGACGCGTTCCCGATGGTTAAAAAATTACTGCATATCAACGAGCTGCTCGGCGGTGAGCCGCGCGTTGAAGTGATTCTTCTATCGCGCAACAGCGCCGACACCGGGCTGCGCGTCTTCAACTCGATCAATCATTACGGCTTGAAAATTACCCGGGCTGCGTTTTGCGGTGGCGAAAGTCCGTACCGATATATCGAGGCTTTTAACTGTCATCTTTTTCTCTCCACCGATGCCGGTGATGTGTGTCAAGCACTCGATCGCGGCGTTGCCGCGGCGACACTGCTGACGTCAAAGAAGGGTATGCAAGAATCCATGCAGTTGCGCTTTGCCTTCGATGGCGATGCCGTGCTGTTTTCGGACGAGGCCGAGAGAATCTATAAAACTCAGGGGTTGGAAGAATTCGCCAAGCGCGAGCGGGAATCCGCTCGAACCCCTTTGAGCGGTGGCCCGTTCAAGTCTTTTCTAGCCGCTTTGCAAGGGCTACAAAAAGAGTTCGGGCGCGATGAATGCCCAATCCGGACGGCGTTAGTAACAGCGCGTTCCGCCCCTGCGCATGAGCGGGTGATTCGGACGCTGCGGGCATGGGATATTCGCCTGGATGAATCCTTATTCCTGGGCGGATTGGATAAGGGCGCATTCTTGAAAGCTTATGGTGCCGACGTCTTCTTTGACGACCAGGCCACCCACTGTCTCTCTGCGCGTGAACATGTGGCAACTGGCCATGTGCCCCACGGCATCGCTAATCAACCCGCTGCGGAATAGAGCAGTGGGGACCCCTTCAGTTCATATATAAAACAATCGGTTATATCACGCGGCACTCGTCGGTTTTGTCTCCTTGCAGCATGCATTTGGGGTCACCACTGCTAGTCTTCATGCTAGGACGTCTGTGAAGGCAGGGGAGTCTGCCTAAACAAAAATGAGCAAACGCACAGGTTTGCAGCTCCAGTGTGCTGTAGGGGCATAAATGATCAAAACGATTTTGTTTGCGACAGATTTGGGCGCTTTCACCAGTCACAGTCTGCTGCATGTTGAAGCTCTGGCAAGGCAATTCAATGCCCAAGTCAGCATCGTGCACGCCGTTCCCCCCATAGGCGAATTTGCCGCCGCAGTGGTGCGCAGCCACTGCTCCGATCAAGTCAAAAAAGAAGTGCTACAAACACCCCATATAAACGGACTGCTCGACGCCATGCGCGAGCAGATTTTCGAAGTGCTCGCGCGTGAACCTATCGGCGACCTTGGGTTGCTTAGCTTCGTAAAAGATATAGTGGTATCCCCCGGACAGCCCGCTGCTGTGATTCTGCGAGAGGCGGAAAGGCTCGGCGCTGACTTGATTGTGGTGGGGAGTCATTCTGCGGAAGCCTTGGATGGCCGGCTTTTAGGCTCAGTGGCCGCGAAAGTGTTACAGCTCGCCAGAGTGCCCGTACTGATGGTGCCGATGATGAAGCCTGATTACGCTCTTAAGCACGGCCAAGTGAATGCGGGCTTTCGTGTTTAAAACGCGCCATATTTCCTATATCTCCCTCACATTTACTCTCTATGCATATGATTTTTTAGCAAGCAAATTGTTTGACTAGTGCTAAATTTATTCTAAGTTGGTAAATAGTTGATATAGCGGCTATTCTTCAAAAGAATATTTTCCTATATTTTTATAATCAAACAGCGGTTGCCTTAATAGGTTAATTGCTGTTTCTCCTTGAACTGCCGCCATTCGGAGGGCATATGAAATTGCAGCAGTTGCGTTACATTTGGGAGGTTGCACACCACGACCTCAATGTGTCGGCCACCGCTCAAAGCCTATATACATCTCAGCCGGGGATCAGTAAGCAGATCCGCTTGCTTGAGGATGAGTTGGGTGTGGAGATTTTTTCGCGCAGTGGCAAGCACTTAACCCGGATCACGCCTGCTGGAGAGGCAATTCTGCGAACCGCAGGGGAGATTCTGCGCAAGGTTGAAAGCATCAAGCAGGTGGCGCAGGAATTCAGTAACGAACGCAAAGGCAGCCTGTCAATTGCGACCACCCATACCCAGGCCCGCTACGCGCTGCCCAAGGTAATTGGCGACTTTATCAAACGCTATCCCGACGTCTCTTTGCATATGCATCAAGGAACCCCGATGCAGATCTCCGAAATGGCGGCCGACGGCACCGTGGATTTCGCCATAGCGACTGAAGCTATGGAGTTGTTCAGTGATTTGATTATGCTGCCGTGCTATCGCTGGAACCGTTGCGTCCTGGTGCCAAAAAACCATCCGCTGACACAGGTTTCGCAGTTGACCATAGAAGACATCGCGAAATATCCGATCGTCACTTATGTATTTGGCTTTACCGGCCGCTCGCGTTTGGATGAGGCGTTTTTGGAACACGGCTTGGCGCCGAAAGTGGTATTTACCGCTGCGGATGCCGACGTGATCAAAACCTACGTGAAGTTAGGCCTCGGCATTGGCATCGTTGCCAAGATGGCATTTCAGCCTGAAGAGGACAGTGATCTGGTAGCGCTCGATGCGAGCCATTTGTTCCGCGCCAGCACTACTAAAATCGGCTTCCGCAGAGGCACATTCTTGCGCGGCTTTATGTACGAATTTATCGAAGAATTCGCCCCGCATCTCACCAAGGATGTGATCAACGAAGCCTTTAATCGCCACTCCAAAATGGAGTTGGATGAACTCTTTGCAGATGTTGAATTACCAGTTTACTAAATCGGGATTATCATCAATCCGGCATTCGCCGGATTGATGATTCACAGAAAATCCAGATCCGAATTATTCTGCATAATTTCCTTCAGCTCTTCGTTCTCATCCGTTTTTTGTTCCAATACTTCCTTAACGAATTTCAGATAAACCGTATAAATTTGCGGTTCTTCGTTAGCTTTCTCGACGACAAAAAAAGGCGCGCGATCAACGTTAAAGCGTTTGGCAATTTGCATTCCGGGCGAGGCGGGATCGCGCTCGTCCGCGACGAGCACTTCGTCAATCCTAGCCATTTGGCCGGAGGATTCGAGCTTGCCAATAACGTCCGCGCATTTTGCACATGGCGAGCCGTCGGAGAGAATTTTTTTTACGAAGGTGATTTTCATCGGCGCCCTCAATGGGAATCTTTCAAGTTAGTAGCGTGCAGGCCACATTCTTTTTTGGTGGCTTCTTCCCACCACCAGCGACCTTCACGCTCATGTTGACCTGGACCCACCGGTCGGGTGCAGGGTTCGCAACCGATGGAAATAAACCCGCGGTCGTGGAGCGGGTTGTAAGGTACTTCGTAGGCGCGGATATAGTTCCACACCTGTTGCAATGTCCAGTTTGCCAGCGGGTTGAATTTGGTGAGGGTTTCACCTGGACGAGCGAACACTTTGTCATCCTGGATAACCGGGATACTGGCGCGGGTGCCTGGGCTCTGATCTTTGCGCTGCCCCGTGACCCACGCATCCAAAGTCAGCAGTTTCTTCTTCAAGGGGCCGATTTTGCGAATGGCGCAGCACTCCTGGTGGTTATCTTCGTAAAAGCTGAACAGACCCTTGCTGCTCACCAGATTGCGCACGGCCTCGGCATCCGGGAAGAGAATATCGATTTTGATGTTGTAGTGTTTGCGGACCTTCTCGATGAATTGGTAGGTATCAGCGTGCAGGCGGCCGGTATCCAGGCAAAACACTCCTACATCGGGTCGGATTTTGGTCGCCATGTCGACCAGGACAACATCTTCTGCACCGCTGAATGACAGAGCGATGTTCTCGAACTCCTTCAACGCGAACTGCAGGATCTGCTGTGGCGTCTGCGTTTGCAGGTGGTTGTCGAGATCGAGAAGGTTGAGTGAGCTCATAAAACTACCGCTAAAATCCGCTGAAAAAACAGGGGCGAAGGATAACAGACGCCAGTCAGCTTGAGAAATATTCGCCGGCTATAGGCATAGATCCCGAGGTTATGCGAGCGGGGCGACCGGGACTTGTCGCATTGCATACAGCAGGCGAAATCGGTAGATTTGCCGCCTGCTGCGACCTTCCGGGCTATTTCATCTGCCGCCGTATGATCAAAGCGTCGTAATCCTCTTATTTCTCAACCTACAGGAGCTCTCTGTGGAAATCGCGTGTCTTGACCTTGAAGGGGTGCTGGTCCCTGAAATATGGATTAAGTTTTCTGAAAAAACCGGTATCCCCGAGCTGCGTGCAACCACGCGTGATATTCCGGACTACGATGAGCTTATGACCATGCGTCTGGGCATTCTGGCGAAACATGGTTTGGGACTGAAAGAAATTCAGGAAGTTATCGCCACTTTACGTCCTCTTGATGGCGCTGCGGAGTTTCTCGACTGGCTGAGAGCCCGCTTTCAAGTGGTCATTTTGTCGGACACCTTTTATGAGTTTGCCGGACCTTTGATGGCGCAACTCGGTTATCCGACTTTGCTGTGTCACAAGCTGACGGTGGACTCAAAAGGTATGGTTACTGATTACAACCTCCGCCAGGTCAATCCCAAGCGCCAAGCGGTTTGTGCGTTCAAAACGCTTTACTACCGCACTATCGCAGTGGGCGATTCCTACAACGACACCACCATGCTGGCGGAAGCGGATGTGGGCATCCTGTTCCACGCTCCCGACAACGTTATCGCGCAATTCCCGCAGTTTCCTGCGGTGCATACCTACGCTGATCTCAAGAAGGAATTCATCAAGTCCAGCGTGCGTGAGCTGACGCTTTAATCCTGCCGCGCGCTGCCCTCTGCAAGCGCGCGCAATAGAGAGCCTATTTTGTGTAGGCTCTCTTCATATTCCTGAGCCGGATCTGAATCCGCCACAATTCCGCCTCCCGCCCATGCGTAAAGCTTCTCGCCGTGCTGTAGCAGCGTGCGTATAGCGATATTGAAGTCCGTATTGCCATTGCAGCTGAAATAGCCGATAGCGCCGCAATAGATGCTGCGCGGGTGGCTCTCCAGTTCTTCGATAATTTCCATGGCGCGTTTTTTGGGTGCCCCAGTGATGGAGCCGCCGGGAAAACACGCTTCAATAAAATTCGGGTGGTTTACCTCCGGCCTTAATGTGCCGGTGATGGTGCTGACCAAGTGGTGGACGTTGCTGAAGCTCTGCAAGGCAAAAAGCTGCGGCACGGCGACGGAATGGGGCAGGCAGTTCATGCTGAAATCATTGCGCAGCAGATCGACGATCATCAGATTCTCGGCCTGATTTTTTTCGCTATTGCGCAAGGCGTTTTGCAGTTCGCTATCTTCCTCCGGGGTATTTCCACGGGGCGCAGTACCTTTGATCGGTTGGGTAAGCGCGTTGCGCTGATGGATCTGAATAAACCGCTCAGGGGAAATGCTCAGCACTGAGCCTTCCTCTAGTGCGAGAAATGCCGAGAACGGACTCGGGACTGTGCGCCTTAATGTCAGGTAGGCATGTTGCTGCGAGCCGGCAAAATCGGCGCTAAAGCGCTGGGTGTAGTTGACCTGATAACAGTCGCCCGCGAGCAAGTACTCATTGATCCGCTGGATGGAGGAGAGGTAGTGCTCGCGGCTTTCGTCAGCCACAAATTCACTACAGGTATATTCGTTTTCGCTTGGCTGTGTTTGTAGCGCAGCAAGGGCCTGGGCGCGGATTTCAGGCGAGCAGGTATCCAGAAACAAAAGCTGGGCTTTCTGCTCCTGATGGTCAACCACCAGGGCCCAGTCGTACCAGCCGAAATGGCCTGCGGGGATTGGGTCGGGTTTGGGATTTAACCGATATGCGCTGTGCCGGCTGGCATAGCCGAAATAGCCGATCCAGCCGCCACAGAAGGGTATTTCACTTTGTTCTGCGACTGGCGATAAACGCTCGTTGAGGCGAGTGATGACGGCGGCAAAATCGCCGCGAATTTGTTCGCTGGGCAGTGCGCTCAGAATGTCATAGCGCCCCAGCATCGATTCCGGCTTGCCGCTGTCGAGCCAGACACAGTCCGGCAGCATGCTCAAGCGCAGAAAGGTGGTCTCGACACTAGCTGCGTAAGGGAAGTCGAGCGTGGTGTACACCTATGACAGACCTCTGAATAAAAGCGGGCGGGCAATTGTAGAGATTGAGGTGTTTTTAAGCTATCGAATAGACTGGCGCTCCGATCAGTTCGGGTTTTGAGGTTTGTATGGCGTTCTATGGCTTGGCGAATTTGGCGGACCTGCACGACGGGTTCAGCGCTGCCCATAACGTAAACGGCAGGCCGCTGCTGTTATTGCAGGAAGGTGGCGAGATTTTCGTGATTGAAAATCGTTGCCCGCACATGGATGCTCCTCTGGCTTCCGGGCGGGTGAAGGATGGCGCGATTATCTGTCGCGCCCACGGTATCGGTTTTGATTTGCGCACTGGCCGCGCTCGCGGACCGCTTTCCGATACTTTGGACTGCCTGCGGTTTTTTCCTGTGAGTTATCAGGGCAATAAAGTGGGCGTGGAGTTATGAGATTCTGCTTACAGGCTGAGTCTGCGTAAATTCAGGTCCGTTTTACTGCCGTACACCCAGAGATGTTCAAACTCCGCCAGTAGATGACGCGATTCGGCCCGGGCATTGCGCCGGGCATAACCCTTCAAATTGGGCTCATCCAGGTAGTGCACCAGGTTGGTCGTATCCGCGCAAAAAAATCCCATCTGTTCGTCCTGGGCGCCTTCGATATAAGCGCGGATGGCGATGTGAGAGGGCAGGCGTTGGGCAAGTCGGAGCAGCGGGTGATCGCTGCCCTGAAGGGGGCGAGTATCGCGCACCAGAATCCGGACTTTGGTTTGCACTCCGCGGCGGGCGAATTGCGATATTGCTTCTACCAACTCGGCATCGCCGTAAATCGGCAACGCTAATTGGTGGCTGAAAATATCGATATGGCGCAGAGAGGCAGAGGCGAATTCACGCAGGAAGGGCAATACATCCGAGGGATTTTCGAGAGGATGAACCTTGTCGTCCGCTTCAGCAGTCATCAAATTTTCTCGGCTCAGTTTTCGTCATGCGCACGTGCTCAATTCCCGCATCCCAAAAGATCTCACCCTCGCGGACAAACCCAAAGCGCTCGTAGAAACCGATAGCGCTAACCTGGGCGTCCAGGTAGACCTTGTCGAATCCCTGATCAGCGGCATGCCGCAGCACTGCTGCCAATAATTGGGATCCTACTCTGCGGTGGCGATAAGGCTGGCGCACCGCCATGCGGGTAATTTTGCCGCTGGGGAGAAAGCGCGCGGTGCCGACCGCCACTCCATTCGATATATCCGTGGCCAGAAAGTGCACGGCGGTTTGGTCCAGATCGTCCCACTCATCCTCTTCCGGGACTTGCTGTTCTATAACAAACACCTCCCGGCGAATGTCCCGAAGGGTGTCCTGGGCCTGCTCCCACTGCGCCGCGCTGACGTGGATCACAGCAGTAATCCCTGGGTGCTGAGTTGATAGAGCAGGGTTTGATCTTCTGAGCTGAGCTTCAATTCGGTCGGGTCATCTCCGGCGCAAAGGGCCTCCGCCAACGACGACGAACAGGAAAACTCCTCGCCGTCGATATAAAGCGTCGCGAGGTCGCCATTGTGCGGGCGGTAGGCGGCGCGCACTCCGGGTGCCAGCATGGGATGGACCGGCTCAGCGTCAAATCTTGGCGCCTCTCGGCGGGCCTGGGTCATATAGCGGCCAAACCAGCTTTCCAGGTTTTTTTCATCCAGAAGCAGCTGCTGCAACAGCTTGCGAACTTGATCGAGATCGGCGTCGCTGATCAGGCCTGGATGAATTCCGGGCATGCGATCGGGATCGGCAAAGCGCTGGTCCTCATTCAGTGTCGAAGCTACCTCTTGGCAGTAGTCGAGCAAAATTTCGCTGTGGCTGGGAGCGCGAAAGCCGACGGAATAGGTCATGCATTCGCCTTCGGCAATGCCCCAGTGGGCGACGCCGGGCGGGATATACAAGAGATCGCCGGGCTCGACGACCCACTCATCTTGAGTGGTGAAGTCCTGCAGAATTTTGCAATCCGTATCTTTGCGCAGAGGACTCTGTGAACTACAGGTTTGTCCGATCCGCCAACGGCGTTTACCGCTCGCTTGCAGCAGGAACACATCGTAGTAATCGAAATGCGGCCCGACGCCGCCCTGGTCTGCAGCGTAACTCACCATCACATCGTCAATGCGCCAGTTGGGGATAAAGCGAAAGCGACGCAGCAGTTCGTCAATGTCGGGATGGAGTTGATTAACGGCCTGAATCAGCAGCGTCCAATGAGATTCCGGCAGCGACTTAAAGCGTTTGGCGGTCAGCGGCCCGTGGATCAGTTTCCAGCCGCTCAACAGAGGCGCTGCCGGGTTGGGCTGCTCGATAATCAACCGGCTCTCGACGTTTTTTTCGAGGGCGTAGCCCGCCAGCTCGTTGGCGTCGATCACCGGTATATCTGGAAGCGCGCCGCGCACCAGCAGCGGCTTCTTCTGCCAATAGTCGCGGAAAAACTCCGTCAGGGGCATGCCGCCAGGAATGCAGTTCTCCGCTGTGTTGCTCATAGCGATCAGTCGATGAACTGATTGATATTCAGCGCCTGCTGGACCGCATTGCCGGTGTAGGTGGCAGGGGTCAGTTCGAGCAGTTGCTGTTTGGCGGATTCCGGCAGCTCCAGGGTGGCCACAAATTGCTGGATCAATTCTTTGGTGATGGTTTGCCCGCGGGTCAGCGCTTTCAATTTTTCATAGGGCTCGGCGATGCCGTAGCGGCGCATCACAGTCTGAATCGGCTCGGCCAGCACTTCCCAGGAGTCATTCAAATCCGCTTCCAGGGCCTGGTGGTTGGTTTGCAATTTACCAATGCCTTTCAAAACCGCACCGTAGGCGATCAAGCCGTAACCAAATCCCACGCCCATATTGCGCAACACGGTTGAGTCGGTGAGGTCGCGCTGCCAGCGGGAGATGGGCAGTTTGCTGGCCAGGTGGTGCAGCACTGCATTGGCCAAGCCGAGATTGCCCTCCGAGTTTTCAAAGTCGATCGGATTCACCTTGTGCGGCATGGTGGACGAGCCCACTTCGCCGGCGATGGTTTTCTGCTTGAAGTAGCCGAGGGAGATATAACCCCAAACGTCGCGGTTGAAGTCGATCAAGATGGTATTGAAACGAGCAAAGGCAT
>Ga0065721_10003288_pt1 | contig 19376 bp, 18 predicted proteins | sample Mesricmetagenome_FD_59108 | JGI IMG/M metagenome (GOLD analysis project Ga0065721, IMG submission 59108) | Mesophilic microbial community from rice straw/compost enrichment Sample: eDNA_1 v2 (version 2) | ecosystem: Engineered > Solid waste > Grass > Composting > Bioreactor | place: USA: Davis... | reverse complement strand
CCTTACACGCCTCGACTTCATCATCCTCGATGAACTCGGCTATCTGCCGTTCGCGCAGGTAGGAGGCCAGCTCCTGTTCCATTTGATCAGTCGGCTTTACGAGCGCACCTCGATCATCGTCACCACGAACCTTGCCTTCGGCGAATGGCCGTCGGTCTTCGGCGATGCGAAGATGACGACCGCACTCCTCGACCGCCTGACACATCACTGCGAGATTGTGGAAACCGGAAACGAATCCTGGCGCTTCAAAAACCGCTCTCAAAGCTAAAGCCGAAGATACCCATCACCCGCACTTGGCCTACCCTCTGCAACCCCGGCCAGCGCCGGGCAGGCCAAGCGCTGATCGTCTACAGGGGGGGTGAAGATTGGATAAGTAAAAGGGGTGAATGTTCGGTGCTGATTGACAACTCCACCGCGCTTCGAACGTTTGTCGCGCGAGAGCTACGTAGTTTTGAAACCCACAATCCAGACGTCGTCATCAATCTACGCGAGTGCGCGAGCCACCAGGCACTGCTCGGCCTACGGGAAGGACATTGTGAAATCGGGATTTTTAATAGCACCGTTGCTCCTCACGATCTAAAGATCCTTGCTACAAGAACAACTGCGCTTATGCTCGTGATGCCGGTTGGGCATCCTCTGTCGACCCTCGATACGATCCGATTCAGTGACACGTTGGGGTGGCCATTCATCGCTTTAAGGGAGAGTCCGTCGCTAAGCCGGATTGTGGAAAATGCGACTTGCGAAGATTTCGCCCCCAATTTCGTTCAGCTCCGACCTTCTAGCTTCGGGGGAATGCGTGAGATGGTGCAGAACGGATTTGGCATCGCCTTAATGCCAGAGGCCAGTTGTGTTCCCTATGAAGAAGTTGACAGGATTGTCTGTCGCCCATTGGCCGAAACATGGGCAATTTCCGAGATGCATATCTGCATACGAGATGAAAGGGAACTCTCTCCGGCGGCACAGCGGATTGCTGAACTTTTTTGTGGACAGTAGACGCCGCCCAGCATCCACCGAACAATGGCAAGGCGAATCGACACGGCCGTGCTTGCGACCGTTGTTCTGCTAGAGAGCCTGCGGAGAACTTCTACACTACTATCGCTCGGGGTCGCGGTGCGACAGTTTCTGCGTTGCGTACCCATAACCCGTTCTCACCTGAGGGAAAAACACTCCCTACAGGCCGCACCCGGCCAAACAACTTGAGGTCAAATGAGCTGGAGGTCGAGCTTTTGCTACCGGTCCTTCGAACAAAGGGGAGCCACGCCGCAAGCGCGATCTTGGTTTGTTCGGTGACCTCGAACTGCACAGGCCGCTTCGTCTTCTTCTGGATGACGGTGGCCCGATCTCGGATCGAACTGCCGGACCATAAATCCTCAACCTTCAGCTTGACGAGGTCATCACAAGCATGAAGCTTGCTATCGATGCGAGGTTAAAGAGCGCCAAATCCCGGATCGCGCCGCTCATCTCCAGTGGAACGCGGATCCACACGTTCTTCGGGTGCAGTGGCCGCTTCTGGCCGAAAATTCCTTTGTTCCATGGATATCGATTACGCAGTACGGCGGTGTCCATGCCCAAGCCTCCGCCACACCTCCCACCACGTCGCCTCTCGTCAGGCGGCCGGATCATAGCACGCGTTGTCGCTGTGCGCCCTGAGCGGTCACGAAGTGGACAATATACTGGGCAAGTTCCGGCAGCCGAAGTTTCTCTACCCCCTGTTTCCCCAGGTGCCGCGACCTTGAGCTTCCAGCAGGGGCGATGCGTTGCCAAGCAGCGCAAGTTCGGCAGCAGCGGCGAGGAGATCAGCGCCGCAAGCGAGCATTCGTTCTTCGGTGAAGCGGATGGCGGGCCCAGCGATCACAACGGCAGCAGTCACGCCCTCGCCACGCCGCTGGACGGGTGCGGCCATTGAATTCATACCCGGCGCGTAAACTTCCTTGATAAGGCTGAAGCCACGCCGCCGATGCTCCTGAAGCATCGTCAGAAGCGCTGGTATTGTTGTAGGGGCATTGGGCCCGAAATCCTTCGGTAGCCCAAAACCTTGGCGGCTGACGACCAGCGTAGCTTCATCATCGGTTAGGGTGGTCAACAAAGCATGACCTGCCGCGCTGCACGATAGCATCAGGTCAATGCCCAAGTCCGGGTCATAGACAACCCCGGAGTTCGAGCCCTGCGCTTTGGTGATCAGGGTTAGACGATCGCCATCAACGATACCAAGTCGAACCATTTCACCCGATTTCTCTGCAAGCCGCCGAAGCGTCGGTTGTGCGATGTCAACCAGTCCGGACTTGCTCAGCCAGTTTACACCCATTGCAGGGAGTTTTGTTGTCAGGCGATAAGCGCCTTTATGTGTTTGTCGCACGTAGCCATACGAGATGAGTTCGATGAGCGTCCGGTGGCACCCACTCCGAGACTGATTTAATTCGGACGCGATCTCTCCGAGTTCTGCTCCTTCGGGTCGCCGAGCCAAATACTCTAAAATTCCCAGAGTCTTATCAATCGCACCGCTCATTCGAGGTTCCTCCCTGCTTGATCAGGCCATACATCAATAGTCCCCGTTCGCAAAAATGGAAAGTAATTCAAAAAATGAACACCATCATATTTTTCTGGACGATCTGAATTTTATGAATATCCTGCACATGTCGAAGAGAGGGCGGGAGGCTCTCTTAGGGAGGATTATCATGACGAAGATGACCCGCCGCGTTTGCGGCCTGATGATGAGCGCTGCTCTTTCGCTGCTAGCGTTCGGTGCGACCGCACAAGACGGCAAAGTCCGTGAACTGAAGTTCGCGATGAGCCTTGCCGCTGACCATCCGCTTGGTGTTGCAGGCAAGAAATTCGCTGACGATGTTGCCGAAAAGAGCGGTGGTAAGCTCAAGATTTCGTTCTATCCGGGTGCAGTGCTTGGCAGCGACCAGCAGAATCTATCAGCCGTGCGCGGCGGCACGCTAGACTTTACACTTATGGCGACTGGCCTGCTCGCAGGCATCAACAAAGAATTCATGGTCTTTGACCTGCCCTTCATGTTCAACAATTCTGCAGAGGCATACGCATTGAGCGACGGTCCGGTCGGTACCGAGCTGATGAGCAAGCTGGAGGACGCCGACATTCACGGCCTCGGCGTCTGGGACCTTGGCTTCCGCAACATGACGAACAGCAAGCGGCCGATCACAACGGTCAAGAACTTCTCCGGCCTGAAGCTGCGCGTCATTGCGGCCCCCGTCTACATCGATCTGTTTAAACAGCTTGGTGCAAACCCCGTGCCGATGACCTTCGGCGAGGTTTATGGCGCGTTGGAGTCGGGCGCGATCGATGGCCAGGACAATCCGTTGGCCGTGATCACGTCAGCGAAGTTCGCCGAAGTGCAAAAATACCTGTCGATCACGCGGCACATCTACACTGGCATGCCATTCCTCATGAGCGGCGGCACATGGAAGTCGCTCTCACCAGACGAGCAGAAAATTATCTCGGACGCTGCTGCCGACGCAAAGGAGCTCGGGCGCAAGCTGGTGCAGGAGCAGGAAGCCTCTGCAATCGAGGAACTCGGCAAGGTCATGGAGGTCAATGAACTGACGCCAGATCAGACGCAGGAATTGCGAGACGCGTCTAAGACCGTCGTCGACAAGTTCGCTTCTGAAGCCGGTGCGTCTGTTATGAGCAAGGCTCAGGCAGAACTCGAGAAGATGCGAAAGGGCGGTTGATAGCATGCCGCTTCTGGGAAATGCTGCTGTCGTCATGTGGTGGAACGTGGCCGACGAATATCGCACTGAATTCCACGAATGGCACTCGAAGGAGCATCTCCCGGAGCGGCTCAGCATACCCGGCTTCCACCGTGGCTCACGGTGGCAGCGGGAAGGCAATGGCGACTTCTTCGTCATGTATGAGTTGGAAAGCTACGATACGCTGACGTCTGATGCCTATCTTGCGCGGCTGAACAACCCGACCCCTTGGTCGACGAAGATGATGCCGCGGCACAGCGGCATGATCCGCAGTCAAAGCCGGATCGTTGCCAGCAATGGCTGCGGCATTGCCACCTACATGGAGACACTCAGGCTATCTCCGGTACCGGGTCGGGAAGCTGAACTGGAGCAGTTCCTGAGGACGTCGCTTAACGCGTCGCTCGAACAGGTCGGTGTCATTGGTGCACACCTGGTGATCACGGATACGCCAAAAGCCTCAGAAACGGCGGAACAGCGAATCCGTGGTGGTGACGCCGTTGCAGACTGGGTCGTCCTGCTTTCAGGTCACAGCCGCGCGGCGCTTGAAGATGTTCGGGCGTCATCAATGAGCTCTGCTATCCTGGTTTCGAACGGCGCGGGGCCGGAACAGAAGTCCGAGGTCTTTCGGCTCGTCCATGCCGTGACACCGCAGGACGTTTGAGCCAGCTTTAGAAGGCCACTAGGGACTAGGGTAGAGCATGGAAGCGCTTATCTATCACTACTGCCGCGCACTCAAGGTCATCTCGGTCATACTGCTGGTGATCATGGTGGCGCTCGTTTTTGGGAACGTCGTTCTTCGCTACGCCTTCAATTTTGGGATCACGGTTGCTGAAGAGCTGTCCCGGTGGCTGTTCGTCTGGTTGACCTTCTTTGCCAGCATTGCCGCTCTTCGAGAGCGTCAGCACCTCGGCACTGACTTCCTGATTGCCCGGCTTGGGCGAAGGGGAAAGCTCATCTGCCTCCTGATCGCGCAGGCCCTGATGCTGTGGATTTGCTGGCTCCTGTTTTCCGGTTCACTGAGGCAGACCTTGCTCAACTGGAACGTCACGGCTCCATCCAGCGACCTTTCCGTTGCCTGGTTTTACGGGTCGGGCGTCGTCTTCGGCATCTCCGCAGCCGCAGTGCTACTTGAACAAATGATCCACCTTCTGCGAGGCGACATACCTTCGGAGCCAATGGTGGCGGAGGAGAAGCTGTGACGATCACGATCTTCCTCGTTTCCCTGCTTGGTGCCATGGCGGTGGGCATTCCGATTGCGTTCGCCCTGCTCGTCTCAGGCGCGATCCTGATGTGGCATCTCGGCATGTTTGATGCCCAGATCATCGCAGAGAACGTCATCCATGGTGCGGACAGCTACCCACTGCTTGCGGTGCCGTTCTTTCTCCTCGCGGGTGAGATCATGAACACAGGCGGCCTCTCCCGTCGCCTGATCAACTTTGCGATGACGCTTGTCGGACACATCCATGGGGGACTTGGTTACGTCACCATCCTGGCGGCCCTCATGCTGGCGGCGGTGTCCGGCTCGGCCGTCGCCGACGCGGCCATGCTTGCCGCGCTCCTTCTACCGATGATGAATGCCGCTGGACATAACCCCTCGCGCTCAGCAGGTCTTGTTGCTGCCTCATCGATCGTAGCGCCCGTTATTCCTCCGAGCATCGGCTTCATTATCTTTGGGGTGACTGCAAATGTATCGATCTCCCGGCTCTTCATGGCGGGGATCGCGCCAGGCGTCATGTTGGGATTGGCTCTGTGCATCACCTGGTGGCTGGTGTCACGCCGTGAGGACGTCCAGCCTTTGCCACGCAGGTCGCTCGTAGAGGTGATGACAGCGCTACGGCAAGCACTGTTTGCGCTCGGGCTACCCGTGATCATCATCGCTGGGTTGAAGATGGGCGTGTTCACACCGACGGAGGCTGGCGTTGTTGCCGCGGTCTATGCTCTCTTTGTTTCCATGGTCATCTATCGCGAGCTGACCCTGGCCGAGCTCTACAAGGCGTGCGCAGATGCGGCGAGGACAAGTGCAGTCGTCATGTTCCTGGTTGCGGCCGCTGCTGTCAGTGCCTGGCTCATAACGGTTGCGAACATTCCGCAACAGGTCATCAGCCTGCTCGAGCCGCTGATCGACAACCCCATCATCCTCATGATGGCGATCATGGTCTTGGTGATGCTGGTAGGTACGGCCCTCGACCTGTCGCCGACCATCCTGATCCTGGTCCCTGTTCTCATGCCACTCGTCAAAACGGCAGGTATCGATCCCGTGTACTTCGGTGTGCTTTTCATGATCAACTGCGCGATTGGATTGATCACGCCGCCTGTCGGGGTGGTGCTAAACACTGTCGCAGGTGTGGGAAAGCTGCGGATGGACCAGGTCGTCGCTGGCGTGATGCCGTTCATGATCGCCCAGTTTGCGTTGATGTTTCTGCTTGTCCTGTTCCCGTCGCTTGTCACGGTGCCAGCACGCTGGTTCTACTAGCGGTAGTGGTGTGATGTGTCAGGCACGGAATAAAAGATCAGAGATCGATCCGTAGATCGCCTCAGGTACTTACGTAGTGCAAAATGCCCCCGAAACACTGGCAAGCCGATCGGTCGGCTTGGGGGCCTTGTCGGGTGTAGGCCCCAAGCGGACTTCCTGCCTTGCGTTACGTAAGCCTCTCCTGAGTTGCGCTCTTCGTTAACACCATGAGGCGAGGCGATTCTTTGAAGCTCGATTTGGCGTAGAAGCCCTTCGTAGTGCCGACTCGCTCAGTTACCAACCACATGCTTATAAAACCGTTCATCGCGGCGCCTAATTCCAGACGGCCTAGAATCGCTCGACCGATTCCCTGCCGCTGAAGTGTCGGTTCAACAACAATCTCACCGATATAAAGCGACGTGCCTGCGACGCCTGTGTGAGGGGTACCAATTGCGAAACCGGTCAGATGATTTTCGTCAAATGCCGCGACACTTAAACATCCGGGATGCACAATCAGCTCAGTCAGGCGGGCATGGGCTAAATCCGACGACCATTCTTCATTCCACGGGGGCTCCGCATAAGCCGAGACAAAGAGTTTGACGGCCTCATCTATGTGATCTGCGAGGCCTTCAAACCTTATGCTCATTGTCGTGCGCCTGGGCCATCACCGCTGCGGGGCAGATTGCCAGCGAACTTCGCAATCTGCAACTCGTCAGGATGGCCTTGCCATGACCGCTATTGGCGCGAAGCGACCATCTCGGGCACTGTAGCCTTCTTCGCCAGAGCGGAAATTATTGCCGTTCGCCCGTCCTGTTGACTGATGCCCAAAGCCAGGGCACAAAGGTGGCGTCCACGGTCGCTCGCGATGGGAAAATACAGGGCATCTCAAGGGGTATTCACTAAGCCTTTGAAATCATGTGAGAATCCAGGTTCCCCAGCCAATTCTCCCGAAAAATGTTGGTTCCTCGTTTTTCCAGTCGTGCCAAATGCGGTCTTGCATTGCCGAAGTCGCGGCTGAGCGTTGGCGCTTCGCCGACCAATAGGGAAGAACGCGGCTCGTATGCCTTTGGCCGCGCTCCGCATTCCCGCTACTGGTTGATCTCCGGCTGGACGAGCCGGCCGAGTTTGTCGAGCGAATCCTGCCAGCCAAGGTAGCAGCCTTCGCGCGGGATCAAATCCGGGATGCCGCTTTGCTCGATGGTGACTTCGGTGCCAACCGAAACCTTCTCGAACGTCACCGTCACGAGCATTTCGCCGGGCAGGTTCGGGTCATCGAAGCTGTCGGTATAGACCAGCCGTTCGTTCGGCACGACCTCGCGATAGGTGCCGCCGAAGCTGTGGCTTTGCCCTGTCGTGAAGTTGCGGAAGGACATCCGGTGCGTGCCACCGGTGCGGGCATCGATCTGGTGCACCGTGCACAGGAAGCCGTAGGGCGGCAACCAGCTCGCCAATGCGTCCGGCTCCACAAAGGCACGAAAAACCTTGTTTGGGCTGGTGGCGAAGACACGGTGAAGATTGACTGTGCTTGGCATGACGAGTTCCTTTTCGGTTGATCTTGCAGGATGTCCCAAGGACGGGCCGCGCTGTGGAAACCCGACAGGCGGCGGCATTTTTCTTCAAGCCGCGCTCACGGAGCGCCTTTTGCCCACGGATATTCCAGTTGCATGGCGACGACATGAGCGGTGGGCCGGCCATAACGGCTGGCGATGTCCTCCAGCGTCTGGTCCAGCACTCTAGCCGGCGGTCCCTCTACGGACAGGAGGTCCTGCCCCACATGCGCCCTGTCCGGATCGGGCAAGATGCGGATGCCATTGGCGCTGACCACCGCCTCGCCCGATACTGACTGTATCTCGACACTCGACCGGTAGGTGCGCGACCAGGCATCGGCCGCGAGCGCCAGCGATACTTCATCTACGCCGTCCTTGATCTGCAGCATGAACTCCTCACTATTCCAGAACACCAACCGGTTGGCGAGCACCGTCGTGGCGAAGCGGCGGGTAATACCGAACGTGCCGCTCAGGTGGCGTGCGTCCCAGCTCGGCACCCCGAGCCCAGTTGCAACCTCTTCAGCCTTTTGCCGTCCAGCGATCGCTTCGATGAGCGTCAGCATCATCGGCATGGAGGCCGAAATCCCGGTGGTGGTCGTCACTGCACCGTCCGAGACCATCCGCCGATCCGGCACGTAGTCGATGCTGGGGCTGCGTTGCAGAAGATCGCGCAGGTAATACCAGTGCGTCGTGGCGCGTCTGTTGTCGAGCAAGCCGGTTGCCCCAAGCACCTTTGCGCCGGCGCAAACGGCAATGACCCGTGCACCCTTCTCCGCTTGCGCGCGCAACCACCCAAGCACCTGCGGATCGTCGTCGCGGCTCATCGCCGGCACGATGACATAGTCTGCGCCGTCCGGATGTTCGGCATCGAAGGTTGCCATTGTCTGGTCCGCCTCCACCCGCAGCGCCGGATAAAGCCGCACCGGGCCTGGATCGGTCGAGACCAGAAGGATATCGGCGACATCGGCACGGCGCAGGATGCCCGTCGGCACCAGATAGTCCGTCGTTTCGGTCGCGTCGTTGATACCGATGACGGCAACCACCGGCCGCCGACTGTCCGGCGGACGCAGCGCCTCCAGCATCGCCTGCCGTTCGGCCTCCGGCACCTGCGGCGCCTCGGTGGCGGGCGCACCGGTCGGAAGCGACAACAGCCAGCCGCTGAAGCCCGCAAAGCAGAGAAGGATGAGCAAGATGATGCCCCAAAACAGATAGCGCATCGTCATCACTGCTTCCTCCCGTTGAGAAACGGCATCGGCCGTTCATTGACATCAAGACTACTGCCGCGCGCCGCTGGCAGAAACGACAAAGAAGGAGTAATTTCTGCCAATGCACGATATCGTCTTTGTGGTTTATCCCGGCTTCGAACTGCTCGATCTGGCCGGCCCGACCTCCGTCTTCAACGGTGCCAACCGGGCGCTTTCGCTGCGCAGCCAGCCTCCATTCTACGAGATCTTGGTGGTTTCGGCGGCTGGCGGACCGGTGACGAGCAGCAGCGGCATTGTGGTGGAGACCATGGCCATCGCCACGCATTCAACCAAGCATCCGGCAACCGTTCTGGTCGTTGGCGCCGAGCGCGAACCGCTGCTGGCGGCAGTTTCCGATGCCGCTTTGCGCGAGGCGATGCCATCTCTGGCCGCGTCTGCGGCGCGGTTTGGTTCGGTCTGCACCGGCGGCTTCGTGCTTGCCTCGCTCGGCCTCCTCGACGGGCACGAGGTGGCGACCCATTGGGATTCCAGCGAGCCGCTGATCAGGACTTTTCCCCAAGTGAAGGTCAATCCCGATGCACTTTATGTCGTCGACGGCCGTATCTGGACCTCGGCCGGCGTCACCACTGGCATCGACATGGCGCTCGCCATGGTGGCGCAGGACCTCGATGCGACGGTGGCGAGCGAGGTTGCCAAGCGACTGGTGCTTTATGCCCGGCGTCCAGGTTACCAGTCGCAATTCAGTCCGCTGTTGCAGGCGCAGGTGAAGGGTGACAGCCCGTTTGGCGAGCTCATCGGCTGGATCCAGTCCAATCTCGACCAGCCGCTCGAGGTGCCCCTGCTTGCCGCGCGCGTCGGCATGACCGAACGCACCTTTCACCGAAAGTTTGCCGCGGCAACCGGCGAAACGCCGGCGCGGTTCGTGGAGATCACCCGGCTAGATGCGGCCCGCATGCTTCTCTCGCGTGGCCTGTCGCTGAAGTCGGTGGCGGCGCAAGTCGGCCTGTTTCCGCCGGCACGGCTGGCGGAGGCCTTCGAGCGTCGCTTCGGCATCGCGCCGCGGCTGTTCCGCGACATGCATGCGCAACTCTAGCTTCGGCCCACCCGGGCAAAGCCTGCGAGCTTGGCATAACCGCGCACGATTGCTTCCCGTTCCTCGTGGCTTGCGACCTCATCGATGTTGGCGAAACCTTCGGGTGCTCGCGCTTCCACCACGTCGATCACCCGTTCCGGCCCGCCTTCACGATTGGCGAGGATGATCTTTTCCGTGGCCGGCCGACGTTCGGCATCATAGGCCAGCAATGCCGCATCGATTGCGTTTCCGTGGGCGGCCAGTTGCTCGGCAAGGTTACGTGCATCGAGGATCGCCTGGCTCGCCCCGTTCGAGCCGACGGGATACATGGGATGCGCGGCATCCCCGAGCAGGGTCACGCGTCCAAACGACCAGTGCGGCAGCGGATCGCGATCGCAGTTCGGGTATTCGTAGAAGTCTGTCGTCGCCTCTATGATGGCGGCAGGATCGGCGAAGTCGAGTCGGAACCGGTCGCGGACGAAGCTGAGTGCTTCGGCCAGCACGCCGCGGCGGCTCCAGTCCTCCTTGCGGGGTGGCGACGCACCGTTTTCACCGGTTCGGGCCATCACAGCCCAGTTCGTCAGAGGTCTTGCATCTCCATCGTCCCGGGCGATCGGGTAAAAGACGAATTTGGAAAAGTTGCCGCCGGCGATCGCCATGGTGCGACCGTCGCGCCATCTCGGCCATGGGGTACAGCCACGCCAGAGCATGACGCCGTTCCAGATCGGCGGGCCTTCCTCGGGATAAAGCCGGGCGCGGAGTGTCGAGTGAATGCCGTCGGCGCCCACCAGCAGGTCACCGGAGGCCGATCCCCGCTCGCCGGTCGGCGTAACAAAGCCGAGGCTGACACCCATCGCCGACTGCTCGAAGCCGTCGACGCGGCAGCCCGTATGGATCACATCCTGTCCCAGCCTCTGGACAACGGCCTGGTGAAGAACCCCAAGCAGGCGCCCACGGTGGATGCTGATCTGTGGATGAGCGTGTCCGCCATCGAGCCCACGCAGTTCCTGCCAGACCACCTGGCCGAAGCGGTTGGTGTATAAAAGCTCGCGGGTGCGGATGCCTGCGGCATCCAGTTCCGCCTCAAGTCCGAGATCGGCGAGTTCCTTCACCGCATGCGGCAGCATGTTGATGCCGACGCCAAGCTCACGGATTTCCTCCGCGCGCTCGAAAACCTCGACCTCTATTCCCGCTCGATGAAGAAACAAGGCGGTCGTCAGACCGGCGATGCCCCCACCGGCAATCAATGCCTTCATGGTCCTGCTCCTCGCTCTGTTGATGTTCAACTGAGCCTAGGACGCGGGACCGGACCCGCATACGACAGAAGGGAGCAGATTTCTGCCAAACGGCGGCACCGCGCTCGGCCCGCGGTGAGTTCGGCAAGGGAACCAACCCATCGCAGGTCTGTTAATGACCCGACGCCTGGAGCGGCACCGGTTGCCTCCCGGCATTACCGTCAAAACTTAGCAGGAGACGAGAACATGATGGCACGTTACAAGATCGTCGAGCACGATGGCGGCTGGGCATACAAGCTGGGTGACGTGTTCTCGGAGACCTTCCCGAGCGAGGAAGCGGCACACAAGGCGGCCGAACTTGCCGCGAAACGCCAGCAGGTTGGCGGCGACCCGGCCGACATCTCCTACCAGGATGCGACAGGCAGCTGGCGCAACGAACATGTCGACGGCGGGGAGCGTCCGGAGACCGAAGTGGTGGATTCTCCCCAGGCGGAAGAAACCCGCCTGCCCTAAGCGGCCAGGGTGGCAAGCATTTTCGAGTTCAATGAGGGCGCAAGCTGCATGCTGGCGCCCTGATCTATTGGACGTGCTGGATGCGCTTGCCGGATTGCGGCTCAAAGAGATGCAGGTCTTCGACCGCGACATCGAGCCCGATCACCTCACCTTCCCTGACGACCGTGGATGCCGGAAGGGCGACGTTGATCTCGTGGCTGCCGTTGCGAACCGTCACCAGGCGTGTTTCGCCGTGGAACTCGTTGCGCTCGACGCGGCCCCGGAAGGCGCCCGGCTCCCCCGTCACCCGGAAGGCGCCGGGGCGGATGCCCACAGTTACCGGACCCGTGTCGAGGGCGAGACGTGCCGGGATGCGGATCTCATCTGCGCCGAGCACGCCGTCCGACACCTCCATCGGAATGAAGTTCATGTTCGGCGTGCCGATAAATCCCGCAGCAAACAGGGTCGCCGGCGTCTGGTAGATTTCCTCCGGCGTTCCCATCTGCTCGATCCGGCCGTCCTTCATCAACACGATCCGGTCGGCCAGCGTCATCGCCTCGAGCTGGTCGTGGGTCACGTAGATGCTGGTGGTCTTCAGGCTGCGATGCAGGCGGGCGATTTCCACCCGCAAACTGCCGCGCAGCTTGGCATCAAGGTTGGAGAGCGGCTCGTCGAACAGGAAGACTTCCGGTGTCTTGATCATGGCGCGGGCAATCGCCACGCGTTGCTGCTGGCCGCCGGAGAGCTCGGTCGGCTTGCGTGAGAGGTAGACACCGAGCCCAAGGCTCTCGACCACCGGCTGCAGGCGGCTCTCGATCTCGGCCTTCGGCACTCCGGACCGCTCCAACCCAAAGGTGATGTTCTCGCGCACGCTCATATGCGGATAAAGCGCATAGTTCTGGAAGACCATGGCGATGCCGCGGTCGCCCGGATCGCGGTCGTTCATGCGCTGGCCGCCGATCAGGAGTTCGCCGCCGGTGATTTCCTCCAGGCCGGCAATCATCCGCAGCATGGTGGACTTGCCGCAACCTGAGGGACCGAGGAACACCACGAATTCGTGGTCGTCGACCTTCAGGTTGAAGTCCCGCATGACTTCGAGGGCGCCATAGACCTTGCGGATGTCACGGCATTCGACTGTCGCCATCAATTCCTCTCCCCATCCACGATGATCTGCAGCTTCACGTCTTCAGGGCGTGCTTCGGCGGCCCGCTCGAAAGCTGCAATCGACTGGTCGAACGAGAAGGTGCCGGAAACCAGCGGCTTCAGGTCCACCTTACCGGCCGCGATCAGGGCGAGCGCCCGGTCGAAGACATTGGCATAACGGAAGACGGTCTCGATGCGGCATTCGCGCGAGCATGCCGCGGCGATGTCCATCGGCACCGGCTCCGGCGGCAGGCCGACGAGAACGACCGTGCCGCCCGGACGCACCACCTTGAAGAGGTCGCGCACGGCGGCGGCGGCACCTGAGCATTCGAAAACAATGTCCGCGCCCCAGCCATCGGTTGCCGTGTTGACTGCCTCGACCAGGTTCTGTTCGCGCAGATTGACGCCAGTGATGCCGTCATAGGTCTCGGCGAGCTTCAGCTTGGTTTCCGACAGGTCGGAGATCAGCACCCGCGAGCAGCCGCCAGCAAGGGCTGCAAGCGCCACCATGATGCCGATCGTGCCGCAACCGGTAACCACCGCGGTGTCGCCGGGGGTGATCCTGGCCCGGGTTGCCGCCTGCATGCCAACCGCAAACGGCTCGACCATCGCGCCTTCGGCGAAGGAAACGTTGTCGGGCAGCTTGTAGGTGAAGCTTGCCGGATGAACCGTTTCGGGCACGAGCACGCCGTGCACCGGCGGCGTTGCCCAGAAGGTCACGGCCGGATCGACGTTGTAGAGGCCGAGGCGGGAGGCGCGGGACTTGGGATCCGGAATACCCGGCTCCATGCAGACCCGGTCGCCCGGCTGAAGTTGCGTCACGTTGGCGCCGACCTCGATAACCGTGCCGGCCGCTTCGTGACCCAGCACCATCGGCTCGTTGACGACAAAGTCGCCGATCCGGCCATGGGTGTAATAGTGCACGTCGCTGCCACAGACGCCGACCGTGTGCAGGCGGATGCGGACGTCGTCCGGGCCCATCTCCTGAGGAAGGTCGATATCACGCAGGGAGAGTTCGCCAACACGTTCGAGGACAAGTGCTTTCATGAGTATCAACCTTGATCAGTTTTCTTTGAGAATGCGGCATTCAAGCCCCCGGCCATGACGCCGAGCAGGATCAGTGGCGGCAGGGACAGGAGGACAACGGCGGCATTGAGGATGCCCCAGGGGACGTTCATGCCGAGCTGCGACATTTCCGAGGCAATGATGGGCAGCGTCTTCGCTTTCGACGTCGTCAGCATCATGGCGAGCAGGAACTCGTTCCAGACCAGCACGAAGGAGAAGGCGATCGCGCCGAAGATCTGAAAGCGGGCGATCGGCAGGGCGATCCGGAAGAAGGTCGCATAGGGTCCGAGGCCATCGACGCGCGCGGCCTCCTCCACATGCAGGCTGACGCGCTCGAAGGACGGCACCGAGAGCCAGATGGTAATCGACGCCGTCACGATCAGGTAGGTGACGATCAGCGATAGCCGCGTGTCGTAGAGGTCGAGCCCGAGCCAGATCACCAGCATCGGGATGGCGATCGCGACCGGCGGCAGGAAGCGCAGCGACAGGACGAAGAACTGGGCTTCCGCCGTCAGCCGGTTCTTGAAGCGGGCAATGACATAGGCCGCCGGCACGCCGATCACGGCGCCGATCAGCACCGCGGTGGAGCAGATGATCAGCGAGTTGGTCAGCGCACGTGCGACCGAGCGACGGTTCAGGACATAACTCATGTTGTCCCAGACCGGCTGGAAGATGAGCTTCGGCGTGCTGACCAGCAGATCGGCATTGGTCTTGAACGCGTTGAGCAGCGTCCACAACAGCGGCAGCACGACAAGCGCGGCGGCAAAAACCAGGAGGAGCCTGAGCAGAAGGGTCGAGATCTTCATCGGTTCAGCCTCTTCCAGGTGAAGGTGAAGGTCACGATCGTCAGAACCATCATGATGACCGCCATTGACGAGGCATAGGAGATCTTGCCGGATTCGATGAAACCCTGCGAATAGGCGTACATGTCGAGCGTTTCGGTGGAGATGCCGGGGCCGCCGCGGGTCATCACATAAACAAGGTCAAATGAACGCAGGCTCTCGATCGCCTTGACCAGCAGCAGGCTGATCAACGGCGCCTTCAGCATCGGCAGCGTGACGAAACGATGCACGCCAAAGCGCGAGGCGCGATCGATGCGGGCAGCCTCCAGCGGCTGCGGCGGCAGGGACTCGAGCAGCTTCAGGATGATGACGGCGAAGAAGAGACCCCACTGCCAGACATCCACGAAGGCGACCGCGAGCAGCGCGCCAAGCGGTGTCGAAAGGATATCCGGCGTGCTGCCGGTGATCTCGCGCACCGGCCACGTCAGCGCGCCATAAAGCGGATGGAAGGAGAACTTCCAGACAAAGGCGGCGCAAACGCGCGGCAGCAGGACCGGGATGATGAAAAGAACGCAGAGGATGTTGCGCACCCGCGGGCTTGCCGCCTCGAACATGGCGATGCCGAGTGCAAGCCCGGTGATCATGGTCGCGGTGACGCTGATGATTTCCCACTTGAACGACACCCAGAGCGCGTTCAGGAAGCGGGCATCGGAGAAAAGCGCGACATAGTTGGCGAACCAGACATAGTCAGCCGTCGGCTGCGACAGGGTGCGGTTCTGCAGCGAAATGTTGATCGCATAGATCGTCGGCACCAGGGCCAGCACGACCAGGATGCCCAGTGTGGGCCCGAGAAACACATAAGGCAGCGAGCGGCCGCGACGCATGGCAGATCCTCACGATTGGGGATGGGCGCGCCGTTTTCCGGCGCGCCCCGGCGGTGCCTTGGGAGGCGTCAGAGTTTGGCGGCGAAGGCCTCGAGTTCGTCGAGCGTCGCCTTGATGTCCTTGCGGCTGCCGGTGATCAGCTCTTCGAGCATGATACCCCACTGGTTGCCGAGTTCCTGCCAGCGTGCATCCTGCCAGAAGGTGACGGTCGTCTTTTCGCCGGTTGCCGCCATGGCGTCCGACAGGTTCTGGCCGAAGGTCTTGGCGTATTCCGGGCTCTGGTAGGTGCTGGTGCGGGTCAGTTCGCCCGGCTGGCCGGCTTCCAGACGCCGTGCTTCCTGCTCCTTGGAGGTTGCCCAGGCAACGAAGAGGCCGGCGCAGGCCTTTTCTTCCTCGGTCGCATTCGCCTTGGAGGCGATGGCGAAGCCGTGGGCGTAACCACCACCCGGCAGCGGCGACGGCGGAACGGAGAAGGCAACCTTGTCGGCCACCTGGCTCTGCGCCTTGTCGACCGACATGCCGCCAAGCGGCGCGGATTCGATGATGATCGCAACCTTTCCGGCCCGGAAAGCGCCGGTGGACTCATCCCAGGAACCCGTCTGGGTGCCCGGTGCGGAATACTTGAAGAGGTCGAGATAGGCTTCCGTTGCCTTCACCGCCGCTTCCGAGTTGAACGCAGGCTTGCCGTCCTTGAACCACTCGCCACCATTGGCTTTGAACAGCGGCATCCAGCGCCAGACGTTCGCGCCGGAACCACGCTGGCCACGCAGCGCCGTGCCGTAGACGCCGTTATCCGGATCATGCAGCTTCTTGACCGCCGCGACGTATTCGTCCCAGGTCTTCGGCGGCTGGATGCCGGCCTTTTCCAGAAGATCAGTGCGGTAGACCATAAGGTCGCCGCCGCCCTGGATCGGCGCAAACCACTGCTTGCCGTCATAGGTGGCGGCAGCGCGCATGCCGGCATCGAAGTCGTTGTAATCGTATTCCTTCGGGTAATAACCTTCCAACGGGACAATCCAGCCGGAGGATGCAAAAAGCGCGAGGTTGGCTTCGTCCACGTAATAGACATTGAAGCTTCCGACCGTCGAGGCGTCTGCCTGCGACTTGGCGCGACGATCGTTTTCGTTGAGGTAGCTGATCTCGAAGCCGGCGCCCGAGAGTTCCTCGAACTCGTCGACATACTTCTCGAGCAGTGTCAGGCCGTCTCGCGGCTGTGCCAGGATGCGAAGATCGTCACTGCACTGGGCGGCGGCAAATGCACTGGATGCGGTCAGCAAGGCGATAACCGCGCACCCGGCGCGGAGCGTGTTCAATCTCATGATTTCCTCCCATGGACGGCAGTTCCCAATGGCCGTCGACAGCCGCAATTGTGCCAAGAGCGCACGGAGGAACTAGTTTGCAATTCGCTGTGAAATGATACTATTTTGACTTTAGCTTGGTCTTTATGGAGAATTCCGGTGTCCGTTGCACCAGATTTCCCGCGCTCCGCTTCTGACACCTTCACCGCCACGCGTGAGCAGATCGTCCTGCCGCGCGGCATGTCCTACCTCATCCGCCGCGACGACTATCCGAATCCGATCTGCATCTGGAACTACCATCCGGAATGGGAAATCCATTACATCCCAGCCGCCCAGGGCTTCGCTTATGTCGGGGACTATGTGGGGCCCTTCAAACCGGGGCACCTGATGCTGACCGGCACCAACATGCCGCATAACTGGATCACGCCTGGCGCCCCTCACCTTCCGGGCCGCGACCTGGTGCTGCAGTTCGATGCCGATGCGCTGATCGGCGTGCGGTCGGTCTGTCCGGAATTCGAAGTCCTTCACCGCCTGAAGCCGATTGCCGACCGGGGCATCGAGATCCTTGGGCCGGAAACGACCGAGATCGGCTCGAAGGTGATCGAGCTGCATGAAAACCATGGTGGCCCGCGACTTGGCCTTTTCATCGAGATCCTGGAGCGGATAGAGGCAGCGCCGCAAAAGCGGCTGCTCGCCAGCGAGCATTTCACCGCGACCTATAACGACATGTCGGACCGACGGCATCGGCGGATCGACCGTGCCATCCAGATCATGCAGTCCAATCCGGGAGCCTCCATGAACGAGGTGGCCGGACTCGTGGGGCTCGAACCCTCGGCCTTCTCCCGGGCCTTCCGGCGCCTGACCGGCATGAACTTTTCGGCCTATAGCCGCTCGGTGCGCGTTTGGCGGGCGCGAACGCTGCTCGCCGAAACCGACGTGCCGATCACCGACATCTGCTTTGAAGCGGGGTTCAACAATCTCTCGAACTTCAACCGCTACTTCCGACTGGAAACGGGCTTCACGCCGCGCGAATACAGGAAAGCCGCCCGCATCCGGGCAAGCTCGATGATCGCATCGCCGGCAAAGGTGGCCTAACGCCGGCGGAAGCCGTTCAGCGCGTGGAGCAGGTCTTCCAGCAAATACGGCTTCGTCAGTTGCACAGCATCCTTGATGCCGGACTCGTGGCGCCCGACATCATCGCCGCTCGCGAACACGATTCCGATCGCAGGGATCGTCTCCTTGGCGTCGCGCGCAAGCTGGACACCTGAAATTCCCGGCAGCCCGACATCGGTCAGGAGAACATCGACCGTCTGGTTGCGCAGGATGTCGATGGCGCAGGGCGCATCCGCCGCCTCGAACACGGTGTGGCCGCTCGCCACCAGCATGTCGACCGTACTTGCGCGGATCAGTTCGTCGTCTTCCACCACCAGCACGCGCAGGCATTCTGCCGTATAGGCCGGGGTCAGCAGATCGGCGACCGCAGCCGGCTCCTGCGTTTCAGCAACCTTGTGCTGTGCCTGGTTGCCAAGCACCTGGCGCACCTTGCGGGCGAGCGCTTCGCGGCTGTAGGGCTTCGACAGCAGGTCGACGCCGGGATCCAGCCTGCCGCCATGGACGATCGAATTCTCCGTGTAGCCAGAGGTGAACAGCACCGCGATTCCCGGCAGCATTTCCTTTGCGCGACGCGCCAGTTCGGGGCTGCGCATCGGCCCCGGCATCACCACGTCTGTGAACAGCAGGTCGATCGCGATGCCGCTGGAGATGATGGCATAGGCCGCCTGCGCATCATTGGCCTTGAGCACTCGATAGCCAAGATCAGTGAGCAGCGCGACTGAGGTTTCACGCACCTCGTCGTCGTCTTCCACGACGAGAATGGTTTCCGTGCCGCCCGTGACGGGCATGTTGCGCACGTCTTCCAGCGCGTCTTCCACCTGGTGAACGCGCGGCAGGTAGATTCGGATCGTCGTACCGTGCCCGACTTCGCTGTAGATCTTCAGGTGCCCGCCGGACTGCTTGACGAAACCATAGACCATGGAAAGGCCAAGACCGCTGCCCTTGCCTTCGCCCTTGGTGCTGAAGAACGGCTCGATGACCCGCTCCAGGATCGCCGGATCAATGCCGCTGCCAGTATCGGTCACCGCTACCATGACGTATTGGCCGGGCTTCACATCCTCATGCGCCAGCGCATAGGCGTCGTCCAGCATGGAATTCCCCGTCTCGATGGTAAGTCGGCCCTGACCGTCCATCGCGTCGCGCGCGTTGATCGCGAGGTTGAGGATGGCATTCTCGAGCTGGCCCGGGTCGATCTGGCAGTTCCAGAGTCCGCCAGCCATGACGGTCTCAAGCTCTATTTCTTCGCCGAGCGCGCGCCGAAGCATGTCATCCATGTTCTGGATGAGCTTGCGCACGTCGACAACCTTCGGCTCCAGCGGCTGGCGCCGACCGAAGGCAAGCAGTTGTGCGGCAAGCTTGGAGCCGCGCGAAACAC
>Ga0065721_10050541_pt1 | contig 19380 bp, 16 predicted proteins | sample Mesricmetagenome_FD_59108 | JGI IMG/M metagenome (GOLD analysis project Ga0065721, IMG submission 59108) | Mesophilic microbial community from rice straw/compost enrichment Sample: eDNA_1 v2 (version 2) | ecosystem: Engineered > Solid waste > Grass > Composting > Bioreactor | place: USA: Davis... | reverse complement strand
CCGAGGAGCCGATCGAGACGCTTCGGCGGGAAGTCGGCAAGCTTCGCCCGGAGGTGGACGCGTTGATCGTGCTGTCCCACCTCGGATTGCGGCACGACCAACGAATCGCGGCCGACGTTCCGGGCATCGACGTCATCCTCGGGGGCCATACCCACCACCTGCTGGAGGTTCCGCTGCTCGTGAACGGCACCGCGATATGCGCCGCGGGCAAGTTCGGCGATTACGTAGGCCATCTGGAGCTCGGGTTCGACCAGGACGGGAGGCTGGCGTCCGTGACCGGAGGCAGCCTCGCTACGGAAGGGTGGCCCGCCAGCTCCGCGTTCGATGAGATGGTCGACCGTTACAGGACGCTCGCGAAATCGGCGATGAGCCGGACGATCGCGACGCTGCCCGAGCCGCTAGATGCGCTTCCGGATCGGGAAACGCCGCTGCCGACGCTGCTGGCCGCGGCGATTCGCCGGCTGACCGGAGCCGAGATCGGTCTCGCGAACGCCGGGCAGCTGCTGGAAGGGCTGCCGGCCGGAGACGTCACCGCGGAGAAGATTCACTCGATCTGTCCTTCGCCGATCAATCCCTGCACGATCCGCTTGCCCGGCAGCCTGATCTTGAGAACGCTCGAGGAAAGCCTGCTTCCCGAATTCCAGCATATGGAGATCCGGGGGTTCGGCTTCCGCTGCAAGGTGCTCGGATTGCTGTGCATGGACGGCCTGGAGGCGACGGCCGATATGGACGAAGCTCCTTACGGCCGGGTCAAGGACGCCCGGGTGAACGGGATTCCGCTGGACCCGAACGGAGTCTATACGGTCGCCACCCTGGATATGTTCACCTTCGGCGTAGGGTACGCCGCATTGAAGGAAGGCACGGAGGTCCGCTATTATCTGCCGGAGTTCATCCGCGACGTGCTCGCCGAGGCGCTGAACGACGAAGAGTTGATCGCCGGCGCCCGAATCCCGCGCTGGAGGTTCCCCTAACGGAATTGCATCCGAGGCCGCCGCGCGGCTCGCCGTGCCGAAATCATCCGGATAAGGAGTGAAGCCAGGCGATGCTGCATTGGTTCGATTCGGTCATTCTCGGCATCGTGGAAGGGTTGACGGAGTTTCTGCCGGTCTCTTCGACGGGGCATATGATTCTGACGAACAAGCTGCTCGGATACGAGGAGGCGCCCGAGCAGCTCAAGACGTTCGAGGTCGTGATCCAGTTCGCCGCCATTCTGGCGATCGCGATCGTCTATCGCGACAAAATCCTGCAAGTGTTCGGACTAGGCAAGCCGGAAGCCGCGCGGGGGTTATCCGTCGATTCTTTTCCCAAGCGGCGCCTGAATCTCGTCCACGTGGCTCTCGCCATCGTTCCCCCGCTCGCGGTCGCTTATTTGTTCCGGGATTTTATTAAGGAAATCGGCTTTCATGCCGCTCCCGTGCTATGGGCTCTCGTCGTCGGCGGAATCTACATGTGGGCGACCGAGGCGCTCTACGATTCCGGCAAGATCAAGCGAACCGCGGAGACGATGGACGACCTTTCGTACAAGCAGGCGCTGTTGATCGGCGTCCTGCAATGCGTATCGGCTTTATGGCCGGGCTTCTCCCGCTCCGGATCGACGATCGCGGCAGGAATGCTGGGAGGAGCGAGCTACAGGGCTTCGGCCGACTTCTCTTTTTTCATCGCGATTCCGATCATGACGGTCGCGACGGGATACGAGCTGTTAAGCAATCTGGACGACTTCCGCTCCGGTAACATCGATCTCTCTTTTTTGCTCACCGGCTTCGTCGTATCGTTCCTCGTCGCATGGGTCGTCGTCATCGGCTTCCTGAAAGCCTTGCAGAAGTTCAAGCTGAAATATTTCGCCTGGTACAGATTTCTGCTGGCCGCGCTGTTCTATTTACTGATCATGAGGTAAAATTAGCCCGAACGTGTTGGATCATGTCGATTTTCGTTGGAAAAGCGAGGACTTCGCTCGGGCAGCTCTTCATAAAACGCTATCATTTACCGATGTAAGGATAAGGGAACATTTGCCTATCGGTCCGATTCCAACATCGAAGGAGGAAGATGACGCAATGCGCATGATGCCGATTTCTCTTAGCCGGCCGGGCATGAAGCTGGCCAAGAGAATCTATTCGGACGAAGGCATCGTGCTGTTGGCCGAAGGCGTCGAGCTTACTTCGACGCTGATCCGACGTCTGGGAGAATGCGGAATCAGCTTCATCTACGTACAGGATCCGTTGACGGACGACCTGGTGATCCCGGAGCTGCTTAGCGACGAGACGCAGAGGCGGACTTTGCACGCGTTGCGTTCGGTTTTCCGCGAGTTTTCCGACGCCCCCCAGCGGAACAAGACGGGGAGTTACCCGTACGTCGGCCGTAAAATGCGCGATGTCATGACCCGAATCATGGATGATCTAAGCCGTCACGAAGACGCGATGATCATGCTGATGAATTTGCACACGGTCGATCATTACTTGTACATGCATTCGATGAACGTATGCGTATATGCGACGCTGCTCGGGATCGCCCACGGCTACAACCGGGACCAGCTGCTCGCCCTCGGCATCGGGGCGCTGCTGCACGATATCGGCAAGACGCAAATCTCGATGCAGGTGCTGCTCAAGCCGGGAGCGCTGACCGCGAACGAATTCGGCGAGATGAAGCGGCATGCCGAACGCGGCTTCTATCTGCTTAAGGACGAGCCGAACATTCCGATCCTGTCCGCCCATTGCGCCTATCAGCACCACGAGAGGATCAACGGGTCCGGATACCCGAGGGGAATCCGGGGAGACGAAATCCACGAATACGCGAAATGGATCGGCATCGTGGATTCGTACGACGCCATGACGAGCCGCAGGACTTACCGGGACGCCATGCTCCCCCATCAAGCCGTGGAAATTCTGTACTCGGGAAGCGGCACTCTGTACGAGACCTCGATGCTGCAGCTGTTCCGGGACAAGGTCGCCATCTATCCGATCGGCTTGACCGTCAAGCTGAACACGGGGCAGAGCGCCATCGTCAGCGACATCAATTCGACGTGCGCCCACCGCCCGATCATACGAGTGCTGACGGACGAGGAAGGAAGAGAGCTTCAAACTCCCTTCGACATGGACCTGTCCAAACATTTAAACGTGCTGATCTCGCAAATCGAAGTCGGCACGGAAGAGAAAAAAACGATGCCGGCCTAAGTCCGGTCGACAGGCTGCCCTCGCGCGGACGATTCGCGCGGCGGGCGGCTTGTTTTGTCCTCGCGGAGAACGGGAGGTTTGTTTTTATCGGAGCGGACCATTACAATAAAAAGATAAGGTTCAAGAACGATCCTCGCGGTCGACCTATGACATATCAAGAAACGGGAGCATGAACGATGACGCAAGCTTTATCCCGGCTCGAGACGGAGAAGCCTTTCGCTCCGCCGTCCGGTTGGCCGATATTATCCCCCGATTACGATCCGTGGGATCCGATCCGTTCCCTCGAACGCTACGGACGCCATGAACTGACGAGCGTGGAACTGACCGTGACCCATCTGTGCAACATGCGCTGCGAGCATTGCGCCGTAGGCGACGGCCTGACGACGGCGGAAGCGCCGCGCCTTCCGCTCGATCTGCTGTTCCGGCGGCTGGACGAGGTCCGGAACCTGGAGACGATCAGCATGACCGGCGGGGAACCGACGTTCAGCATGGATACGGTGCGCGAGGTGCTTCTGCCCGTGCTAAAGTACGCCCGCGACCGGGGAGTTCGCACGCAGCTGAACTCCAACGTGACGCTGGATTTCGAACGATACGAGCTGATCGCTCCTTATTTGGACGTGATGCACATCTCATTCAACTATACGCTGGCGGAGGATTTCCATCAGGTCGGATTCGCCCGGACCGGGCGGAACGTCAGCCCTTCGACGACCGCCAGAATGTACGAAAGAATGATCGACAACGCGCGCAGGCTGGCGGACGGCGGATTGTTCGTGTCCGCGGAGTCCATGATCAACTACCGCACGCACGGCAAGATCGCGGACATTCATCGGCTGATCGTCGAGATGGGCTGCGCGAGGCACGAGGTTCATCCGATGTATCCGAGCTCGTTCGCTTCGGGCTTGCCGGCCATTACCCGAGAGCAGATGGCGGAGGCGGTGGAGACGCTGCTGGACGTCCGCCATCCCGACGTTTGGATGCTGTTCGGCACGCTGCCGTTTTTCGCTTGCAGCGAAAACGAGAGCGAGCGGCGGTTAGTCCGCAGGTTAAAGGAAGAAAATAACGTGACCGTGCGCAACGACCCGGACGGCCGAAACCGGGTTAACGTCAATCTGTTCAGCGGCGACGTCTTCGTGACGGATTTCGCTTCCGTGCCTCCGTTCGGGAACGTGCGGAACGAGAAGCTCGACGACGTCTTCGCGAAATGGAGGGAGCATCCGATGCAGCAAGCGGTCAGCTGCCATTGCCCGGCGGCGGCTTGCTGCGGACCGAACCTCCTCGTATCGGACATGTATTATCGAGGCGTCGACTTTACCCGGCGGCGCGCCATCCCCTAAGCCCGGATTTCATCCGGGCTTTCGGGTTCGCAGAGGAGGAGCGCGATTTACTTGGAACTTCAATGGGACTTGATCTTTTGGAACGTGGCACTCGTATTGTTCTTGGTGTTCCTGAACGGATTCTTCGTCGCGTCGGAATTCGCGCTGGTGAAAGTCAGGCAGAGCCGGTTGACCCAGCTTCAGAACGAGGGCAACGTCCGGGCGAAATACGCGCTGAAGGTCAACGGCCGGCTGGACGCGTACTTGTCCGCGACGCAGCTGGGCATCACCCTTGCATCGCTCGGCCTCGGTTGGGTCGGGGAACCCGCGATCGCGGACTTGATCATCGCCCCTCTGCTGCACGAATTCGGCGTATCGGACGAGACGGTCATTCATTCGATCGCGTTCGCGGCGGCTTTCTGCATCATCACCTTTCTGCATATCGTCCTCGGGGAGCTGGCGCCGAAATCGCTGGCCATCCAGCGGTCCGTGGGCGTCTCGCTTTGGCTTTCCTGGCCGCTGCTCATGTTCTATCGCTTGTTCCTGCCCGTCATTTGGTTCCTGAACGGCTCCGCGAACAAGCTGCTCAAGCTGATCGGAGTAGAGCCCGCCAGCGAGCGCGAGTCGGCGCACACGGAAGAAGAAATCCGGATCCTGATGGACCAGAGCGCGAAAAGCGGCATTATCGACAAAGACGAGATGACGTTGTTCGACAACGTCTTCGAATTCGCCGACCGGGTCGCCCGCGAAGTGATGCTGCCGCGTACGGACATGGACTGTCTCTTCGTCAATTTGTCTTACGCGGAAAACTTGAAGACGGTCTACGAGAAGAAGCATACCCGGTATCCCGTCGGACTGGAGGACAAGGACCAGATTATCGGCTTCGTACATATTACGGACTTGCTCACGGCCGATCCGGACGAGGAGCACGATTTGCAAGAGTTCCTTAGGCCGATCCTGAGCGTGCCGGAATCGATGGAAGTCAGCAAAGTGTTAAAGCTGATGCAGCGCGGGAAATCGCAGGTCGCCATCGTCATCGACGAATACGGAGGAACGGCGGGCATGCTCACGGCGGGCACGATCCTGGAGGAGTTGGTCGGGGAGATTCAGGACGAATTCGACGACGAGCTGCCTGCCGTCGTGGTGAAAGGGGAATTAACCTCCGTGGACGGGCGTATGCTGATTGAAGAGGTGAACGATCTGTTCGGACTGGAGATCGAAGACGAAGAAGTGGATTCCATCGGCGGATGGCTGTTCAACCGGATGGAGGGAAACATCGCCAAAGGAAAGAAGGTCCTCCACGAAGGCTACGTATTCGAGATCGCCCTGACGGAGCGCTTGCGCGTTCAACGGGTGCACATCTACAAAAACAAAATCGCCGTCGTCGATTCCGCGGAGTCGGCGTCGCGGCCGGCGCAGGATAAGAGATAACCGGCGGGAGCTCTGGGGAGAGTGGAGAAACGGTGCCTATACGCGTGATTGTGCTGATGGCCGCATCGCTCGTGTTTTTGTATTTGCTTTTTACGGTCGGCGCGCCTTTCTTGTTGGCGCTGGTCGCGGCGATCTTCCTCGAGCCGTTGACGCTGATGCTGATGAACAAAGCCCGAATGAACCGGCTGGCCGCCTCGACGGTGTCCAGCACGCTGTTCACGATCGTTCTCCTCGGCCTTCTAGGCTTGCTCGGCATGAAGCTCGTCAGCGAATTGAGAGCATTCCTGGACAAATTGCCGAGCATGCTGGAGAACGCGAACGAGTACGTGCGCGATTGGATCGAACGGGCCCAGACGTATTCGAACGGCGGCGCGGCGCCTCTGCCCGATCAGCTCGAAAATTGGGTGTCGAACCTGACCGCCGCTCTCGGGCAATTTTCCACCAAGCTATCGGGCATCCTGTTCGGCTTCGCTTCGGGCATTCCGGACTTTTTTATTTTTTTCATCGTGTTTTTGGTCGCCGTTTATCTGTTCACGTTAAGCTTGCCCGCCATGAAAAGCTCGTTCCTCTCCTTGTTCGAGGACAAATCCAAGCTTCAGGTCGAGGAAGTGCTGGTCAGCTTGCGCAAGTCCGTGTTCGGTTTTCTCCGGGCTCAGCTGCTGTTGAGCATGATTACGTATATCCTGTCGTTTACGGGGCTGCTGATCATCGGCACGGGCTATCCGCTGGCGATCGCGCTCGTCATCGTGGTCGTGGATATCCTGCCCGTGGTCGGAGTCGGAACGGCGCTCGTCCCTTGGGCGGCCTACCAAATCGCGACGGGAGATCTCTATACCGGCATCGGGCTTATTCTTCTGTTCCTGGTCATCACGGTCGTTCGCCGGATCATCGAGCCGAAAATACTGGGCGACGCCGTCGGGATAGGGGCTCTGTCGGCGCTCATCAGCTTGTACGTCGGCTATGAGCTTGTCGGCGTCGTGGGCGTATTCCTCGGGCCGATCGTCGTGATCGTGTTCATGGCGATGCGCAAGGCGGGATTGTTCGATTTCAAGATCAAGTTTTAGTAGATCCGGTCTCCGAGGCCCGCGCGTGTGCGCGGGCTTTTTTGGCGATACAGAATTTATAAGTTTCACGCTTATCATTACCTGCATCGTCTCCGCAAAGCTTCTTCCGGCGTCCGAGGACGCCGAAGGCGTTTTTGCTTGGCATACGTAAATCCCCAGGTCGGCGAAGGGCCCGGGTTAACTTATCGCGAGGAGCAGTCCTTCTTTAATGCCATCATCAGACCGCCGGATACGCCTTGGGGAGCGAGATGACGAAAGAATGGTCGTTTTTTCGAATACAGCGCATACAGCTGGCATAAGAAAAGAACCGGAGCAACCCGCGCTAAAAGAGCTTTCGACAAGTTAACGGGTGAATCGGCGGACAAGGGGGATATGAGCGTGCCTGGAATAGCCCGAGCTAGCCCGAGCAACGCGTTTAACTCCCGACGAGACGACCTTCCCGAAAAAAAAGACTCTTTTGCTGTCAGATAAGTGGGCCTTTGGGCATAGGATATTAGCGGATGTTAAGGATTCGCCCGAATTGCCCGATAACGCCAAAAGGAGGTAAGCCGAATGTACGATTCGCAGTGGCGGAGTTGGATGCCGTACGTGAGCCCGCATGATCCTTGTCCGCCGATTCGCGTCAAATGGTACGTCGTTCCGCCGAATCAATATATCGTTTTCCAACCGATGAATCTGCCTCAATTTCCGTTGGACGAGGCGCTTCGGCGAGGCACGCTGTGGCCCGCCCTATACAGTTCATATCCTTCCAGAAGATCGGCCAAAGGGGGGAAAGCGAATGGCTGAGCGCGACGTTCGAGACGACAGGCCCGCTTGGGAGCAGCGCGACGACAGAGCCGCCCGAGACTACCGAGACACTCGGGACTATCGAGACTATCGAGACTCCCGTGACTTCCGAGACTTCCGAGACTTCCGAGACTCTCATGACCTCCAAGATTCCCGAGACAACCGCGACGCCCGCTATAGCCGCAAGGACGCCGAAACCGAGGCGGATCTGAAGTCGGCGAGAGACGAAGCATACTGCCGGGATCTGCTGGAGCTTCAGAAGGTGGACTTCGCGTTGGTCGAGCTAAGCCTGTTCTTGGATACCCATCCGATGGATTTGCAGGCCGTTCAGCAGCTTAACCAGCTATCCCAGAAGCGGCGTCAACTGGCGGACGAATTCGAGATGAAGTACGGTCCGTTGATGCAATTCGGCCATAGCTATAGCAGGTATCCTTGGCAATGGATCGAAACTCCTTGGCCGTGGCAAGTCTAAGAAAGGGGGCGGAGCCATGTGGATTTATGAAAAGAAGCTTCAATACCCGGTTCGGGTCAGCAAATGCGATCCGAGAATGGCACGGTATCTGGTCGAGCAGTACGGGGGGGCGGACGGAGAGCTGTCGGCCGCGCTGAGGTACTTGAACCAGCGTTATACGATTCCGGATAAAGTCATCGGATTGTTGACGGATATCGGGACCGAAGAATTCGCGCACCTCGAGATGATCGCCACGATGATCTACAAGCTGACGAAGGACGCGACGCCGGAGCAGCTCGAAGCGGCGGGCTTGGGACCTCACTTCGTGAACCACGACAGCGCGTTGTATTATAACAACGCCGCGGGAGTCCCTTGGACGGCTGCCTATATCCAAGCGAAAGGAGATCCGATCGCGGATCTGTACGAGGACATCGCGGCGGAAGAAAAAGCCCGCGCCACCTATCAATGGTTGATCGACTTCACGGACGACGTCGATATACAAGACTCGCTGAAGTTCTTGCGCGAACGCGAGATCGTTCATTCCTTGCGATTCAGGGAAGCGGTGGAAATCTTAAAGGCGGACAGAGAGCAGAAGAAGGTGTTCTAAGGACGGGCAGGCCGGCTTGCTTGCCAACGAAAAACGGCAAATCCCGTTCGGGGATTTTGCCGTTTTCGCCTTTCCGAAGCCGATCGTCGCCACTCGAACCGCCCGGAACCCGCAGTCGATTTCCGACCGAAACCCCGCGATTTAATCGAAGCGAAAATTCGAACGCGGCTTTCGGATCGCGAATGGAGAAGGAGATAACGGATGAATATCCTGAACGGGACAAAAAAGGAGTAACTTTCCAATCGTTAAAACGTATTACTTATTGGGACTTCATTCTCGCAATCCGGAAGGAGGTGCAAGGCCGCATGGAGACGCTCATGATCGTGCTGTTCGGAATCGGCGTCGGCTACGCGATATTGTCGGCCGTCGTCGGAGACGTGTTCGGCTTGGAACTGCACGCGGGAGAGCTCCCGTTCCTGTCGCCGACGATTATCGCGACTTTCGCGACGGTATTCGGAGGTGTCGGCTACATGCTTTTTCGCAATACCGGATGGTCGTCCCTTCCCGTCGCCAGCTTATCTTTGCTGGTCGCGCTCGGCGTTTCTTCCGCGGTGCTGTTCCTGGTCGTGATCCCTCTTCAAGCCGCGCAGAAAGGCGAGGCGAAGTCCGTGAAAATGATGATCGGGCTGGAAGCGGAAGTCGTGACGACGATCGAAGCCTCGCGTCTCGGCGAAATCGTCTACGAGCAGGGAGGGACGCGGCACAGCGCTCCCGCCAAGACGAACGGAGGCGAACCGATTCCGAGCGGCGCGCAGGTGAGAATCGTCGGCGAGCTTGCCGGAACTTTCGTCGTGGAGAAATCGTAAAAACCCCGCAACGAGTCGCCAACAATCCAAGAGAGAAAGGGAGATGATAGTTTGAATATGGACGCTACGGTCTATATTCCGGTCGGAATCGTCGTTGTCGTCATTTTGCTGATCGTCGTATTCGCTTCGAGATACCGCACCGTCAAAGCCGACGAAGCGATGATCGTGACGGGCGCGTTGACCCGCGACGGCATGAAGATCGTCAAAGCGGGAGGAACCTTCGTCTGGCCGATCGTGCAGAACGCTTCGTTCTTATCCTTGCAGGTTCAGACGGTCGACGTACATACCCCCGAAGTTTATACCGCCCACGGCGTTCCGGTCATGGTTAACGGCGTGGCCCAGATCAAGATCAAGGGAGACCAGGAATCGATGGCGACGGCGGCCGAGCAGTTTCTCGGCAAGCCCGAGGCCGAGCTGAAAGGCATCGCGACGCAAACCTTGGAAGGCCATCTGCGGGCGATCCTCGGCACGATGACCGTCGAGGACGTCTACAAGAACCGGGAGGAATTCGCCAAAAACGTGCAGGAGGTCGCCGCCAGCGACTTGAACAAGATGGGCCTGCAGATCGTATCGTTCACGATCCGGGACGTCCAGGACAAAAACGGCTATTTGGACGCGCTCGGACAACCGCAGATCGCGCAAGTAAAGCGGGACGCGGAGATCGCCAAGGCCAACGCCTTCCGGGACGAGCAGATCGCCAAGTCCAAGGCGCTCGAGGAAGGCAAGAAAGCGGAATTCACCGCGGAGACGAACATCGCGGAAGCGCATAAAGAAATGGAAGTGAAGAAGGCGGAGTTCAAGCAGGAGCAGGACCGGAGGAAAGCCGAAGCCGACCAGGCGTACAAGCTTCAGGAAGCGAAAACGATGCAATCGGTCAAGGCCGAGGAGATGCAAATTCAGGTCATCGAGCGCGAGAAGCAGATCGAGCTCGAGGCCAAGGAAATCGAGCGCCGCGAACGCGAGCTGGTCGCGACGGTGAAGAAGCAGGCGGAAGCGGAGCGCTTCGCGCAGGAGCAGCGGGCCGAAGCCGACCGGTACCAGATCGAGGCGAAGGCGAAAGCCGAAGCGGAAGCGGTCCGGCTCGCCGGCAACGCCAACGCGGACAAGGAAAGGGCGGAAGGAACGGCGGAAGCCGACGTCATCCGGCTGAAGGGGCTGGCCGAAGCGGAAGCGAAGGACAAGATCGCCGACGCGCTGCGCAAATACGGCGAGGCGGCCGTCATCGAGCTGATCGTCGAGAAATTTCCGGAGATTGCCCGGGCGATCGCGGAGCCGCTGGCGAAGACGGAGAAGATCGTCATCGTCGACGGGGGCTCCGGAGGACCTAACGGCGGAGCCGGCAAGGTGACGGGCTACGTGACCGATCTTCTGGCCAAGATGCCCGAGACGGTCGGCGCGCTGACCGGCGTCGACGTCAACCAATGGCTGCGCAAGCTGGCGAACGGAGAAGGCAAGATCGGCGGAAATAGCGACCGGGAACGACCGTCCGGAGGCTGATCCAAGGCACTCGGAATCCGGGACGAAGGCGCCTTCGGGCGCCTTTTTTAACGTTACAGAATTTATAAGTTTCACGCTTATGATTACCTGTATCGTCTCCGCAAAGCTTCTTCCGGCGTTCAAGGATGCCGAAGGCGTTTTTGCTTGCTATAATCAGAAGGTTTAACTACGCTAAAGCGTCAAAGTGAAGGTTCTATGGGCTCGGGGTCCCCGCAAAGTACCTGATTACGCTCCGAAGCAAAGTCCCCGCTTTGTAGGGTTATTTTTAGGTAACGCGCAATCCGGGGGAGATCAAATGCACGATTTTTGCGGATTCTCGCCGAATAAGGGTGTAAAATGAACATCGGGGATCATACGCCTTACGCCTTACACCATACATCATACTGAGGTCGTAGTACATGAGATTGAAAAGGGGATTCAAGCTAAGATCGGCGGTTAACGCGCTCGTGCTGCTGACGGTGGCGGCGACGGTCGCGATCAGTTCGTTCGTCGCCTACCGGAGCGAGAAAAGCTCGTTAACGCGCATGACGTATCAATTAAGCAAAGCCTATTCCGACAAAATCGCCGAGACGGTTAACGGTCTTTTTCTCCATATGAAGGAAAGCCTGAAGGCGACCGGAGAATATTTGGCTTCCGATCTATCCCGGGCCGACCTGCGCGAGCAGTTGGTCCTGTTCCAGAAAGGGAATTCGTCGTTTAACTCCGTATTCATCATCGGCAAGGACGGAACCTTGCTCGAAGCGACGAACGCGACGCCGAAGACGAAGGGCAGCAAGATCCATTCGAGCGGAACGGAGCAAGCCCTGAAGACGAGACGTTCGCTGATCTCCGAGCCTTATATGAGCGCGACGACGAACAAGCTGATCGTGATGGTCAGCGAGCCCCTCTACGATAAGAGCGGGGAATACCTCGGCTTTATCGGGGGATCGATCCGGCTGCACGAGACGAGTATTTTCCAGACGGTGCTCGGCAGCGCCCCCGTCGGTCCGGACGGTTCATACGCCTACGTCGTCAGCTCCCGGGGCGTCTTGCTGTATCATCCCGAACCTTCCCGCATCGGCGAGAAAATCGAGGGCAACGAGGTCGTCGATCGCCTGATGTCCGGGGACAGCGGGCAAGCCCGGATCGTGAATTCCAAGGGCGCAGACATGCTGGCCAGCTTTTCCTTCATCCGGGAAGCCGGTTGGGGCATCGTCGCGCAGACCCCGACCGAAGTCGTTCTCGCGTCGTCCGGCAATTTGGTCCGCAATATCGTCTTGTCGATGCTCCCGGCGCTTCTTCTGTTTCTCGTCCTCATCTACGCGATCGTCCGGAAGCTGTCCGAACCGCTGGCGAAGCTGGCCGATTTCGCGTCCCGCTTGACGCCGATGAACAGCGGGACGGACGCGCTGCCGAGCATCCACCATTTGAATTACGAGGCGAACGAGCTGCACAAGGCTTTCGGGCGGGCCGTACGGCACTTTCGCTACCAATTCGATCATTTATCGCAGGAAGCGCAGACCGACCCGCTGACGGGCTTGTACAACCGGCGCACGATGGACCGCTTCGTCGCGGGCTGGATCGCGAAAAGCACTCCGTTCTCGATCGTCATTCTCGACTTGGACCATTTCAAGAAAGTCAACGATACGTATGGGCACGACGTCGGGGACGATGTGCTGAAGTTTCTCGCGAACGCGCTAAGACGGCTGGCGGAGCACGATGAAATCAGCTGCCGGCTGGGGGGCGAGGAGTTCGTCGTTCTTCTGCCGAACGTCTCGTTCGAGTCCGCATTGCGGCATGCCGAGCGCGTGCGTCTCTACATGGCCGAGACGGACAGCCCGACCGGGGGCAAGGTGACGCTGTCGGTCGGCGTCGCTCAGTTCCCGGGATTCGCGAGCAACGCCGAGCAGCTGTTCCGAGCGGCGGACGAGGCGCTGTACCGGGCGAAGAAGTCCGGGCGAAACCGCGTGGAGCCCGCGCTGTCGGCGGCTGCGGCCGCGGAGGCGAACTGATCCGCCGTCGGCCGGGCGCCGGCCTGTTTTAGTCCCCGAGATCTCGGCACGCTCATACACTGAAGGAGGATTTCCGCTATCCGAATTCAAGGAGTGTGCCGAGTGCCCCAGCATGTCAGGAGCAAATGGAAAAAAACGTCCGCGATCAAAGCCGATCCCTATTTACGGCGTCTAGTTCCCCGAACGTCTCCATTAAACCGGAGCTCGCTGCTCCGGATGCTGGAGCGTTACGGCATGGCCTACGCGAAGCCCAACGTCGGCACGCACGGCAAAGGCGTCATGAAAGCCGAGCATAAGCGAGGCCGGTTCCGGTTCCAGAGCGGCAGGAAGCTTCGTTCGTTCGGCTCCTTCGAACCGATGGCCGGCGCGCTCCTCGCGAAAACGAGAGGCAAATCCTATTTGGTTCAGCAGGGCATTCGGCTGCTGAAATACAAAGGGCGAGTCTACGATCTGAGAATCATGGCGCAGATGAATCATAGAGGAACGTGGGAAACGACGGGGATGATCGGGAGGATCGCCGCGCCGGGCAAAATCGTGACCAACTATCACGGAGGCGGACGGCTGGTTTCCGTCGGCCGGCTTTTGGACGGGCATATGGGCAGAAGCGCCAAAGCCGCGATCGTGCGGCAGCTGGCCAAGATCGGCGTTCTGGCGGGACGCGCCATGCGAAGAAGGTTCGCGGGCGTGCGCGAGGTCGGCGTCGACGTCGGCTTGGACCGTTCTCGCAAACCGTGGATCATCGAGGTGAACACGCTGCCCGATCCGTACATTTTCAGGAAGCTGCCCGATCCGTCCGTGTTCAAGAGAATTCGTAAATATCAGAAAGCGTATGGTCGCAAATAATCGAGGAGCTTTTTTTCATTTCGTTCGAAAGCCGTTAATGCCGATCTTCCGGAACGTCCGGAGATCGGTTTTTTGACTTTTAAATCGTTTTCTAGGGAAAAACGGTTCAAATCATACTTGATTTGTCGGATTAAACGATATATAGGCGAAGTGATGATGTTTAAAATAAGTCTCAAAAATGCTTGTCATTAAAGGATTTATCTCTTCGAAAAATCATTTGACATCCGAAAAGTCGGGTGGTAGAGTACACTCAAGAATTAATGATAATTCCTACTGGATTACTTGGTAAAATGTCGAATCATAAAGTTCTTTCGCTCCAGAAGGCAGACGAGAGAATCCGGCGATAACGGCTTCAGGTTCGATCCAGGGGGAAAGGGGTGGTAGACATGAGCATGTCGTTTTTGGAGATTCGGGATCTGCATAAGGCTTTTCGGACGGAAAACAAAACCGTTCAAGCCCTGCGAAACATTCGCCTAGACGTGCGAGAGGGCGAATTCACGACCGTGATCGGCCCGAGCGGATGCGGCAAGAGCACCTTGCTGCGCATCATTGCCGGGTTGGATACGCAATACCAAGGAAGTCTGCTGCTCGACGGAGCACCGATCGCGGGACCTGGGATCGACAAAGGCGTCGTTTTCCAGGAACCCAGGCTGTTCCCGTGGTTGACCGTCGAGAAGAACGTCGCCGCGGATCTGTCGCTTCGTAATCCCGATATCAAGCGCAGAGTCGCCGAGTTGATAGAGCTGGTCAAACTGACGGGCTTCGAGAAGGCATATCCCAAGGAGCTGTCCGGAGGCATGGCGCAGCGCGTCGCCATTGCCCGGGCGCTTCTCCGCAACCCGAAGGTGCTCTTGCTCGACGAACCGTTCGGCGCTTTGGACGCCTTTACCCGGGCGCATATGCAGGAGGTTCTGCTGGACATCTGGCAGAAGGACAAGGTGACGATGATCTTTATTACCCACGATATCGACGAGGCGGTGTTTCTGGCCGATCGGGTCGTGATCCTGAAACCTCGGCCGGGAGAGATCGGCAGCGTCGTAAACGTGGATCTGCCGCACCCGCGGAAGAAATCCTCTCCGGCCTTTCAGGAATTGCGCCTTCGCGTGCTGAGCAACTTCGAGAAGGTCGAGGAGCTGGCATGGGGAGAATCGGGAGCGGGCATTTGAGGAGGGTTCGATATCCATGAATATTCGTATGGCCGCGTTCAAGCCGCTCTTGCTTGGCATGATGATTCCGGTCCTGCTTCTGGTCGCCTGGCAGCTGCTGGGCGAAGCGAACCTGATCTCCTCCTTGCTGTTTCCGACGCCGTCCACGATCTTCGAGGATTTCCGGGATCTGGCGGTTTCCGGCGAACTGTGGGCGAACCTGCGCGTCAGTCTGACAAGAACGCTATGGGGCTTTCTGCTCGGCGGCGGGCTCGGGGCTTTGACCGGCTTGCTTGTGGGACTATTCCGTCCATTCGAACGCTTGGTGGATCCGTCGCTTCAGATGATTCGGATGATTCCCCATCTGGCCGTGACCGCGCTGTTCATTCTGTGGTTCGGCATCGGAGAGACGTCCAAGGTTCTGCTTGTCGCCAAAGGCGCTTTTTTCCCTTTGTACATCAATACCTACCTCGGGATCCGGAATGCGGACAACAAGCTGTACGAGGTTTCGAAAGCGCTCGGCTTCGGCTTTGCCAAAAGGTCGTTCCTGCTGGCTCTTCCATCGGCGCTGCCGAATCTGTTTCTCGGCATCCGCCTCTCCTTGGGAGTCGCCTGGCTCAGTCTGGCCGTCGCGGAGCTGCTGGGCTCTACCGAAGGCATCGGTTATCTCATGATGGACGCCCGCATGCTGGGACGCACCTCCATCGTGTTCGTCGGCATCGTCGTCTTCGCCGTCGTGGGCAAGCTGTCCGATTCGCTGGTCCGTCTGATCGAGCGTCGCGCGCTGCGATGGAACGATAGCTTCAAGGGATAGACAACTCGAGTTTGAAGGAGGTGATTCGATTGAGCGAAAGAGCCGACACCGTTCCGGCTTCCAAGACGGCCGCTCGCCGGAGGACGGATCGTCGCGGTCGCAAGTTAAAGCCGAACATGAACGATATCGCCGTCGGGGCCGCGATTCCGATCGTTACGCTCGTCTTATGGCAGTGGTTTTGCGATGCGGGCGACATCGATCCTTTCTTTTTCCCGGCCCCGTTAACCATCGCGTCAGCGTTCGGAGAGCTCGCGGGGACGGGCGAATTGTTCCGGCACATCGGAGTCAGCATGGGCAGGGTACTGGCCGGCTTCGGGGTCGGAGGCCTCCTCGGCTTGATCTTCGGCCTGCTGTCCGGATTCTCTCGGCGGACGGAGATGCTGATCGATCCGATGATCCAGCTTCTTCGTCTGACGCCCAGCCTCGCGCTGGCGCCGCTGTTCATTCTGTGGTTCGGGTTCGGGGAGACGTCCAAAGTGCTCATCATCGCGACCGGCGCATACTTTCCGCTCTACGTGAACACCGTGCTCGGAATCCGCAACGTGGACAATAAACTGGTGGAAGTATCCAAGGCGCTGGGGTACGGGACGGTCGATTTGATCAAGAAGCTGATTCTCCCGTCGTCCCTTCCGAGCGTTTTGCTGGGGATCCGGCTGTCGCTCGCGGTATCCTGGCTTAGCGTCGTCGTAGCGGAAATGATCAATTCCAAGTCCGGAATCGGTTATTTGATCTACTTCGGCCAGTACAATTCCCGCACCGAGCTGATCTTCGTCGGAGTCGTGATTTTTGCCGTCGTCGGCAAGCTGGTGGACTCGCTCGTTCGTTACTTGGAGAGAAGGCTGCTCGGCTGGAGAGACAGTTACAAAGGCTGACGCAAAAATCATTCCATGAAAAGACTTTAGGAGGTATCCTTCCATGTTCGCAAGACTATCGAACCGAAACCGCTTGTCCCGTACGTTTATTCTGGCCGTCGTTACGTCGCTTCTCGCTCTCGCCATTCAGGCCTGCGGAAGCAAGGAGGAAAACTCGGGCGCTTCGCCGTCGGCATCGGCCCCGTCTCTTTCCGGAGCCGCTGCGGAATCGCAGGCTCCCGCGGCGACGACGAACGCGCCGCCCGAATTGAACTTCGGCTTCGTCGGAAGCACGCCGCTGTCGGCGGGCGCGGAATTCTGGGGGATCCATACCGGGATCATCCAAGAAGAGTTGAAGAAATACGGCGTATCCAAGATCAATGCCATCGGCTTTAAAGTAGGGCCGGATTTGAACGAAGCGATTCTCGGCAATCGCGTCGACATCGGCTTTTCCGGAGACGCTCCGCCGATCCTCAACCGGGCCAAGGGCGCCAAGACGCGCCTGATCGGGTTGCCGGTCATCTCGGCGAACAGCTTGATCATCGTGAAAAACGACGGTCCGCAGACGGTCACCGAGTTGGAAGGCAAAACGGTGGCCGTCGTCAAGGGCTCCATCATGCATCGCTATCTGGTTGGCGTTCTGAAGGAGCGGGGCGTCAAGGACGTCAAGCAAATCAGCATCGGCGCGAATACGGCGGATTCCCTCGCGGCTCTGGCCAAGGGCGAGGTCGATGCGGTTGCCGCAACCGATTACCTGGTGTACAAGCTCTTGCAGAGCGGGGAATACAAAGTAATCGACAACGCCTACGATCATCCGGACCTGCTGGCCACGAACGCCACGGTCGTCACGGAGGATTACCTGGAGAAGTTCCCGGAAATCGCCCAAGCGTGGAACGCGGCCCGCGAGAAGGCGTTGGCCGACCTGCAATCCAAGCCGGAGGAGTACTATCGGTTCCTGTCGGATACGCTCGGGCAGGATTTGGAAGCCGTCAAGATCCTGTACCCGATCGAGGACATCGCCCCTACGAACTTCACGGACGAAGGGATCGCCCGGATTACCGGCTCTAAGGACTTTCTGGTGGAAGAGAAGCTTGCCGCGCAAGATTTCGACCTTAACGAATGGATTCTGAGATAAAGGAAAGGGAGAGGAACAGCATGTCCAAACCAAGACGCCAGATCAAGCTCGGGGTATTCCTGAGCGCATTCTCCGGGCCGAACGGCTGGAGGCACCCGGCGACTCCCGCCGATGCCGCGGTGAACTTCGAAGCCTACAAGAAAGTGGCCAGGGCGGCGGAGGAAGGCCTGTACGATTTCCTGTTCAATGCCGATTCCGCCTATATCACGAAAGATTCGATTCCGTATTTCCTGAGCCGTTTCGAACCGGCGACCGTCCTCTCCGCATTGGCGGCCGTCACCGAAAACGTCGGCCTGGTCGGCACGTTCTCGACCTCCTACAGCGAACCGTTCACGACGGCGCGGCAGCTCGCTTCATTGGACAAGCTGAGCGGCGGCCGCGCGGGCTGGAACGCGGTCACTTCGGCGCTGGAGGGGCTTGGGCGCAATCACGGCCAAGAAAAGATCATGGAGCACTCCTTGCGCTATCGCGTCGCGAACGAATATCTCGACGTGGTCAGGGGACTGTGGGATTCCTGGGAAGACGACGCCTTCGTCCGCAACAAGGAGACCGGGCAGTACGTAGACTTCGACAAGATGCACACGCTGGATCATCAGGGAGAATTTTTCAAGGTGCAAGGCCCTCTGAACATGGAGCGTTCTCCGCAAGGACGGCCCGTGATCTTCCAAGCCGGAGGCTCGGAGGAAGGGCGAGACATGGCGGCGCGCGTGGCGGACGCGATCTATTCGCGGCACGGCGACGTCAAGCGCGCGACCGAGTTCCACGAGGATTTGACGCGCAGGGCGGAAGCATACGGACGCAAACGGGAGGACATCCTCGTATTTCCGGCGATCACGCCGATCGTCGGAGAGACGCAGGAGGAGGCGGACGAGAAATACGATCGATCGCTGGACCTCATCGATATCGATTCGGCGCTTCAGGTGCTGAGCCGCTTCTTCAGCTTTTTCGACTTCAAGCGGTTTCCGCTGGACGAGCCGCTTCCGGAGCTGGGCGACATCGGCAAGGACAGCTTCAAATCCACGGCGGAGCTGTATTTGCAGATCGCCAAGGAAGAAAATCTCACGCTTCGCCAGCTGGCGCTGCGCGTCGCGTCTCCGAAGGGAGATTTCGTAGGGACTCCGGTGCAGGTGGCCGACAAGCTGCAAGCGCTGTGGGAGAGCGGCATCGTCGACGGCTTCGTGCTTAGCGCCCATCAGGTTCCGGACGGCTTGCACGACTTCAACAAATACGTCATCCCGATCCTTCAGGAACGGGGCATCTATCGCAAAGAGTACGAATCGAACACGTTGCGCGGCAATCTGGGGCTGGATTATCCGGTCAACCGGCATACGCTGCTGCGCGAACGCCGCAAGACCGCGGAGTTCTCGCATAACTAAAGCCCTGTAGGAGGAAACCGATATGACGCAGCCACAGCCGGCGCCGGCCAGACCGCAGCCGCCCGCGTTCAAGACCTATGAAGAGGAGAGGCTTCATCGCAAG
>Ga0065721_10050539_pt1 | contig 19389 bp, 21 predicted proteins | sample Mesricmetagenome_FD_59108 | JGI IMG/M metagenome (GOLD analysis project Ga0065721, IMG submission 59108) | Mesophilic microbial community from rice straw/compost enrichment Sample: eDNA_1 v2 (version 2) | ecosystem: Engineered > Solid waste > Grass > Composting > Bioreactor | place: USA: Davis... | reverse complement strand
CACCGTCCGCCCCGGCCCGGCAGACCGTGACGCCTGCCGCTTCCGTCGCCCCCGCCGGTTCGGGCGTGGCGCGGCGCGGGTTCGGCGGCATGGCCGCCCGCATCGCCGACCAGCCGTCGACGGACGCGGGCGATACGCCTCGGGCCGAGGCGCCGAGGCAGGTGCCCTCGACCGCGCGCCCCGTGGTCGGGAAGGCCATGTTCGGACGCGTCATGCCGCGCTCCCGGGCCCCGGAGCCGGTGCCGGAAGACGAGCCGTCGCCATCCCCGGGCTTCTGAGCCGGGTTCAGCCCTCGCGGGCGGCGGTCACATGGGTCTCGAAGGCATCGATCGTCTCGAGCGCGGCACAGATCTGCCGCCCGTTGCCTTCCGAGACGCTGCGGATCTCGTCGAGCACGGCGCGCCCCAGCGGGGTGAGCGACACCACCCGCACCCGCTTGTCGTTCTCGTCGCAACGGCGCTCGACAAGCCCGGCCGCGATCAGGGCGGACAGGGCGTATGAGGCGTTCGAGCCGGCGTAGCGTTGCTGGCGGACGAGGTCGGCCACGCGCTTTGGCTGGTCACCGACGCTGATCAGGAACAGGATGTTGGTGAGCCCGAGCTGGGCGATGTCGAAGCGGACCAGAATGGGCTTGACGAACTCGTCGAAGGACCGGATCGCGCGCTGGAAAGCGACCGCGACCTCGGTCCAGTAAGCCTTCTCCCCCGCTTCCACGCCCAAGTCCATAGATACCCTCGAAGGATTGCAAATCCTATCCTTAGAGGAATATCCGGTGGATCAGGGCCTGACGCAAGCGTTAATCGGATCGCGCCAGGCCCTTCGCGTCACAAGGGCGACGTGGCGGCGCCGGAACACTCGGCGAGGAGCTGGCGTCCCCGGCGGAGAAGCTCGCGGAACGCCTCGTTGTCGTCCGGCGATATGTAGGCGAGGTAGGGACCCCGCCCGCGGCGCGGGTGCGGGGGTTCTTCCGTCCTGAAGGCGGCCTTGTCGGCCTCAGGCGTGGCTTGGTAGTCGGTGTCCTTCTGCAGCGCGTGCATCTGTGTCTCCATCGGCGCGGGGGCGGGAACTGGTGGCGCTGGCCGTAATGGCCCGCTGTTTCTCCCGTACCGGTACGATGGACGCGCAAGTCCCGGGGAAGGTCGACAGTCGGCTGCGAAGCTGCTCGTTCATCTGTTTTCTCCAAGGATTGCAATCAGGATTCCGGTGTGGCACGGGACGCCCGCCGGTTCAAGCGGAAACCGGGACCAAAAGGAGAACATCGGAAGGCTTGGTAACGGGAGGATTAACGCCCTGACGCGCACAGCCGCGCGAGGAAGGCGGGGTCCGACAGGGCGAGGCACGTGGCCGCCAGGTTCGCCGCGTCGGGACCGGCGCGGTGTTTCCTGGGATAGGACCTGCCGACGATGTCGGACAGCCCCAGCATCAGCTCCACCTTGTCGAGGCCTCCGACGCCCCTGCCGGCGAGCCGCATGAACACCTCGTCCGCCGGTTCGAGGGAGAAGGCCATGCCCGCGCCGGCGGCGTCGAACAGCCGCCGCAACCAGTACCCGTCCGTTTCCGGGGCGTCCGAATAAAGCGTATCCCCGCCGAACATGGCGTTGAGCCGCGCCGCGGCGGTCTCGGCCTCCAGCCCTTCGCGGGCGCACATGTCCGGGTCGATCCCGTGGATGTCCTGCGCGAACCCGCGGGACAGGTCCCAGGACGGGTGCGGCGCCACCAGGAAGCCGCCGGCGACCAAACCCGGTTCCGCCGCCGCCCAGCCGATCTCCACAGGAAAGCTGCCATCGTACAGCCCGGAGGACTCCACGTCGATGAAGGTGAACGCACGTCCCGCCGCCTGCCTGTCCATCCGTTGCCCTCCGCTGCCGCCGCTCCGCGACACTTGCCAACTCCTATCCTATAGTGGGTGACACCACGATTCGCGACCGCCAGGGGGATGGGCCGTATGCCAGTGATCGCCGTAGACGGGCCGGCCGCCGCCGGCAAGGGTTCGCTTTCGAGGCATCTCGCCGCCGAGTTCGGGCTGCCCCACCTGGATACCGGCATGCTCTACCGCATCGTCGCGCTGGACCTGCTGAACGCCGGACAGGCGGTGACCGACGCCGAGGCAGCGGTCCTGGCCGCCGCGCGGATCGACCTGGGACGCTATACCGACGCCGAGCTGCGAGCCCGCCACATGGGCGAGGCCGCCTCCGTGGTCAGCGCCATCCCTGAACTCCGCCTGGCACTGCTGCAGTTCCAGGTCGATTTCGCCGCCCGGGACGGCGGGGCGGTCCTCGACGGGCGCGACATCGGCACGGTGATCTGCCCCGACGCCGACCTCAAGCTGTTCGTCACCGCATCCCCCTCCGTCCGCGCCCGCAGGCGCACCGACGAGATCCTGCGGCGGGGGGAGCCCTGCGACTACGACACCGTGCTCGCCGACATCATCCGCCGCGACGAGCGGGACTCCTCGCGCGGCTCCGCGCCGCTGGCGGCCGCCGCGGACGCGCACGTGTTCGACACCACCGACATGGGATACGAGGAGATGAAGGCCGCCGCGGTCGCCCTCGCCTCCTCCGTCCTCGGGCGGTTGCAGCCGGCGGCGGTGCCCGCATGAACCCGCTGTTCGCCAGGGGAGCGGTTGCGGTCGACATCGAGGGGGACGGCAATGCCCCGCTCGAGCCCGTCGAGATCACCGTGGTCGGGTTCGACCTCGACACGGTCGATACGCCGCTGACCTGGCGGATCAACCCCGGACGGCACATAAGCCCGTTCGCGACACGTGTGCACGGACTGCGGGACAGCGACGTCCGTTACGCCCCGGCATTCCCCGCCGTCGCCGCCGCGATCGAAGCCGCCATCTCGGGCAAGGCCGTGGTCGGACACGCCGTCCACAACGACATGCACGTGCTGCGCCGCAAGCTTCCGGGATTGGAAACGGGTCCGGTGCTCGACACCCAGAAGATGGCGCGCCAGCTGGTCCCCGGACACAAGTCCTACGGGTTGCACCGGCTCGCCGCCGACCTGGGGCTGGAGGTAGCGGGCGCGGACGCCGGAAGGGGCGCCCATTCCGCCGCCTACGACGCGCTGCTGACGATCGGGCTGTTCAGGCACCTCGCCGCCATGGACGGGGCATCCGCATGGCTCCGCTCCTGCGGGGTCACCCTCGACCAGCCGGCAGGGCCGGCCCCGGCCTGACGTCAGGGGGAGGGTGCCGGCACCTCCAGTTCCCCGCGCAGGCGTTCGATCGCCACGCGTCCCGCCGCCTCGGCATAGGCCTCGTGGGTCGGGCCGTTGAGCACCTCGGCTTCCTCGAGCTCCTGCAGCAGGCCGCTCACCGCGGCGACGAGGTCCGCGTCGGCGTCGACCTCCCCCTCGAGCATGGCCCGCAATTGCCGCGCCGCCGTGTCGTCGGCGAACGACTCGGCCACGAGGTGGAACTCGCCGGTCTCGTCCAGCTTGCCCTCTACGCGTTCCAGCAGGTCCACGGCCAGCGCGTCGAAGTCGGGCATGGCGTCCTCGCGTGGTGCCGCCTCGTGCCCGTAGCGGGAAAGGTCGAACAGGTGCGGGTGCGACAGGGCCAGCAGCGTGGCGTCCGCCCCGAGCTTGGTCAGCGCGTCGTTGTACTCGCGGCTGAAATGGTTGGAGGCGGTCTCGTGGCCGAGCTCGTGGATGACGAGGTCCAGTTGCCTGGACTGCAAGGGCCCCTCGAACCACTTCTTGCCGAGCCGCCCGACATTGAAGCTCATCCTCCGCCCGCCATAGGCGGCGAGCGCGTTGAACCGCTCCAGGAAGGCCACGGAGATCTCGACGCCGAGCAGCCGCCGCGCCATTTCCTTGCAGAACCCCTCGAACGCCTGCATCGCCGGCGTCTTCTCGACGTGCTCGGCCGGGTCGCCGTCCGGGTCGAATGGCTTCGGGGTGGGGGTCACCTGGCCGGCAGGCCTAACGAACCCGCTGGCCCGCACGCCGTCCCACTGCCGGGACGAGAACGCCCGCCCCGGGATCACGGTGTAGCCGGCGGCGACCGCCCGGCTGTTCGCCTCCCGGTCGCTGGGGTCGTAGGAGACGACCTTGTCTCCGAAACGGGAGCGGACCACCGCCTCCACCGCCTCCGGGGAGACGTCGCCGTCCTCGAGGGCGTCTCCCACCCAGGGGCCCGCGGCCTCCTCGCCGGTGACGAGGTCCGCCACGTGGTTGAGCACGCCCACGCGCACGTCGCGGAGATAACCCGGCGTGACGCTGTCGCGCTCGAGCGAAAGCGGCACCTTCTGGCCGATGTCGACGTCATAGCGGTCGCCCGTCTCCACGATCGGGATGCCGAGCTCGTAGATCCTGGCGGGACGCCCCGGCAACGGCTCGTATACCGAGACAGAGGTCTTGCGAGTGCCGCGGCGCAGCACGCCGCCCTCGTCGGCGATCTCCGTCTCGAGGCGCCAGTCGAAGGTGCGGAGCGGGCGGCGGGGCGCCAGCGTCTCGCCGTTGATGACGGTGACGATCCCCGGCGGGGCGATGAACCCCGCCGCCATGCCGAGGGCCGCGTTGATCTCCGCCCGCGTCATGCGCACCAGGGCACGGAACTCGGTTCCGGACGGGCGGCGCGTCCGCGGGAACTCGCGGCGCGAGTCGCCCTCGAACACCACCCGTCCGGTCGTGCTGGTGATCTCGGCGCGGTCGCACAGGGCCAGCACCATCTTCTCGCCCAGGTTGAACCTGCCACGCAAGGTCGGGTCCGAGCGCTTGACGCTCTCGCCGAACAGGGTGAAGGCGTGCGAAATGTCCGCGAACCCGGTCGGGCTGTCGTCGACGATCACCAGGTCGGCCAGCGGACGCCCGGGCACCGGCTCCAGCGTCAGCGAGACCGAGGTGGCTCCCGGCGCATCCCACGCGTTCTGCAGCAGCTCGGCCAGCACCCAACCCTTGCCCCGCCTCTCGAGCAGCTTGGCCAGACCTTCGCGGTCGACGTCGAACCAACCCATCGTGTCTCTCCTGCCTCAGAACCGCAACGAGATCACCGGCGCATCGTCCGGCGCCCGGGACCGCCACTCCTGCAGCTCCGGCGTCCATGCCGGCACCGGGTCGAACCCGCGGTTGGCCGACACCTCGCGCAGCCCGCGCGCCACCGGATCGTCGCTTTCGGGAGTCGGCGGCACCAGCCGGTCGAGGGCGAAAGCCACCGGACACCCGTTATGGTAGTCGTGGAACAGCACGGAGACCGGCCCGAGCAACTCGTCCCGGTCCGCGTCCCGGTAGTGCATGCGCGACACGTTGACGAGGCAGACGGCCACGTAGTCCCTGAACGCCTGGCCGTCGAGCGCGGCGAGTTCGTCACGCGGCACCTCGTCCGGCCCCAGGCCCGCCCCGAGGCGGCGCGCCACCTCCGGCACGACGCTGTTCAGCAGGGTGGTGTTGTAGGTGTCCTTGTCCGGATCCGGGCCGCCGATGCCGCACCGATCGCGGATGACGCGGGCGTAGCGGAGGATCTCCCCGCCCAGTTCGCTGTCGGGCAGGGTGAACAGCCGCGCGATCTCGGCCCGCTCTGCGTCGAGGCGGGCTTGGGTTTCCGGAGAGAGCTTTATGCGGAACATGGGTCACCCCTTTGCTTTGCGAGACCATAGCCGCGAGGGACGCAAGCCGGAAGCGCGCTCCCGCGCCGGGGTTAACCGGAGTCGGGACAGGGGCTTGAACCGGCGCCCCGGGAGGCGCAAAACCCCGGAACCGGACCGGCGGCAGGAGGCTTGGAGAATGATGGCGAAGATCGGCACGATGGCGGTGGTCGACAGCAACCCGCACCCGCGCATCCCCGGGCGGATCACCGGCAGGGTTTCGGTGCACCTGCGCGAGTCCTGCATGAGCGCGGTGTCGGAGCATGACCTCGTCATCCGCGCCTGGGCCGACGCGGACGCGGGCACGCCGGCTGAGGAGGTCGAGGCGCTCCTGCTCGCGTCCGCGAGGCGCATCCTGGATCGCACCCTGGCCGTCGCGGCGGTCGACCCATCGCCGTACGACCTCAATTAAAATCCTTCTGGTGGCCTGAGCCGTGGCCAAGCCCGGCCCGATCCCCTACCATGCGCCCCGTATATCTGGGGACCGATTCGGATGAGTGATAGCGGCAGGGCCGTTCTGGAAGGCGCCAAGCTGGGCGAGGACGAGCTCGACGCCTCGATCCGCCCGCAGCGCCTTTCCGACTTTGTCGGGCAGGCGGCGGCCCGCGCCAACCTCGAGGTCTACATCCAGGCGGCCAAGACCCGCGGCGAGGCGCTGGACCACGTCCTGTTCGCCGGACCGCCCGGGCTGGGCAAGACCACGCTGTCGCAGATCATCTCGCGCGAGCTCGGGGTGAACTTCCGCGCCACCTCCGGGCCGGCGATCGTCAAGCCCGGCGACCTTGCCGCCATCCTCACCGGCCTCGAGGACCGCGACGTGCTGTTCATCGACGAGATCCACCGGCTGGCGCCGGCGATCGAGGAGGTGCTCTACCCCGCGATGGAGGATTTCGTCCTCGACCTGATCATTGGCGAGGGGCCCACCGCCCGGGCCGTGCGCATCGACCTGGCCCGGTTCACCCTGGTGGGCGCCACCACCCGCATGGGCATGCTCACCAAGCCGCTCCGGGACCGCTTCGGCATCCCCGTCCACCTGCAGTTCTACACCGACGACGAGTTGTGCCACATCGTCACCCGCGGCGCCCGCGTCCACGGCTTCTCGATCACGCCGGAGGGGGCGATGGAGATCGCCCGCCGCTCCCGTGGCACGCCCCGCGTCGCCGGGCGGCTCCTGCGTCGCGTCAGGGACTTCGCGGTCGTGGACGGGAACGGCACCGTCGACCGCGAGGTGGCGGACGCGGCGCTGCGGCGGCTCGACGTCGACGAACGCGGCCTCGACGCGCTCGACCTGCGCTACCTCCGCACCATCGCGCGCAGTTTCGGCGGCGGCCCGGTCGGTGTCGGCACCCTGTCCTCCGCCCTGTCCGAACCGGTGGACGCCCTTGAGGAGACGGTCGAACCGTACCTGATCCAGCAGGGATTCGTGCAGCGCACGTCGCGCGGGCGGATGCTCACCCGCAACGCCTACCTGCACCTCGGCCTCGCCGTCCCCGCCTCGGTCGCCGACCGGGACCAGATGCAGCTCTTCGACACCGCCGGCGGTCGCTGACGCCTCAAGGATCCGACTTCCAATCCTAGTTGGAAGTTTCGCTGATTCGCCTTATCCTGCCACACGGACGGGGAAATCGCCCCGCGCCGTTGGCCGGGAGCCACCCATGTCGGACAGCAAGAAATCCAAGGAAGAGCTCAGGAAGCGCCTCGAGGAGGAGCAGCGTGTCCGGGACGAGGACGCCCTGGACCCGGCCAAGCTCGCGGTCGACGACCTCGCCGGGCGGCGGCACTGGCGCCGCTCCAGGCTCGGCTACATCACCGGCCTGAGCGCCGTCTCGGACGGCATCGACTCGATCAAGCGCGCCGGCACCGACTCCAAGGACCGCATCGAGGACATCGGCAAGGCCGCCTTCGCGCCGTCCAAGGGCGGACGGGCCGTGGGCAAGGACATCGCCGATCCGCACGAGCGCTTCAAGGCCGCCATGTTCGCGAACGGCAAGTCGCTGGCCGACGTCAACAGGAGCGTCGCCAACACCTACCGCCACTTCTGGTTCTACGTGGTGCTGACCGCGCTGGCGCTGGGGCTGGGTGTGGTCTCTTTCGTCCTTTACGGTTTCTATATCCCGTCGTTCCCGCTGTTCGACATCCTGTTCCGCGCCATGCCCCTGCCGATCCTGGGGGCGCTGGTGGTCCGGTCCGGATACACGAACTGGATGTTCCGGAAGCGCCGGCTCGACACTTTGTCGGCTTACCTGTCGTCGGGAGAGATCCTGCCCCGGAAGCCGGTGGCACGGCCGGCGGGCGTCCCCGCCACAAGGAGAGAGGGCACACCGATGTCCAAGTCAAACACCCTCAAGGCCCTGGCGATCGCCGCCTGCGTCGCGCTCTCGTTCCTGTCGGTCGGTGTCCCGACCGCGGAGGCCAGCCCGCCACCGCCCGGACCGACCGTACCCGCGCCCGCCGATCCCGGAACCGACATCTTCACCACCCCGGCAGACGGCACGACCGACAAGTTCGTCCAGATGCTGTCCTACCTGATCCCCAATGTCGGGCCGATCCCGGAAGCGTCCGGTATCCAGGGCGCCAACCCGCAGTACGAGGCCACCAAGGTGGCCTTCATGGCGTTCTCGGGAACACTGCTGTTCCTGGCCGCCATGATGTCGTTCTGGCAGATCATCTCCGGTCTCGTGGCCAGCGCCAAGGAAGGCACGGTCCTCGGCAAGGCCTACCACGAGGTGTGGGCGCCGATCCGCGTCGTGTTCGGCTTCGGAATGCTGGCCCCGATCGCCGGCGGGCTCTGCGCCGCGCAGATCGTCTGCCTTTATCTCGTGGTCTGGGGCGGCAACCTCGCCAACGTGATCTGGACCCCCTACATCACTGCCGTGACCCAGGCGTCCACGCCCTCGAGCGGGGCGATGGCGCTGGAGACCATCCACGGCGCCAACCTGCCGATCGCCAACGAGACCATCAAGAGCGTGTTCGAGAAGGAGCTGTGCTGGCACCTGACCGACGCCTACCTGGCGACCATCAACCACAACCCGGTGGCCCATAACTCCCTCAACCGGGTCCAGAACCCGGACGGCAGCTTCTCGCCCGCGGGCTGGGAGAAGCACTCCCCCAACTTCGCGAGCGAGTGGATGGGGACCAACTACGACTGGGAGAGCATCAACTACGGCATCGCCTGCGGCCAGCTCGAGGTCCGCACCCCCCGCAAGATCGAGCCGGACGGCACCAACCCCCAGTGGGTGAACGAGAACACGATCCAGCGCGAGATGGCGGCGAAACAACTCGTCGCCATGAAGGCGCTGGTGAACGCCATCCGCCCGATCGCCCAGGAAGCGGCCCAGACCTACATGAACAACGACGGCAGCCGTCCGCGTTTCTTCGACGAAGGGAACAAGGAGCGGTTCCCGGACCTCTACCGGCAGATCAACGAGCTCCGGCAGGGTTACGTGAACACCATGGTCGGCGCCGCCAGGGACACGCTCGAGGCCAACCAGGGCCAGAACGGCGCCGCCACCATCGCCGACTACCGCAACAAGGCCATCGCCGACGGCTGGGCTGCCTCCGGGACATACTACGTGTCCCTGGCCCGCCTGCAGAGCATGGTCTACACCACCTCAACCCAGGCCGCGAGCTTCTCCACCGAGTCGATCTTCACCACCACCGCGGCGGGCAACATCGCCTATTTCGTCCGCGAGAAGATCTACGGCACCGAGGAAGCCCCCGGCGGCCTGTCGCAGTTCCACGGCTGGTGGAACCAGAACTTCGAGGCGATCTCGCCCGAGGTGGCCTCCGACATCATGAAGATCGCCGACACCACCGGCGGCTTCGGCGACCTTCTGGATCCGCTGTTCGAAGGCGCGAGCCGGCTGCTGGTCACCAAGGAGCACGTCAACCCGCTGAACCCGATGCAGAACATGATCGACCTGGGCAACCGCATGATGCTCGCCGGCGGCGGCTTCTACGTGGCGGCCTCGGCCGTGGGCGGTTTCGCCTCCGGCGGCAAGGACGCGGCGGCCAGCCAGCCGCTGTTCGGCCTGCTGATGGGTCCGATCGCCGGCGGCATCAGCGGCGTGGTCACCGCCATCACCAGCCTCGCCGGCATGATGGCGATCGCGATCATCGCCGCGGGCGCGGTGCATGCCTTCGTGATCCCGATGATCCCGTACGTGATGACGGCGTTCTTCGTCGGCGGCATGGCCTTGCTCACGGCGGAGGCGTTGGTGGCGGCGCCGCTATGGGCGTTCTTCCACGTCCGGATGGACGGTGACAGCTTCGTGTCGGACGTGCAGAAGCCCGGCTACATGATCGCCTTCAACCTGCTGCTGCGCCCGGCGCTCATGATCTTCGGCCTGATCCTGAGCTACCTGGTGTTCGGCGCCATGGCATGGTTCGTGGAGCACACCTTCTACCAGGCGGCGACGGCACTGTCGGCCTCGACCTCGATCGGACCCATCGGCGCCATCGTGTTCCTCATGATCGTGACCTACATCCACTTCCAGATGGCGGTCCGCGCCTTCTCCATGATCCTGCAGGTCCCCGATCGCGTGACCCGTTGGTTCGGCCAGGGCGGCGAGCGCCTCGGCGAAGAGGAGGATGCCGGCAAGGCCACCGCGTTCATCGTGGGCCAGGCCACCGGCAAGCTCGACAACCTGGCGCGCGGCGGCGCGCTGGCGGCCTCGAGGAACGGTCGCCGCACCGGCGCCACGGACGGCAACAGGGGGGCCAGCAAGGTGGCCGCGAGCATTACCTCGACCTCGAAGGCCGGGCAGGGCGATGTGAAGGGGAAACCGGCAGGATCAGAAGGCGAGGGATCGCCTAAAGTCTGATAAAAAAGGGGCCCGGTCGGGCCCCTTTTTTATTTAGCTACGTCGCGGCGGGATACCGGATTCTGGATACCTACCTCGCGAGCTTTCTTGTCGAAGGCGTTCTCGAAAATAACACCTGCTTTGGTCTGTTTTCGGCCACTCGGGTATACCTTGCCGGTATGTACCAGCAACGGGCTGTCCGGATGCGCTTCCGCGAAAGCAATCACCTGCGCGTCACGGGCGGCGATACCCGCTTTCTGGAGCGCGATCTTGTCCTGCAGCTGCTCGACCAACTCCAGCAGCTCCACCAGCCGCTCGTTTTTCTCGTTGATGATCGCCTGCGCGTCATCGGCGTTCCGGGCCAGGGTCCGATCGAAGCTCCGTACGGCAATCAGTTCTGCATCGGTAATCACGGGGATCGTCTCCTGGCGGTCTTATTACGACTGGACATTTGCACGATTGGGCCCGAAATGTCAAGATTTGCAAGGGCGTGGATTGTAATTCGCCGGAGTGTGGTTAACAGAAAGTAAACGGGAAAATCCCAGGGACAATACTCCGGATATACTTGGAAGGAGCCGCGGAACGCGCCAGGGTCATTGTCCCATTCCCGCATCCGCGCCACCATGGAGCCGGACACCAGGAGAGACCCCTTGCGCCAGACCCCCGTCAGCGCCGCCGACCTAGAGCGGCTTGCCTACGACCGCATGAAGCCGGGGAGCACCGTCACCGAGGTGAAGGGCCCAGGCATACACGCCTGGTCCTACGGCACCGACATGACGCATGTGAGCGCCTGGATCAACTTCGACTTCCGCGAGGACCGCAAGGACGACAGGCCCGGATGGAAGGCGCACGTCTCCGTCGACGTCGCCGACGTCCCCCGCGCCTGGGACGCGATCCTGCCCGTGGTCGCCGCGCACGGCATCAAGGCCAAGGCGATGACGGCGCCGTTGGCCCCCTCCCTCGGAAACCCCCGCAACAAGCAGGCCGGCAAGACCATCGTCCTCTACGGAGAGGAAATGGAGCCGGAAGCGGAAGTGGCGTTCTGGCAGTCCCTCGCGGACGGGGTCGAGACCGCCCTCGCCTCCGCCGGCGTGCGTCCGGGCTGGGCGGTCCGGGGCGACCTTCCGGTGCCCGGCAGCGCCTATCTCGCCGTCCGCAACGACCGCGACCCGCTGGGGCGCTACAGCCACGGCATAGACGCCTTCAACCCCTTCGGAATCCAGGGGCCGTTCGACCGGGTGGCCGTGACCCCGCGCGACACCCCCGCACCCTGCGGCACCCCGGTGGAACGCACCGTCCGCCGGCTGGGCTTCGTGTTCCCCGGCTGGGAGCATGACGGCGTTGGCGTCGCCACCGACGCGGGGAGCCGCCTTGTCGCCGGCGACCTGTTCCGCTCCCTGGTAGCCGCCGGCCTGCCGGCGCGGACTTCCGGGACCGTGGTCTCCCTCGACTGGGCGGACGAGGCACAGGTGGCGGGCGCCTGGCACACGGCCATGGAGATCCTGCGCTGTGCCGAGCTGGGCCGCGCCATCCAGTCGAGGGCACACGGCGAACTCCAGACCATGACCATCCTGCGGCGACAGTCTCTCGGGCAACCGCCCTGCGTCAGCTTCGAGGTTCAGGACGAAAGCCTGCTCCAGGCCCTGGAGGCCACGCTGTCCGCCATCCCGGGCCTCGGTGCCTGCACGCCCAGGATCGACGGACCTTACCTGGTGTTGCCCTATGGCGGACGCTTCCACACCGAGGACGGGTTCGACCCCCACTGGCGCGCCTCGGTCGTCCGGGCGGTGGACGAGGCCTTCCTGACGCGGGTGCCGTCGCCTTCGCCCTGACCCGCGGCTTGTGGATTGCCCGGTCCCGCTGTCTAATCCGTTGACACGGGTCGAGCGGATTGGACGTGGAATCCGATCCGTGCGAGCGTAACGCACGAACAGGAACGTCCGCCCGGCGGGCGCGGAACAAGGCTACCGATGGCAACCAAGAAGAAGACAGCGCCGGAAAGGCAACCGGCGCCGCCGCGGGTACAGGGCGTCAAGCGCCCGCCGCTCAAGAAGACCTTCATCGGCAACTTCCTCGACAAGGGCAAGCGTCCCCGCCGCAAGCTCCGGTCTAACACCGAGGTGTCCCGCTACATCCTCGGCCTCGCCCTGCAGGACCTCGGCGGCGTCCCCATCACCGGCCCGAACCCGGAAACGGACGAGAAGATCGCGCGCATGATGGCGAGCGAGATCGTCGCCGCCATCAACCGGTCCGGCGCCGACAACCGCAGCGCCCGCAACTGGTACACCACCGCGGTCACCCGGGCGACCCGCCTCGCCGGCCTGATGCAGCCGGAGATCACCGACGACGAGGCCGCCAGGGCGCTGATGCCGGGCACCTTCGACGACGCCGGCGACGCGCGCACCATCATGTTCGCCGCCATGGCGATCACCTCGCAGAGCGTCCCCGTCCACGAGAACATGCGCTACGCCCTCGAGCAGTACCGCTACTTCGTCGCCCACGGTCGGTTCTCGCCCAAGGCCTATGGGGTCAAGGGATCGTCCATCCGCTCCAACCTCCTGCGCTTCAACCACATCCTGTCGGCCCTCGGCAGCATCCGCGAGGTGCGGGACTTCCTCGGCGCCGAGTTCACCATGCGCGAGGTCAAGGAGGCTGGCGCCAAGGTCGGCATCCGGATCGCCGGCAAGGAGATGGCTGACGAGATCGTCCAGGGATCCATCCTGTTCGGTCCCAAGATCGGCTCGTTCTACCAGAACCTGACCGGCAACTTCGAGCCGCTCACCATGGACCTGTGGTTCTGCCGCACCTGGGGCCGCTACACCGGCACGCTGGTGCGCGACGACGTCTCCCCCGCCCAGGTCGAACGCCTCGCAGAGACCTTGCGCAGGGACTTCCTGGAGCTCGGGGCCGAGATGCGCGAGAGCGGCCTCGACTTCGACCCCGACAAGCTTGAGGATTACGAGAGCGGCGACCTGCTCGCGCTCGCCAGGAACGTGCACAGGTTCTGGGAGACGCGCCGGTCGGCCATGGTGGAGGCCGGGTTCGACAACTCCCAGATCTCGGTGATCAAGTCCGGGTACGGATGGCCCGGCGCGGCGGAGTCGATCATCAAGTCGCTCAGCGGCACCGTCGACGCCCCGGGCAGCGGCGGGCAGCGGCGCTGGATGCGGTCGGTCATGCGCCGTACCCTGCAGATCCTGGCGCGCAACCGCTACCCCATGACCACCGCTGACGCCCAGGCTATCCTGTGGTTCCCGGAGAAGGACCTCTACGACCACCTTGCCAACCGCAAGCTGGGGTCGCTAAATGTGTCCTACGACGAAGCGATGGAAGCGATCGCCCGCAAGGAAGGGTTCACCGACGATGAGATCAACGATGCCCTACGCTCCTGCGGCGATCCCCAGCTCGGAGGACGAGACCTTTCAGGAACCGCTGGACCGCGCCGACCCGAAGGATGTGGAAGCCATGGTGAAGGACCTCGCGGCCAAGGCCAAGGCCCGCAAACCGAGGCTCCGGACGGGGGACACGGCGGCGTGACGCCGCCGGACGACGCCGTCGAGGAGCCGGCGCATGAGTTCACTTTCTGACGCAACCGCCCCCTTCTCGACCCTCCTCGAATCCTTCGACCCCGCCACCAGCGCCGCGGACGACATCCTCGTCCTCGCCGCCATCGTCGCCTCCGTCCTTGTCGCCCTGGTCTCCAGACGCGTCGCCCGCAGGCGGCGGGTCGAGGCGATCGACCGGCACGTCCACGCGCTGATCGAAGTGATCCTCGACCTGCTGGCGCCCCACGGGGCCACTGGCATCCACGCCAGCTGGACCAGCCGCGACGACCGCCTCGACCTGGTGGTGGACTTCGGGCGACGGCCCTATTTCCTGGCCGGGTTCCTGCAGCTTCCCGCCGAGGACGCCGCCTCCGGGCTCCTCCAGGCCTACCTTTCATCGGACGCGGATACGGAACCGGCGGAGGCGCCGGAGCCGGACGAGGCGCGGGATACCGCCGGCGGGCCCTGGGCGGACGAACCAGATCGCGAGGAGGAAGCCGCCCCGGCGGAGGAGGCACAGCGCCGGTGGTGGGAGATACTCGGCGTCGGTCAGGACGCCAGCGCGCAGGAGATCCGGACGGCCCACCGCACGCTGGTTCTCGCGAACCACCCCGACCGCGGGGGCGATCAGGACACCATGGCGCGGATCAACGCCGCGCGCGACGAGGCGCTGCGATCCACCGTGTAGGCTGTCAGAGACCCGGCGCGGCCGTGGCTTCCTCCGCCGCGTCCGGCGCCGGCTTGCCCCGCGAGAAGTCGACGTGGATGACCTGCGGCTCGAACACGAACCTCTCCTCGAGGGAGTGCCCGTGCCGGGCCCAGAGGTTGGCGACGGCGGCAACGGACTTGTAGTGGTCGCGGGAGACGTTGTTCTCGAACCGCGAGGCCATCGTCACGCAGGTCCTGAGCGCCCTTCCGAATTCGGTGTCCGGCCCGGCGCTGTCCCCGATCATGCCGTCCGCACCAATGTCCTCGAGGGCGGCCACGCCGGGGACCAGGTCACCCACCGCGCGCCCGTGGACGCTGCCGAAGGCGTGCAGGCGACGGAGCGCCTCCACTTCGTCGGCCTCGCCGTGATCCGCGTATAGGTTCGCGAAGTAGTAGACGGTCTGCAGGGCGTGGTCCCAGTCGACCTCCACCTCGGCGCCGCGGAATTCGGTACGGAAGGGGCCGCCTGCAATCATGGGACTGATTCCGATCTGGGAGCCGTAGGTGAGGCCGCTGTTCGGGTCGATGCACATCACGGATACAGACTTGACCGATTCGCTGCCCCTGAAGAAGCCCACCTCCATGCGGACCGGGATCTTCGGCGCCAGGATCTTGCCGGACAGCAGGACGTCGGCGCTAAGGGTTTCCGTGTCGGGGTTGTATGTCCAGACCACGCTACGGGGACGCCGGAGAGTAACGCCCCTGGGGAAGTCATGGAAGCGGAGGGCGTTCGCCGCGGTCCGCGCCCGCTTGGCGACGAGCTCCGTCAGGGAAGGGATGCCGGGGTACTCCATCGTCTGCTCCCGAATGCGGTCGGCCCAAGCATGGCAGTTCCGGACGCAATGCACCACCCCGGCGCCGGCTGGTGCATTGCGGCGCGACGGTGTTCAATGCCCCCAAGCCACAGGATCGACAATGAGCCACGACATCGACTTCGCACCCGTCACGGTCCCCACCCCTCTCGGGGACGTCTCCGTCACGCTCGTGGAAAACGACGACGGGACCGACCTCGTACCGTCAGTCTCGGTGCTCGAGACCACCGTCTGCGGCCACCGCGTCGGCATCCGGTTCGACGTCGAGGCCGGCATCCGCGTCCCCAGGGCCCGCCGCGGCAACGGCTACGGCATGGCACCGGCCATCGCCTTCACCAACCCCGACCGCCAGGGGTCGACCCTGGGCGAGGTGGAGACCGAATACGGGCGTGTCACGGGCTCCTACTCGCGCACCGACAGCCAAGAGCCCGGCGAAACCCCGTTCGAGCGCGGCATGCGGGAGCGGGTCGAGCAACTCTTCGCCGATCCCGGGTTCGAGGACCGCCTCAACGCCGCGATAGCGGACGCCGAAAGGGCCGCCCTGCTCCATCGCTCCGGCGAGCTCCGGCGGCAGGCCGAGGACCTTGCCCGGGAAGCGGACGCGCTCGAGGCCGACGCCTCGTCGATCCCGGGAATGCGCCCCTGATGGAAACTGTGACGCTCTACCACGGCACCTCGGACGAATCCGCCGACGCCCTGCTCGCCCGCGGCTGGCAGCCGAACATGTGGCCGAGCGGCGGCCATTGCGGCCAGCCGAAGTTCCTCTACCTGACCACCACGCCGGAAAACGCGGCTTGGTACGCCAACGAGAAGGGTTCCGAACGGGTGGTGGCCGTGACCGTGCCGGTGTCTTCCCTGCTGGTGGATCCGGAGGACGGCATGGACGACACGGTCGCCGGGGAGCTCCTCATGGAGCCCGGCAACCTGGTCCTCAGGGAAGCGATGCCGGCGGAAGCCTTCGCGGACGCCGCACCGGCGCCCGTGCCCTAGCTCCTAGGCGAGGACGGCCAGGGCCCGGTCGCGGGCGGCGTTGATCTGCGCCATGCGATCGGTGCCCGCCAGCGGGCCGCCAAGGTCCGGATGGGCCTCGCGCGCCAGCGTCCGGAACGCCTTCTCCACCTCGTCGACGGTCACGTCCGGTGACACCCCGAGGGTCCTCCACCACGGCTCGGAGCCGCCGCCCAGCAGATGCCGGTAGTTCAGCAGCTCCACGCGGTCATCGATGATTCGCGACACCGCCGACATCACCGCCCGGTCACGCTTGGGCTCGTCGGCGGAGACCGCGGTGATGACCTGCTCCCCGGCGAAGTTGGCCTGCACCTCGACGAGCGGTGTGCCGAACTCCCAGGAGATCTCCACCTGGTCGGCGCCGGAGCGTCCCAGGGTGTCTACGGCCCATGCGCTCAGGGCCGTCATCTTGATGTTGTCGATGCCGCGCGCGACCGCCGCCACCGGGCGGAACGCCAGGTGGCCGAGAAAGGCGGCGAAACTGCCTTCCGCCCGGCAGGTCAGCGATGTCGCGTGGGTGTGCATCGGGAGCTCCGTGTTCTCCCCTCGTTCTTAGACCGACTGGATGATACATTCCAGCGTATTTTGCCGATGAAAGGTGAACAATGCGTTAGGTTACGGCGCTCGTCGCGCTTGTCCCTATCCTGCCCGGAGACCATAATGGGGCGAAAAGGAGCCGCGAGCATGACCGACACCGAGGACCCGGATTTCATCGAGTTCACCTTCGCCGACAGCGACAAGGCCGTGGAAGCCGAGAAGGCCTTCCCGCTGAACGTGGTTAACCTGGGCGTCAGTCTCGCCTTGCGGACCGACGAGGTGGAGCGCCTCGGCGACGGCATCCGGGCCAAGCTGAACGCCGCCGGCCTGACCTTCACCGAGGCCCCCTCCAGCCTCACCGAGCAGGACATGTGGCCGGAAGACTGGCCCGATGACGAACCGGAGGCCAACGAGGACGACGGCGGCGACGACGACTACCGTCCCGACTCGCCTGATTTCTGAGGCATCCCATGGGACAGGGACGGCGGGACGAGGCTGACCTCGCCATCATCACCACGGACGTTCTGGACACGCTCGCCAAGGCACTGGACCGGGAGCCCGGAATCGTCGTGCGCCGCCGTCCGGTGGAGTATCCGCCCCTGCCCGAATTCATGACCCGCCCGGCGCCGCCATGGCCTGAAGAGCGGCGTCTCTCCCTTCCCGAGACACTGCGCTCCCTAGCGCGGCGGGCGCTCCGACGCGGACGGGACTGACCTGCGCGGACCCGGCGATCGCCTCCTCGGGATCGGTGAGCCAAACCGTCCTGTGCCTTCCTTGCTCGCCTCCGTGCTAGAACATCCCGGAACCAAGACAGGGAAAGCAAATGGCCAAGGTGCCCGTCTACAAGGATTTCGTGCACGACGCGCTCCTGGCGCGCCTCCTCCTGCTGGGCACCGGATCAGTGGATACTAAGCCGGACGGCAAGCGGTTCACCCTCCCCGGAGGCGCCCGGGTCGTCCTCTCGCACCAAGCGGAGACCCTCGATCGCATGCAGCTGTTCTCCCCGGAGGGCGGGCCGCTCTCCGTAGAACTCAGCTGCACCGACGCCCACCACGTGGCCGCGTTGATGAACAACGCCGACATCGCCATCATGCGCGAACGCCCCGACCTGCCGCTGTCGTTCTACGAGCTCGCCGACGCGGTGGGGCGCCGGATCTCGGGCGGCTACCTTGACGTCCGGGAAGACTTGGCCGCGCTGAACGCCGGGACCCTCGGGGAGACCTTCCTAGCCGGACTGGGCCATGCCGCGCCGGACCTACAGGCGGAGATCGACCGCGTCCGCTCCGACACGCGCCACGCCACGCTGCCACGGAACCCCGGGGGCTCGTCCTTCATCCGCTGGCACGGCTGGGCGGCCACCCTCGACAATCCGTTGCGAGGGACCGACGACACGCTCTCCGTCGACGGCTTCACCTGGAACAAGGCCGCCACGACACTCGAACGCGCCGTCCTGGCCCGCCGCGTGGCGGACGCGGACTTGGTCCCCACGGAAGGCAAGTCGGTGCTGCTGGCAAGGTCGGCTGACGCCTACTTCCTCGAGAACGCGTCCGGCGGCCTGGAGATGCTGGCCCATTTCGACGGCAGCGAGGCCAACCCGGTGATCGCCGTCCAGTCCCGATGGCTCGACGACACCCTACGCATCGAGGCCTTCGGCTCCGCCCTGGCCGAATGGGTGTCGGATAACGCGCCGAAACCCTGATCACCGGGCGGGGCCGTCAGTACCCCGCCGCTTCGCGGCTCCGAGCAGATCGGCGCCAACAATCTTCCTTTGAACATCGAGGCGCTGCTCGACCTCATCCCGCCGACCTATGCGATCGCGGATCAGAGGCAGGGCGCCGTGCACAAGCAGGTGTTCGTAGACAGAGATGTCCATGAGAGCGGATATCCTTTGTGTTGCCGCTGTTATGGCTGGGGCGGATGACTCGGACAAGCCGCGCCGACGCCGGAGGTTAACACGGTCATACCTTGCAGGAGCGAGGTTTCTCTAGGTCCATCCGGCTTGCCTGACTGCCCGAACTAAGGCTCCATAGTCCCGCTGCCTAGATGGGAGCGGTAGGTGCCAGGCTAGGCATGCGATCGAGGATGCGTTGCCGGGCTGTTTCCGAGATCTCGACGCCCTTTTCCTGTGCCAGCCGGGACATCAGGCCCGGTTCGACAGGTCCAACCTCCGGAGTATGAGGGTGGTGGGCGCGGAGGGATTCGAACCCCCACCCGGACCCTTATGAGGGGTCGGCTCCACCAGTTGAGCTACACGCCCCCGTTCCCCGATGCCTGAAGAATGGCGTCGGGGCAATGCCCCGCAGGTGGGCCGGCTACCCAGGGACCCGGAGCGTTGTCCCCATGTGTTCCGCAAGGTAGCGGGTGCGGTAGCTCCCGCCGATCCGCGGGG
>Ga0065721_10004843_pt1 | contig 19395 bp, 10 predicted proteins | sample Mesricmetagenome_FD_59108 | JGI IMG/M metagenome (GOLD analysis project Ga0065721, IMG submission 59108) | Mesophilic microbial community from rice straw/compost enrichment Sample: eDNA_1 v2 (version 2) | ecosystem: Engineered > Solid waste > Grass > Composting > Bioreactor | place: USA: Davis... | reverse complement strand
TTCATGGACCCGCTGAGCGCGCTGATCTGGCAGATCCTGCTGATCTTCTCGCTGTTCGTGGCGCCGACCATCAGCCTGATTACCGGCCTGCTGCCCGGCTCCGCCGATATCGTGCCGCGAGCGCATTTCTATTCCGTCTGGTCCGACATTCGCTCAGCCAACGCCCAGGTGGCGCTGCGGATCGTCTTCATCGCCGACTCTGCCTGCATCATGACGGACGCCATTGCGCGCTCACTTTACCGGCTTTTCTTCAGCCGCAAGCTGATGCTGGAATGGCGCACCGCCGCGTCGATCCAGTCGAACGCGCAAGGGAGCCCGAAAGACTACTACCGCTCGATGTGGCACGCGCCGACGATCGCCGTGCTGAGCGTCATCCTGTCGGCCATTCCCGGCGACAACGCCTTCCTGGTAGGCCTTCCGTTTGCGGTGATGTGGATCTTCTCGCCGCTGGTCGCCTGGTATGTGAGCCAGTCTGCCGAGACCGAAGACCGCCTGTTCGTGCCCGAGCCAGCAGCCGTCGAGCTGCGCAAGATCGCCCGGCGCACGTGGCGCTATTTCGAGACTTTTGTCACCGCGGAGCAGAACTACCTGCCGCCGGACAACTACCAGGAGCGGCCAAACCCATCGGTCGCCAAGCGCACGTCGCCGACAAATATCGGCGTCTACCTGCTGTCGATCGTATCGGCGCGCCACTTCGGCTGGATCAGCTTTACCGAAACGCTTGAACGCATCGAGCAGACAATCGCGACCGTGGAGCGGGCCGAGAAGCTGCGCGGCCACATGTACAACTGGTACGAAACCGACACGCTGAAGCCGATGATGCCGCGCTATGTTTCATCGGTCGACAGCGGCAACTTCGCGGGCCACCTGATCGCAATCTCGTCGGCGCTGCGAATCTGGGCGGAAGCGCCCTCGGCACACCTGCAGGGCAATCTCGACGGCATCGGCGACGTGGCCGGTATCCTGGCGGAAAGCCTGAAGGCGCTGCCCGACGACCGCAAGACGGTTCGGCCGCTGCGCCGCCGGCTGGAAGAGCGCATCATCGGCTTCGGCAACGCTCTGGCGGCCGTCAAGCGCGAGCACGAGTTTGCGTCGATCCGCATCATCAACCTTGCGGTGCTGGCGCGCGACATCCAGAAGCTCTCCGTCAACCTCGAGCACGAGGTTCGCTCGCCGCAGAGCGAGGATGTTACCCGCTGGTCGGCATCGCTGGTTGCAAGCTGCGAGGCGCATATCGCCGACAGCGTCTTTGACAACGGCAATATCGAAGCCCTGCGCGAACGCCTGAGCGCGCTGCGCGACCGCACCCGCCAGCTCGCCTTTGCGATGGATTTCAGCTTCCTGTTCCGCAAGGACCGCCGGCTTCTGTCGATCGGCTACCGGGTGGAAACCAACGAGGTGGATGAGGCCTGCTACGACCTCCTGGCCTCGGAGGCACGTCTCACCAGCCTGTTCGGCATCGCCAAGGGCGACCTGCCGACCGAGCACTGGTACAAGCTCGGCCGCCAGGTGGTGCCGATCGGTACCCGCGGTGCGTTGGTCTCCTGGTCGGGTTCGATGTTCGAATACCTGATGCCGCCGCTCGTGATGCAGGAGCGCCAGGGCGGCATCCTCAACCAGACCAACAACCTGATCGTGCGCGAGCAGATGAACCACGGCCGCCGCCTCGGCACGCCATGGGGCATTTCGGAAGCCGCCTTCAACGCGCTCGACCATCAGATGAACTACCAGTACACCAACTTCGGTGTGCCGACTCTGGGCCTGAAGCGCGGCCTTGGCCAGAACGCAGTCATCGCGCCCTATGCCTCGATCCTTGCCAGCCAGTATGATCCGGTTTCGGCGCTGGAAAACCTCGGTGAGCTGCGCGAGCTCGGGGCGCTTGGGCAGTTCGGGTTCCACGATGCTGTTGACTTCACCCCGACCCGCCTGCCGGAAGGCAAGCGTTGCGCGGTGGTCTACAACTATTATGCCCACCACCATGGCATGTCGATCGCCGCCGTCGCCAACGTGGTGATGAACGGCCTGCTGCGTGAACTTTTCCATGCCGATCCGGTGATCGAGGCGGCTGAACTGCTGTTGCAGGAAAAGGCGCCGCGCGACATTCCGGTGATGAGCGCCAAGCACGAGGAAACGCCGGGCAAGGGCCAGGGCGAACTGTTGCGGCCGGAAATCCGCACGATCAACAACCCGGCAACGAAGGACCGCGAGCTCGTCCTGCTGTCGAACGGCCATTATTCCCTCATGCTGACGGCGACCGGCACGGGCTACTCGCGCTGGAACGGCATGAGCGTGGCGCGCTGGAAGCCGGATCCGACCGAAGACCGCTTTGGCCAGTTCCTGTTCCTGCGCGACACCACCACCGGCGAGTGGTGGTCGGCAACCGCCGAACCACGCCGCATCGAAGGCGAGAAGACCAAGACGATCTTCAGCGACGACCGCGCCGAGTTCCAGAAGACGATCGGCGACCTGACGAGCACGGTGGAATGCATTGTTGCCACCGAGCATGATGCGGAAGGCCGTCGCCTGACGCTGCTCAACATGGGCGGCGAGGACCGCTTCATCGAGGTGACCTCCTACATGGAGCCGGTGCTGGCCCATGAGGATGACGACAACGCGCATCCGGTTTTCCAGCGCATGTTCATCCGCACCGAGATCGGCCGCCGCGGGGACGTGATCCGTGCCTGGCGCAACAAGCGCAGCCCGAGCGATCCGGATATGCTGATCGCACACCTGGCAGCCGACAATGCCGGGGCGGCGCGCCCGACCGAATACGAGACGGACCGGCGCAACTTCATTGGGCGCGGGCGCACGCTCGCCGAGGCTGCAGCGTTTGATCCAGGTGCGAACCTGTCGAACACCGATGGCTTCACGCTCGACCCGATCCTGTCCTTGCGCCGTGTCGTGCGGGTGCCGGCGGGCAAGAAGGTGAGCGTGATCTTCTGGACGATTGCCGCGCCGAACCGCGAGGACCTCGACCAGGCGGTGGAACGTTATCGTCACCCTGATGCCTTCCAGACGGAGCTGACGCAGGCCTGGACGCGCACGCAGGTGCAGATGCGCCACCTCGGCGTCTCGTCGCAGGATGCGGCAGCCTTCCAGCATCTGGCGCGTTACCTCATCTACCCCGACATGCAGCTTCGCGCCGACCAGGCGACGCTGCAGGCGGACATGCGGCCACAATCGGGCCTGTGGCCATCCGGCGTTTCGGGGGACCACCCGATCTTCACGCTGCGCATCAACGACGATGCGGACATGAATGTCGCCAAGGAAGCGATGAGCGCGCAGGAATACCTGCGCTCGCGAGGCGTCGTGACGGACCTGGTGATCTTCAACGAACGGGCAGCATCCTATGCGCAGGACATGCAGCACGAGATCGAGTCGCTGTCGAAGAGTGCGCGGCGGCTGAGCAATTCCGAAGGCCAGCGCCAGCATGTCTTCACGCTGCGGCGTGACCTGACCGACGAGGCGGCCTCCGAAGGCCTGATCGCGGCCTCGCGCGTCGTGCTTCACGCGCGCAACGGACGCATCAGCGACCAGTTGAGCCGCACCGCGAGCATCTTCGCGCCGCAGAAGGACCAGGAGGTCGAGATCGACCGCCGTCCGCTGCTCAACGGCGAGATCTTCAAGGCACCGCCGATCGATGCGCCCGAGGATCTCGACTTCTGGAACGGCTTCGGCGGCTTTTCCAAGGATGGCAGCGAATATGTGGTGCGCCTGCACGGCGGCCAGTCGACGCCGCATCCGTGGATCAACGTCATCGCCAACGACAAGTTCGGCTTCCACGTTTCGGCGGAAGGGGCGGGCTTCACCTGGGCGAAAAACTCGCGCGACTACCAGCTGACGCCATGGACGAACGACCTGGTGCTCAACCGTCCGGGCGAAGGCTTCTACATTGCCGACCGGGAGAGCGGCACGGTGATGACCCCGTTTGCCGCCCTGTCGCGCAAGCCGGAGCTGAAGTTCGAGGCACGTCACGGCCTCGGTTATTCGGTCTTCTCCAGCGAGGACGAGGGCCTCAAGATCCGGCTGACGCAGACCGTCGACCGCAACCGGGCCGCCAAGCTTTCGCATCTCGTGCTGCGCAACAGCGGCTCCGAGGTGCGGCGCCTGCGGATCTATGGTTATGCGGAATGGATGCTGGGCGCCAACCCGGCCCGCTCGCTGCCGTTCATCCTGTCGAGCCGCGACGAGGACACCGGAGCACTGTTTGCCACCAACGCCTACAGCATCGACTACCGGCGCTTTGCCTTCCTGGCGATGAAGGAGCAGCCGTCCGGCTACACCGTCAGCCGGCGGGAATTCATCGGCCGCTTCGGCTCCATCCAGATGCCGGCAGCGGTGACGGCTGCCTCGGCGCTCACCGGCGCGCTCGATCTCGACGGCGATCCCTGTGCCGCGCTTGCCTATGACCTGGAGGTCGCCCCGGGCGAAGAGAAGACAGTGACCTTCTACCTGGGCGACGCGGAAACGCGCGAAGAGGCCCAGGCACTGGTGGCCGAGCTTCGCGACGGCGATTTTGCGCAGATCCTCCAGGAAACGCGCGACTTCTGGACCGGATTTACCGGACGGGTGAAGATCTCGACGCCGGACAAGGCGCTCGACAATCTCGTCAACCACTGGCTGCCTTACCAGGCTCTCGCCTGCCGGATCATGGCGCGTACCGCCTTCTACCAGGCGTCCGGGGCCTTCGGCTTCCGGGACCAGTTGCAGGACACGCTTGCCTTCCTGCTGCACGAGCCGTCGCTCGCCAGACGCCAGATCGTCAATGCGGTCGGCCGGCAGTTCCGGGAAGGCGACGTGCAGCACTGGTGGTTGCCCGGCAATGGCGCGGGCGTGCGCACCACCATTTCCGACGACGTCGTGTGGCTGGCCTATGCCGTCCACCAGTATATCTCGGTGACGGGCGACGCGACGCTGCTCGACGAGGAGATCCCCTTCCTCGACGGTCCGGCGGTCGAGAAGAACAAGCACGACGCCTTCTACGAGCCGACCGTCACGGACGAGACTGCAAGCCTTTACGAACACGCAGCGCGGGCGCTTGATCTTGCGGTGACCCGGACCGGCGAAAAGGGCCTGCCGCTGATACTCGGCGGCGACTGGAACGACGGCATGAACCGCGTCGGTGCCGGCGGCCGAGGCATGAGCGTCTGGCTCGGCTGGTTCCTTGCTGCTGCCTTGCGCGATTTCATTCCCTATGCCGAAGCGCGTGGGGATGACGGGCGCGTACAGCGGTGGAGGAAGCATATCGAAGCCCTGAAACAGGCGCTCGAAACAGCGGGCTGGGACGGCGGCTATTACCGCCGCGGTTACTTCGACGATGGCGCGCCGCTCGGTTCAATCACCAGCGACGAATGCCGCATCGACTCACTCGGCCAGTCCTGGAGCGTGCTCTCGGGCTTTGGCGATGACGAACGCAAGGCCAAGGCCATGGACGCCGTTCTGGACCAACTCGTGGATGAGGAGGCTGGTATCATCCGGCTCTTCACGCCACCGTTCCAGGACACCCGCAAGGATCCGGGCTACATCAAGGCCTACCCTCCGGGCGTGCGTGAAAACGGCGGTCAGTACACGCATGCAGCCATCTGGGTGGTGCTGGCCCTGGCCGGGCTCAAGCGCGGTGACGACGCCTGGAAGTGCTTCCAGATCCTCAACCCGATCAACCATGCGCTCGATCGCGAGGCGGCCGAGACCTACCGTGTCGAACCTTATGTCGTCGCAGCCGATGTCTATGGCCATGGAGCCTATACGAGCCGGGGTGGCTGGACCTGGTATACGGGTTCGGCAGGCTGGCTCTACCGTGCCGCGATCGAGGGCATCCTCGGCATCCGCCGACAGGGCGACAGGCTGCGCGTCGATCCCTGCCTGCCGAGTGGCTGGAACGGGTTCAAGGCGGAGGTGAAGATCGAGGGCCAGGTCCACACGATTGTGGTCGACGGCGATACGGTGACGGTGGATGGCGAGGCGGCGGATGGCAGCGGAGAATTCGCGCTGTCAGCACCCGTGCAACGACTGCCCGAACCGACCGCCGGCTGAACCGACTGCCATCGCAGGTTAAAGAAAAAGAAAACCCGCCGCCATGGTTCATGGCGGCGGGTTTTTCGTTCCCTGGACCCAAACCAGCAGCGCTCAGGCCGGATGGCCAAGCTCCGCAGGCTTTTCGGCATGATCGTCTTCGTCGTCCAGCAGCCCGCTGGTGCGTAGCAGGGAGGCGAACCGGCCGCCAAGCTGGCTCAGTTCATCGTAGCTTCCGGACTCGATGATGCGGCCGTTGTCGAGGAAGATCACCTTGTTGGCGTCCCGTACCGTTGAGAGGCGGTGGGCGATGATGAAGGTGGTGCGGTTCTCGCGCAGCCGGTCGATCGCCGCCTTGACGCGCGCCTCGGTCTCGACATCGAGCGCGCTGGTGGCTTCGTCGAGCACGAGGATCGGCGCGTTCTTGAGAATCGCCCGGGCAATGGCAATGCGCTGGCGCTCGCCGCCGGAGAGCCGGTTGCCGCGTTCGCCGACGGTGGTGTCGTAGCCGCTGAGGCGGCTTTCGATGAAGTCCGTTGCGGCGGCGGCTTCGGCGGCCTTAAGGATTTCCTCTTCGGTTGCACCCTCGCGGCCAAGCCGAATGTTCTCACTGATGGAGCGGTTCAACAGGCCGGCATCCTGGAATACCGTGGCGATCGAGTTGCGCAGCGACTTGCGGGTCACCGTCTTGATGTCGACGCCATCGATGAGGATCTGGCCTTCCTGCGGATCGTAGACCCGTTGCAGCAGGTTGATGAGCGTTGTCTTGCCCGCACCCGTCGGGCCGACGATCGCCACCGTTTCCCCGGCATTGGCAGTGAAAGAGACGTTGTGGACGCCCTGCTTGGTGTTGGTGAAGCCGAAGGTAACGTCTCGGAATTCAACCTCGCCACGGACGTCGGCAAGTTCACGTGCATTGGCCGGTTCGGCCCGCTCCTCGACGGAGTCTTCAAGCTTGAAGAAATCCTCGAGCTTGGCGCGTGCCTCGAAAATCTGGGTGGCGAACTGGCGCAGCAGGTCGAGACGGCCGATCAGCAGGTTGGCAAAACCGATGAAGGCGACGACATCACCGACCCGCAACTCGCCCTTCTGCACGAGGTAGGTGCCGATCACCAGGATCACGCCCATGGATACGGTGGAGGCGGTGCGGTTCAGCGCGCCGGCCAGCGCCCACCAGTCGAGCACCGGATATTGCGCGGCGAGCAGGTTCTTGGTGTAGTCTTTCAGCGCCCGCGTCTCAGCCTCGATGCGGTTGTAGCTGTGCAGTACCGAGACGTTGCTGATCGCGTCGCTCACATGCGAGAAGACCGTGTGATAGTGGTTCTCGACCGAGGCCTGGCCTTCCTTGGTGCGGTTCATGACCGTCGCGCCGATGATCCAGTAGAGCACGCTCAGGACGAGCAGCACGATACTGAGGCGCCAGTCCATGGAGATGGCGGTCGGGACGAGCAGCACGAGTGCCACGGCGGTGGCAAGATGTGTGCGCATGAACTCGAGCCAGAGGCCGAACAGGCTTTCGGCGGCGCGCAGCAGCGTGTGCAGCGCGTTCGACGTGCCGCGCTGGTGGTGCCAGGAGAGCGGCATGGAAATGATGCGGCCAAAGGCTTCCGTCAGCAGCGAGGCGCGCCGTCCATGCGCCAGGCGGTCCGCTTCCCGTGCCACGAGAACATAGGCGATGGTGTTGAAGACGCCGAAACCGGCCCAGGCCGCAAGCCAGGTCGTGACGTCGCCGCCGGACGATATGGCATCGATGATGCGGCCGAAGAGTATCGGTTCTGCAATGGTGATGACGGCAAGCACCACGTTGGCGATGACAACGGCGGTGACGCGCCATTTGTTCTTCGCCAGGTATCTGAGAGCGCGTGCGTAAACCTGAAAGAGCGTCAAGTGGCGCAACCTCGTTGATGTGTAGCCGCCTTGCGCGGCCTCGTCTTGGCTACCTCTATAAATCGGAAAAGGCATTTCCGCGACAGCAGCAATTCTCTTCTGCCAGAAACGCTTGCCGCTCGGCAAGCGTGGCATATGTCATGGATCAAAACGGCAAGGTTTGTGGTTTGCAGCCCCGGTGTAGCTAGATTTTGGGATACACCTTCAAACATTGATAACTATGCTGGAACGATTGTGCGCCAAGGCATTTTTCAGAACGATGACCATTGATTTGAAAAGGTTATTAGAGGGGGCAACTTGAGTATTCAGCTGATCGTCCAGTTCTTGGTCCTCGTCGAAGAGACCAAGACCGAAGCTGAATTGATTGCTCAGCTCGAAAGCGTGCTCAAGCCCTACGGCTTCGAGTACTACAGTATCCGTTTGCATTCCCGGCAGCACCAGAACAGCGGACATGACGTGCTTGCCGCGCACTGGCCGGAGGACTGGGAAGAGAATTACGCCTCGCGCCGGTACCCGATCGTGGACCCGACCGTGCGGATGCTCGGGATCGCGCAGCGGCCGTTCCGCTGGCGTGATGCGGTGCTGAAGCTGAAGACCGACCCGAACCGCGCCCGCATGCAGCGGATGATGCAGGATGCCGCCCGCAACGGGCTGCTCGATGGCTATACGTTTCCGGTTCAGGGCCGCAACGGGCTCCTGGGCCACGTGACGATCTGCGGCAAGGTGGTGGATCTTTCGCCGGCGGAAGTGGCGCTCTTCGATGCGGCGGCGCGAAAGGTGTTCTGGCGTTTCCTCGAATTGCGGGAAAGAAGCGAGGAACTGGAGGCTGTGCCCCAGCTCGAGACACGGCTGACGCGGCGCGAGATGGAAGTGATCGTGCTGCTGGCCGATGGCCTGACGTCAAACGAAATTGCCAAGGCCCTGGAAATTTCCAGCCATACGGTGGACTGGTACATCAACGGCTTGCAGGAAAAGCTGAAGGCCAAGAACCGNCAGCACGTCGTGGCATCCGCNTTCCGNCTNGGGCTTACCACTTAAGCTGTCCCCGCGGCCGNTCGCGGCGCAAAATGACCTTGCTAAAACCGCGGCTTACTGATTTTCTGCAGTGCAGCATTTTTGATGGCGCCTGGGAGGTCTATTTTGCCGATCACAAAGCTACTTGTAGCGAATCGTTCCGAAATCGCGATCCGTGTGTTCCGGGCTGCCAACGAACTTGGCATCAAGACGGTGGCGATCTGGGCGGAGGAAGACAAGCTCTCGCTGCACCGTTTCAAGGCCGATGAAAGCTACCAGGTGGGCCGCGGCCCGCATCTGGAAAAGGACCTGGGACCGATCGAGAGCTACCTGTCGATCCCCGAAGTCATCCGCGTTGCCAAGCTGTCCGGCGCCGACGCGATCCATCCGGGTTACGGCCTGCTTTCGGAAAGCCCTGAATTCGTCGAGGCCTGCAACGAGGCCGGCATCACCTTCATTGGACCGACGGCGCAGACCATGCGCCAGCTCGGCAACAAGGTCGCCGCGCGCAACCTTGCGGTCTCTGTCGGTGTACCCGTGGTTCCGGCCACCGAACCGCTTCCGGACGACATGGCAGAGGTCAGGCGCATGGCGGCCGAGATCGGCTACCCGGTGATGCTGAAGGCCTCCTGGGGTGGTGGCGGACGCGGCATGCGCGTCATCCGTTCCGAAGCCGACCTTGCCAAGGAAGTGACGGAAGCCAAGCGCGAGGCGATGGCGGCCTTCGGCAAGGACGAGGTTTACCTTGAAAAGCTCGTGGAGCGGGCGCGCCACGTGGAAAGCCAGATCCTTGGCGACACCCACGGCAATGTCGTGCATCTCTTTGAACGTGATTGCTCGATCCAGCGCCGCAACCAGAAGGTCGTGGAGCGCGCACCGGCACCTTACCTCAGCGAAGCGCAGCGGCAGGAGCTTGCGGCCTATTCGTTGAAGATCGCGGGCGCGACCAACTATGTCGGCGCTGGTACGGTCGAGTATCTGATGGATGCCGATACCGGCAAGTGCTACTTCATCGAAGTGAACCCGCGCATCCAGGTCGAGCACACGGTGACGGAGGTCGTGACCGGCATCGACATCGTCAAGGCGCAGATCCACATCCTCGAAGGCGCGGCGATCGGCACGCCGGAATCCGGCGTGCCGCGCCAGGAGGACATCCGTCTCAACGGCCACGCGCTGCAGTGCCGCATCACCACCGAAGATCCAGAGCACAACTTCATTCCCGACTACGGGCGCATCACGGCCTATCGTTCGGCGTCCGGCTTCGGCATCCGTCTCGACGGCGGCACGTCCTATTCGGGCGCCGTGATTACCCGTTATTATGACCCGCTGCTCGTCAAGGTAACCGCCTGGGCGCCGCAGCCACTCGAGGCGATCGCCCGCATGGACCGCGCTCTGCGCGAATTCCGTATCCGCGGGGTGGCCACCAACCTGACATTCCTGGAAGCCATCATCGGGCATCCGAACTTCCGCGACAATTCCTACACGACCCGCTTCATCGACTCGACGCCGGAGCTGTTCGAGCAGGTGAAGCGGCAGGACCGCGCGACGAAGCTCCTGACCTATCTGGCGGATGTCACCGTCAACGGCCACCCGGAAACCAAGGGCCGGCCGGTGCCCTCCGAACAGGCGGCAAAGCCGGTGCTGCCTTATATCAACGGCCCCGTGCCGGATGGCACGAAGCAGCGCCTCGACCAGCTGGGGCCGAAGGGTTTCGCCGAGTGGATGCGCAATGAGAAGCGCGTGCTGCTGACCGACACGACGATGCGCGACGGCCACCAGTCGCTGCTCGCGACGCGCATGCGCACCTATGACATCGCGCGCATCGCCGGCGTTTATGCCCGGGCGCTGCCGGACCTCTTCTCGCTCGAGTGTTGGGGTGGTGCGACCTTTGACGTCTCCATGCGCTTCCTGACTGAAGATCCATGGGAACGTCTCCACCTGATCCGCGAAGATGCGCCGAACCTTCTGCTGCAGATGCTTCTGCGCGGCGCAAACGGCGTCGGCTACAAGAACTATCCCGACAACGTGGTGAAGTACTTCGTGCGCCAGGCGGCTGCGGGCGGCATCGATCTCTTCCGTGTGTTCGACTGCCTCAACTGGGTCGACAACATGCGCGTCTCGATGGATGCGGTGAACGAAGAGAACAAGCTCTGCGAAGCGGCCATCTGCTACACGGGCGATCTAGGCAATTCGGCGCGTCCGAAATACGACCTCAAATACTACGTGAGCCTTGCCGAGGAACTGGAAAAGGCTGGCGCGCATATCATTGCGCTGAAGGACATGGCCGGGCTGCTGAAGCCGGCCGCGGCGCGCGTGCTGTTCAAGGCACTGCGCGAGGCGACCTCCCTGCCGATCCACTTCCACACGCATGATACGTCCGGCATTGCCGCGGCAACCGTGCTGGCGGCAGTCGAGGCGGGTGTTGATGTCGTGGATGCGGCCATGGATGCGCTTTCCGGCGGCACGTCGCAGCCCTGCCTCGGCTCGATCGTCGAGGCGCTGGCCGGGTCGGATCGTGATCCGAATGCCAATGGTGGCCTTGATCCGGAATGGATCCGCAAGATCTCCTTCTACTGGGAAGCGGTGCGCAACCAGTATGCCGCCTTTGAAAGCGACCTGAAGGGCCCTGCCTCGGAAGTCTATCTCCACGAAATGCCGGGCGGCCAGTTCACCAACCTTAAGGAACAGGCGCGTTCGCTGGGGCTGGAGACCAAGTGGCACAAGGTCGCCCAGACCTATGCCGACGTGAACCAGATGTTCGGCGACATCGTGAAGGTCACGCCATCCTCCAAGGTGGTGGGCGACATGGCGCTGATGATGGTCTCGCAGGACCTGACGGTGGCCGACGTCGAAAACCCGGCCAAGGATATCGCCTTCCCGGATTCCGTCGTTTCGATGCTGAAGGGCGATCTTGGCCAGCCTCCGGGCGGCTGGCCGCCGGCGCTGCAGAAGAAGGCGCTGAAGGGCGAGGAGCCCTATACGGCAGTGCCTGGCTCGCTTCTGGCGCCTGCCGATCTCGATGCCGAACGCAAGACGATCGAAGACAAGCTGGAACGTCAGGTGAGCGACTTTGAATTCGCTTCCTACCTGATGTATCCGAAGGTCTTCACCGACTTTGCGCTCGCCTCCGACACCTATGGCCCCGTCTCGGTGCTTCCGACGCATGCCTATTTCTATGGAATGAAGGATGGCGAAGAGCTGTTTGCCGATATCGAACACGGCAAGACGCTTGTGATCGTCAACCAGGCGATGAGCCAGCCGGACTCGCAGGGTATGGTCACCGTCTTCTTCGAGCTCAACGGCCAGCCGCGGCGCATCAAGGTTCCGGACCGCGCCCACGGTGCTTCGGGCTCGGCGGTGCGTCGCAAGGCGGAAGCCGGCAACAGCGCGCATCTCGGCGCACCGATGCCGGGCGTCATCTCGCGCGTCTTCGTATCGCCCAACCAGGCGGTCAAGGCCGGCGACGTGCTGCTTTCCATCGAGGCGATGAAGATGGAAACCGCGCTGCATGCCGAAAAGGACGGAACGGTTGCCGAAGTGACCGTGAAGGCCGGCGACCAGATCGACGCCAAGGACCTGCTGATCGTCTTTGCCGAGTAGTCGTATCCGACGCCATCTCGTGGGGCGCCGCTTGCCGGCGCCCCATCTTATTGTGCTGCTGACATAAATCGTGAGAGCGCGGACCAGCGAGATGGTTGCGCATGCTAATCGATTTAAATAAATGCTGCGGCAACTGGAGGAGGATCAGATGGATTCGCAAGCCGTGCCCAAAGCTCCCGCTGCGGTGGTAACGCCTGCACGTATCGGCGTGTCGCTGCTCTTCCTCATGAACGGCTTCATGATCGGCGCCTGGGCGCCGAAGATCCCGGAATTTGCGGAGCGGCTTGGCCTGAGCGAAAGCACGCTTGGCCTGATGATCCTGACCTTCGGGCTTGGCTCCATCGTCATGATGCCGCTCGCCGGCATGCAGATTGCCCGGTTCGGCTCGAGCCGCGTGTCGAAGATCAGCGCCCTATTGTTGACGCCAACCCTGCTGCTGCTCACCTGGGTGGGCGGCATCTGGTCCGGGGCTGTCGCAATCTTCCTGTTTGGCGGGCTCATCGGGGCGATGGACGTCGCCATGAACGCCAACGCCGTTGCGGTGGAGAAGTCGATGCGACGGGCGATCATGTCCTCTTGCCACGCCTTCTGGAGCCTTGGCGGCTTGATTGGCTCTTCGACCGGCGGTTTCCTGATCGACCATATGGGCGTCGGCGCCCATGCGGTGCTGGTGACCGTTGTTGCAGCGCTGATGATCCTTGCCTCGTGGAAGATCGTCTTCCACGATGCCCCGCATCCCGACGAAGCTGCTGAGGGCAAGCGCGCCCGGCTGCCGCGTTCGCCACTGCCGTGGCTGATCGGCATCATGGCGTTGTTCTGCATGGTTCCGGAAGGCGCGGTGCTGGATTGGGGCGCGCTCTACATGCGCAGCGAACTCGGCGCATCGGTAACGTTGTCGGGTCTCGCTTATGCGGCATTTTCGCTCACCATGGCGGTGATGCGGTTCGCCGGCGACCTGATCCGCGACCGGTTCGGCGCGGTCATGACGCTGCGCGCCTGCGTCGTCATCGCCATCTTCGGCATGCTTCTGATCGGCTTTGCGGAAAATACCTCGGTCGCCATTGCAGGCTTTGCGCTGGCGGGCATCGGCATCTCCAATATCGTGCCGATCTGCTTCTCCGCCGCCGGAAACCTGCCGGGCATGGCCGCCGGCGTCGGCTTGTCCGTGGTCACGACGATGGGCTATTCCGGCATCCTGGTGGCGCCGTCCGGCATCGGCTTCATCGCCGAGCATACCGGTCTCGCATCGATCTTTGCCGGTCTCTCGGCCCTCTTGGTGGTGGTGCTGTTCCTGTCGTCGCTTGCGCGCCATGCGGACAACGCGCACCACTAAAAAGTCGCAATGAGGCTTTGGTAGGAAGAGGAGCGTCTCGGTTGACTGCTGCCTGCGCACCGCCCGTTGACAAGGCGGCAGGCATACGCCACCTGAGAAGCAACTTTTTCTTGCATTTCCTCCTTCGAAGGCAGTGAGCAACCCATGCCGTCACCGATTGACTACGATCCCAAGCCACGCCGTTCCACCGTTGCCGTTGATGTCGGCGGCGTCATCGTGGGGGGAGGGGCGCCGGTCGTTGTCCAGTCGATGACCAATACCGACACCGCCGACATCGATGCGACGGTTGCCCAGGTAGCGGCTCTGCATCGGGCGGGATCCGAGATCGTGCGCATCACGGTGGACCGTGACGAGAGTGCTGCGGCCGTGCCGAAGATCCGCGAGCGCCTGCTGCGGCTCGGCATGGACGTGCCGCTGGTTGGTGATTTCCATTACATCGGCCACAAGCTTCTCGCCGACCATCCGGCCTGCGCCGAGGCTCTGGCAAAATATCGCATCAATCCCGGCAATGTCGGCTTCAAGGACAAGAAGGACAAGCAGTTCGCCGACATCATCGAGATGGCGATCCGCTACGACAAGCCGGTGCGCATCGGCGTCAACTGGGGTTCGCTCGACCAGGACCTGCTGACCACGCTGATGGACCGCAATGCTGCTGAAGGTTCACCGCTTTCGGCCCGCCAAGTCATGCATGAGGCGATCGTCCAGTCGGCGCTGATCTCGGCTGAACTGGCGGAAAGCATCGGCCTGCCACGCAACCGTATCATCCTGTCGGCAAAGGTCAGCCAGGTGCAGGACCTGATTGCCGTTTATTCCATGCTTGCCGAGCGCTCCAACCACGCGCTCCACCTTGGCCTGACGGAAGCCGGCATGGGCTCCAAGGGCATCGTCGCCTCTTCTGCCGCCATGGGTTACGTGCTGCAGCACGGGATCGGCGATACCATCCGTGTTTCGCTGACGCCGGAGCCGAATGGAGACCGGACCCGTGAGGTGCAGGTGGCGCAGGAACTGCTGCAGGTCATGGGCTTCCGGCAGTTCATTCCCGTGGTTGCGGCATGCCCCGGTTGCGGCCGCACCACCTCGACCGTTTTCCAGGAACTGGCGCAGAACATCCAGGACGACATCCGCAAGAACATGCCGGTCTGGCGCGAAAAATATCCGGGCGTCGAAGCGCTGAACGTTGCGGTCATGGGCTGCATCGTCAACGGGCCGGGTGAAAGCAAGCATGCCGATATCGGCATTTCGTTGCCGGGCACGGGAGAAACGCCGGCCGCACCGGTGTTCATCGACGGCAAGAAGGCCATGACGCTGCGCGGCCCGAATATCGCCAGCGACTTCGAGAAACTCGTGGCGGACTATATCGAGAACCGTTTCGGCCGGAAGAGTGCCGCGGAATAAGCCGTTTTTGCTGCGATTGGCGGGCAGTGCGCCCGATTAATTGATGCAGGGAAAACACAGGGCGCTGCTCGCGTGCATGTGGTCGCGCCGCCTCCTCGCAAATGCCGCAATCTATGGTAAATGACGGGTCACCACTGACGACGGGGACCTCGATTACATGCTCAAGAAAATTGCGATCGTCGCGCTGAGCGCGACCTATCTTTCTGCCTGCACCACGACCGACCCCTATACCGGGGAACAGAAGGTATCCAACACCGCTGGCGGTGCTGCGATCGGCGCCGGCGTCGGCGCACTTGCCGGCGCGCTGACGGGTGGCCGCCATGCTGGCCGCAACGCGCTGATCGGTGCCGGCATCGGTGCGCTCGCAGGCGGCGGCATCGGCGCCTACATGGACAACCAGGAAGCCGAGCTTCGTGCCGAACTGCGGGGCACGGGCGTATCGGTAACCCGCATGGGCGACCGGATCATCCTCAACATGCCGTCCAACATCACCTTTGCGACCGATCAGGACCAGGTGATCCCGCCGTTCTACCGGACGCTGGATTCCGTTGCGATCGTGCTCAACAAGTTCAATCGTACGTTCATCGACGTCAACGGCCACACCGATTCGACCGGCAGCCTGCAGCACAACCAGGGCCTGTCGGAGCGTCGTGCGGCATCGGTCGCGAACTATCTTGGCAGCCGTGGCGTCGACCAGCGCCGCATTTCGACCATGGGCTTTGGCCCGTCGCAGCCAATCGCGTCCAACGCGACGGCGGAAGGTCGTGCCCAGAACCGCCGCGTCGAAGTGGCGATCGCGCCGATCACCCAGGGCTGATCCTCGTGAAGTGGCGAGCCGTGCTAGATGCGGCTCGTCAACAGCTTGAAGCCGGCGAGGCTGTAGACCACGGCCATCGTCGCCTCAATCCAGCGTCTTGCCGACTTGTAGACTCGCAAGGCGCGCTGCGTTGAAAACAGCATCGCGTACCCGGTGAAGACGAGCAGGCTCGTCGTGCTGCACATTCCGACGATCAAGACGATCGCCGAGGTCGGCGGATTGGCCGGAAGGCCCAGTGAAATGATCGCGAGCCAGCCGAAGATTGCCTTCGGATTGGTGACGTGGATGGCGTAACCGCGCAGCCAGAGCTGACGGACGGTGCGCGGCGCTGCCCGGGTTTCAGCCACCGCCTGCAGCGCGTCGCTGCGGCGTGCCGACTTGTAGGCTTTCCAGGCAAGATAGATCAGGTAAAGCCCGCCGAGGACCTTCATCACCTCGAGCGCGACGGCATAGGTGCGCAGGATGGCGGCAAGGCCGAGTGCGGCCGAGATCGCCCAGGTGAGCGAGCCACAGAAGATGCCGAGGGCGATGATGAGGCCGGCGCGGCGTCCTTCCGAGATCGCCGTGCCCATGATGGCGAAGTTGGCGGGGCCGGGGCTCAAAACCGCGACGAGGAACGCGACATAGGCCGGCCAGATGTGCGGCAGGTAGACGAACACGTCCGGCATTCACAAACCTCCCACGCGCGACGCTTGCGCGCTTATCCGTCAGCTGGTGCGATCGGCGATGAACCGTGTTGCCTGCTGCAGGATAGCAGCCTTTGTCCCGTATGGCTCAAGGAGTGCGGAAGCTTCCTTCGCCAGCGTGTCGAGCTGCTGCTCTGCCCAGGCGGTACCGTGGAGCGAAACGAGTGTCCCCTTGCCGCGCGCAGCATCCTTGCCGGTTGCCTTGCCCATGGTGGCGGCATCCGAGGTGACGTCCAGGAGGTCGTCGGCGAGCTGGAAGGCGAGGCCGATCTTTTCGCCAAAGGCGCGCAGGCGCTGCCGGTCGTCTGCAGTAGCGCCGGCAACGATCGCGCCGCCTTCACAGGCAAACCGCAACAGCGCGCCGGTCTTCATTGCCTGCAGGGTGATGATGCCGGCTTCGTCCGGCGCCATCTTTTCCGCTGCAAGGTCCAGCGCCTGTCCGCCAGCCATGCCGCCGGCGCCGGCGGCGCGGGCAAGCGCCAGCACGAGCTCCGTCTTCAGCCGGTCGGCAAGTTCGGTTTCCGGTGCGGCGATGATGTCGAAGGCGAAGGTGAGGAGGCTGTCGCCAGCAAGGATCGCGGTTGCCTCGTCAAAGGCCTTGTGCACCGTCGGCTGGCCGCGACGTAGGTCGTCGTCGTCCATGGCCGGCAGGTCATCGTGGATCAGCGAATAACAGTGGATACATTCGAGGGCGACGCCAACCCGAAGGGCAGCGTCTTTCGGTCCGCCCAGCATCTCGGCCGCCTGCCGCAGCAGGAAGGGCCGCAGCCGCTTGCCGCCGTTGAGCGAGCCGTGCCGCATCGCCGCCATGAGGTTCTGCGGGCGGCCGATTTCATCGGGCATGGGCGTCTCGGAAAGCAGCGATGTCAGCAGCGCTTCCGTTTCCGTTGCACTCTGCCGCAGGCGTGTTTCGAATTGGTCTGTCGCATCCGTCATGGCTGCTGTTTGGCACGGCGCCTGATGGCTGACAATGCGGATTCACCACGGGTGGTGAAGTTTGGCTTCGCGGACTCGCCATCGCCGGCATGTGCGGTTATGAAACGGGCAGGCAGGGACGAAGAGCTTGGATATTGCGCCGGAAGACAATGGAGCAGAAGAGCCCGCCGTCGAGCGACGGGGAGGGTGGCGCAGGATGATCCGGCGTATTCTGTTGGCCGTGCTTGCGGTGCTTGTGCTGCCCTACCTGTTGATCCTCGTTTACGCGCTGCCCTTCACCCGCCCGGTTTCGACCCTGATGCTTTCGGAACTGGCGCTGATGCGTGGCTATGATCGCCAGTGGATGAGCCTGGACGACATCTCACCGAACCTCGTGCGCGCCGTGATGATGTCTGAGGACGCACGCTTCTGCCTGCATGGCGGGGTCGACTGGAACCAGATGCGCAGCGTGGTGGAGGATGCGCTGGACGGAGAGGCAACACGCGGCGCCAGCACCATTCCGATGCAGACGGCCAAGAACCTGTTCTTGTGGAATGGCCGCTCCTTCATTCGCAAGGCGCTGGAACTGCCGCTGGCGCTCGGTGCTGATTTCGTCTGGTCGAAACCGCGGATGATGGAAATCTACCTCAACATCGCCGAATGGGGGCCGGGCATCTACGGTGCGGAGGCCGCCGCACAGCATCACTTCAAGACCTCTGCCTCGAAGCTCAGCACCAAACAGGCGGCGCTGCTGGCGGTGGCGCTGCCGAACCCGTTTACCCGCGTGGCCAGCAAGCCGGGGCGCGGCATGACGCGGCTGGCGGGCGTGGTGGAGCGGCGGGCACGCGCTTCCGGCGCCTATATCAAATGCATTTATCCCTGACTTCGCGCGAATTCATTGGTCGCCGTCCATTCCGCTGATTACAAGCTGATGGGCACACGGAGACACGCGCATGGAAAAGCTTACTCTCTACATCGGCAACAAGAACTATTCGTCCTGGTCCTTCCGTCCCTGGATCGCCATGACGGCGGCGGGCATCCCCTTCGAGGAGGTGCTGATCCCGTTTGATTTTCCGGCCGGCAATCCGCGTTTCAAGGACATCTCGCCAACCGCGCGCGTGCCGGTCCTGCACCATGGCGACGTGCGGGTGTGGGAGTCGCTCGCGATCATCGAGTACGTGGCCGAACTGTTCCCGGACAAGAGCATCTGGCCCTCTGCCGCGGCGGACCGTGCGGTGGCGCGCGCGGTGTCGATGGAAATGCTGTCGGGCTTCCGGGCACTGCGCAGCGCCTGCCCGATGAACATAAGGCGGGCAAAGCGGGTGATCGACCTTCCGGCCGGTGTCATGGATGACGTGGCGCGCATCGAGACGATCTGGCGCGAGCTCAGGCAGAAGTCCGGTGGCCCGTTCCTGTTCGGCCAGTTCTCAGGCGCAGACGCGATGTTCGCGCCGGTGGTCAACCGCTTCGATGTCTATGACCTTGTGCGCGACGAAGAGACGCTCGCCTACATGAACGCCATGAAGGCGCATCCGGCCTGGCTGAAGTGGCAGGAAGCGGCGCTTCAGGAGACCTGGATCGTGCCGGAAGACGAAGCTTAGCGCTAATTTCGAAAAAATGCCGGCAGGTACTGGTCAAAGCCCTGCATGGCATGTATAAGCCGCCCAAATTTCCGAGATCGAGACATGATGAGTTCGGCCTCAGTTCCGGCCGGGAATCATGTTTTGCACGAAGTG
>Ga0065721_10050538_pt1 | contig 19401 bp, 15 predicted proteins | sample Mesricmetagenome_FD_59108 | JGI IMG/M metagenome (GOLD analysis project Ga0065721, IMG submission 59108) | Mesophilic microbial community from rice straw/compost enrichment Sample: eDNA_1 v2 (version 2) | ecosystem: Engineered > Solid waste > Grass > Composting > Bioreactor | place: USA: Davis... | reverse complement strand
CTTGGAAAAATTCGCGGAGGTGCGCGAAGTGCATCACTTGCACTTCTGGTCATTGGATGGCGAGCGCCATGTGCTCACGGCGCATTTGTTGTTACAGGACTGCCTGCCGGCGGAGGCGCAGATGGTTTTGAAAGAGCGGATCGCGGAGCAGCTCGCTGAATATCCTCTAGAGCACACCACCATCGAATTTGAATTTCCGGGTGAACTCTGTCGCGATCGCTAGGTTATTTATTTTTCCGGGAAGCTGATGCCGTGAATTTCGCGCAGGGAGCGGCTGTAATGTTCCACCAGTTCATCGTTTTTCTGCTCGATAAACAGCACCGCGAGCGCTGCGGTGTCTGCGGCCGCCAAACCTTCCTCGGTGCCCATACAAAGCAGGGCCGTTGACCAGGCATCCGCCAGGGTCGGGTCCGGGTGGAGAATGGTGACCGAAACCGTATCGTGCTCAACCGGCTTGCCGCTGCGGGCGTCGAGAATATGGCTGTAGCGTTTGCCGTCTTGATCGAAATAATGGCGGTAGGTACCGGAGGTCATCAGCGCCATCGGCTCGCCATCGTCGAAGGAGATGATTTTGTGCAGGCTGCGCTCGTTGGGCAGCGGTTTTTCCAGAGCGATACGCCAGGGTTTGCCGTCGGGCTTTTTGCCGCGAACTTTTAATTCGCCACCGACTTCCGCCAGATAATGCTCAACACCAAAGCTTTCCAATACCTGTGCAATTCGCTCCACTGTGTAGCCCTGACCAATGGAGGAAATGTCGATGCGCAAATCCGGCAGGTGTTTGCGCAGCCGGTTGCCCGGCAGAGTTTCCAGCTTATCCATGCCGATTTGCTCCAAGGTTTGCGCAAGCGCCTCCGGATCCGGCGGGGTGAAGACGTCGGCTTTAAATCCCCATAAATCGAAAAGCGGTTTGATGGTCAGGTCGTAACAGCCGGTACTGGCTTTATTAACCTCGCGGGCGATCTCCACCAGTTTCACCAACTCGGCATCTACTGCGACTGGGTCGGTATGTTTTTGCGCGTTGAATTGTTCAATGGCGGAATCGTCTCGGTAGTTGGAAAGCGCTGTATCAATCCGCGCAAATTCCTGATTAATGGCGTTTTGCACTGCGGTCGTATCTGTGCCCTTTGGCGCGATGTAGGTCAAGTGATAGGTGGTGCCCTGGGCAAAGCCTTCGAGCTTGGCGAGGGAGTCGCGATTGCCGCAGGCACTGAGACAGCACAGGAGAGTCAGCAGAAAATGTCGATACATGGCCACACTTCGTCATGGGAAATTTTGTGAGCGGCGCATTGTACTGTGTTCGAGCTAAATCGGCAGGCGCGAGAAAAAGAAGGCTTCACATGGAAGCCTTCGAAATATTAATGATTACGGGATTTATCGGTCCCGCTGGTGGAAGTGGGACTCCAAGACGGTGGATCACTGGCGGGGAACGATTCCTCCACCGCTTCATCCACGGCCTGATCCTCCTCCTGCTTCTGGGCTCTTTGCGCCTGTTTGTCGCGGTGGACTTTGTATTTGCCCCGCCGTACGGGATGGCGTTCATTCTTGTTTTCGGTCTCGTACACCATGGTTAGGCCTCCTGAATATGTGTTTATCAATGCTTTGACTGCAGGACTGAGCGGAGTTCGCTCATGGCCATCGGCGGCATGGTTTCCGTCACATCACAGGTATAAATCTCGTGGGCAATGCACTGGATATTGCAGAAGCCGGCCGAGCGTAACATTGCACCGACACAGGCATGATTGGGTGCCCACCAATTGGTGGGATCATTGGCAACCTGGTGCTCGATAAACGCCATCTTCGGCCAGCCCGGATGGTTCATGATGTCGCGCTGGTGCAGGTCGTAATTGGCTTCCGCCTCAAACACCGTGTCACCTGGCGAGGTCATGGTCTGGAATATCATGCTGCCGCGGCAACAGTTGCGCACTATATCCAGCGCCAGCATGGGATAGCGCAGGTGGTACATCACGCCCATGAACCACACCAGGTCGTAAACCTCAGGTTCGTACACCAGTTGGTAGATTGGCGCGCAGCGGAAATCGATGCGGTCCGCCAAGTCGAGCGTCTCCGCCGCCCAGCGGGCTTGGCGTAGGTAATGTTCGTCGATATCGATAGCCGTCACCTGGGCGCCGCGGCGAGCCAGCTCAAAGCTGTAGTAGCCGGCGTTGCAACCGATATCGAGCACCTGCATGCCGGTCATGTCCCGCGGTAAATAAGGGGAGATTTGCTGCCATTTGAAGCTGGGGAAATCCCCGAGAAAATGCTCCGGCGCGGTCTGCTCGCCATCCGGCAAATGGATGTTGTGAAACCAGGGGCCGAGCTGTTCGATTTGTTTCGTTATTGCTGTGGACGGCATAAAGATCCTCCGATTCAAGCTTAGGCCGGTGACCATCGGCCATTAGATATTCGCCGCCAGCGCAGGCATGCTGATTTGCTGCCAGTGGTGCTCGATCTCCAGCGCGCGGTGGCGCGAGGTGTGTCCATCGAGAACCCGCTGGCGGAAACGCAGGCCCAGGGCCAGCCGCTCTTCTTCGTCCATGGCCAGATACTCCAAAACATCATTGCTGTTGCGGGCGATCAACATCTCCTCGCCCAAGGAGAAAAAGCTGTCCAAGCCTTCCCAAAAATCGCTGATGACTGGCGTGCCGCAGGCGCCGGCTTCGAACAGGCGCACGCTGGGGGCATAACCGGCGCGGATCATGTCGCGGCGAGTCACATTCAAGGTGAAAAGCTGATTGTTGTAGAAATGCCGGTGCTGCTCAGGCGGAATGTGCTCGATGGTTTCCACATTGGCGGGCCATTCGATGGCGCTTGGATATTGCGCGCCCGCGACGCAAAAACGCGCTTCCGGTAATTGTTTTGCACTCTCGATCAACAGCCGGTTGACCGTAGGCTGGCGATCGTCGCTGTAAGTGCCGAGGTAGCCGAGGGAATAGCTCCGGTGATCGCGGTCGTTTCCTGGCACCGGCTCGTGAAAATACAGATCCGGATCCACCGAGCAATACAGCGGCAACGCTCGCTGTGCGCCAAATTCATACTCCAATGTCCGCAAGATCGGCCCGCCGGTGAACGACCAATAAATATCAAACTGCGGAATCATGTCGGGATGCAGATATTCGTAATCACCTTTATCCAACTTGGCGAGGGTTACCGGTGTGTCAATGTCATAAAAGCCAAAACAGGTGGGGCTGAGGGATTTGACCAATTGGGTGATTTCCCTGGCGTCCGCTACGTAAGAACCCAGCATCACCAGATCCGCAGCGCCTATGTCTTCCGAGTAGCGTTGCAGCTCGGCAAGGTCGCGGTAGAGCAAAGTGCGGCAGAAGGGCGGGTTGGGCATATCCCGATTGTTTGCGTACCAGGGCACATCCTTTTCAAAAAATAAAATCTCGTGCCCGCGAGCGTGCAGCGCTTTGACGAGACTGCGAAAGGTGGTGGCGTGGCCGTTGCCCCAGGAAGAGGTGATGGAGAGGCCGAAGATCACGATTTTGAGTGGTTTCATCAGCGTCTCCTCGTTTAAGCCGTAGCACGCAGGGCGAGTTGTTCGGTCAAGATCGCCTGTAGCTGGCGGGCGCGATGGCGATAGGTGTGCTCCGCCAGCACCCGCCGACGCGCCGCGTCGCCAATAGCGCGGGCGCGTTCCGGGGTAAGTTCGCGCAGGTGCGCGATCACCTCGGCGCCGCTTGAAGCGAGCAGGACCTCCCGCCCCGGTTGCAGAAACAGCTCCGCGCCTTCCCAGCGGTCCATGATCAGGCAGGCGCCGGCACCGGCGGCTTCAAATACCCGGGTCGGCGGGGAAAAGCCGGTTTTGGCCATGCTGTCGCGATTGATATTGAGCACCGCCAGCGGGCTGCAATTAAAGGCATTGTGGTCGCGGGTATAGACGTGGCCGAGATAGCTCAGATTGGGAAGTTCGGGTGAATGCTGGTCCCAGCCGCTGCCGCCGAGAATAAATGTCGCCGTGGGCAAAGCCGCCGCGGCCTTGAAGAAAAATTCGTGCACCCGCGCCTCCCGGTCCGGCAGACGGTTGCCGAGAAAACCCAAGGTCGCGCGGAAACGCGGATCGGCAGGCACCGGATGGTGGGTGTCCGGGTCCAGCGCGTTATAGACCGGCTGACAAAAGCGCGCGCCCAGACGCTCGTAAGCATCGATCACCGGTTGGCCGCCGCCGTAGGTTAGGACGAAGTCGTACTGCGGAATCAGCGGCAGGAAGGCATCGTCCGGATTGCGTTCCAGGCGCTCCAGGGTGGCCGGTGCGTCCACGTCCCAGAATATTTTGATCGCGTCACTGGGCACCTGGAGCACCTCGCGCTCCAGCCACTCGTCCAGCACACCAACGCCGCTGGCCTTCACGATAACGTCCGCTCCCTGCGCCTCCCGCAGTGCCTGTCGCGCGCTGTCTTCGTTCGCCTGATAGACCACCACCCGCGCCCACGCGGGATCGTCCATATCCCGGTGTTGCTGGCGTTCGAAGGCGTCCGGTTCGTAGAAGGTGACCGAATGCCCCAGCTCCGCCAGGGCTTTGATAATGCCGCGGTAGTATGTGGCGGCGCCGTTCCAGTAGGAGGACACCAGACTAGAGCCAAAAAAGGCGATCTTGAGGGGCGGGCAGATGGCGGCGGTATCAGGCATGTAAACGAATCTCCTCAACCGACATCACGGGGAGGGTGGTGTGATTGAGCTGCTCAATAATGCCTAGCAGCTGATCCACCCGATGCGTGCAGGTGTGTCGTTTGCGGATGGTGGCGAGGGCGTGTTCTGCCTGCGCCTGGGCCAGATCACCGTCGTGCAACAGTGCCCGCAGATGGCTCTGCATTTCCGCACCGTCCCGCGCGACCAGATAGTCGCGGCCGGGGTTGAACAATCCTTCGCTGTCATCCCAAGGCGCAGACACCATGGGTATGCCACAGGCCATAGCTTCAAACGGGCGGATGGTGGGGATACCCGGCAGGCTGGCGGCGTAGTAGCGGCGCGGCACATGCACGGTGACCCGGTGGTTGGCGAAAATTTCCGGCACGCGGAAGTTCGGCAGCCAGCCGCAGTAGTGGATGCCCTCCAGCGCCAGCTTCTGCAGGACTTCCCGCGGATAGCGCACGCCGTAGACGTGGCAGAGCAGTTGTAGCTCATGTACTGGCTTAAAGAGGAACTCCGCTAACTCGGCGGTGCGTTCGTCATCGCCCCAGTTGCCCACCCACACCAGATCGCCGCTGGGAAGATTGGGATTGGGATCGCGCGGGTAGAAGATGCGGGTGTCCGCCGCCTCATGCCAGGTCCACACGTTCTGCGTCCAGCCGTGTTTGCGGTACAGATCCGTCAGCACCTCGCCGAAGGAGAGCACCCCGTCGTAATAGTCCAGACGGAAGCGGTGCAACCATGAGGGATCGCTGACGGCGCGGTGATGGGTATCGTGGAACAGCAGGCAGAAATTCAGATCGTGATTGCCGCCCGCCTGCAGATGATTGCGCAGCTCGCCAAAACCGTTTACCAGCCAGGGCTCATTCCATTCGTGCACGATCACCACATCGGAATCCGCCGCCACCCGCTCCATGTCCAGATTGGCGGACGAATAGGCGCGGCTGCTGAGGTTCGGATAGACGTCGTAAAACGCATTCAGAGCTGCGGTGCCGTGGTCGCTGAGGAGATTTTCGCGGCTCCACGAGTCCTCCGGTTCGTACACCTGCACCTCGTGACCGCGGGCGAGGAGGTCGGAAACCACGCCGCGAAGAAAGTGCGCGTTGCCGTGGTTCCAGTCGGATTCGAGAGAGTGATAAAAAAAGCTGAACTTCATTTGAGCGCTCCGGAATGGACAGTGGGAAAAGCGGATGGTGAGGGCATGGGCATCCGGTGGTGGCGCGGCAACAATCCCTGTGAAGACTGGCGTTGCAACGACTGATAAAGGTGCATATAGCCGGCGGCCATACGCCCGGAGGAATAGCGCTGGGCGCGGCGCCAGGCGCGTTCCATCATCTGAGTGAGATAGCCGGGATTGGCGATCAGTGTGTCGACGCAGCTGGCCAGGTCGCGCGGATCATCGGGGTCCACATATTCCGCCGCATCGCCCCAGATTTCCCGCAGGCTGGGAATATCCCCTAGCACCAACGCGCAGCCGGCGCGGGCCGCTTCCAATATCCCCAGGCCGAAGGGCTCGTAGCGCGCCGGCGCCACATAGATACTGGCGCGCAACAGCCGGTCAGCCAGTTCATCCTGATTCAGCGGGCCGAGATGGTGTAGCGATCCCAAGCGGGTGGCCTCTCCACCGGGCGCCGCCAGTGCACCTGCCACCTGGATCTTCCAGGGCATAGAGGGGCGGAGATCTTGCAGACTGGCGATGTTTTTCGCCTCGTCCCACAGCCGGCCGGCGCTAAAGACCAGCGGCTCCACAAATGGCACTTTGGCTTCGGGAGAGGGCAGCAGGGCCGGAAAATCCCGGCCGTTGAAGATGACCAACGGCGCGTCGATGGGGCCGTAATGGTGGATCATGGCGTCCATCATGGCGGTGGAGGGCGCCACCACTCGGTCGGCCGCCTGTACGCTGGCATGTACCAATTTCTGATAGGTGAACCACTGGGCGGGAGCGCGGCGTTTGTGCACCGCCTGCCACCAGGACAGCACACAGGAGTGGCCCACCAACACAACCGGACTCTGCCAGGGGAGGGCGCCGTGGCCCAGATCGTTGAGATGAATGATGTCCGGCTGCAGCTTGCGCTCCAAGGACAGAAGCCACTCGCCCGCCTGCTCCACGTCGTCCCAGGGATCGTCCATCCAGCACAATTTGTAGGTGCTTTCGTGGAGGGTGACGTGAGGAAGAGCTGCCGCCTGGCGACGCTGTTCCGCAGTGGGTGCGCCGCCCATGGATGCCAGAGCGACGCTGACACCGTAGGGGCGCAACGCCGCGCACAACTCCATGCTGTAGGTCCAGACACCGCCGACGGTGTCGGTGGTCATCAAGATTCTCATCATCGGCAGTAAATCCGGTCGATCACGTGGGCGACCTTCAGGGCCTGCTCCACGGTGGGATCGTATTGGTTGTTTTCCCGCAGGCGCATCACCCAATCCAACAAGGCGCGGCCGCCCCAGGCGTCCGGGTAGCCTGCGATACGTTTGCGGCTGGTGCCGCGGGTTTGTTCCAGTTCGAAATCGAAGAAGGAGCCGTTGATGTTGCGCAACACCACGCCGCCTTTGGTGCCGTAGAAATGCGCCTCAATCACCGCGTCTTTGCCCGCGTGCAAGTTCCAGGAACAGTTCAGTCGCACCCGGGCTTCGCCCAGGCCAAATTCCGCCGTGGCGTAATCCTCGACCATCTTGTAAGGCGGGCGCTGGCGTTTGCCCTGGTGATACAGGCTGCTGGAAAGGTGGCTGACGTCTCCCGAGTTCATTACCCACATGGCCAGATCCACCAAGTGAATACCCAGATCCATCACGCAACCGCCGCCGGAGGAGGCCATGTCGTAAAACCAGGGCTTGTCCGGCCCGTAGGCGTTGTGGAAGGTCAGATCTATGGCAAACACTTCGCCGAGTTCGCCATCGGCAACCAGCTTGCGCAGGGTTTCCATGCCCTGCAGATGGCGGTAGGAAAAATCCACCGCGAGCAACCTGTTGGCCAGCCAGGCGGACTGGATTACCCGGGCGGTTTCAGAGCTGGTGCGCGCCAGTGGTTTTTGGCAAAACACCGCTTTGCCGCTTTCCAATACCTCGACACACTGGTCCGCGTGGAGCGCGCTCGGTGTGGCAATCACCACCCCGTCGAGATCTTGATCGAGCAGATCGTCAAGGGTTGTGCAGATACGGGTGTCGTCCGTCAGTTCCGCAGCCGCCGCGGCAGCCTCAGGGGAGGGATCGCACACGGCGCAGTACTGCACCAATGGCAGCTCCAGCGCCGCCTGGGCATCGAGCAGCGACTGCATGCGCAGACGACCGATCCAGCCGGTGCCGAGAAAGCCCAGGCGCACGGGCTTGTGGGCGGTTTTGATGAGGGTGAAATCCAGCGCGGGGGCGTCCGGAATTGCCTTCATGATCATCGCGGTGCTCATAGTTTGATCCAACCTTTGATAAAGCCATCGGGGCGATCGACCATCATCTGGAAGGCATCATCCAGCTGGTCGAGGGAAAAACAGTGGGTCAATAATTCCTGCGGTTTGATGCTTCCTGCGGCGGTGGCGGCAATGCCGGCTTTGATGCCGCGCATATAGCGGCGGTGGTCGCGCTCATGGGCGTTCACCACGTCGATGGCGCGCCAGTTCCACTTCTGCATATTCACTTGGCGCAGGCCGTCTTGGTGGTAACCGGCAATCACCAATCGGCCGTACTCGGCGATCATTTCGGTGGCGGTATCCAGAGCGAACTGCAGGCCGGTCACTTCGATCACCCGCTCACAGCCAAGACCTTCGGTGAGCTGCACAATCTCGTGGGCGTTGCCCCACCAGTCTTCCGTATCGAAACAGGCCTGCGCGCCGTATTGCATTGCCAATTGCCGGGCGCTTTCCCGCCGTGACATCACCAGTACGCGGGCGCCGACACCGGCCGCGAGCTGCACCAGCAGAAGTCCCAAAAAGCCAGCGCCGATAATGGCGACGCTCTGCCCGGGTTGAATGTCGGCGCGCTGAAAGATGTTCATGGCACAGCCGATGGCTTCACCGGGAAACGGCACTTGGTCGAGTGCGGGCGGCAGCACAGCCACGTCTACCGCCGCGGTGTTCATATGGCGGGCGAAGGCTTGATTGCCGAGGCAGGTAACCCGCTGACCTATAGCGAGATCCGGGCGCAGGCGCGGCACCTGGTCACCCATGGCGAGCAATTGTCCCCAGCCCTCGTGCCCGGGAGTGCCGGCCCCCTGCGGGTATTCAAACCAGGGGCGCCCCTCCCACACCGGCAGGCTGGATGCGCAGACGCCGCAGCCTTCCAGGGCGATGCGGACTTCATCGGGAGCGCAGGGCGGGAGGGTTTGGACGCCAACCTGAAACTGGCGCGGCGCCACTAGCGCGGCCGCCTGGGTGGTCAGTTCGTGTTTGGCATTACCCCGGCTGGGGACGCCCTGCGGAACCGCATCCAACAAGTCAGCGGACTTTGGCATTGCCGAGCACTCCGCTGTCGTTAAGGTGCGAGCGAGACGGCGCGACCCGTTTGCCGAGGTTGTCTTCCGCCCAGGCGTGCAGACGAGCGAGGCCCTGTTCTATGCGGTGTTTGGGATGCCAACCAGTGAGTTCGCGAAACAGGCTGGTATCAGTGACGTAGTATTTCTGGTCACCCAGGCGCCAGTCGGAAAAGCCGTAACCGCATTTGCCGCCGGTGAGGCGCTCTATGTGCTGCAGGATTTCCAGCAGGCTGGTGCTGTTCTCCACGCCGCCGCCCATATTGAAGGCGCGGCCGGACAGATCGGCCATACGCTCCTGCGCCAGCATCATCGCGTCCACCAAATCCTCGACAAACAGGATGTCGCGCACTTGATGACCGTCGCCGTAAAGCGTGAGCGGCAGGCCGCGCATGGACTGAATCAGAAAATGCGCCACCCAGCCCTGGTCTTCGGTGCCGAATTGGTGGGGGCCGTAAATGCAGCTCATGCGGAAGACAACAGCGGGAATGCCGTAGGTGCGGGCGTAGTCGAGGACGTACTGATCGGCGGCACCCTTGGAGCAGCCGTAGGGACTGTGAAAATCCAGACGCTGCTGTTCACTGATACCGTTTTGGTGGCGTGCATCCTGCGGCTGATAACGGCGGCCCACTTGTTCCAGTGGCACATCGTCTAGGGCACCGTACACCTTGTTGGTGGAGGTGAATAACAGCGGCGGCGGATTTTTCATACGGCGCAAGGTTTCGAGAATATTCAGCGTGCCGCGCACGTTCACATCAAAATCTTTTTGTGGATCGTCGATGCTGGTGGTCACCGCTACCTGTGCGGCAAAGTGAAAAACTTTGGAGGCGCGCTGTACCGCGTCGCGTACCAAATGTGCATCGCGCACGTCGGCAATTTCCAGTTGCACTTTGCTGCCATAGGTTTCGCACAACCATTCGAGATTACGCTCCACGCCGGCGCGGCCGAGGTTGTCGAAAATCAACACTTTTTCGCCTTGCTGCAGCAGACGCTCGGCGACGTTGGTACCGATAAATCCGGCACCACCGGTGATCAATACCGGTTTTTTTGCCGGACGGCTGCTAACCACCGATAAATTTTTATCTCGCGCGGAAGGCTCGCGACACAAACCTGCGCCGCTGTGATAAACGCTTTCCACTAATTTATGCAAACCGCCGAGGCCACTTTCCTGCCAGACGCGATATATCAGTTTGGGTGCGCCGTCCGCAGCCTTCATACCGAAATGGTAATGGCGCTCGTCTTCGTGAAACCCGTCCTGATGGCTTTCGTGCGGATGGAGATCATAAGCGGAATACCAGTAGACGCGATCCACCGGCGCTTCCAGCGCCTCCATCAAGGTTTTTACCTGCGCGATTTCATCGTGGCGCCAAGTGGAGTAACCCACTTCGGTCAACCAGATTTCCGGATTGAGATCGTGTTTATCCAATACCGCGCGAATTTTTTCGATTTTTTCCGGCCAGCTGCCACTTTCAAATTCCCAGGTGCCGGGAAAGCCGTGCAGGCCCACCGCGTCGATATGTGCGAGCGCGCCCCGCGAGCAGACGATATCGAGCCAATTGGGATCGGTCGGACACATGCCGGCGAGCACTGTTTTTTTGCCGCGGTGTCGCGCCCAGTGGGAGGCCATGCCGATCATCTCGGAAAAAATTTTCCAGTCCGGGTCTAGGCGCCAATCCCAATCGTTTAAATTATTCGGCTCGTTCCATAGCTCAATCCATTCAAAATAATCGCCATATTGAGTAATCAAGGTGTCGATAAAATCCGCATAATCTTTCGGATTGCGCGGCGGCGACGAGGTTTTGGCTTCGATGCCAAGGGAGGGCGGCGTGTAGGTGATGCAGGGCAGCAGTTCCACCTGTTGCGCGGCGCGGGGAATAAACCAGTCAAACCACTCGCGCCCTTCAGGCGTGTGCCAATCCGCCCAGGAAATGCCGGTGCGCAGACGGGTAATATTCAGCGCCTTTAAATCGGCCAAGGTACTTTCCACGCGCTCGTGTTCGCCGGGGCGCAACCACTCCAGAATTCCCACCCGCGCTTGTGCCGCCTGCCATTCAAAATTCACTGTCATAGGCTCAACCCCCGGCTGGACAGCTCATTGCGCATATGTTCGACGCGATCTTCCGCGCTTTGATTTTTTAGCCAGTCAGCCAGCTCACGCAAACCATCTTCCAGGCGCACGCCCGGCCGGTAACCGAGCAGCGAACGCGCTTTCTGAATATCGGCAAAACAATGGCGAATATCGCCGACGCGGTATTCGCCGGTGATTTCCGCGGTGAGATCTTCGCGTGCGAGAACGCGGGCGACTTCGGTGGCGATTTGTTTGATCGAATAATTCTCGCCGCTGCCGATATTGAAGACCTCGCCGTTGGCTTTATCACTTTCCAGTGCCAGCAGACAGGCCTGAGCAATATCGTGGACACTGACAAAATCTCGCCGCTGATTGCCATCTTCAAAAATCAATGGCGCGCGGCCGTTCAATATACGCGAGGAGAAAATCGCGAGAACCCCGGTGTAGGGATTGGACAGCGCCTGGTGGGGTCCGTAAATATTGAAAAATCTCAGGGCGGTGGCCGGAATTTTATATGCAGCACCTACCATCAGGCAGAGCTTCTCCTGATCGTATTTGGACAGTGCATAAACCGATGATGGTGACGGTGTTTTATTTTCCGGTGTGGGTACAGGTTGGAGAATTTCGCCATTGTGCTGCAATTCCCACTCAGCGGCTTTAAGCGCTGCCAGATTGCGCTCCGGCGGCGAATAAATATTGCCTGCGGCATCGCGATAACAGCCTTCGCCATACAGACTCATGCTGGAGGCAACCACCAGTTTTTTCACCGGCTGTTGCGCCAGAGCTTCCAGCAACACGGCTGTGCCGCGGTTATTTACATCGACGTAATGATCGATTTGGTACATGCTCTGGCCGACGCCGACAGCTGAGGCAAAGTGATAAACCGCGTCCACTCCGGCCAAGGCCTGTTTGACTTTGAACGGATCGCGTATATCACCCTGCAGCAATTCCACTTGATGATTTAAATAAGGTGGTCTGGCGCTGCTGCCGTGTACTTGTTCCGTAAGATTGTCCAGCACCCTTACACTATAACCTTCGCGCAATAGCCGCTCGGCCAAATGGGAGCCGACAAAACCGGCTCCGCCGGTGATCAAAATTCGTTGCTTCATAGCGCAATTTCCCCCGCACCATTTAATGGTCGCTGCACAACAAAATGTGAACTTGCATGCGCCATGGCTAAAGTTTCTTCGTTCTGCAAAATCTTATCGAAATAGGTAATAGTGCGGATCAAACCTTCTTCCAGCGCAATTTTCGGCTCCCATTTCAATAACTCTTTAGCGCGACTGATGTCGGGGCGACGTTTGCTGGGATCGTCCTGTGGCAGAGGTTGAAAAATGATTTTGGAGGAAGAACCAACCAGCGTGATTATTTTTTCCGCCAGTTCCAATACCGTGTATTCACCTGGATTGCCAAGATTGATCGGGCCGACAATATGGCGCGGCGAATCCATAAGCGCCCGAATACCGGCAATCAAATCATCCACGTAGCAGAAGGAGCGGGTTTGGCTGCCGTCACCGTAAATGGTGATGGGGCGGTTCAGCAGTGCCTGGACAATAAAATTGGATACAACGCGGCCATCCTGCGGCTGCATGAAAGGGCCATAGGTATTAAAAATCCGCGCAATTTTCACCTCGATTCCATAAATACGATGAAAGTCCATGCACAGGGTTTCCGCGCAACGTTTGCCTTCGTCGTAACAGGCCCGTGGCCCCACAGGATTGACATTGCCGAAGTAATCTTCGGTTTGCGGATGGACAATGGGATTGCCATAAATTTCGCTGGTGGACGACTGCAGAATGCGGGCCCCGTTGCGGCGTGCCAACGCCAACAGATTGCCGATACCTTCGGTACTGGTTCGCAACGTCTGCAGCGGGTCTTCCTGATATTGCACCGGCGATGCAACGCAGGCCATGTTATAAATCTGGTCCACCTTGACGTTGATGGGGCTGGCCACATCCTGTTCCAAAACCTGCAATTTTCCCAAGCCGGTCAAATAGTCGATATTTTCGCGGTGCCCACTGGAAAAATTATCCAGCACGATTACTTCGTGACCCTCTTTCAAGAGGCTTCGGCATAAATTAGTCCCTAAAAATCCAGACCCTCCTGCAACCAATATTTTCTTCGATGTATGAGTCATTGCGTATCCTTTTTCATAAATAGTTTTTTTGTCATCTGGTGAAAGGCAAAGCTGCGCCTATAGCCAGTGGATAACGCAACACAACCCTCTTTTTTTGTTATTGCGCGGGTGTGAGTGCGGCAACGGACTTTCCAGTCTCGGAAGACGATCCAGGGTCGACTTCATTTATAAGGACTGGCGGTAAAGCGAGATGTGTGCCATGCGGGTTGCTGCTGTTGATGGAGAAGCTGCTGATGCTGCTTTTATCAATGAAGTCTCTGCTCGACCTAATAAGAGCCCGGTACGGGACGAAGCTTTGGTTGCATTTTTGCAAATTCTTTTTACGACCCTTTGTAATATTTACAGGTTAATAAAATGCCAATCTGTTTCTTTGAATGTTCCGCCATTGCCGCGCTGCCTCCTCATATACCTTCTTGTCTATGGTTTATACCTCAGTCATCTTATTTTCTATTTTGGCGTCGGCTGATGATACGTGCCGTTTAGTTTATTTGACGCCCCTTGTCGCCCTACTAAAAAAGTATGAAAAAAGAGCTTTTCGTTGCCAACCGAACGGTGCGCTTATTTTTGGTGGCATAGGGTAGTCGCTGCTCCGGTCGCGTGAGGTGGGGCGTTTTTAGCCAGAAAGCGAGCCAATTATTGGGGTGAGGGAAAGTCATTGGCCGCTCATAACAAGATGATTTTTCGAGGCTTCCATAATGCGAAAAACAAGTTTGGCCTTCACCATACTTAGTACTTTTGTCGGTGTGGCAAATGCTGCCGCTGAAGGTCCTTATTTGGGAATCAAAGCGGGTCAGTCAAAAAACGACCACTCGTGTGAAGCCACCGCAATTGAGTGTGATCGCAGCGATACGGGCTATGCGATTTTCGGCGGCTATGATTTCAGCCAGCGGCTCGGCCTCGAACTGGCCTATACGAATATTGCCGATTCCACCGCCGTTTATCCGGAAATCCACCTCGAGGGCGAACTGACGGTTCTAGATCTTTCCGCAAAATATTCTCACCGATTTATTGGTCGCTCTCGTGTATTCGCCAAACTGGGTGCGACCTATTGGCAAGGCGAGGTGAAAGGCTGGGGCGTCAAGGTGGATGGCTCTGGATTCAGTCCGACTTTTGGTGCTGGCATTGCCGTTCCGTTTGGCGAGCGCTTTTCCGCACGACTCGAATATCAATATTTTGGCAAGGTTGGCGACAGCGAATTAGGGCACACGCAGCCTTCCTTTTTGTCCCTCGGTATTTCCTGGCATTTCGGGCAAAAATCCTCGGATTACGCCTATTCTCCTTACACCACTTCATTTATCTCGATTGTTCAGGCTGCCGAGGAGCCACCTGTCGCTGAAGAACCCGCAGTCGCCGAAACATCCGCAGCGGTTGAGCCGACAACGACGGATATAGAACCTGCCGAAAATACGCCATCACCGGAACCGGAAAAGATGCCTGAAGCAGCGGAGGACGCTTTAGCGGTGGAAGTTGAAGAAGCGGGGGAAGACGAAATAGAAAATGCCTCCATTCCGGAAGAGGAAACGTCAACCGGACCAGTCGTAATTGACGATCACAGCAACAGCGCACTTTTCTCCAAAGGCTCATCGGTGCTGAAAATCAATTACGCACTGGAAAAAATCGCGGTCAACCTGCTCCGCCGTCCGCATTTATTCGTTCACATTGTGGTTCACACGGATGACGAAGGCAGCAGTGAGCAGAATTTGCAATTATCCAAAGCGCGTGCAGAAAAACTGGCGGATTACCTGAAATGGCAGGGCGTCAGCGCGGATCGGATTACCGTTGAAGGTAAAGGCGAAGCCAGTCCGATCGCGGATAACAATAAAGAAGTCGGTCGCGCGCGCAGTCGTCGTGCGGAATTTTTTATCTCCGAAACACGGACCCGCCGTTAATTTTGGTTAGAGGATTTTCCATGAAAGTGTTGCTGGTGCTTTTCACCATACTTCTGCTGGCCGGTTGTAGTGACGATGCCGGATTTCCCTCGAACACACCTCCGAGCGCGGTGGTGGAGCAGGGCAATAAACCCGGTCAGGAAAAAACGGATATCGACAGCGACGGTATCCCCAATGGCGAGGACAACTGCCCGGCTAATCCCAACCCCGACCAGAGCGATATTGACGCAGACCGCATCGGCGATGAATGCGACAGCGATGTTGACGGCGATGGTGTGTTAAATCAGGTGGATAATTGCCCGAATACGGTCAATCAAGATCAAGCAGATCTCGATGGCGATGGTATAGGTGACGCATGCGATACCGACAGAGACGGCGATGGCGTAGCTAACGCAGAAGATAATTGTTCATTTATCGCCAATGCGGATCAGGCGGATCTGGACGGCGACGAGCAGGGCGACGCGTGTGACGCCGATTTGGACGGCGATTCTATTTTGAATGACGAGGACAATTGTCCGCTGGTTGCCAACGCCAATCAGACCGACAGCGATGGCGACGGTATCGGCAACGCCTGCGACGCCGACACGGACACGGACGGCGACGAGGTTGACGACGGTAGCGACAATTGCCCTGCGGTCGCCAATGCCGATCAAGCGGATTTTGATGGCGACGGCATCGGCGATCTGTGTGACAGCGACATCGACGGCGACGGCATCGAAAACGCCAGTGACAATTGCCGGCTGATTCCCAACAAAGGCCAGGAAGATACTGATGAAGATGGTATCGGCGACGTGTGCGATCCGGATGTGGATGGCGATTCCATTGCCAACGCGTTGGACAACTGCTCGGCTGTGGCCAACCCGGATCAGGAGGATCTCGACGAGGATGGTATCGGGGACGCCTGTGATACCGACACCGATGGCGACGGCGTGGATGACGCCATCGACAATTGCCCCCTCACCGCCAACGCCAACCAGGCCGATAGCGACGACGATGGTGAAGGCGATGTCTGCGACGCGGATTTGGACGGCGACGGTGTGGACAACGATGTCGATAACTGCCCGAATACCGCCAATCGCAATCAGGCGGACGCGGATGAAGACGGCGTCGGCGATGCCTGCGACCAGAACACGGACACTGACGGCGATGGCATTGATGACGCCTCCGACAATTGCCCTTTCCTCGCCAATCCCACCCAGGACGACTTGGACACTGACGGCATCGGCGATGCCTGTGACAGCGATCTGGACGGCGACAGCGTGATGAACGGCGCGGACAACTGCCCGTTGATCGCCAACGCCGGCCAGCAGGATCTCGATGACGACGACATTGGCGATGCTTGCGACGACGATATGGACGGCGATGGCATCCTCAACCCCGCTGACAATTGCCCCTCGGTGGTCAATGCCGGTCAACAAGATTTGGATGAAGACGGCATTGGCGATGCCTGCGATATGGATCGCGATGGCGATGGGGTTTTGGATACCAGCGACAACTGCCCGAATGTGGCGAATGCCGATCAGGCGGACACAGACAAAAACGGCATCGGCGACGCTTGCGAAATGAATACGGATGGCGACGGCGACGGTATTGATGACGCCGCAGACAACTGTCCGATGGTCGCCAACAGCGGCCAGGAAGACCGCGACCGCGACAATATCGGCGATGCTTGCGACTCCGACGAAGACGGCGATGGCGTGGCCAACGAAGTCGATAATTGTCCCGTAACCGCCAACGCCAATCAGGCCGACAGCGATAACGACGGCATAGGCGACGCCTGCGATACATTGACCGACAGCGACAGCGACGGCATCGCCGACAGCAAAGATAACTGCCCGGCGATGGCCAATGAAAATCAGCAAGATACCGATGGCGACGGCACCGGCGATGCGTGTGACACCGATATCGACGGTGACAGCATTGCCAATGACGCGGACAACTGCCCGTTGGTCGCGAATACCGGTCAGGCGGATCTCGATGAAGACGGCAAAGGCGACGTCTGCGATAGCGACGCCGACGGCGATAGCGTCGCGGATGAATTGGACAACTGCCCAGCCGTTGCCAATGCCAATCAGGAAGACCTGGATGATGACGGCATTGGCGACGCTTGCGATACGGATATGGACGGCGACGCTGTACCCAACAGCTCGGACAATTGCCCGAAAATCGCCAATGCTGACCAAGCGGATCGCGATGGCGACGGTGTCGGCGATGTCTGTGATGCCGAGGAAACGATCGCCTGTGGACCCAATGCGCTATTTAAACCCATGCTTGAGGGGGCGACGGTTTCTTCCGGTGTGCGTCGTGGACTGTGTATTGGTTGCGGTGTGTCAAATCCGGACAACCTGATCAATAACAGTCTGACCGATGCCGCCCGCATTGTGACTCTCGCAGGCGCGGGCGCAGAAGTTTATGCCCGTGTTACTCGCGGCGCTACCGGTGAATATTCCGCGAATGACCGCGTAGGCGTTTTGGTTTCCACTCCGGACGGCCGGCTGACCAATACTCAGTTGGAAAATATCCAGATCAAAACCCTAAATTCAGATCGCGTCCAGGAAACCTTCGAAGCTCGCGGTGAAGGAGCGGCGGTAATTCTAACACCGGTTTATAACGACCCGAATCGCTTCCTGCTGATCGTCAACACCAGCATGGATTTTAATTCTGTCGAAATTAACCAACGTGCGAGATTGGGATCGGTGCGTTCACTGGATGTGCACGCCATGTGCGTAGCGCCGCCGGCATTGTCTGCAGCGCCGTAGTTTCTATTCCAGGTCGGTATTTCGAAATGTACCGCGCCTGGAAATATTGCCGAATTTTTAGCGAATAAATTCATGATTCGAATCATTGCAATTCTGGTTTGCTTTCAACTATTGGCGGCCTGCGATGGTTATCCGCGGGATCCCAAAGGATCTCTTCGCGCCGCGCAAAATCAGGTGCTGAAAGTCGGTGCCTCAGAATTTTCTCCCTGGGTCCGCTGGGAAAATGGCAATGCCACTGGCATTGAGGCAGAACTTGTTGAAAACTTCGCCCGCTCAATCGGCACCCGCGTGGAGTGGATAACAGGCAGCGAGGGAATGTTGATGACAATGTTGGAGGCGCACGAACTGCATCTGGTAGTCGGTGGTATCACGGCGGACTCGCCTTGGAAAAAACGTGTGGCTTTGACTCGTCCGTATCGCAAACAACATTATCTAATTTGCAGCACCGACGAGAATTTATCGCCGCGCACGCTAAAAAATCAAAAAGTTGCGCTGTATAAAGACTCCCCGCTGGGCGCGCAGATTAAGGACAAAGATGGCATACCGGAGCGATTGAATTCTTTGGAAAATTATCGCGGCCTGATCGTGATTGCTGCGGATGAGCGCGACCGCTATCCCTGTGGGCAAGAAGAAATTCGCCTTAAACCCAGCGAGCACGTAATGGCGTTGCCTATGGGCGAAAACGCGTTATTAATGGCGGTAGAAAAATTCCTGCAAGGAGTTCGTCGCTGATGTCGATAGGTCATGCCGTTGCGGTAACCATTCCTGACAATTTGCAAGCGGACTACCGCAAAGCGATTCGCCTGGAGTGGATCACCGTTATTTATCTCATCAGTGTCGCCGTCGTCATGTATCTCGCATCCGGAAATTCCCAGGCGATGGAAGCAGCGTGGATAGAGGATGTCGTCGGAATATTTCCTGCAATCGCTTTTTTAGTAGCATCAAAAATTCATGGCAAGCCAGCCACTGATCGATTTCCTTACGGATTTCAAAAAGCGTTCACCGTTGCCTTTGTGGGCGCAGCCATAGCATTACTGGTGCTGGGTTTATACGCATTTGTAACGTCGTTAATGGCTCTAATCAAGGCGGAGCATCCCAGCATAGGGACATTCCCGCTGTTCGGCAAAGAGCGTTGGCTCGGTTGGCTGATGTTGGCTGCGTTAATGTACAGCTGTATACCCGCCATCATTCTCGGCCGCCTGAAATTGCCGCTGGCGAAGCGTCTGCATGAAAAAGTTCTTTTTGTGGATTCCCATGCGCAAAAAGCCGACTGGTTGACAGCCGCGGGCGGAATGGTGGGTGTTATCGGCATCGGGTTTGGTATCTGGTGGCTGGACTCGGTCGTCGCCATCGCCATCTCCTCCAGCATCGTCTATGACGGGATCACGCGAACGCGGGACAGCATGAAAGATCTGCTTGAAGAAATGCCGATGACTACTGACAACAAAAATATCCATCCATTG
>Ga0065721_10050537_pt1 | contig 19405 bp, 16 predicted proteins | sample Mesricmetagenome_FD_59108 | JGI IMG/M metagenome (GOLD analysis project Ga0065721, IMG submission 59108) | Mesophilic microbial community from rice straw/compost enrichment Sample: eDNA_1 v2 (version 2) | ecosystem: Engineered > Solid waste > Grass > Composting > Bioreactor | place: USA: Davis... | reverse complement strand
GGAAAGACGCGGAGCACGTCCTATGCTCCGCGATTTGAGAATCGTCCGGCGGGTGGGGAGCTCCGGACGCGGACATTCCTTGTCCTGGTGCAAAGGATGCGTTCAGGAGCGCTCTTCAGGTGCGTGAATAACTGGGGTTTCGTCCAGAAATGCGCGAGCTGCGCGATGCGCCGTTGTGTTAGTGACCCTGCGGCCCATGCGGCGGCGCAGCCAGCCGCGGCCGACTCGCCTGCAGCGTCGTCACATTGGCCGTTTCGCCGGCCGCTCTGCGGTTCCACACCAGGTCCTGGATAGCCCCGCTCGGCTGATATTCGGCGACGGTCTGCATCAGTAGCTGACGCGCCTTGGCGCAGTCGAAGCGGCCCAGGGCCAGTGACATGTCATCCAGCACTTGCTGCAGTTGATGCCAGGGCAACGAATGTTCCGTCGCGCGCATGATCATCGGGTGCTCGGTGCCGCTGACGTTGGTGCCGATGAGCAGCTCCTCGAACAGTTTCTCGGCGGGGCGCAGTCCGGTGTAGACGATCTCGATGTCACCGTCGGGGTTGTCAACGTCGCGCACCGTCATGCCCATCAAGCCGATGATGCGTTTGGCCAGCTCGGCAATGCGCACCGGCTTGCCCATGTCGAGCACGAACAGATCGCCGCCCTGGCCCAGCGAGCCCGCTTGCAGCACCAGCTGCGCCGCCTCCGGAATGGTCATGAAGTACCGGATCACCTCCGGATGCGTGACCGTCACCGGTCCGCCGCGGGCGATCTGTTCACGAAACAACGGCACCACCGATCCCGAGGAGCCCAACACGTTGCCGAAACGAACCATACAGAAGCGCGTGTGCCTGGTGCGCGTCTGCAGCCCTTGCAGCACCAACTCGGCGAACCGCTTGGTCGCGCCCATGACGTTGATGGGGTTTACGGCTTTGTCCGTCGAGACGAGCACGAACGTTTCCACGCGGCTGTCGAGCGCCGCCTCCGCTGCATTCCAGGTGCCGAACACATTGTTCTTGATGCCTTCGACGACGTTCTGCTCGACGATCGGAACGTGCTTGTACGCGGCCGCGTGATAAATGGTCTGCACCGAGTAGAGCTGCAGCACTTCCTTGAGGCGCTGTCGATGATTCACGTCGCCCAGCAACGCGACGATCTCGGGCGAGAGGCTCTCGAGCGCGAGCAACGAGCGGATCTCGCGTTCGATGTTGTAGAGAGCAACTTCGGAAATCTCGAACAGCAGCAACCGCAGCGGCTGCAGTCGCACGATCTGGCGGCACAACTCTGCGCCAATCGAGCCGCCCGCACCGGTCACCATGACGACCTTGCCGCGAATGCATGCATCGAGCAGGCGCGCATCGGGCGGAATGGGGTCGCGGCCAAGCAGGTCGACCGGATCGACGTCTCGCAGATCCTCGACCTTCGCGGTGCCGGACAGAATGTCGCTGTGGTCCGGAACCGTCTGCACCATCAGACACAACGGCTCGATGGATTTGATGATTTCCTGGCGCCGCCGCCGCGACAGTGAAGGCAATGCCAGTAACACCGTCTGCACGCCTTCGTTGCTCACCAGTTTCGGCAGCGCCGAGCGCGGGAACACTTCCAACCCGTGCACGATATTGCCGTGAAGCGCAGCGTTATCGTCGATGAATCCGACCGGCTGGTAGCGGCCGCTCTGAGACAAACCGGTCGCCAGCATCTGCCCTGCTTCGCCGGCACCGTAGATCACGACTCTCGGCGCACCGGTATAGAAGCGATAGTTGAGTACGCTGCGGGCAACGTAACGTGTGCCGCCCACATACAGCAGCGCGAAGGCCCAATAAATTGGCAATGCCGACAGTGGAATGGATGGTTGCGGCCAGGCGAGCAATGCCGCCGCCAGCAATGCCACCGAGGCCGTGACTCCAGTGACTACAGCCAGGACTGCCCGGTGCCCGAGATAGCGCAGCGCCGCCTGATACAGGCCCATACGCAGAAACACGGGAATGGTGGTCCACAACAGCGTGGCCGAGATCCACTCGTTGCCGATGGCTTCGGGGCGGAACGTGCCAAGCCGCAGTGACAGAGCCAACCAGAAGACCAGTGGTATGCCGATGACATCCACTGTCAGCATGATGAGGCGCTTTTTCGCGCGGGACAGATTCCTCATGCATCGCCTGTGTTGCCGGCTTGCGCGGCGGACGCGCGAGCCGACGGGAACCGCTCGCGCTGAGAATGTAGTCCCTGTGTCAGACTACGGCAATGCCAGCGTCGCCAAATAGCGACGCTTCGGAATCAGGAAGAGTGCCGCTTCGCAGAAGGACCGGCTTCCAGGGAAACGCGTGGGCCCCCCACCAGAGGGCCGTCGGCACTGGACGTGCGACGCCCCAACACCAGCCCGCTACCGAACACCACGTGGTAGATCACTCCAGTAGCGATCCAGCCGAGGCACAGGACGCCATCCGGGACACCGGTTCGATATCCGACCACGCCGATTGCGGCACTGGCAAACGCCCCCAGAGCCACCGCCTGAGCCACTTTGCGTGACGACAGCCCCTCGCGGCGCAAGACATGGTGCAGGTGATCCGAGTCGCCATGGAATGGCGAAAGTCCATTCATCACACGCCGGACCATGCTGCTGAACAGATCGAAGATGGGCAGTGCGAAGATCCATAGCACGACCACCGGGCTGAACACCGGCTGCGCCCCTTGTGACAGATCGATCGCCAGCCAGGCGAGCAGGAAGCCGAGCATGGTGCTGCCCGCGTCGCCCATGAAGGCGCGCATGGGTTTGGTGCGATTGGAGGGCCAGTTGAAAATGAGGAACCCCAACAGGCAACCGATCATGCTCACAATCAACGGAATCGGCCCCATCTGCCCAGCCATGAGGCAAGCGAAGCCCATGAATACCAGTCCGATCATCGCTTGAATCCCAGCCACGCCATCGCTGCCATCGAACATGTTGAAGGCGTTGATTGCCGTGAGCACGATGGTGATGGTGAAGATGTCGGAAAACCAACCCAGCTGGACGACTCCGCCGAAGAACACATGACCGATGTGGGTGGCGACCACATTGGCGCCGCCGACCATCAGCAAGGCGGCGCACGCCTGCCCGATGAAGCGCACCGGTGCCGGCAGATCGAAGCGATCGTCCAGCATGCCGATCACGACCAGGACCGCGAGTCCTGCAAGCAAGTAAGGATAGTCAGGGAATGACTGATAGCTGTAGATGCTGCTGATCAGGAAACCGGCGAACATCGCCAACCCCCCGATCACCGGGATATCGCCAATGTGCATCTTGCGGCCGCCGGGTCGATCGATCAGACCGACGCTACGCGCGAACGGTCTCAGCGCGAACATGAATAGAACCGTCACTAGCAGCGGCAGCGCGAGTCCGAGTATTCGCCCTGGCATGATTACCCTTATTCCTTGTAGGCCGGAAATTCGTTGCGTTGACCGTGTTGTCAGGAATGCACCATCGTCATTCCCATGCATGTGCGGCTCTTCCGCCGGCCGGTCTGCCTATTGTAGCCCAGGCGATACAAATAGATATATCCACCAGAGCCTGCATATTGCAAAAGCAATTCAGTGACTGTCACGGTGTCGGGAACTGGACACACACGTTCGTCGTCGGTCCATCACTCAGGCGGGAATGCCGAGCCGATAGCTGCCATCGAACACCGCACGCCACCACGACTCGTGCTGCAAGTACCAATTCACCGTTTTCACGATGCCGGTTTCAAAGCGCTCGCGCGGCGTGAACTGCAGCTCGTCGCGGATCTTGGTGGCGTCGATGGCGTAACGCCAATCGTGTCCTTTGCGGTCCGTTACGAATTCGATGAGCTCGCTCACGGGGCGGCCTTGCGCCACCGGACAGTTTGGAAACCGGCTGCGCAGCGAAGCGTCGTCACCGAACTTCGCCTCCAGCAGCCCACAGAGATGGGTCACGATGTCGATGTTCCGCCATTCGTTGCAGCCGCCGATGTTGTAGGTCTCGCCGACGCGGCCCCGCTGCAGGATGACATCGATCGCAGCGCAGTGGTCCTCGACATAGAGCCAGTCCCGAACATTCTCGCCGCGGCCATAGACCGGCAGCTTTTTGCCTTCCAGTGCGTGCACCAGCATCAGCGGGATCAGCTTTTCCGGAAATTGGAACGGGCCGTAGTTGTTCGAGCAGTTGCTGGTCGTGACCGGCAGCCCGTAGGTATGGTGATACGCGCGCACCAGGTGATCGGAGCCAGCCTTGCTGGCGGAGTATGGAGAATTCGGCGCATAGGCCGTGGTCTCCGTGAAGGCGGGGGCGCTGGAGCTCAGCGAGCCGTAGACCTCATCGGTCGAGACGTGATGGAAGCGCACATCGCTTCGCATCCTGCCCTCATGGGTCCAACACGCGCGCGCGCTCTTCAGCAGCGAATGAGTGCCGACCACATTGGTCCGGACGAACTCATCCGCGCCGGCGATCGATCGGTCAACGTGCGACTCGGCGGCGAAATGCACCACGCAGTCGATGCGTTCATCGCGCATCAAGTCGCCGACCAGGTCCGCATCACAAACATCGCCTTCGACGAAGCGGAACCGCGACAGACCTTCAGCCTCCGCCAGGTTGGCTCGATTGCCCGCGTAGGTAAGTGCGTCCAGCACGATGACACGATCGGCTCGGTGCTCCCGCAACCAGTAATGCACGAAGTTCGCGCCGATGAATCCCGCGCCACCCGTGATCAGCAAATGCTTCAACTACGCAACTCCTTCAAAACCTCTCGTAGCTGCACGCGCCAGTGAACTGGTACTTGCCCGAGCCGTGCCCGGCTCTCGCTGCATTCCAATACGCTGTAGCTCGGTCTGCGCGCCGGGGTCGGATACTGGTCACTCCTGATCGGCTCGATGGTCACCTCGCGCTCGATCAATCCGAGTGCGCGAGCTTCCTCGTAGATCGCCATAGCGAAGTCATACCAGCTGGCCACGCCGGCGTCGGTGAAATGCAGCACGCCGCATGCGCCTGTGTCGAGTGTGGCGGCCCAAACGCATCGAGCTAGTGTCGGCGCGCTGGTGGGCGTGCCCGTCTGATCGGCCACGACTCTGACGTGTCCTCGTTCGCGAAACAGGCGCAGCATCGTCAGCATGAAATTGCGCCCCGCCGCCGCATATACCCAGGCGGTGCGTATCACTCGCCAATCCAGGTCGGGCGTCTGGGCGATGCGGCGCTCGCCTTCGGCCTTGCTCTCGCCGTAAACGCTGAGCGGACGAACGACGTCGTCCGGACGATAGGGACGCCCCATAGCTCCATCGAATACAAAATCCGTGGATATGTGCACGAGCTTGATGGCTCGATCGCGGCAGGCCGCCGCGAGATTCGCGACGGCAGCGGCGTTCACGGCAAAGGCGCGGTCCCGTTCAGATTCGGCTTGGTCGACCGCGGTATATGCCGCGGCGTTGATCAAGACCTGCGGACGAGCCGTATCCAAGCATCGCTGCAAGGACGCCTCGTGCACGATGTCACATTCTTTGCTGGTCACAGCGATAACGTCGATGCCGTCGGCAGGAGTACGCACCAACGCCTGGCCAAGTTGGCCCTGTGCACCAGTGATCAACACCTTCACGGATAACACTCCGCATTCGCGAGCGTGAGACCTGCTCGATCCTTGGCGGATACGACCGGCGACACCCCCGCGGGCAACGGCCAATCGATAGCGAGTTGGGGGTCATTCCACAGCAAGGTTCGTTCGCTCGCCGGGTCATAGTATTCAGTGCACTTGTACAGAAACTGAACGCGCTCGCTGAGCGCGATGAAACCGTGGGCGAATCCCGCGGGAATCCACAGCATCGCGTGATTCTCTGCAGACAACCGCTCCCCCACCCAATGGCCAAACGTAGGCGAGGAGCGACGCAGATCCACCGCGACGTCGAACACTTCTCCTTCGGTCACCCTGACCAGCTTTCCCTGCGGCCGCTGCAACTGGTAGTGGAGACCACGCAGTACCCATCTACTGGAAACGCTGTGGTTGTCCTGCACGAAGCTCTCTTGAATACCGCCGGCGGCGAACTTCCTCGCCTCCCAGGTTTCCATGAAGAAACCACGCGAATCCTCGAAGACCCGAGGATGGACCAACTTGACCTCGGCGATCGCCGTCGACTGGAATTTCATCCAATGACCTGCTCTTCCAGCATGCGCAGCAGATACTGCCCATACTGAGAGTTGCGCAGCGGCTGAGCGAGCGAGCGCACTCGTTGCGCGGGAATGAAACCTTGCCGGTACGCAATTTCCTCCAGGCAGGCGACTTTCAGCGCCTGACGCGTCTCGATCGCCTCGACGAAAGTAGCGGCGGCGATCAACGATTCATGGGTCCCGGTATCGAGCCACGCAAACCCACGCCCCATCACCTCGACCGTCAACGACCCATCTGCGAGGTAAGCTCGATTCAGATCCGTGATCTCCAGCTCGCCGCGCGCCGAAGGCTTCAGCGCCTGAGCGAATTCGAAAGCACGCTGGTCATAGAAATACAGACCTGTGACCGCATAGCTGGAGCGCGGCTTCGCCGGCTTTTCTTCGATGCCCAACGCCTTGCCGTCGGGGTCGAACTCGACCACGCCATAACGTTCCGGATCGTGCACGTGATAAGCGAAGACACTCGCACCAGTGGTCCTGCCCATCGCCGATGCCAGCAGGTCTGTCAGTCCGTGACCGTAAAAAATATTGTCACCGAGCACCAGCGCGTAATGGCGGGATCCATAGCGTTGACCCGCGATCAGGATCGCTTCGGCGATGCCGCCCGGTTTGGGCTGCTCCGCATAGTCGATCTTCACGCCCCACTGCTCGCCCGTCCCGAGCAACTGCTGGAACTGCGGCAGATCTCGAGGCGTCGAAATCAGCAGGTATTCCCTGATGCCCGCGAGCATCAGGACGCTCAACGGGTAGTAGACCATCGGCTTGTCGTAAACCGGTAGCAGTTGCTTGCTCGTGACCAACGTCAACGGGTAAAGGCGCGTGCCGGAGCCGCCCGCCAGAATGATGCCGATGTGTCCCATTTATCGACCGACTAGCCGTAAGTTGCGGTAAGTATACTGGTTTTCGGACGCCACGCTTACTTGCGTGGCGCCGCGACGCAGCCAGTTTTCATCGTTGTCGCTAGTTGGATACAGCCGCGAGCTGCCATTGCAGCCGGCTAGCCCAGGCCAGCATCGCAGGTCATACCTTGACGATCTCGACCCGAGGCAATGGGAATACCAGACTGGCGCCAGCGAACGCCGGATTGTCCAGGAAGAACTGCTTGAAATGCCACGGCAGCACGACCAGGTAGTCGAGTTTTTCCCGAAGCAAATCCTCTTGCGGCACGATCGGCAGCAGGGTCCCCGGCGTGAATGCTCCGAATTTGTCGACGTTGACCTCACCAACCTTGGCGATATCAGCGGTCGTTATGCCGCAGTACTGCAGGATCACATTGCCTTTCGTGGAGGCACCCAGCGCGCCGACACGCTTGCCGGCCTCACGGGCCGAGGCGAGAAAACTCCGCAGCTCTTCCTGGCAGCGCTTCACCCTGCCGGCGAATTGATGGTATGGCTCGAGCGTGTCCAAGCCGAGGCGACGCTCATTCGCCAATGCCTGCTCGACCGCGGGCGCCACCTGATGCTCCGAGTCGTGCCGGGCGGCTACCACGGAGAAACTACCGCCATTCACGTCGTTGAATTCCACGTCGATGACTTTCAAGCCGGTTCGGCGCGCCATCCATTCGATCTGCGACAAGGCATAGTATTCCAAGTGCTCATGGCAAACGGTGTCGTAGGAGTTGCGCTCCAACATGGTTGGCATGTAGCTCTGCTCGAACACCCAAATCCCATCTTGCGCCAGGGTATCGGCGACCTCCTGCATGAACTCCAACGGGCGTTCCAGATCATAGAACATGGAAAACGACGTGATCACCGTTGCCTTGCGACCGCTCAGCCGGTCGCGAATCACCGCCGCCGAAAAGAAATCCGGGATCAGGTGAATGTGGTCTGGATAGTAAGACCTGAATTTCACGCCCGTCGGATCGACACCGATCAGCTCGAGGTCTTTGGGGTAGGCCTGCAGCGTGGTGCTATCGTTGCTGCCGATATCTATGACCAGGGCACCCGGCTGCAGCCGGACTCGCTGCAGGATCTTCGCCACCTTCTCATGCAAATGCCTCACCATGGAGGCATTCAGACCCGAACGATAGCCATAGTTCAGGCCGTACATTTCTCCCAGGTCGTACGTGTGCTCGAGCTGTAACAGGCCACACACATCGGTCCCGGTACACTTCACCAGCCGCAATGGCCCTGCGGTGACCTGCTGCGACGGCGATTTTGGAAACACTCCTGTGAGAACCTGCGTGCCCAGATCCAACACCTGCACCAGGTTCGAATTACCGCACACGCGGCATTTATCTATACGGGTATACATTCTGTCTTCTGCTTGTTACGCAAGGAGGCATCCACCTTCGATGCCTGAGCCACTAGGGTTCACCGCGCACGTTCCGAAGATCGGCTTCGACCATGAGCGATATCATTTCGCGAAAACTGACAGTTGGCGTCCACTGCAGCCGTTGACGCGCCTTGGCGGGATTGCCGACCAACTCTATTGGCTCTGGCGGGCGGACGCTCCCGGAATCCTGAACCACGTAGTCCTGATAATCGAGCCCAACGCATCCGAAGGCGATCTCGCACAGCTCGCGCACAGAGTGCGTCTGTCCGGTGGCGAGCACGTAATCATCCGCCTGCTGCATCTGTAGCATCCGCCACATCGCATCCACATAGTCTGGAGCATAGCCCCAATCACGTCTGGCTTCGAGATTGCCGATATGCAACTGCGCCTGCAGCTGACATTTTATTCGCGCAGCCGCACTGGTGATCTTACGCGTGACGAACTCCAGGCCGCGCCGGGGACTTTCGTGATTGAACAAAATGCCGGAGCAGGCGAACAGACCATACTGTTCGCGATAATTCACCGTCGACCAGTGCCCATATAGCTTGGCGATGCCGTAGGCGTTGCGCGGTCGGAATGGCGTCTCTTCGCTTTGCGGCGACTCGCGAGCATTGCCGAAAATCTCGCTGCTCGACGCCTGCAAGAAACGTGCGGCCGGCTGCGCGACCCTGAGCGCCTCGAGCAGGCACACCACCGCCAGGGCATTGGCCCGTGCGGTCAGCAGCGGCTGTTCGGACAGCTGCGAGCTCGAAGCTCGGGCGGCGAGGTTGTAGACCTCGTCCGGCCGGTAGGTCCTGATGAGTGCGAGTACTTCATCCTGACTCGCCAGGTCGGCACGAACGATTTCAATGTGATCGAGACAATGCGCGATACGGCTCATGTCGCCCGGAGAGTCGCTACGGATAGCGCCAACCACGCGATAGCCTTTGCTCAACAGCAGGTCCGCAAGATAGGAACCATCCTGTCCGGTGACTCCGGTAATCAGTGCCGTGGCCACAGCTACGCCCCGTTTGATGCAGCCAACAGGTTACGGATGTGGTAACGGCTGTTGCGTAATTCCAGCAATGCCATACCCGTACCCCGATGCACGAAGGAGCAATAAAACAGGCCCATGGCATTCGCGAGGACGCCCGGAAATAGCGCGATGGCGGCAGCCATCACCTTCTTGCGCGGCGCCAGGCGCGCCGCCAGCCACACCCGGTACTCGGTGAGCGAGTAAGTTCCCTTGGCACGATAGAACAACAGCAGTTTCGCACTATGCCATGGCCTGTCGTCCGTCACGACGCGCTTCGCGGTCGCGGACACCGCGGGCAGCGACCATACCAGCGATGGCCATTTGAACATCCAGATCTCGAACTCCTTGGGCCGCCACATGGCATTGCCATAGCGGATGGAAATCAGCGGCTCCGAGATGATGACGGCGGTGGCCGGCAACGGCGCCTGAAAAATGACACCGACGTGAATGAACAGGGAGCCGTAGTAACGAGCGCGTTCACGCGCCAACCACAGATCTCTCCTGATGACGACGCAGGCAATGAAAGTAAGATAGCTGCCCGCATCGGCGAACAACTGGTCCATTTCGCCCGGTCCATATTGCCGATCGCTGGTCATGGGCAGTCGCCGCTCCTCGAACAGGCGACTGAAGTCATTGCTGCGTACCTCTGCGTTCACCACCACCAAGCTCGGCTCATCGCGCAGTTTTCGCAGCACCGACTGGATCGCGTCGGCACGCAGCAAGTCGTCATCCGACATGAGCCAACAATACTTGCCCGAGGCCAGCTCGACCGCGCGATCGAAGTCTGCATCGACACCGGAGTTCTTCGCTTGCCGATGATAATGGAGCCGCGGTATCGAACCTTCGAACGAGCGTACGACCTGCTCCGTATTGTCGGTCGAGGCGCCGTCGAGGATCACCACCTCGACACCATCGCAGAACTGCGCGGCGATGCTACTGAGCGTCTCACCGATGTACGCCGCGCGATTGAGCGTCGCAATGCAGATGGAGAGTATTGGAGCCGGTTCAGCGTTCATTTGGCAGCCCCTTCAGCCGTCGGTACGTGGTTCTCAGCCAGGGAATGCGTCGCAGCCGGTCGCGCACCCTGAGCTCCCATATTTTTATCGCGCGCTGCATTTTCGATGTCGAATTGACCAGCCGCTGGTTCGAACGATGCGCGAACCAATCGTTCACTCCGGTCCTGCGAAACGGCTCATACCCGAATTGAGCCAGGTAGCGCGCGACCGTGCTGTCTTTGTGGTTCGAATTATCCTCGATGATCAGCACCGTCGGCTGCCATCGATCCAGCGAGAATCCTCGCAGGACATCCATTTCGTGTCCTTCCACATCGATGGTCACGAAGTCGATGCCGCCAGTGAGCTGGGCACGCTCCAATAACTGGTCCATCGTGAAGGTGCGCACCTCCAGCGGTTTTGTGCTGAAGCCTTGCTCAGCAATCCGCTCACGGTCTTCGGCCCTGGCGCTCATCGTGGACATGCCGTGCGCCCCAAACGTCCCCTCTACCACGTGCAAGGTCGCGCTGCCTGGCGAGCTCGAAGCGGCACACTCGAACAGGATGGCGTTTCTCTTTGCGCGGATCTCGGCGCACAGGGCCGGGTTCGGCTCGATCAGAACACACTGCCAACCCTGCTTCTCGAAGAACAGCGTGTTGCTGCCATGAATCCCGTCATTGGCGCCGACCTCCACGCACGTACCCCGACTCTTGCCGGAAAAAATGCGGTGCAGAATCCTGTCCTCGTTGAACTGGGAATAAAACATGTCCGTAGTCATCGTCTACACCTAACCCTTCATTCGCCTCTTCTCGCCAGCCACGGAGACGGTTCAATTCTTCACGCCGCTCGCTTCCTGAAGCCCAGGACACCGACCACTAGCTTATAGGACTGTGGGGACATCGCCACGGACAGGAGTATCGAGAGCAGAGCGGCAAATACCGCGAACAGCAGAGAAACGGCCACCCCCGGCTCGATTCGCATCACGACATAGTACACGGCCAGGAAAACGGCGGCAGAGCTTACCAGCGGTACCGCGACATCGCGCAGCAGCCATGGGCCACCTATGCCCACGAGCAGCTCCCGATGAGTCAGCCACGAGCCCAACAAGACGTACACCAGATGGAGCACGAACCATGACAGTGCGCCGCCGATCGCGCCGAAGTGAGACGCAAGAAAGAACGTCAGCGGCACCAGCAGGCAGAGCAGGACTAGATTGATCTTCAGAGCCAACCGGGGCAGACCATAGGCCAGTTGCAACGCATAGGGAACATACATGACTCCATGAAGCGCGGTTCCCAGACTCAGAAAACTGAGCAGGGGCGCCACGCTGTGCGCGATCGCTTCGTCACGGGTCCACACATAAGCGAGCTCCCTGGCAAACACTGCCACCATCAAAGCGATGGGAAACAGCATCGTTACGAACATCCGTGTGCCCAGCCGGTACAGCATGCGCAGCTCCGCCTCTTGGCCCATTGCCACGAGCGTGGAGAACCGCGGATAGATGACGTTGAACAGCGGATTGATCAACAGATACAGACCGTTCGCAATCACGGTCGCCAGCATGTAATGGCCAAAGTCACTGAGGTTGAGGAGCTTGCTGAGCAGCAGCTTATCAAGCTGAGTGAGCACCACGCCCGACAGCGCGAGCACGCCAACTCCGGTCGTAAACCTCCAGATCCGGCGTAATTCTCCACTGTCGAACCGCGAAGCACCGGGAAATTGGATTGCGCGCCAGGCGAACAGGCGCATGGTCAGAGCACTCGCGATGCCGACGCAAGCCTGCCACATGAAAAAGGCTTCGATGCTGGCTGACACGAAGGCGAGCACGACCACCGCCCCGACGCTGCCCAAGGTCATCATCACGGCGTTGATGGCACTGGTGGTGGCGATCCGTTCGAGTCCATTCAGTGCGCCCTGGTACAGCCCGATAGGCCAGCGGCAGGCGATTACGACGCCCATGAGCTGGACGGCGCGCTCCAATGTCTGCGGCGATAACTGTTCGGCTTCGATCCAATGGCCGGCGATCGACGGCGCCAAGCCGAACACGACCACTGCAATCGACACGCCCATGATCCAATAGATCACGGCCAGTGTGTGCAGGAGGTTACGGACTTCGAGCCATTTCGCCTGGGCCGAATAGCGGGAGATTTCCCGATTCACCGTCTGCGCCAGCCCCAGATCGAGCAGCTGGAACATCGCCTGGGTCGTCGCGAAGAAGCCGATGAGACCGTAGGCCTCGACCCCGAGATACTTCAGATACAGCGGAACGACCGCCAGCCCGATAATGGCGATCCATATCGAGCTGGCGAGACCGGCAGCCAGGTTGCGGCCAAGCGGCATTACGCGTTTCCGCTCGGTCCCGACGTCAGAGTCCGTCTTCCTCGGATACCTTTTCCCGCTTCGCCAGCTTCAGATCCTCCTGGACCATCTCTGCGACCAGATCGCGGAAAGCGGTCTTCGGTTGCCAGCCCAGTTTGGACCTGGCTTTGGAGGCATTGCCCAAGAGCGTCTCGACTTCCGCGGGCCGGAAGTAGCGGGGATCGACAGCGACGATACATTTACCGTCGGAATCGTAGCCGCGCTCCTCGACGCCCTCACCCGCCCAGCGAATCGCGATGTCCAGTTTCTGGCATGCGCACTCCACAAACTCCCGCACGGAATGCTGTTCCCCGGTCGCAATGACAAAATCTTCCGGAACCGGCTGCTGCAGCATGAGCCACATCGCCTCGACATAGTCCCTGGCATGGCCCCAATCCCTCTTGGCGTCGAGGTTTCCCAGGTAGAGGCATTTCTGCATGCCTAGCTTGATTCTCGCCAGCGCGCGCGTGATCTTGCGAGTGACGAAGTTTTCGCCGCGAATCGGCGACTCATGATTGAACAGAATGCCGTTGCAAGCATACATGCCGTACGCCTCGCGGTAATTCACTGTGATCCAGTACGCGTACAGTTTCGCCGCCGCATAGGGCGAGCGCGGATAGAACGGCGTCGTTTCGGACTGTGGCACCTCTTGAACCAAACCGTAGAGCTCCGATGTGGATGCCTGATAAAAGCGCGTGGTTTTCTCCATGCCCAGGATGCGAATTGCTTCCAGGATGCGCAGCGCGCCGATTGCGTCGGAATCGGCAGTGTATTCGGGCTCCTCGAACGACACAGCAACGTGACTCTGCGCGGCCAGGTTGTAGATTTCATCCGGCTGTGTCTTACGAATGATGTGCACCAGACTACTGGTGTCGGTCATGTCGCCGTGATGCAGGAACAGGCGTGTATCTGGTTCGTGTGGATCCTGATAAAGATGGTCTATGCGTGAGGTGTTGAACAGCGAGGCGCGTCGTTTCATCCCATGGATGATGTAACCCTTGCCCAGCAGGTACTCTGCCAGGTAGGCGCCATCCTGCCCGGTGATACCGGTGATCAATGCTACCCTGCCCTTCATAGCGAACCTCGAAAATTACTGGAAAGTGCCGTCTCGACAGGCGTCGCCCCCTCGGGCGGCGCCGTTGTATCGGACGTAATGGTCGGCCGTGTGTTGTTCGCGGCGTATATTCCGCCCAGCGCCGCGAACAAAATGGCGTTCTGCGGCAACATCAATGATGGATTGGTAAAGCCGCCGGCAACGATCAGCATGGCGAGAGCCACGAGAATGAAACTCGCGGCGGTCGTATGGTTCACCTGAGGGGGAATCGACTTCGCCACCACGAGAAAGGGCGCGACGATCGCGGCTATCCACAGACACACGCCGGGTATGCCCAACTGGTATGCGAATGAAGGCACTTGCGCTTCGTACTGGAATGGATGGTCGGGATCCCGGATGTAGAGCTCCAGGTGCTCACCGACCCCCGCGCCGAACAGCATCGTATCCCAATTACCGAGAACCGCGTCGCCAAACAACGTGTACTGCAGGACCTTTTCATCGTTGGAAGACGCTGCCACGACGCGCGCCTCGACGAAATCCATGACATTGGAGTTGACTGCCACGTACCCGAACCAGAGCCACACCAGAGCCAGCCCGGCGGTGGCGAAGCCCAGGATCACCGACCAGCGGCCCTGTTTGATGGACAAGATCACCAGCCGTGTGAATTCCAGCAGAATCAGCGCCGCCACGACGAACCGCGACAACGACGCAATGGCGGCGAACCATATCAATAGCCGCAACGTCCCTCGCAGACGCGTGACGATCGTCGTCGTCATGAGAATGAGCCATCCAGCCAGTATGGTGATATCGCCCGGAACGATATAGCGGACACCGATTCCCAGGACACCGTAGTCCTCATAGTTGTAGAGGCCGTCGAGGAACGGCAGCAGCGCAACGCTCGTCCAGGGGATTGCGGCTGAAGTAACCGCCCGAAGCAGCATGAAAAGCACGGTTATTCTCAGCACCGTGCGCACTCGCGTCTGTCCGAAGATGAAACTCACGGCATTCACGAGAACTGACAGCGCGAGAACCAGCGCCGCCTGAAACGGCTGGGCGCCGCTGGCCGTCATGGAGAACCCCGCGGCCACCGCGTTTACGATCAAAAACGCAACGAAGAGCACACTGGGAACGAGCCAGCCCCAAGGTGCCGGTTGCTGCGGCGGAAAGATGAGCACAAACAGCAAAGCCAGGCCGGCGAACAGCACCCCGAGCATGAAAGATGTGCCCAACGGTGCCACCAGCAGGCCAAACCCGACCAGCACCAGCGCCGACGACAAGAGCGAAGCGGCCAGGGTGTCCTGCGTCATGACGCATCCGACACGAGACAACCGATCATGAACAGCATGGCACGCAGCGTGGATACAGGGACGGCGTCAACCTTCCGTAGCCGTAGCACATCCGCGAGGGTCAGCTGTTGATCGACATGGGCCAGCATCGCTGCCGTCTGCGCAAGCACACCTTGCGCGGGCACCTGACGCTCGAGTACCTCGAGATAGCCCCGCGCCTGGCGCGCGACCAGCCTGCGAAAGTGCTTTTGCTTGCGCCACATCCGGGGCAGATTCGCCTGCCGGCGCAAGGAGGTCACGCCCAACGTATTGCCCCCGTGCTGGCGGTACAGGGTGGTTGGCACCCCGGTGAGCAGGGCCACGCCACCGTAGGTCAAGGCCAGCAGATATAGCCACCAGTCGTGCATAGCTGCGTGTGCGCGGGCGATCTCCGCATGGCGCAGCCACAGATCTCGCAATGCCCGGTTAAAACCGACGGTATTGCCAACGCACGGATTGAACACTAAAGCGCGCCCGCGCGCGGTTGCAACTTCGACGCTCAAGCCGAGCGTCTGAAAATAGTACTTGTACTTGGATGTATCCTGGCCGGAAAACAGCTTCGGGTCGGAGAAGCACAGGAACGGCCGAGATTCGCCCGCCAGCCTGGACACGGTTGCATCGATCTTGCCGGGCTCCCAGATGTCATCCTGATCGCAAAACAGATAGAAGTCCGCGGTCACGCGCTCGAGCAGAAAGAAAAATGCGTTAGGAACCCCCTGCCTCGCCCCGGCCCGCCATTCGTGCTGGGTGATTCCCTGCTCCGAGCACTCGCGATGAAGCACCGCGACGGATTCGTCCGTCGACGCGTCGTCGATCCAGTGCAGAGTAAATGAAGTCCGATTTCTGGCCAGCGAGGCCAGCAACGGCGTCAACCAGCCGGCGCCATTGTGCACGGCGAGCAGAACGGCGACCGAAGGCGCACCTGGGCCGTTGGACATCGCCGACGCGCACGCTGCCTCAGCCATGCAACACCGTCGAGAATACGCGCTCGTAGGCGTCGGCAATGCGATTCCACGTATAGCGATTGCGGACCGTTTGCCGGACTGCGCCGTCTGCAACGCCTTCCGTCCAAAGCGAACGCAAGGCGCCTGCCAATTCGGCCTCATCGCTGAAGTAGCGGGCGGCCTCCGAGGCAGTCTGCCGATTGAAGGGGCAATCAAATGCGACGATCGGCATGTCGAAGAACAGCATCTCCACCAGCGAAGGATTCGTGCCTCCCACCGAGTGGCCATGCAAGTAGACCTTGCAGCGCTCGCGCAACCCACGCAGGACTGCGACATCGTAGATGGGGTCGAGCAATAGCAGTCGCGGCTCATCGCGGTAACGCCGACGCAGTTGCCTCGCGTACTCCGATCCCTCCCAGTTGCCGACGATCACATAGCGCTCGCCCGGCGAACCTAGAAATCCTCGAATCAGCAGGTCGAGGTTGTTTTCCGGCTCGATCCTGCAGATCGTGAGGGCGTACTCGACCTTCAACAACTCCGCCGGCGGCGTGAGAGCTGCAATCCTGACCGCCTGATCGCCGCCATATGGAATCACATCCGTGCGAGTACGCGTGTCGTTGCCGACAAAGGCAAGCAGCGCCTCGTTGTCAACGACGACCCGATGGCTACCCAACTGCGCCAATCGATCGAACACCCATAACAAGCAACGCTTGATGCGTCCAAATTTGCCACGCCGCCACTCGATGCCATCCGTGTTGGTTACGACGCGCGCGCGTCCGATGAGCCGTACCAGAGGGATGACGGGACCGGCCGAAACACCCAGAATGAGAATGCAATCGACCTTCCAGCAAACCCTGAGCAAGGCCACAGTGTCGTGCAGCGTGGAGAGCACTCCATTGGCCCGGATGGGAATCCACAGCAGCTTGCAGCCTTCGAACTGGTCGGGGTGATCGACGTATTGCGTGGCATCGCAGGTAATCACAACCTGATGCCCACGACTCCGCAGCAGCGGCGCGAGCTCATGCACAAACGTCTCGAAACCACCGTAACGCGCGGGTACTCCAACGCTACCGACGAGCGCGATGCAGGCGCCGTCCGCGAAGCTCCGCGACGTTTTACGACTGAAACGCACCTGAGCCGCCGCTACTTACTGGCCACGCGCTCGAGACTTGCACTGCGCCTCGATCCCTCTGCTTCACGGTCGAGGGAGTCCGAGCCGCGCAACAAGACGCGCGTTCGCTCGACCAAGACGAGCACCGCAAGAGAAACCACGAAGCCCATGAAGAGCGCCACTACGATGTAGAGCACAGGCTTGGGCCGCACATAATCATCTTCATCCGGCGGCAGCGCCTTATCGAGCACCCGGAACGCGAACTCATCACGAACCTCGGCCATCGTCCGCCGTTCGATCTGCGACTGCAGCAGCTGCCCGATCGCATGCTGCAGACCGACTATCTGCGTCTTGGCGTACTCGGCCTGGAGCTGAGTGATACTCCTGCTGGCCTCATCAACGGCCCGCTTGCGCATCGCGCTATTGACTCGTTCGGCCAGCTCATTGGCCCAGCGCGCGGCCAGCTCCGGGTCCCGCCATTCGATTTGCACCGTGACGTGACCAGTGAGCTTATCGTGGTAGACCTTGCGGACTTTGCGATCGAAGTATTTATACCCATCCCAGAGCGTTGGGACATCGTCGCCATCGACCTTCCAGGTTGCCGCCTCGGCATCCCACTTGCTGTGGAACAGGACCGGCAGCAGATTGTTTTCGCGAATGAAGGCTTGTGTCAGCCCTCGAGAGCGCAGCAAAGCGATGGCGTCATCCTTCTGGTTGTCTGAGGGTAGCGCAAGGCCTGCCATTGCCGCCAAGCCGCCAAGCGACCCCAACATGGAGCCTACGCCGTCCAACTCCGACGTCGATACTGGCGCCAGCAGCGCCTCCGCCCGGTAGACCCGAGTCAAGGCGAATGACGCGATCGCGGCGAGGCTGACGGCGAACAACGTTCCCGCCAGCAGCCACGCGCGGCGCTCGCGCATGACGCGAAAGACGTCGGAAATCGTGATGTGATTATTCATGACCTAGTGTCGATGTTACCCACGCCGAGTGCACCAGCCCCCGCTGTCGGCACCGCATCAGAAGGAGTTCACGGCGGCTGCCGCTATCGACAGGTTATAAATAATCGTCGTCACCGCGATCCAGAACGGCAGCGGTCGCATCCGCTCCGTATCCAGCGGCACGACGATGGTATCGCCCGACCTGATCTCCACGCCGCGGTTGAACCACGATCCACTGGAGCGCGCCACGACACTGCCATCGGCCCGGACCACGTAGATGTGACGGTCGTCAGCTCGCGGCGTCAGTCCGCCACTCATGGCGATGTAGTCATCCCTGGTGAGGTCTTCGCGGAACAGGTGCGATGTCGCGCTTTGGACCTCGCCGATGACCGTCACTTCCTGCACCACGCGCGGCACCAGCAGGCGGTCGCCATCCTTCAGGACGATGTCCTGCTCGGAACCCGGCTCGGCCCGCGTGGCGCGGTTCAGATCGATGACGAGACGGCCGACCGGCTTGGCCTCACGCAACGATGCCAGCAAGGATTGTCCGACGGCCAGCGCCTGACCCGCGTCCTTGCCTGCCTCCTGAGCCGCCATCAGCGAAGCCTGGGCGAGATCGGATTCCATGCGAGTGGCGAGCGTCGCCAGCTGCTTGCGCTCGCGCGCTTGCAATTCTTCACGCGTGAAAATCGCGCCCTCGACGAACGCCAGATCGGTCAAACCTCCGGCACGCGCCATCACCGACCGCAACGTCTCGCCGCGATGAATCGGATAGCGGCCAGGGAACTTCACCTCGCCCCGGATCTCCACTTCCTCCTGCGCGGCCCATAACGGCACTTCCTTGATGACCAGATAATCGAATGGGCGCAATGCCAGGTCGGCGGCCGGATCCCCATTCATCACCTGGCGCAAATCGATCTCGATGAGCTCGGCCTGTCGGGTGCCGTCGTTGCCGATGTCGTACCGGGTCAATTCCGCCTGTCCGCCGTAGGCCGCTTCGTCCAGGCTGCCGCCCGCCCGCAGCAGATCGCTGACGCGCATGCCCGGCTCGAGCGGATATTTGCCAGGAACCTTGATCTTGCCCGCCACGCTCACTTCGAGGGTCGGCTCACCGATGCGCGATTGCAGCCGCAACTCGCGCATCAACGGCTCGATGATCCGATCGCGCCCGGATTCGCGATCGAATACGAAAATCTGATCACGAGGCGCAAGCTCGAAGTTCGCGGCGCTATTCGGCTCGGCAAGCGCTTTCTCGAGATCGGCCGAG
>Ga0065721_10004842_pt1 | contig 19407 bp, 15 predicted proteins | sample Mesricmetagenome_FD_59108 | JGI IMG/M metagenome (GOLD analysis project Ga0065721, IMG submission 59108) | Mesophilic microbial community from rice straw/compost enrichment Sample: eDNA_1 v2 (version 2) | ecosystem: Engineered > Solid waste > Grass > Composting > Bioreactor | place: USA: Davis... | reverse complement strand
AGATATCGCCGCCACTCCAGAGATTATGAACGCACACCCGAATCGAGCGAAGCAGTCACGTATATCGCCATGATCAACCTCATGAGCAAACGACTCGCAAAGATAAAATCCTAATTTTCAAACACGTTCTNAGNNCAAATGAGCTCTCATCAGCGACATTGACCCGGAACGCTCCCTCGAACAGCGGTCTCGACTCGACAATCTGTTCCGCAATCGGCCCAGCTGCCATGACATAGTCAATGCGGCCCCGTGGCTTATCGGCTTTGATTGTCCACCCATCGTTCTTACCGACTTTAGCAAACGTGTCAGTCCAGCCAGCATCAATCCACAGTTTGTATTCCTCGGTATCCGGTCTGTGGTTCAGGTCACCCATCAGCAACATTGAACAGCCAGAAGCGAGATCATTTTTCATCGAGGCCAACATCGCCTTGACTTCCTTCAGCCGTATGGTTGGATCGGTCCCCGGATACAGGTGAGCGGAATGAACGATTAACGTCTCGCCGTTGGGAAGTTTGATGACGCCTCGTCCCCAGTGTCGAGTGAACAACTCTTTCGGCCGCTCGTACCCAAGAGGGACATTCGCGGACTCAACGATCTCGAACCGGCTGAGCAACGTCCCGGGCCAGTTGCCGCCGCTGGGAAAGCGGACATGATTCATGCCGAGAAGCTTAGCCACTTCTTTCGCCATCGCTTCGCTGGGGGACTCGGAAAAGTTGATGATATCCGGTTCGTAAAGAGCCAGTTCCATCGCCAGCCGCCGTGCCATTTGTCCCTGCTGCACGACTTTTTTCGCCAGCGGTCGCCCATCGGGCCAGCCTTTGCAGGCATAGACGTTGTAGGCAATCACTCGAAGCGGCTGTGGGCTTTTGTCATCAGCAAACAAAACAGGAAGAACAGTTCCTGAAAGCCCCGCCACTCCGAAAGCAGCGCAAAACTGGCGTCGTGAAAGCGTCATCAGAGACAGTCCTAATCATCCAGTGTGTCTTAACGAAATCGATGAAGATATTGTTGCACAAACCAACCGGTCGTCTCAACCTCAGGCAGTAATGTGACCGGTCTCAATCCCAACATGAGCGTTTGCTTCACAAATTGAGCAGCCGAGGTGATCGCATTTTTTAACGTGTGTTAAATTCCACCATGCCTGACATACTCCCGCTGCGGAGTCCCCTCGAGAATTGGAAGCTCAGCAAGAGCGTCAACGACGTTGATGAACGACGTCAACTTTGGCTGACGAGTCCCGATCGTGCAGAAAACCTCCTGATCAGACGCGACCTTCAGTTTGGCGTGGCTTCTCCATGAGGGTAGCGATAATCAGCGCGATCATCAGTCGAAACCTGCTTTGTGGTTCCATCGACCAGAGAGTAAAGATAGAGCTTGCCACCGGCATGATAAACAATCGATTGTTCGCCCTTGGTAAAACGTGGATACGCAAACCAGACCTTTTTCCCTTCGACGTTAGCAAATGGCTTCAGATTACGGATGGTACGTTGCTCAATGTCGAAATCAGCGACATAGAGCGTACGCCCGGGGAATTCATATTTGAACCCGGTCTGATACTCAAAGCAAATTTTAGTTTCGCTGGAGGAAACGCTGATGCGGTCGAGAATCCCCTTGTCTGCGAGTTCACATTCAATTCGCTCAAACTGCGGCTCTCCTCCCACCTGCGGTGTCATCAGATAGTATCCGCGTCCGAGTTTGGGCAATGTTGCAGCAACAAGTAATCGCCCGTCACGGAGGGCCGAGTGAACCCAGGCGTGGTACTTTTTGTCCGTCAGGGGAATTTCTTCGCCGGGCTTTCCCCCGACTTTGCCGGACATGATGTAGTAACTGCCAGTGGCCGTGTTCTTACGGTTCCAGACCGGCGTGTTCGAACCGTCACGAGTCCAAGTGGGATTGAAGTCCGTGAATGTCCCGTCGGTGAGCTGGTGGAGTCCGGTTCCGTCCACGTTGATAATGTAAATCGCCGTGATCCACTTCGTGACATCGGGATCATCCTTGAGACGTCGAAAGAATACCAGCCGATCGTCTGTCTGCGACCACGATGGCTTGAAGTCCCAGTGACCAGTTGTCAGGGGCCTGGTTTCCGGTAAGCCGAGTTCGGTGACATGGATCTCACCGTTCTTGTAGTACGATGCGCGTGGGCCACCCTGCACTTGGGCGACCGCGGGAGACACATCGACAACGACGACAGCTGCGAGGAAAGCCAATAGCGCTGAACCGAATGTTTTCATTATAAACTCTCTATTTCTGAATCCATACACGCTAGGCATTCCACAGCAGTCCTGATCCTGGCGAAGAGACCAATATCCAACTCAATCAGAATAGCTTTTTTCGCCAGCTCCGTGATGGTTGGGATCGATTCAAAGTACTGCTTTGGAATCTCACGAAAATAAGGGAGCACTGCTTTGATACCCGATGCTGATGCTTTGGTATGTGTTCCGGGCGAAAAGTCATCAAGTGAAGGGAGCGGCTTCTCAGGGCCGTCTCCAAAGAACAGGTATTGAAGCTGCATCCGACAATCCATCGGATCTTCCTTACAAATCAGCCAGACGACACAGCCACCCGACTTATGAGACAAGGCGATGTTCACCCTCTGAGTTCTCATCTTGGAATTACTCGCCGAAGTTTTCAATTGAAAATAGCTCATGCAGTTCTGGCATTCCAGCAGAAGATCCGAGACCGAGGCATCAAAGTCGCTTCTCAGCACCTCCACTGTTCTCCGGTGTCGTCACCACACTTCCTGCAATAGCTCTGAGATCAATACGTGTTCGACCAGTTGTTAATAAATAGACGACTGCAGGTACGTCTGCTCGTTCATTTTTAGATTCACGTGGCTGCCTCCCGTCTGGATGATCCTGCAGCTGAACGTTGACCGCATGTGGAATGTTCATGTTCACGAAGCTGCACGGCTGCTAATGATTTATGCAGCGACGTGGGACGTCAATCGCAACGAACATTACCGAACGTTGTGGAAGCGGTATGCAGAGAAGGCGATCCAGAAGTCGTATGACATTCAGAATTCCGTGCCGACATACGCATTGCTTCAGAACCCGGAATCATTAAGCGTCCTCCGCGAACTGGAAACAGCCCCTGAATTGATTGAAAAGATCCAGATGGTCACATCAAAGGTCTCGGTACTCTGTCGGGAATGGTGGAGGCAGGCATTTCGAAGGTCAAAGACGCTGAATCTTCATCAGTTTACCCGAGACTGAAGAACTGGCGAAGGTCTTGCGGACCAGGAGTATCGCTAATCCTGGTATTAAATTCGCAAATGTGGTGAAGCCATGTTGGCCCAATTGGACGCCCCGAACACGACGATTGCCCCGACCACAACAGACCGTTGGTGGCTGCATTTGTCGATTCAGACAATTTGTGTTGCTCGCATGCCCCCTAAACTTGCGTCCGTCGACTGATAGAGCCAGCTCACAGCGTCATCGGTCAACTCACCGCAATCATAATCACGCTGTGAAATGAACAGTAACGCGACAAGGTGTATGGAATACTCCTGAAACAGATACAGGAACCTCGCGGGGTTCACGAGCAACTGGCTTTTGTCGATGAGGGCGACACTGAAAAACGAGCAACGAACGCAGGGGCCAAACTGGCATCGAACTGGAAGTCGTGAAGCAATCCGCGAGGTGAAGAAAGGCCTCCCGCTGCCTCCGAGACGTCGGGAGATGGAACGGCCCTGCGGGGATGGTTGGGATGTTTTCGGTTCCGTACATCCCTTAATCGATGCGGCAGAACTTCGTGTTGGCTTTAAAAAGCCAGAAATCATCAGGTGAAGCTGAACAGACTGTGGCTGTGAAAAACCTCAATTTGGGCGAAAAGGGGGACATTTTCTGAAGTGTTCCCATTTCTGGTTCCGCCTGCGATCGCCAATGCTCGTCGTCAAGTCAGCGTTTTCTGAAAAGGGATCTGTCGCAGATGGCGCCTTCCAGGCAAGCAGACAAGAGAACTCTGTCTAATTTCGCTACAGGTGGGTGTGTGGGGGGATGGGTGCTGCTTTTAATGCGCTCAGAATACTGCACTGGATGATCCAATTTTCGCCTCCAACCTGTCGCTAGCGACATTTTCGAGTGATTTGGAAACACCAATTTGTGCCCTACTTACATTGCAACTGGCTGCATTTTTTGCCAATCTTTGAAGAAGTTAAGGGCAGCTAGTTTGGAATCATCGATGTCTGATCCTGAGAGAACTGAACTCTATTTGCAACTGAAGACGCTGTACAAACGAATCCAAGCGGATCTTGATTCCTTGGACGCAATTCTTGTCAAAATGGAAGAGCAGCTTCCAGATTCCACAGATCCCTGCAATTGGGAATTCGAGGAGAGTTGCGAAGTGTCCATCCGATCACCTGAAAAATCATAGGGCTAAAAATTCTTAACGAAGTTCACAATTTCGGGAAATTCTAGGCAGATCAGCTCGTTCCGCTGCGATCTACATATGTGCAAGCATCATTTTGTAGAAACGGGCGCTCTGCGATTATGGAAAACTACCGACTGGACAATAAAGTTGGATCAGTTTCACGGTTGGGCCGACTGTTGAAACTTTTGCAACTTCTGAGTTCTGGTGTCCGCAGGAATATCGATGAATTTTCGCAAATACTAGGTGTAAGCAGACGAACGGTCTTTCGAGATCTCGAAGCTCTCCAAGAATCTGGCATCCAGATCCAGTATGATTTCGGCTCCAGGTCCTATCAAATCGAGGAGCCAATCGACATTCACGTTCGCCCGGTTCTACCCGGTCTTCTTCCTTTGGCAGGAGCGATGGCACTGGGAGCCCTCAAGGGGCTTCCGGTAGAATTTGCCGCTGCAGCTGCAGAGATTGAAACGCTCCTCGTGCGACGGCTGAGTCAGTCCTCTGCCGCTTCGTTTCAAGCTGCTTTAAGCTTTGTGGAAGTGTCCCCTTCCGCTGCGGGGCAATTCGCATCCGCGAGTCACCTTCAAGATCTCTTCGCTGGATTTGTGTCAAGAAGACGCGTCCGCTTGACATACCAATCAGAACTCGGACCTCAGGGAACTCTGTTTACCCCAAGAAAGCTCTTGGTCGAGGAGTCGGCAGTCCACATTCATGGCTGGTCCAGCTTTCATTGTCGAAATATGCAGATCAATGTTGCTGAAATTTTGACAACCGAGCTGACAGAAGAATACTTCAGCGATACAGACAGCGTTGAATCTTCTCGATCAAATTCAGAGGCAGTAGGTTAACACACAGAAGCTTGTGCCGCCCGTCAGTCGGGACGATGCCTTCATACAAACACAAAGTGAGTTTTGCTGCTGGAGTAATTTCGGATCCAGCTAGTTCTCCCCAATTGAGGTGAGCGTATCTGGCTGTTGAGTGTATCTGGCTATATTGACAGCATCCTTCGGGGGACCGCTCGCTCTGCTCGAGGAAATATTAGAAGCAAGAGTCTGATATGCTGGAAGTATTACTAGACAATAAATCATGGGGGCCATTAGGTTACTTAGCTGGAAAGTGGGTAGGTGCGCGTGAGCGCAGGTGGAATTCCGGCGCGTCTGAACACATGTACGAGGTGCGCACATTCAAGCGACGTCCCTCTTTTCGTGATCCCAGAACTGGAGAGTCTCTTTTTCCGCTCTCATTCAAAACACGGATTTGCGAGTTCTATAACAGAAAATCTCAGGTGTCTGAAGAAATGGGATACATGATCTGGAGGCCTGAGAGCAAACTGGTGACGCAGGTTTCCGTAACATCTGAAGGGACAGCCACTGTAGAGGAGGCCACTGTTGAGCTGTCAGGCAATTCAGTCTGGATGGTATTCAATCCAATCCGACAGATGTTTCATGCCATTTCGCCGAAAGAATCGTTCGCCGAATCTCCAGGCTATGAAACGACAGTCATTTTTGACTCCAGTACATATCGATTTGATCTCCCAGGAAGCGGAGTTGAGGATCGGTATGAAAGTTCACAGTATCGAGATGTCGGAGAACTTTTGCGGATTGGCGACTAGCAAGCAAGTTGCCAGAGCTCACTATTTTATGGTGTGATATCACATGTCAGCATAAATCTGCCTGACATGAATTCCTGACTCCACCGAACTCAATAGCGATTTCCGCATGCCACAACCGTTGACCTCGCCACCGGTCGATTCGCACTGAGAGTTTTTTGGCAGCACTTGAGTAAAGACAACCATCAAGTGCTAATCGGAATCCCTCGAACATAGACGACTCGCAATTCTCTGACCGCGAAGTTGCTCGAGCCGAAAATCACGCTCTTCGATTGGCGAATACTTTCGTTCCGCACATGACTCAATGACTCATATAGCGGTCGACACTCTGAGGCTCTCTCGCAACACCAATCGCGCCGGACAGAGTACAGGAATGGGGGCGGGTAGATTGGCTGTTGAGATCCGGTCCAAAACCTTGCGGGCAGTCAGGATGAACTGAGCTCTTTCGGCCTGACCGAAATTGAAGAACGAGCAGCAAACTTGGTTGCTGATCAGGTGCTCATGTCGGATGTCGCCAAACAGGCTAAGTTGAAGACGGGAATTCTGCCACCGCGCCGCGAGGTATTGGATCGGACCGTCAGAGGGCTGGGGCAGGATCAATGATCGGGATGCGACTACGAACGCCCCACCAGGACCTCATCAGGTAACGCTGAATTGCCGACCTCGAAATGCGCAATTCACTTGCTTCTTATACAGTGAAAAATGAAACGCCTGTGAACAGAACTCCTGAAACGATGAACCTGCAAGGCCATTGGTAGCAGGTAATTTGCGTAAGATACATGAGCCTCAGTTGCAACTCTTCTCTGGCGATCTTACCGGTGAAAACAGTGAGGTGGAGGCAAAAGGGCGTGGCCTACAAGAGGCGTAGCCCCCCCGGGCGGATGAGATTCTGCGGTGGCGAATCGTGCAGACCGCATTTGCTCAATAGTACGTTGTTGACCTAATTTGCATTCGCCCCAGTTCTCGCTTGGCCTGGTAGACTCCAGAATGTTGCAGAACGACTGAATGACGAGAACACTGGTCTTTTCTGGATACATCTTTGCTTAAGGTTGGCAGACAGGTGACATTCTGCTAGGTTGATTTTGTTCATTTCTGTCGTATTCGAATCTTTCGGTTCACCAAGGGATAAGATGTAAGGTTCGATGTCTGAACGCGAGTTTTGCCAACTGCTGGAGAACGCAAGATCCGGCTCCCAAACGGCGATATCAGAACTAGTGGCAAAGTTTACTCCAACAATATTTCGTGCAATCAGACGCGCGATGGTCCGGTCATCACGAAGTTCAGTCGATTCAGAAGACATTGCTCAATCGGTTTGGAGAACTTTTTTCTCGGAACGCCAGAATCTCACGATAGACACCTCGGCACAGCTACACGCCCTTTTGAAGAGAATCGCGACCTACAAAACGATTGATTTGGGGCGTCGGCACATTGTCAGGCAGCGATACTTGGGTGACTTGGCACAAGGTCGGTGGACAACCGACCTCAGCGCAATTCCAGAAGGTCAAAACGCTTCGCCCTTAAAGGAGCTTATTGCGAAGGAATCGCTTGAACAGTTGATTGCAACTGTCCCGCCACGATTTGCAGAAGTAATCCAGAAGCGAGCTGAAGGCGCGACCCTTTCTGAGATCTCTGTCGAGTTAGGCATTCCGCTTCGCTCATTGCATCGCATACTCAAAAATGCCCGAGAGAAAGTGAACAATGACAAATGATGCGCCACCGAGTTCATTCAGCAGCACTCAATGCGAGTTCTGAGGAGTTTTTAGAGTCGATATTGAGTCGTGTCCCGGAAGGAGAGATTTTCGACGCCGCTGAGATTGTCGCTGCAAATTCACAGATCGGGAATAATCCTTCGTTAATTGTTGACCTGGCGTATGAAGAGTATTGGCGACGTCTTCAGGCGGGGCAAAACATCGATGCCGCTCAGTTCGCGAATCGCTTTCCCGGGGTAAGCGAGAAACTCTTAAGGGTCATCGAAGTCGGTGAGGTCATCCATAAATCGCCAGAAGTCTTCTTGAATCTGCTTCAGCCCATCTGGCCCGAGGTGCCTTCGCAGATCGGCTGCTACAGGATCATCAGTCAAATCGGTTCAGGATCATTCTCTCGTGTTTATTACGCACGGGATCGCTCTTTCAACGATCGCGAAGTTGTCTTGAAAATCGCGAGACCGTTCCAGCGAGAAGTCGAAACGCTGAGTCAGCTCAATCATCCTGGGATCGTGTTTCCACTGACTCGTCACACAGACCTGATTCCGGGAATGGATGTGCTTGTTATGCCATTTTATGGCAGGGCCACCCTCGCAGATCTGATCAGAGCCAGGCGTTCAGCGATCGATCCTGGTGGGCATTTTGATTTCCGATCTTTTCTGGAAAACGAAAATGCGGAATTCAAACTCCAATCCATAGGCGTCTTTCAGGCCCCCCTTGGACCTTTTGTCCAAACGGTGATCTGGATTGGCGCCCGTATTGCAGAGGCGTTGGGGTATGCGCATTCTCGAAATTGCTTTCATTGCGACATTAAGCCCGCAAATATTCTTTTGCGTCCGGAAGGCTATCCAATTATTTTAGATTTTAACCTTGCTGTCTCCGATGCCTCGCACAGCTATCGAGGTGGCACAGTTGCATACATTTGCTCGGCACAATTGCAATCTCTGGGAGCGAAGAGCACTCCCTCTGGAAGCGTTGATGTGTTTTCTTTGGGAGTAACGCTTATTGAGCTTCTTCAAGGCGAGGTCCCTTATCCGGTTCTGGAATCAGAAAAGGAAGATCTGTCTCGACGAGCGTCCCGATTTGGTCTCCGGGAGAGTCGATTTAAGTTTGCAGATCGAATTCGCAAGGAAATTGGTAGCCCACTTGCGAGTGTCTTGGAGCGATGTGTGGACCTCGATCCACTGGAACGGCCAACGGCAATCGAGCTCGCTCAGCTATTGAATTATCTTCTGAAGGGCACGGAAAGAAGGCTGGTCGAAAGAAGAAAGCTGTTGACAGTCGCTCTTGGGGCGACAACATCGTTGGTCACGCTGCATTGGATGATGTCGTCCCTCGGTCAAGGCACAGCCGACCATTATCAGGCTGGAATCAAGTCTTTGCACAAGAATGCTCCCTCCAACGCCGCGAGGCACTTTTCGGCCATTATTTCGGTTGAACCACACAGAAAGGATGTGCGATTTCTGTTGGCGTGTTCATTGGCAAGATCGGGTGAGTGGGGCGACGCTGCGATACACTTACGTCACCTGATCAGGAAGCACCCGCTTGCAGATTTGCGGGGATTGCTGGGGTATGTATTATGCCGAAGGGGGCGGCATTTTGAGCTCGCAGAGCAAGAGTTGATCAAAGCCGTTGATGCAGGACTAATCAGAATTGATATCCTGAATAACCTAGTTTGTTGTCGCGTTCGTCTCGACAGGTTGAAAGAAGCGAGTCAGACAATTGAGTATGCCAAGAGCTTGGGGATATCTTCTCCTTCCCTTTTGCTGAACGAAGCGTTTTTGGAGGGAAAGGCTTGTCGTAACGATGGTCATGTTCCCCGTATCGAGGTGGCAGAAGCTGTGTTGAAGCACCCGGATCTGGCAAGGTCTCGGGATAGTTACAGAGCTGCTATCCCTATCTACTGGTTTATGGCAATGAAGGATTCTCGCTATCAGCAAGTTGCTATTGAAGTCATCAAGAAAGGAGTCAAATACGGCGTCTGCCGACACGACTTCAGAGCATATGGTTTGGATTCGCATCCAGAATTTCGGGAGGCGTTTGGGCAACGAAAATCCAGGTATTCAAGAAGGTATCGACCGACTCCTGTAAACAGTTTCGGTTGCTTGATGCCTCCCCCCGTGCTTCAGACGCCAGAGCTGCTGGAATTTGCAGTTAAGGTTTTCGGGGCCGAGATGGCGAAAGGCGTCGTTGGGGAAGCGTGATACCTGTATTTCCGACATCAGGGTCCCAGATTCCGAACCCATCTTCCCACGACGTGGTGATCTTTCAGGATGAAGTCAACCTGAATCTGGCCAAGTTTCGCAGCATGTCGATGGCGGAAGTCCAGCAGGCCGGAGTGGTCGCGCCGGGATACTCCCGTATGCGTCATATGAGAGACTCATCGATCTGGGGAACCGGAGATGATGTGTTTCTTGTCGGAATGAGCTATGCGCAGGTGATATCATAGCGGCACCGAAACTCTGCGTACTCATTTTCCCCCGCTGGAGTTGCGAATTCCTTTGCGGTAGCGCAATGGTGTCTTCCCATACTCTGCCGTGAATTTGACGGAGAGATATTCAGGAGTGCCGAACCCACTCAACACCGCGACGCGACTGATGGGAAGATCGGTGTCAATCAATAACTGCCGTGCTCGCTCAAGACGCAGTCGTCGGATTTCTTCAAGCGGAGTTCGACCGAAGAACTCCTGAAATCCCCGTTCCAGAGTTCTCCTCGAAACCGCGACCCGGTCTGCCACCTCCTGTACGGTGATCGGGCGGGAGAACTCGTTGTGAATGATTGCCAGAGCGGCTGCGAGATCTTCGTCTGGCACGGCCAGCACGTCTGTCGACTGCCGGGTTTTGATATGTAGCGGCTTCACCTTTACTTCACGAACGGGGGCCTGAGGATTCAGGATCAGTTGATGCAGTAGTTCGGCTGCGTGAAATCCAACCTGCTCCGAAGCCGTTACAACCGCAGAAAGTCGAGGCTTCGTTGCTTCACACAACAGATCGTCATCGTCACCTGCCAGTACTGCGATTCGAGAAGGAGAATCGATGTTCCGTATTCGGCAAACGTCCAGCACCTGAACTGCCGCAGTTGTTGCCCACGAAAATAAACCGACAGGCTTCGGCAAACTTTCCAGCCAGTTTCCGAGAGACTCACGCCGAGCGAGCCAGCTGCGCCGTGTCATCGACTCATGCAGATAGTCAAAGGAATCATAAAATGTGCGGCGGTCGGCGGTCTCCTGAGCAAAGGCCTCCGCGTGTGCCCGAACATATTCATGATGAAGCGGCCCCACATAGGCGAAGTTTCGAAAGCCCCGCTCAATAAAGTGCTCTGCAGCAAGTCGAGCCGACTCCAGGTTGTCATTGGTTACACGAGTAAAAGAGTACGGCTTGATGTCGATGGCAGAGACATTGACAACTGGCTTTTTCAGGTCGTGAAGCTTCTCCGCCAATTTCAGCGAGCCGATTCTGACAATCACGCCATCCCCGTCCCAGTCGTGGGGTAAGTGAACAGCTTCACTGCGTCCGAGCGGTTCGAACCAGAGTCGCCACCCCGCATGACGGTCGGCATATGCGGTGACACCTCGAATGAGACGCCGTCCCCATCCGGAAGCTGTATCAACCAGTACAGCAATCGACAGGGAATGAGGTTTGGCAGATTTGAACGGCGCTGGCGGAGTTTGTCGCATTTGAAAAGAAAATCTACGCAATCACCCCTTTCGTATCAACCAAGTGTCATGTATTTTCCCGTTATTGCCATTCGTTTTTTATCCCCTTTTGTGGTTGTCCTTTTTGCCTTTGAGAGGAGATGGTTCATGCAGACCAATAGGCTTCAGCGACACCCCCGAAGCCAAGGCTTCACGTTAATTGAACTCCTTGTCGTGATCGCGGTCATCGGGACTTTAATTGCCCTGCTCCTGCCCGCAGTGCAACAGGCCCGGGAATCCGCGCGCCGCTCGAGCTGCAAAAACAATCTCAAGCAACTCGGCTTGGCCATGCACAACTATCATGAGACTTATGGAACGCTCCCGCCAGGCATGTTTGCCAGCCTCCAGACTTCCGGCGCTACACAAAAGAATCGTTATTCATGGTTGGTCCCGATTCTCCCTTACATCGACCAGCAGAACCTGTTCCAGAGCGCTCAGGAGGGGATTGCCCAAGGGATCGAACCGTGGAACTTCCCGGCATCAAAGACGGTCATCAGTACCATGAACTGCCCTTCTGATCCAGCCTCCAGGAAGGTCACGAATATGGGATTTCACGGCAACTACGTCGGTATTCACGGGAATGGCAGTATCTCAACTTCGAATGAACATGCCCACCACGGCCTGTTCTTCATGAACTCTCGCATTCGATTCCGTGATATCTCCGATGGATTGTCGAATACTTTTATGCTCAGCGAGATTGTAGTCAGTCCACAATCCGGAGACCGTCGCGGGGCTTACTGGTCCTACGGATATAACCTGGCAAATGTGACCTTTACCGTGCTGTACGCTCCGAACGACAAGATCTACAAGGACGCAGGACGGGGGACCATCTGTTTTGGTCTGGATGACATTGCCCCCTGCAATAATGACACAACCTGGACTCGAATGCTGGCGCGAAGCTATCACACCGGTGGGGTGCAATGCACATTGGCGGATGGCTCAGTACGGTTCATCTCCGACAATGTGGATCTTCAAACGTACAAGTACCTCGGTCAACGCGCTGATGGAAACGTCGTAGGCCAGTTTTAATGGGAGCGACCGTCTCTCTCGCGTCGGACTCGTGGTTTGACATCAGGAATCGCATTGCGCGCTGAAAACCGTTCCTGAGGAGTCATCCTGTTTCGGACTATTGGTATGAAGTCATTCATTCACGTACTCGCAGCGTTCACGATAGTGGTGGCCGCCAGTAGTTGCGGCTCTCGGGATCCGCAGCCTCCCCTTTATGCAATCTCAGGTCGCATCACCTACCAGGGGAAGCCTTTGGAGACCGGCAAAGTTGTCTTCATTCCAACTGAGGTTGGTGGTGGAAAGGCGTATTACGCCCAGATCCAGAATGGCGAATTTCGAGGGGAAGCCACAGCGGGTGAGAAAAATGTCCAGATCATCTCAGAGAGACCGACCGGTGAAGTCATCAAGGGTGATCGAGGAGAGGAATTCATTGTGACGGAATCGGTGCTTCCGAAGCAGTACGGTGAATTTTCCAAAATCATGTTTACTGTCGAAACCCATCCAAACAATGAACTGGTTCTTGATTTGGAGTAGTGGTGTCGATTTCCAGACTCCCGGATAACACCTCGGTCAGGGAGTCGTTCACACAGCCAGTAAGGCCGAACATCGTAGATAGATCGTCGATCTGTCTCACGTGAAGTTGCGTTCGTCCCTTGTCTGCTGCCATGACGTCTGCGGCAGCATATACGCTTCCTTTTTCGTGTCCCGGATTTGATCGAATGACATGCCGTCTGGTATTGCTTTCCGCGATGTTCGTCTCCTCCTTGCTGATCACGGGAGCAGGTTTAACTGCGGCCGATCGGGAGGCAACTTCCGGTGACAGAAAGAACATCTCCGAAAATAGCGATGTCAGCGCTCAAATGGCTGTTGTGGAGGACGGTGTTCAGCTGCCAGGGGCGCCGGGGGAGATGTGCCTGTTTCGTCCGCGATTTCTCGTCTTCTTCAACGAGAAGAATCCGACACCCGCTCTTCGGTATGCGAACATTCCGAACGTTCCGAACTATAACGTCCTGACATGGGGACGGGACGAAGAGGTTCAAATCGATCCAAACCTTCACATTCAGGACGGATTCGATCCAAAAGTTGATCGCCTCTTTGGAGCAGGAAGAACAGCTAACGTCTTCTCGGCGGCACCGTACGTTGAGCTGATTGCATCGAAATCGGAAAAGACAGCGACCGGAGTGAAATGGCAATTCCCGGCACATACGTGGGGACAACTCGAGGCGGAAGTGACTCCCAACAAGGATCACACCGGTGTCGCGGATTTAAGGTGGACATGGCGGCCAGCAAAGAAAGGCTATTTCTCCATCGGGTATGTGGGGGCTCCGGCGGTCTCGCTCAGTGAAGCCCGTGAAATCTGGCAGCCAATGATCTGGAATGATCTCCGCTTCCCCTCGGATTCGTTCCTCACACCAGCGTTCTTGTGTCCTCTCCCGGGGGCGATGGTGAACAGCAATAAGGGAACAATCACAGTCATGGCAGCGAGCGAGGAATTTCCATTTCAGCCGATGCCGACGCAGCAGCGGAATAACCCCTTCGGAATCGCCCTCCGCGATCGCGAGGGACTGGCCCGGCCCATGATCTTTGCCCCGATTCTTGGGGGTGAAAAATCACTTTGCCAGCCGGATGAGGTGCTTTCCTTTCATTGCACGCTCCACGCGTCCGCTCTTCCCGTGACCTCACTTTATGAAGAAGTGGCCCGAAACCAGTTCGGATTTCGCGATGTTCGCGAGAATCGCCTTTGTTCAATGAACGAGACATTAGACCGGATGCTCGCGTATGGGATGAGCCACTGGAGCGAATTCAACTCCGATCTACGAGGAAGTGAGTACTCCACGGATGTTCCTGGTGCCGTCAAGAATGTGTCTCCAATCGCACCACTGGGGGCAGCTCTGGTCGTCGATCAGCCAGCCATTTTTCGTGAACGGGCTCTCCCGACACTTGAGTACGTCTGCTCGCGGGAGAAGTTTCTTTTCGCGGTGAGCCCTAAGATCAAGGTTCAGTCCCCGAGTTGGAGATTGAAAGGCCCCGCTTCTCCCCCGCCCGATTTGATCAGCGCCTACGGAATGTCTCAGGGCCGGAACCCGGCACTTGTAAAGCTGTCAGCGAAATTGCTCGAAACAGAGAAGGTCTTCAATCTGGATACGCCGACCAGAGGGGACCGCTGGCAGAATTATCTGGCGCTCTTTCGTGCCAACAATGATCCGGCGATTCTCGAAGTTGCCATTAAGAAAGCACGAGCCGAGATCGCCGCTCGACAGCAGCGCCTGCCGAACCAACACGAACCCGGCAGTTTCTTCTGGCCTTCCTTTACTGCGCCCTGGATTGATTATCTGGAATTGTATGAAGAAACCCGGCTCCCCGAGTTTCTGGAGGCTGCGCATGATGGAGCCCGACACTACACCATGTTTTGCTGGATGTGTCCGCAGGTCCCAGATAAACGAATCACTGTGGATCAAAGCGGTCGAGCCCCGCGATATCGCACGGACAGCCGCTACAAGGACATTCGCGTCGAGCCGACCGAGGTCGAAGCCTGGCAGGTCTCTGAAATTGGCCTGACACCTGAATCCGCCGGCACCTGCAAAGGTCACCGCGCAATTCTAAACGCCCACTATGCCCCCTTTATGGCACGGATCGGCTGGTATGCCAAAGATCCGTTCCTGATCGAAGTGGCCCGCTGGGCCGTCATCGGACGATATCGCAACTTTCCGGGCTATCACATGAACACGGCCCGCACCGCAGCGTTCATGAGTGCTGACTTCCCGCTTCGCCCGGATACAGAACTCAATGGAGTCACCTCCATTCATTACAACCACATCTGGTCTCACATCGGACTGATGATCGACTCACTAGTGACCGAGGCGTTCGTCCGCAGCGAGGGGAAGGTCGATTTCCCGTCACAATTCACCGAGGGCTATGCCTATCTCCAATCCAAGGCCTACGGAGATCGTCAGGGGCGATTCTATGGGGACGAAGGGGTCTGGCTGTGGATGCCGGAACATCTCCTTCGGATGACGACGCCGGAACTCAACTATCTGACCGCTCGAAAGGATGATCGTCTCTATGTGATCTTGATGAATGAGTCTTCGAGCGACATCCGCGAGAAGATCATTCTCAACCCGGAGCACGTTCAGTGGAAGGGAGATAAGCATCCTCAAGACGCTACATCACCAGTGAACACCGAATCTCGCCTGCGAGTCCTCTCCGGGAACGGCTCACACGCAGAGCTCAACGGGAAGGAGATCCATGTCTCAATTCCATCATGGGGACATACCGCCTTTTACGTCACAGGGATCGTTCCACAGGTTCGATTCCAGAACAAGGTCGAGAACAACGACGGAGTTTACTGGACTGGGCCAGAACGTCTCGATGTCGGCGAAACAACAGGCATGATGTTCAGCTTCGGCCCGGAACTCACGAGCGCCTATGTCTATCTGGAATCGACTCCTAATGAAGTTACAGAAGCCACTCTCATTTACCACGATGGTCAGGAGCACGGCTCACAGACGGACAAGGCCTATCCCTTTGAATTCACGGTCCCAGTCCATCGCGACGCCACGCAGTTTCGGTTTTCAGTTCGAATCCGGCGGCCAACCGGGGAGACCGTGGATTCTTCCGAAGCAACCCTGGAGCGACGCACCGGCGTTTCCCCTGTACTGACTCAAACAAGACTGGAAATGCTTCCGCGGTCTTCGGTGGATTGATCGCAAGGCATGGTTCATTTGCTGCGTTCCATTAAAGCCGTTTGGAGGAGACTGAAACCGCGATGCAGGGTGTCGACTATTTTGTACTGATCTTCTATCTCGTCGGCATGCTGCTGATTGGTGTCACCGTCATGGGGAGGATCAAGACACCCGCAGACATGTTTGGCGCGGGAGAGAAGTCCCCTTGGTGGGCGTCGGGACTCAGCTCATTCATGACCATGTTCTCCGCCGGGACATTTGTCGTCTGGGGAGGCGTCGCCTATCGACTGGGGCTCGTCGCAATCGCAATTAACCTTTGCTATGGAATCGCCGCCCTGATTGCAGGATGGACTGTTGCCGGTCGATGGAAACAGCTGGGAATCCGCACTCCGGCGGAGTTCGTTCAGCTGCGATTCGGGGATGCTGCCCTGCACTTCTTCACATGGACGATGATCGTTTATCGAATGCTCGGTTCGGCAGTGGCGCTGTATGCATTGGCGGTCATGCTCAGTGCGTTAATGCCATTGCCCGAAGGAGTCATACTTCGAGACCCGGCAACGGGAAATCTTTCACTTGTCTGGGCGATCATTCTCTTCGGAGGAGTGACGGTTCTCTATACAATGCTGGGCGGGCTCTGGGCGGTGCTGCTGACAGATGTTCTGCAGTTTCTCGTGTTGAATCTTTCCGTTCTCATCATCGTCCCTCTGCTGCTTCTGCGGTTCAAAGGCGGCTTTAAGCAACTGGATTCCGCCCCTGAGGGATTTTTCCATCTGACTTCCGGTCAGTACTCCTGGCTCTTCCTCGCCGGCTGGACAACGATTCACTTTTTCATCATTGGTGCGGAATGGGCATTCGTGCAGCGATTTCTTTGTGTTCCAACAGATCGTGACGCAAGAAAATCGATGTGGCTGTTCGGAATTCTTTACCTGATCAGCCCGTGGGTGTGGATGTTGCCCCCTTTCCTGTACCGGTTCATCGATCCCGATGTTCCTCATGAGGAAGCGTATATTCGATCCTGCGTCAGTGTTTTGCCGGTCGGCATGATCGGGCTCATGCTGGCGGCCATGTTTTCAGCAACAGCCAGCATGATCAGTTCGCAGTTGAACGTCTTCTCCGGGGTCCTGACGGAGGACTTTTATCGTCCCCTGCGGCCATCCGCGAGCGAATCGGATTACCTTTTTGCGGGCCGCTGTTTCAGTGGACTTCTAGGACTGGTGCTGATTCTGCTTGCAATGGCAGTCCCTCAATTCGGTGGGGCAGAAAAGACGGTCGTTGCAATTACAAACCTGATCGTCACCCCGTTACTTGCGCCGACCCTTCTCGGGCTCTTGAGTTCGCGCATCAGTTCCGCAGCCATGTGGTCAACTGCCGTCATCTGTTTCACATGTGGATTAGTCTCCAAGTTTGCTTCCCCCAGCTGGCTTACTGCGATTCAGGAACAACTTGGCGGCGTTGATACGGTCATTGGAGTGATCCTCCCGTTGGTCATTCTCACGGGCTGGCTACTCTGTTCGCGAACAACCGATCCAGGGTGGGACCGACTGCACTCGGTGCTCAAACATCGTCGAGAAACGGAATCGCCTGCGATTCAACAGGACGCCAGCTTCGACTCAGTGCCCGCATATCTGGTCGCGATTTCGATCGGGGTCAGTGGCCTGTTGACTGGTGGCCTGATCTGGGTGAACCGGTCTGGTCCGTTCAGCGAAATCTGCGTCCTGGCCATCTTCTCAGCGGGACTTTGCCTGATCGCCATCTGCATCGCAGCAATGACAGCACGAAAGACAGCGCAGTCTTACTTTTTGAATCAACCTGACAAAGCGGGTTCGGAATGATTACGTCGCCGCCAATCGAGTCTCGCCAACTTTTGCATAAAGAGCTCACTGCCGATCTCGTCGTGGTGGGTGGGGGCATGGCCGGATTGTCGGCTGCTGTCACTGCTGCACGCGCTGGAATCAGCGTGATTCTCGTTCAGGATCGGCCCGTCCTCGGAGGAAACGCATCCAGCGAGGTCCGTCTCTGGATCCTCGGTGCGACAGCGCACATGGGGAACAACAATCGTTGGGCACGGGAAGGGGGCTTCCTCGATGAAGTTCTCATCGAGAATATGTACCGAAACCCGGAAGGGAACCCGCTGATTCTCGACACGATTTTGCTGGAGAAGGCAGTCTCGGAACCAAACCTGACACTTCTTCTGAATACAGCTGTGTATGAAGTTGAGAAGCGGTCGCCGGATCAAATCGAGCAAGTGAACGCATTCTGCAGTCAGAACAGCACACGCTATTCGCTCAAGGCCCCGCTGTTTTGCGATGCATCCGGGGACGGGATCGTTGGATTTCTCGCGGGTGCGGCATTCAGAATGGGCGCTGAAGCCGCAGATGAATTCAATGAACCATTTGCTCCCAGTCATGAATACGGCGAACTGCTCGGGCACACGTTGTATTTCTACACCCGTGATCATGGCTGGCCGGTGAAATTTTTCCCGCCGAAGTTCGCTTTGAAAGATATTACCCAGATTCCCCGCTGGCGTGCCTTCAATACAAACGAACAAGGATGCCAGCTGTGGTGGATTGAGTTCGGCGGCCGTCTGGATACGATCCATGACTCTGAAGAGATCAAGTGGGAACTCTGGAAAATCATCTATGGTGTCTGGGATCACATCAAGAACTCGGGCCAGTTTCCGGAAGCAGAAACCCTGACACTGGAGTGGGTCGGACAGATTCCCGGGAAGCGTGAAAGCCGCCGCTTTGAGGGGGATTACATGCTCTCTCAGCGAGATATTGTTGAGCAGCGGGAGCATCCTGACGCAATTGCTTATGGAGGCTGGGCAATCGACCTACATCCCGCTGATGGGATCTACTCGAATTTACCTGGCTGCCAGCAATATCACAGCAAAGGGATCTATCAGATTCCTTATCGATGCTACTACAGCAGAAATATCTCGAACCTCTTTCTCGCGGGGCGACTGATCAGCGCAACACATGTCGCGTTCGGATCAACTCGAGTGATGGCGACGTGTGCTTTAGGTGGACAGGCAGTCGGGATGGCAGCAGCCCGTTGTCGGGCGAGGGAGTGTCTCCCCCGAGAACTACTGACCGCGGATGCGATGGCAGACCTGCAACGGCATCTTTCCAGAATTGGCCACCATATTCCCGGAATTCAGGTGACGGACAATGACGATCTCTCAGGAATCGCATCGGTCACTGCCAGCAGTTCGCTCAGTCTCCAGGAACTTCCACCGGGGAATGAATGGGTTGACCTCTCAATCCCTCGTGGGATGCTCTTTCCCGTCCCTGCCGGCGAGATGCCTCGACTGACATTCAGAGTGCGGACTCATAATCCAACAACACT
>Ga0065721_10050535_pt1 | contig 19413 bp, 19 predicted proteins | sample Mesricmetagenome_FD_59108 | JGI IMG/M metagenome (GOLD analysis project Ga0065721, IMG submission 59108) | Mesophilic microbial community from rice straw/compost enrichment Sample: eDNA_1 v2 (version 2) | ecosystem: Engineered > Solid waste > Grass > Composting > Bioreactor | place: USA: Davis... | reverse complement strand
CAGGTGTACATGGATGTACACCCTGGGCTTGCGCGGAGCAGGACTGCGCAGCGCAATGTACAGCAAAGTCGCGCGCGTCAGCGCGAGCGAAGCGGAGCGACGGCGTGCGTCGCGGTGCCGGGAGGGCACTTCCCCCCGACAGCCGCCGCCAGCCACCAACGCAGCTCTTCGTCGAGCTCAACGATGCAATCGACCTCTTCAGCGCAATGCGCGGCCAACACCCGCCGCCGCAAGCCACTGACGCTGATCTCAGTCGAGCTCGACGATGCAATCGATCTCGACGTTCGCATTCTTCGGCAGCGCCGACACCTGCACCGTGACGCGCGACGGATACGGCTCGCTGAAATACTCCGCCATGATCTTGTTCAACGTCGGGAAGATGCCGAAGTCGAGAATGAACACCGTCGCTCGCGTGACCTGCGAGAAGTTGCCACCGGCCGCCGTGACGATCGCCTTCAGGTTGTCGAACACGCGGCGGATTTCCACCTCGATCGAGCTGTTCTGCAGCTCACCCGTGGTCGGATCGAGCGCGATCTGACCGGACACGTAGACGGTCTTGCCGACCTTCACGGCCTGGGAATAAGTGCCGATGGCCTTGGGAGCGTTCGGGGTCGAGATGATTTCGCGCGCCATGATGGTCCAACCGTTGCTGACGAGAAGCGCGGATTTTGCGCGCGTTCGCGCGCAATGGCCACCGTGGCAGCACTCTCTCCGGGGATCCCTGCCTCAGGCGATGACGCGCGTGACGCGGAGCACTTCCGGCATCTTGCGCAGATTCTTGATCACGTGCGCCAGGTGCTTACGGTTGCGCACCTGCAGATCGAAGATCAGGGTCGACGCGTCGCCGTCGCGCTCGTCCACCGCGACGTGTTCGATGTTGGTTTCCGTGGTCGCGATATTCGACGCAATCGCCGCGAGCACGCCCATGCGATTGGCCACATCGATGCGCACTTCGACGTTGAACAAGCGATCCACGTTCGGCTGCCACGTCACCGTCAGCCACTTATCCGGCTGCTTGCGGTAGTTGCGCAGATTGCCGCAGGCCTCGCGATGGATCACGACGCCTCGGCCGCTCGACAGGTACGCCATGATCGGATCGTTCGGAATCGGGAAGCAGCAGCGCGCGTAGCTGACCACCATGCCCTCGGTGCCCGCGATCGCGAGCGGCTCGGCTTGCGTGGTCTGTTCTGGCTGATGGCTGCCGTCCGTGGGCAACAGCCGGCGCGCGACCAGCGCCGCCAGTCGTTCGCCGAGGCCGATCTTCTCGAACAACTCGTCGGGCGTCTTGAGATTGAGCTCCGCGGCGACCGCCTGCAGACGCTCCTCGGGGATCTTCTTCAGCACCAGCGACACGTCCTGCAGCGCCTGGCTCAGCATCCGCTTGCCCAGCTCGATCGCTTCGCTGTGTTTCAAACCCTTCAGGTAGTGACGAATCGCCGCGCGCGCCTTCGCGGTCACGACGAAGTTCACCCACGCGGGATTCGGCGTCGCGCCTTTCGCGGTGATGATCTCCACGGTCTGGCCGTTACGCAGCGGCGTGCGCAGGGGCACGAGGCGTCGATCCACTTTCGCCGCGACGCAGTGATTACCGATGTCCGTGTGCACGGAATATGCGAAATCCACCGCAGTGGCATTGCGCGGCAGACGGCGAATCTCACCGCGCGGCGTAAACACGTACACCTTGTCCGGGAACAGGTCGAGCTTGACGCTCTCCATGAATTCCTCGGCGGAGTTGCCGCTGTGGGGCATCTCCATCAAGTGCTGCAGCCACTCGCTCGCGCGGTCGCGATAGGCACGGCCCGCGTCGTTGGAATCTTCACCGGTCTTGTATTGCCAGTGCGCGGCAATGCCCGACTCGGCGATGCGATGCATGTCTTCGGTGCGGATCTGCACTTCGATGGGCATGCCGTTCGGACCGAACAGCGTGGTATGTAACGACTGATAGCCGTTGATGCGCGGGATCGCGATGTAGTCCTTGAAGCGTCCCGGCATCGGTCGATACAGGCCGTGCACGATGCCGAGCACGCGATAACACGTATCGATCGAGTCCACGACGATGCGGAAGCCGAACATATCGACGATGGACGACAGCGGCACGCGCTTGCGACGCATCTTCTGATAGATGCTGTACAGGTGCTTCTCGCGGCCTTCGACCCGGCCTTTGATCTGCGCCTTGTCCAGCGCCGTGCGCAGGTTGCCCGCGATCTTGCCGACGAACTGTTTCTGATTGCCGCGCGCTCGTTTGAGCGCCTTCTCGATGATGCGATGACGGCCGGGATAGAGTGCTTTGAAGCCCAGCTCTTCCAGCTCGGACTTCACGGTGTGAATGCCGAGGCGATTGGCGATCGGCGCGTAGATTTCGAGCGTCTCGCGCGCCACGGTGCGTCGTTTCGCCGGCGGCACCGAGCCGAGCGTGCGCATGTTGTGCGTGCGGTCGGCGAGCTTGACCATGATCACGCGAATGTCGCGGACCATCGCGAGCAGCATTTTGCGGAAGCTTTCCGCCTGCGCCTCGGCGCGGCTGCGGAACTGGATGTGGTCCAACTTCGAGACACCATCGACCAGTTCCGCGACATCGGCGCCGAAACGCTCGGCGATGTCGTCCTTGGCGGTCGGGGTGTCTTCGATTACGTCGTGCAGGATAGCCGCCACGATCGTGGGCGCATCCAGGTGCAAGTCGGCGAGGATGTGCGCGACTGCGACCGGATGCGCGATGTACGGCTCACCGCTCAGGCGCTTCTGGCCCTCGTGGGCCTCGGCGCCGAATTCATAAGCATCGCGGATCCGGTCGACCTGCGCGGGCGGCAGGTAGGTCTCCAGCTTGTTGAGCAGCTGGTTGACCCCGATGGAGCGTCTTCCGGTGGGTAACAGGTTGAGAATGGAAGACGCGTAGTCCATAAGCTGAAGCTGGGGGACTTCAGGGCGCGACTCAATCTCCGAGGCCGAGATGAGGCGCACGCAGCTCGCCCGACATGCCGGCCATGTCCGGCTCGGGCATCAGTTCGGGCTGCGGGCGCTGCTCGGCTTCCTCGAGGATCTCCGGGCCGATGTGACCGGCGGCGATTTCGCGCAGCGCGACCACGGTGGGCTTGTCGTTCTCCCACTCCACAGTCGCCTCGGCACCGTTGGCCAGCTTGCGGGCGCGCTTGGCGGCCACCAGCACCAGCTGGAACAGGTTCGGGATGTTGTGGAGCGAGTCTTCGACGGTGATACGGGCCATGAAAACCTCTGGCGATCGCAAAACTGGGGGGATTGGCTGAGCAGTATACCCGAGCCCCGGGCGGTTGGCGGGGGGCGATTGGCAGTTCCGAAGCCCCAACCCCTAACCTCTTACCGCATTCTTCCGCTACCATACCGCGCCCCGCCGGCCGGGGTACCTCAGACATTCTGGCAATAGTGCGCCGGCAAGAAGCGGAGAGAGTGGGTTATGACGTTTCGATTGAGCCCGGTAACGGTGCTTGGACTGGGCTTGCTGGCTGCTGTGTCCCTGTCGTCGACCGCGAGCGCGGCGGATGCCGCCAAGGGCAAGGTCCTGGCTTACACCTGCCACGGCTGCCATGGCGTTCCCGAGTACAAGAATGCCTACCCGAACTATCGCGTGCCGAAGCTGGGCGGCCAGAACGAGGCGTACCTGGTGAGCGCGCTGAATGCCTACGCCAAGGGCGAGCGTCCGCATCCCACCATGCACGCGCAGGCCGCGACCCTGACCGACCAGGAGAAGGCCGATATCGCCGCGTTCCTGAGCGCGGGCGGCGGCATTCCGAGCAAGGATGTCGTGGGCACTCCGCCGCCGGCCACGCAGACCTGCGTCGCCTGCCACGGCGCCGATGGCGCCAAGACCGTAGCCCCGGATTATCCGAAGCTCGCCGGCCAGCCGGCCGACTACCTCGTGCACGCCCTCAGGGACTACAAGAGCGGCAAGCGCAAGAACCCGATCATGGCCGGCATCATCAGCGGCGTGGACGAGAAGGATTTCAAGGCGATCGCCGAGTTCTTCTCCAGGCAGCAGGCGCTGTGCACGACCGATCAGGTTCGCGATCACGGCAAGTGCGAGACCGAGTAAGCGCGCGCGCTTACCTGATTTCCTGATTCACGACACGCGCGGGAGCGACCACACATGCAGAGCTTTCGCGCGTTTCGCATCCACCAGGAAGCCGGCAAGATCGTCTCGCGCATGGAGACGATCGGCCTGAACGATCTCGCCGAGGGCGAGGTCGTCGTCAAAGTCCGCTACTCCACCATCAACTACAAGGACGTGCTCGCCGCGACCGGCGCCGGCAAGATCCTGCGCCGTTACCCGCTGGTCGGCGGCATCGACCTGTCCGGCGAAGTCGTCTCCTCCAGCGATCCGCAATTCCAGCCCGGCCAGAAGGTGCTGGTCACCGGCAGCGAGCTGTCGGAGACCCGCGATGGCGGCTATGCCGAGTACGCGCGCTTGAAGAGCGATTCGGTCGTGCCGATTCCCGCCGGTCTGGATGAATTCCAGGCGATGGCGATCGGCACCGCCGGCTACACCGCCGCGCTCGCGATTCATCGCATGGAACAGAACGGCCAGCAGCCGGGCGATGGCGAGATCGTCGTGACGGGCGCGACCGGCGGCGTTGGCAGCATCGCGGTGGACATGCTGGCCGCTCGGGGTTACCGCGTGGTCGCGGTCACCGGCAAACAAGCGTCCGTCGACTATTTGCAACGTCTCGGCGCGGTCCGTGTGCTGCTCCGGGATCAGATCAACACCGGCTCGCGTCCGTTGGAAGAAGCGCAGTTTGCCGGCGCCATCGACAATGTCGGCGGCGAACTGCTCACCTGGCTGACGCGGACCACCCGGCTCTGGGGCAACATCGCCAGCATCGGCCTGGCCGCCAGCCCCGAGCTGAAGACCACCGTGATGCCGTTCATCCTGCGCGGCGTGAGCCTGCTTGGAATCAATTCCGTATACACGCCGCGAGCGCTGCGCCTGCAGGTGTGGCAGCGGCTCGGGTCCGACCTCAAGCCGCGCCACCTCGACAGCATCGTGACGCGCACGATCGCGTTCGAGCAGTTGCCCGGCGCGTTCGATGATTATCTGAAAGCGGGTGTCACCGGCCGCACGGTCGTGCGCATCGCCGGTTGAGGTCGAGCGCTGCCGATGAGCGATCCCACTCTCATTGCCGGTGCGGCTCAGCTGGGTATCGAGCTGAGCGAGCGCCAGGCGCAGCAGCTGATCGCCGTGCTCGACGAGCTGGACGACTGGAATCAGCGGATGAATCTCACCGCGATCCGCGAGCGCGCCGCGCAGATCACCAAACACTTGCTGGACAGCTTGTCCGTGCAGCCGTTCCTGCACGACGAGCGAGTGCTGGACGTGGGTACCGGCGCGGGTTTTCCCGGTCTGCCGCTCGCCATCGTCAATCCTTCGAAGCAATTCGTGCTGCTCGACTCCACGGCCAAGAAGCTCAAGTTCATAGAACACGTCGCCGCGGCGCTGGCGTTGCCCAATGTGCAAACCGTGCATACTCGCGCGGAAAGTTACCGCCCGGCGCAACGATTCGATATCGTGCTGTCGCGCGCGGTCGGGCCGGTAGAGCAATTCGTCAAATGGGCCGGTCATCTGTGTGTCGGCGGCGGGCGACTGCTGGCGATGAAGGGCCGGTATCCCGAAGAGGAGCTCGCCCGGTTGCCGAGCGGCTGGAAACTGGCGGCGGTGCACCGACTTAATGTGCCCGCTCTGGACGAAGAGCGGCATCTTGTGGAAATCTGCCGCAACCACGACCGGCTGTAGCGCCAGGGCTGGCGGACCTGCCCCTTGCCCGGCTCGAAGATTTAACGTGCAGATTCAGCATTGTGCCGATTGCGTGACTCACTAACGGACTGGTCCCATTCATCATTCCATGCATCGCATTCTCGCCATCACCAACCAGAAAGGCGGCGTCGGCAAGACCACGACGAGCGTCAATCTGGCCGCATCCCTGGCGGCGACCAAGCGGCGCGTGTTGTTGATCGATATCGATCCGCAGGGCAATGCCACCATGGGCTGCGGCATCGACAAGCGCGCCGTGGAGCGGTCAACCACCGACGTGCTGCTCGGGGACAGCGACGCGGCCTCGGCGATGCGCACCGTGGACTATGCGGATTTCAAGGTGATGCCGGCCAATCAGGATCTGGTCGCGGCCGATGTCGAGATGATGGGCAAGGCCGGATGCGAATCGCGCCTGCGGGACGCGCTGCAGCCGGTGATGCCGCAGTTCGATATCGTGCTGATCGATTGTCCGCCGGCGTTGAACATGCTGACGGTGAATGCGCTGGTCGCGGCCGAAGGCGTGCTGATTCCGATGCAATGTGAGTATTACGCGCTCGAGGGGCTCAGCGCCTTGATCAATACGATCGAAGAGATCAAGGCCGGGCCCAATCCGAAGCTGGAGATCGGCGGCATCCTGCGCACCATGTTCGACCCGCGTAACAATCTGGCCAACGAGGTATCGGCACAGCTGATCGAGCACTTCGGCGACAAGGTGTTCCGCTCCATCATTCCGCGCAACGTGCGGCTCGCGGAAGCGCCGAGCTTCGGCAAGCCGGCGCTGCACTACGATAAAGAATCGCGCGGCGCGCTGGCTTATCTGGCGCTGGCCGGCGAAATGATTCGTCGAGAGGAAGAAACATTCAACGTGGCGCCGCCCGCCGCCGATGCGGTCGCGTCATAGTGACGAACCATGACAATGGCGAATAAACAACCCCGTCTCAGCCGAGGGCTGGGCGCCCTGATGGGCCAGCCTGCCGCCGCTTCTCCCGCCGCCGCTGCCGTGGTGACGGCACTCCGGCCGGTGGACGAGGAGCTGCGCAAGCTGCCGGTGGACTTGTTACGGCGGGGCAAGTATCAGCCGCGCATCGATCTGCGCCAGGAAACATTGCAGGAGCTGGCCGATTCGATCAAAGCGCAGGGCGTGGTGCAGCCCATCGTGGTGCGTCCCATCCGCGCCGATGGCTCGTATGCGAACGATCCGGCCGAGAACCCGGCCGAGCAGCGTTACGAGATCATCGCCGGCGAGCGCCGCTGGCGTGCCGCCCAGCTGGCGGGCTTGCATGAGATTCCGGCGGTCATTCGCCGCGTGCCCGATGAAGCCGCCATTGCGATGGCGCTCATCGAAAACATCCAGCGCGAAAACCTGAACCCGCTGGAAGAAGCGCGCGCCCTGCAACGCCTGATCACCGAATTCGAAATGACTCATGCGACGGCGGCCGAAGCCGTCGGCCGCTCACGCAGCGCGGTAAGCAACCTGTTGCGCCTGCTCGATCTGGGCGAAGACGCGAGCAGACTGGTCGAGCATCGCGAGCTCGAGATGGGCCACGCGCGCGCCTTGCTCGCCATCGAGAACAAACGTCAGCAGGCCGACGTGGCTGCGCAAGTCGCACAACAGAAACTGTCGGTGCGCGAGACCGAAGCATTGGTGAAGCGACTGCAGTCGCAGCCCTCGGCGGGTGCCCACGATGCCGCGACGCGCGCCGATCCGAACATCCGCAAGCTCGAGGCAGAACTGAGCGAGAAGCTCGGGGCGAAAGTCCAGGTTCAGCACGCCTCCTCCGGCAAGGGCAAGCTGGTCATCAGCTATCACACGCTGGAAGAGCTCGACGGCATTCTCGAGCACATTCGTTAAGCGGCGCCGCCAACCACCACGCCTCGCCATCAGCAATACCAGGTAAGGTTCATGATTCGGCGTCTCAGGGAAGTCGGTTCGCGGGAGGTCCGTTCAAAATGCCAACGGCGCCAGTGCTGAACCGCGCGGCGCCGCGCACCCCGACCGCTCCAATTCCGTGTGCGTTGCTGCTGGCGTTTACCACAGTTTGCTGTGCCGGCGCGCACGCCGAGCTGGTCATCGACGGCCACATCGACGAGCCCGAGTGGCAGGGCGCGATCACTTGCAAGGACTGGCAGCGCACGTTGCCGTTTGCGCGTGACGAGCCTCGCTACGGCAACGAGCTGCACCTGCTTTCCACCGAGCGAGGTCTGGCCGCGGCCTTCATTCTCGACCAGCCGCCCAGCGAACGACGCATCAAGCCGCGCACGCCGCGCGATTCGGATCGGTTGATCGGCGACACGGTCTCGCTGATGGTGGATTTCGATGCCAACGCGCAGATCGGTTACGAATTCACCGTCGGTCTGGGCGGCGGCATCCGCGACGGCTTGATCACCAATCAAAACAAGTTCGATCGCGACTGGGACGGCGCCTGGCAGCACGCCGTCTACGAAACCGAGCAGCAGTGGTTCGTGGAGATATTCATTCCCTGGTCCAGCATCAGCATGCGGGACTCGCGTGCCGACATGCGCACCATCGGAGTGTATGGCACGCGCTACCTGTACGAACGCGGCGAGCGTTATGCCTGCCCGGGAATCACCAGCGAGGCGGCGGTGTTTCTGTCGGAGTTCCAACGCATGGAGATCTCGCAGCACGCCGCGGTCGGAAGTCTGGACGTGGTGCCGTACGGGACGGCGATCTCCGATTTCCTCGATGAGCACACGCGCTTCAAAGCCGGCGCCGACATCAATTGGAAAGCGTCGCCGAACCTGTGGCTGTCGGCGACGCTCAATCCCGATTTCGGCCAGGTGGAGAGCGATGAGCTGGTGGTGAATTTTTCGGCCATCGAGGTCGCGTTCACCGACAAGCGGCCGTTCTTTTCCGAAAACCAGGCCATCTTCGACCTGCGCACCCCGACCAACGGCCAGCTCGTCTACACCCGGCGTATCGGCGCGGCAGTCGACGATGGCAGTGCCGCGTCATCCGACATCGATGCCGCCTTCAAGCTCACAGGAACCGCGGGGCAGCTGGTGTATGGCGGTTTCGTCGCGCAGGAAGATGGTTATCGCAACGGCGCCGGGCGCTTGTTCGCGGCCACTCGCCTGGCATTGCCGATGGATCGTGCGCGCGTCGGCTATCTCGGTACCTGGACAGATCGGCCGTTCCTGGATCGCGACGCGCTGGTGAATGCGGTCGACTACGAGCTCGCGCCCAGCGACGACGTGCGCATCAGCGGCCAGGTCATCCGTTCCGATATCGGCACCAGCGGCATCAGCCTCATGGACAGCTCCCAGGCGCCGGGCAGCGAGATTCGTCGCTCCGAGATCGACACGCACGGCTACCAGTCGTGGCTGCAGCTCGACTTCAATCGCAGCTCGCCGCTGATGCATACGTTGAAGCTGCTGTACATGGACGACACGTTCGATCTCAACGATCTGGGCTACATGGAGCGCAACGCGCTCAAGCAGGTCGAGTGGGAAACGAATCTCCGGATCGCGAGCGACGGCGGCCGCGTCAGCGGTGAAACGCAGCGGCTCTACACGTTTTATCGGGAGAACACTGACGGGCAACGATTGCAATCGCGCTTTTCGCTGTCACGGGATGTGAGCTACGCGAGCGCGTGGAAAGCATTCCAGGAACTGCGCTACGTCAGCAGCGGCGTGGACGATCTGATCTCGCGCGGCAATGGGCCGGTGCGACTGGAAGATCGCATCTCCGCGTACATGGACATCACCACGCCGCGCTATGGCGACTGGCAATTCACGCTGGGCAGCTATGCCTTCCAGCAAGGCGTCGAACACTATTCGGGCTGGCTGCAGTTCCTGGCCTCCTGGTATCCCACGGAAAAACTGACCCTGCGGCTCGACCTGTTGCCGCAGTACTCCTCGGACTGGCTGCTGTGGGAAGAAGGCAATCTGTTCGGGTCGTTCCGCGCCAAGCGGCTCGACTACGACTTCCGGCTGGACTGGATTCCCGCGCCGCGCCATGAGCTGCGCGTGAAATGGCAATGGATCGGCATCGATGCCAAGCTGCGGCGCGCCTATCGAACCGACGCGGCCGGCAATCTGCTGCCGACCAGCGATCCGGTCGCGCCGTTCACCGTCAACAATCTCGGCCTGCAGATCCGCTACCGCTACGAGATCGGGCCGATGTCGGAGCTGTTCCTGGTGTATGCTCGCGGCGGTTACAATCAGCTCGACGAAGACGAGCGCGGGCTGGGCGAGTTGTTTCGCAACATGACCGATGTGCGGGACGCGGATCAGTTCCTGATCAAGCTCCGCTACAAGTTGTAAATCTGGCGCGGGCAGTGCCGAGGCTGGTCGCTGAAGTCAAGGCTTCGGCGACAGAATTCGGCACCGCATGGCGTCAACGTAGATGAATAGTCATAATTCGCGTTGGGGCACGCCGGATCTTCCTTGTAGCACTGCAAAACGCTGCGTATAATCCGCCGCCGTTTCCGGCCGGGCGGTAATCCAATACGTGCCAACACACGTGAATGTCACCGCGCGCGGCAAGCGCCTTTCGTTGAACTTCGCCGCGATACAGCTGGCAAGCACGGGTCTGACAGCACTCGTGTTTTTGATGTCGAGCGGCTGGAACGCGGCCCGCTCGGCGTTCGTGGGCGGTTTGATCATCGCGTTGGGGACTCTCGTGTTCGCTTGGCGGTTGTTCGCCACCAACTGGCCGGCGGCCAGCGCGGCGCGCGGGTTCTACGCGGGCGAAGTGTTGAAGTGGATTTGGGTAGTCGGCGCATTTGCGCTGGCCTTGACTCGCGGCGGTATGGAACCGCTGCCCCTGCTGATCGGCCTGCTGGCCAGTCAGTGCGGGTTCTGGGTCGCAATGGGAATCTTCAAATAGTTGCGCAGGTGAGGTGGTATTGATGGCTGAGCATGGTGGTCCGGCGACCATGACCGATTACATCAAGCACCATCTCCATCATTTGGAGCTGCCGGTCGGTGAAGGCCGGTTCTGGGTGCTGCACCTCGACAGCATCTTCTTCAAGCTGCTGTGCGCGGCCATCTTCCTGTACGCCTTCCTGCGCGTGGCACGCCGTGCGACGCCCGGCGTTCCCGGCAAGTTCCAATGTTTCATCGAGATGATCGTCGAGTTCGTCGACACCTCGGTGAAGGAAACCTTCCACGGCCGCAGCAAGCTGATCGCGCCGCTGGCGATCACCATCTTCTGCCTCACGTTCCTGATGAACTTCCTGGACATGATCCCGGTGGACTGGCTGCCGGCGGCGGCCGGTGCGGTGGGCGTTCCCTACCTGCGCGCGGTGCCGACTGCCGATCTGAACACCACGCTGGCCATGTCGCTGATGGTGTTCCTGCTGATCCAGTATTTCGGCGTCAAGCACAAGGGCATCGGCACCTTCGTCGGCGAGATGTTCACCGCGCCGTTCCACGCTCCGGGTGTGGTCGGCAAGATCCTGCTGGCGCCGGCCAACCTGCTGCTGCGCCTGATCGAAGAAGCGGTGCGCCCGATTTCGCTGGCGCTGCGTCTGTTCGGCAACATGTACGCCGGCGAGCTGATTTTCGTGCTGATCGCCTGCATGACGCTCGGCGCGACCCTCTCGAGCGGTCTGACGTACGTGATGGCGCCGCTGCAGTTCGTTGCCGGCTTCGTCTGGACCGCGTTCCACATCCTGATCATCACGCTGCAGGCATTCATCTTCATGATGCTGACCATCGTGTATCTCAGCATGGCCGCCGAACATCACTGATTCCGTTTCGATCGTTTGATTACTAACTAGCTGTTTTTCTGCACGCACCGGAGATTCAAATGGAGAACATCACTCAGATTGCCGACGTCATGAGCTTCACCGTGATTGCCGCGGGTCTGCTCATCGGCCTCGGCGCGCTCGGCACCGCGATCGGCTTCGCGTTGCTCGGCGGCAAGTTCCTGGAGGGCTCGGCCCGTCAGCCGGAGCTGACCGGCATGCTGCAGACCAAGATGTTCATCGTCGCGGGCTTGCTGGACGCGATTCCCATCATCGGCGTCGCCATCGCTCTGCTGCTGATCTTCGCGAACCCGTTCATCGGTCAGCTCGGCGGCTAACCCGTCGCTCGACTCGATCGGCGCCAGGCAGCGTCACAGCTGCCACAAGTGAATCGGAGCAAGCATGGATCCCACAATAACCATCGTCGTCCAGGGCATCGCGTTCTTCGCGGTGGCCTGGCTGGTCATGCGGTTCGGCTGGCCGCACATCATCGCGGCGATCGAGGATCGGCAAAAGAAGATTGCCGAGGGTCTCGCGGCTGCCGAGAAAGGCGAGAAGAGCCTGGCGGAAGCCAAGAACTCGGCCAACGACATCATCAAGGAAGCGCACGCGCGCGCCGCGAAGATCGTCGAACAGGCCAATCGCCGCTCGGTGGAAATGGCCGAGGAAGCGCGGGGCGTGGCGTCGGCGGAAGCCGAGCGTCTGGTTGCCGGTGCACGCCAGGAGGCCGCACTGGAATCGAGCCGCGCTCGCGAGGAGCTGCGCCGCGAAGCCGCCAGTCTGGCGGTGTTCGGTGCCAGCAAGCTGCTCGGTCGCGAGATCGACGCCAAGGCCCACGCCGACTTGCTCGACAAGCTGGCGTTGGAGATCGAGCGCGGCTGACCGCGCCCGATCTTTCGTAGACAGGAGCATTCATGGCCGAGAAAGCCACCATCGCCCGCCCCTACGCCAAGGCAGCGTTCGAATCGGCGCGTCAACACAACGCGCTCGAGCGCTGGTCCACGGTACTGGCAACCGCCTCGTCGGTGGTGCAGGACGAGCGTGTTGCCCAGCTGCTGTCGAGCCCGCGGGTCACGCCGGAGCAACTCTCCGGCCTGATCGCGGACATCGTCGGCGGGGACCTGGACGAGCAGACCCGCAATTTCCTGGCCACGCTGGCCGGCAATCGCCGTCTGGCGCTGCTGCCGGAAATTGCCAGCATGTACGAGGGACTGCGGGCTGAAGCCGAGAACATCGCCGACGTGCAGGTGGTCTCGGCGGTGGCGCTGAGCGAGGCGCAGAAGCAGCGCTTCGCCTCGGCCCTGAAGCAACGTTTGAAGCGCGAAGTGCGCTTGCATTGTGAAGTGGACGCATCGCTGATCGGTGGCGCCATCGTGCGCGCGGGCGATTTCGTCATCGATGGTTCGCTGAAGGCGCGCCTCGACCGCTTGGCGGTCGAGATGACTCACTGACGCCTTAGGGCCCAGAAAGCCCAAACGACGCCCACAACAGGTTTGACCGAGGATTGAGCTCATGGCCATCAAGGCATCTGAAATCAGCGATCTGATCAAGTCGCGCATCGAGAAGTTCTCGAGCGCCACCGAAGAGGCGAACATCGGCACGGTGGTCACCGTCACCGACGGTATCGTGCGCATCCACGGCCTCGCCGACGTGAAGTACGGCGAAATGCTGGAATTCCCCGGCGGCAGCTTCGGCCTGGCGCTGAACCTGGAGCAGGACTCGGTCGGCGCCGTGGTGCTCGGCGAGTACAAGCACATCGTCGAAGGCGACACGGTCAAGACCACCGGCCGCATTCTCGAAGTGCCGGTCGGCGAAGGCCTGCTGGGCCGCGTGGTCGACGCGCTCGGTAATCCGATCGACGGCAAGGGCCCGGTGCAGGCCACCCGCAACTCGCCCATCGAGCGCGTCGCGCCGGGCGTGGTGTTCCGCAAGTCGGTCAGCCAGCCGGTGCAGACCGGTTACAAGGCCGTCGACTCGATGGTGCCGGTCGGCCGCGGCCAGCGCGAGCTGATCATCGGCGACCGTCAGACCGGCAAGACCGCGCTCGCCATCGACACCATCATCAATCAGAAGAACTCCGGCATTAAGTGTATCTACGTCGCCATCGGCCAGAAGCAGAGCTCGATCGCGAACGTGGTGCGCAAGCTGGAAGAGCACGACGCGATGAAGCACACCATCATCGTCGCGGCGTCCGCCTCCACCCCGGCTTCGATGCAGTACCTCGCGCCGTACGCCGGCTGCGCCATGGGCGAGTACTTCATGGACAACGGCGAAGACGCGCTGATCATCTATGACGACTTGACCAAGCAGGCCTGGGCCTACCGCCAGATCTCCCTGCTGCTGCGCCGTCCGCCGGGCCGCGAAGCGTATCCGGGCGACGTGTTCTACCTGCACTCGCGTCTGCTCGAGCGTTCGGCTCGCGTCAACGAAGAGTACGTCGAGAAGGCGACCGGCGGCCGCGTCAAAGGCAAGACCGGCTCGCTGACCGGCCTGCCCATCATCGAAACCCAGGCCGGTGACGTGACGGCGTTCGTGCCGACCAACGTGATCTCGATCACCGACGGCCAGATCTTCCTGGAAGGCGACCTGTTCAACGCCGGTATCCGTCCCGCCATGAACGCCGGTATCTCGGTGTCCCGCGTCGGCGGCGCCGCACAGACCAAGATCATTTCCAAGCTGGGCGGCGGTATCCGTCTCGCCCTGGCGCAGTACCGCGAGCTCGCGGCGTTCTCGCAGTTCGCCTCCGACCTCGACGAGTCGACCCGTCGGCAGCTGGAGCGCGGCCAGCGCGTCACCGAGCTGATGAAGCAGAAGCAGTACGCGCCGATGTCGGTCGCCGAAATGGCGCTGTCCATCTACGCCGTCAACAACGGCTTCATGGACAAGGTCGAGATCAAGAAGATCCAGGCGTTCGAAGCCGGTCTGCAGGCGTTCGCCAAGACGAACTACAAGCAGGCCATCGACGCCATCAACTCGAACCCGGTGCTGTCGCCGGAGAACGAAGCTTCGCTGAAGAAGATCTGCGAAGAGTTCGCCACCTCCGGCACGTACTGAGTCGCTACGCACTGAGAACGTAAATGCCAGGCGTAAAAGAGATCCGGATCAAGATCGCGAGCTTCAAGAGCACGCAGAAGATCACCAAGGCCATGGAGATGGTGGCCGCGAGCAAGATGCGCAAAGCGCAGGACCGCATGCGCGCCACGCGTCCGTACGCGGAGAAGATCCGCACGGTGATCGGTCACCTGCGGCTGGCGAATCCGGATTACAAACATCCGTTCATGGTCGAGCGCGATGTGAACGCCGTCGGCTTCATCATCATCACCACCGATCGCGGCTTGTGCGGCGGCCTGAACGTCAACCTGTTCAAGGCCACGCTGGCCGCGATCCGCGACTGGCAGAAGCAGGGCAAGCAGGTCTCGGTGTGCCTGATCGGCTCGAAGGGCGTGCAGTTCTTCCGCCGCCTCGGCGGCGTGGAAACGCTGGCGACGGTGACCCACCTGGGCGACCGTCCGCACGTCAACGACCTGATCGGCACCGTGAAGGTGATGCTGGATCAGTATCGCGAAGGCAAGCTCGACCGGCTGTTCCTGGTCAACAACGAATTCATCAACACGATGAGCCAGAAGCCCGTCGTGCACCAGCTGCTGCCGGTGGTCACGCAGGATGCGGACAAGCTGCAGAAGCTGTGGGATTACATCTACGAGCCGTCCGCGGCCGAGCTGCTCGATGGCGTGCTGATGCGCTACATCGAATCGCAGGTCTATCAGGGCGCGGTCGAAAACGTCGCGTGCGAAATGGCCGCGCGCATGGTCGCGATGAAGAGCGCGACCGACAACGCCGGCAAGCTGATCGACGAATTGCAGCTGATCTACAACAAGGCTCGCCAGGCGGCGATCACCAAGGAGATCAGCGAAATCGTCGGCGGCGCCGCTGCGGTTTGAGGCTCGCGCGAATACAGAATTATTGAGGAACGACACATGGCAAGCGGCAAGATTGTCCAGATCATCGGTGCGGTCATCGACGTGGAATTCCCGCGCGACCAGATCCCGAAGGTGTATGAAGCGCTGAAGCTCGAAGACGTCGATCTGACGCTGGAAGTGCAGCAGCAGCTCGGCGACGGCGTCGTGCGCACCATCGCCATGGGCGTGTCGGAAGGCCTGAAGCGTGGCCTGAAGGTCAACGCGACCGGCGCTCCGATCTCCGTGCCGGTCGGCAAGGGCACGCTCGGCCGCATCATGGACGTGCTGGGCACGCCGCAGGACGAAAAGGGCCCGGTGCAGACCAAGGAGCTGCTGCCGATCCATCGCCCCGCGCCGTCCTACGACGAGCAGTCGGGCGGCCAGGACCTGCTGGTCACGGGCATCAAGGTCATCGACCTGCTGATTCCGTTCGCCAAGGGCGGCAAGGTCGGCCTGTTCGGCGGCGCCGGCGTCGGCAAGACCGTCAACATGCTCGAGCTGATCAACAACATCGCCAAGCAGCACTCGGGTCTGTCGGTGTTCGCGGGCGTCGGCGAGCGCACTCGCGAGGGCAACGACTTCTATCACGAGATGATCGAGTCGGGCGTCATCGACACAAACGATCTCACCAATTCCAAGGTGGCGATGGTGTACGGCCAGATGAACGAGCCGCCGGGCAACCGCCTGCGCGTCGCGCTGACCGGCCTGACCATGGCCGAATACTTCCGCGATGAAAAGAACGAAGCCGGCAAGGGCCGCGACGTGCTGCTGTTCATCGACAACATCTACCGCTACACGCTGGCCGGCACCGAAGTGTCCGCGCTGCTCGGCCGTATGCCTTCGGCGGTGGGTTACCAGCCGACGCTGGCCGAGGAAATGGGCGTGCTCCAGGAGCGCATCACTTCCACCAAGACCGGCTCGATCACCTCGATCCAGGCCGTGTACGTGCCTGCCGACGACTTGACCGACCCGTCGCCGGCCACCACGTTCGCGCACTTGGACGCGACCGTCGTGTTGTCCCGTCAGATCGCCTCGCTGGGCATCTACCCGGCGGTGGATCCGCTGGACTCCACCAGCCGTCAGCTCGATCCGCTGGTCATCGGCGAAGAGCACTACAACGTCGCCCGCGGCGTGCAGGCGGTGTTGCAGCGTTACAAGGAGCTGCAGGACATCATCGCGATCCTGGGCATGGACGAGCTGTCGGAAGAAGACAAGCGCACCGTGTCCCGCGCTCGCAAGATCCAGCGCTTCCTGTCGCAGCCGTTCAACGTCGCGAAAGTGTTCACGGGCCAGGACGGCAAGATCGTCCCGCTCAAGGACACCATCCGCGGCTTCAAGGGCATTCTCGAGGGCGAGTACGACCACCTGCCGGAGCAGGCGTTCTACATGGTCGGCGCCATCGAAGAAGCCGTCGCCAAGGCGAAGACGCTGCAGTAATCACCTCAGCACGGGCGGCGCGAGCCGCCCGTGCAAGTTAGCGGATACACATGGCAACCATCCACGTAGACATCGTCAGCGCCGAAGGCCAGATCTTCTCGGGCGAAGCCGCCATGGTTTTCGCGCCTGCCATGATGGGCGAGATCGGCATCGCGCCCCGTCACGCACCGTTGCTGACCACGCTCAAGCCGGGCGAAGTGCGCGTTCAGCTGCCGGGCGGTGAAGAGCAATTCTTCTTCGTCGGCGGTGGCGCCATCGAAATCCAACCCCACCTCGTCACCGTGCTCGCCGACACCGCTCTGCGCGCCAAGGACATCGACGAAGCCGCCGCTCTGCAAGCCAAGCAGCGCGCGGAAGAAGCCCTGAAGGATCGCGCCGGCAAGATCGACGTGGCCGAAGCTCAAGCCGAGCTGGCTCGCGCCGTCGCTCAGATCAAGGCGATCGAGAAGCTGCGGAAGATCAAGCAGTAATCGATCCAGGGTTCGGCCCCGAACCCGGAGATTGTTTGTTTACGCATCGCCTCGCCATTCAGCGAGGCGATTGCTTTTTGGGACCCCGATTCCAGTCCGCTGGCGCTCCCGTATCCATCGCGCCTCGAAGCCATCGCGCGCGAGCATCGCCGCCTGCGTGCGCGAGATGCTGGAGAAAGCAGGTACGCGCGGTTGCGCTTACTTCGACGTGGATGTTTGATGTGCCGGTACGGCGGCGAGTTTCAGCACAAGCGTTCTGTCGTCGTAATAGTCGCGTATTCCTCGTCGAGGTTCGCAAGTGACATTGCGTGGACTTCTTCCGCCGTTCGATGAGTGCCGTGGTAGTCGATCTTATCGAACGCAAAGGTCGCATCCGCCACTACCTGTGTTTCAAATCCCAGATTGCCTGCAGTTCGCGCCGTCGCTTCTACGGAATTGTTGGTGCTGACGCCAACGATGACCAGCTTGGTGATGCCGCGCATTCGCAGCCACCGTTCCAGCCCCGTGTTGATCAGAGCGTCGGGCACATTCTTTTCCACTACGTGCTCGCTCGGTAGCGGCGCCAGCTCATCCTGAAATTCGACACCCGGCTGTCCTGGCCAGAACGGCGAGCCAGGGCTTCTGGAAATGTGTCGAACGTGCACCACCGTGCCGCCGCTCGCACGCCAGGTCTTCAGCAACGCCGCAATGTTGCGCTCGGCATTCGGATTGTTTCGAGGAGCCGACGGATTCGCCATGCCTTTCTGCATGTCGATGATGACGAGTGTCGGTAGCGTCGTGTTCATGGGCCGCTGCAAACGCTGAATTTCACCGTTGGGCTTGATTCAGTGTAGCAGCTCCGGCTCTACGCGGATTGCATGCAGCGAGCCACAGCGCGCGCTAGGATGCAAGCATGAAACTTGGCTTCGAACACACCTACGCGACCCTGCCAGATCGATTTTACGCACGCGTGGAGCCTGCGAAGGTCGATGATCCACAGGTGGTCATTTTCAATCGTGCCCTGGCCGCCGAGCTGCAGTGGGATCCCGACATGGACGCCGGCCGGGCCGCGGCGTTGTTCTCTGGTAATGAGCTGGCGGAAGACTCGACGCTGATTGCCATGGCATACGCCGGTCATCAATTCGGGACCTTCGTGCCGCAGCTCGGGGATGGCCGAGCGGTGCTTCTTGGAGAGGTCCGCGATCGTCACGGCGTTTTGCGCGATGTACAGCTGAAGGGCTCCGGCCGCACACCGTTCTCTCGGGGCGGCGACGGTCGCGCGGCGCTCGGGCCGATGCTCCGCGAATATTTGATCAGCGAAGCCATGTACGCCTTGGGCATTCCAAGCACACGGTCGCTCGCAGTCGTCACAACCGGCGAGCAGGTGTATCGAACAGAGATCCTGCCCGGCGCCGTGCTAACGCGAGTCGCTGCGAGTCATATCCGGGTAGGAACATTCCAGTACTTCGCTGCGCGCGGCGATCACGAAGCCATCAAAGCACTGCTGGACTACGTCATCGATCGTCACTATCCGGAGGCAAGACACGCCGAGGTCGCCGCACTCGCGGTCCTCAAAGCGATCACAGCTCGACAGGCCGCGCTGATTGCCGAGTGGATGCGGGTTGGTTTCATTCACGGCGTGATGAATACGGACAACATGGCGCTCTCGGGTGAAACCATCGATTACGGTCCGTGCGCCTTCATGGATCGATACGATCCACAGACCGTGTTCAGCTCCATCGATCTGGGCGGTCGATATTCCTATACGAACCAGCCCGGCATTGCGCAATGGAATCTGGCGCGACTGGCCGAAACATTGTTGCCGTTCATCGACGCCGACGAGAAGAAAGCCATCGACCTGGCGACCGGGGTTATCGAGGGCTTCGTGGAGCAGTTCGAGATGGCGTTTCTCGCGCACATGCGCCGTAAGATCGGTCTGGCGTCCAGCGAGGACGGCGATGCCGATTTGATTACGCTGCTATTGGCGGCCATGCAGCAGGGTCAGGCCGATTTCACGTTGACCTTCAGCCGGCTGTCTCGGGCGGCGCACGACCCGAGCGAGGACGCGGCGCTTCACGGGC
>Ga0065721_10005856_pt1 | contig 19416 bp, 19 predicted proteins | sample Mesricmetagenome_FD_59108 | JGI IMG/M metagenome (GOLD analysis project Ga0065721, IMG submission 59108) | Mesophilic microbial community from rice straw/compost enrichment Sample: eDNA_1 v2 (version 2) | ecosystem: Engineered > Solid waste > Grass > Composting > Bioreactor | place: USA: Davis... | reverse complement strand
GTCCTCGGCAGGGCCCGCCCTCCACGCCCTCCCTGTGCCGCCGGGTCAACGGCGGCCGCCTCAGCCTTTGTCCGGCAGGCCGACCCGCAGCTTTTCGCGCACTGCCGCCAACGACCGGCGGCTCGCCTCGACCTCATGCGCCGACATGCCGGTCGTCTCGAGGATCTTCTCCGGCAGGCAGGCTGCCTCGTCGGCGAGCTCGCGACCCGCAGGCGTCAGGCTGACGCGCACGACCCGCTCGTCGGCCGGGTCGCGGTGTCGGGTCACGAAGCCGGCCGCCTCGAGCCGCTTGATGAGCGGTGTCAGCGTGTTCGATTCCAGGAAGAGCCCCTCGCCGATGGAACCGACCGTCTGATCGTCCCGCTGCGCGAGCGACATGATCACCAGGAACTGCGAATAGGTCAGGCCCAGCCGGTCGAGCAGGGGCTTGTAGACGCGGTTGAACGCCAGGCCCGTGGAGTAGACCATGAAGCACAGAAAGCCGTCGAGGCTCCTGGTATCCGGATCCTTGGTTGCGGCCATGCAAGACCTCCTTCCTTCAGCTTCCTAATATAATCGCACGCGATTTAATCGCAACCTCTTGACAGCGCCTCGCGTCGGCATCATTTATATCGTACGCGATTTAATCGCTAACTGATATGAAGGAGTTTCCCATGCACGTCCCCTCTCTTAAGGCCACCCTCGCCGCCCTCCTCCTCTCCGCCTCTCCTGCAGCCATGGCTCCGGCGATCGCCGGACCGCTCGAGCCCGCGACCAACGGCTTCATCCAGAGCCTGTCGGGCGCCACCCCGATCTACACGCTGTCGCCGGACGCCGCGCGCAACGTTCTGTCCGGGGCGCAGAAGTCGGTGCCTGCGCGGCCCCTGCCCGTCACGCGCAGCGATCGCACCCTCGCCGTCGGCCCCACGGGCCAGACGACGATCCGTGTCGTCCGCCCCGAGGGGGCCGAGGGCGCGCTTCCGGTCGTCATTTACATCCACGGCGGCGGTTGGGTTCTCGGCGACCGCGAGACGCACGACCGCCTCGTCGGCGAGCTCGCGGCGGGCTCCGGTGCCGTCTTCGTGTTCGTCGACTACGAGCGCTCCCCGGAAAGCCGCTATCCGGTCGCCATCGAGCAGGCCTATGCGGTCACGCGCTATGTAGCGGAGCATCCGCAGGAATTCGGCGCCGATGCGCGCCGCCTTGCCGTCGCCGGCGACAGCGTCGGCGGCAACATGGCGGCCGTCGTGGCCCTTCTCGCCAAGGAGCGCTGCGGCCCCGACATCCTCGCCCAGCTGCTGTTCTATCCCGTCACGGACGCCTCCATGTCCTCCGCGTCCTATACGGAATTCGCCGAGGGGCCGTGGCTCACCCGCAGGGCGATGGCCTGGTTCTGGGACCAATACCTTCCGGACGTCGCCAAGCGCAGCGACATCCACGTCTCCCCGATCAACGCGAGCATCGATGAGCTGCGCGGGCTGCCGCAGACGCTCCTCATCGTGGATGAGAACGACGTGCTGCGTGACGAGGGCGAAGCCTACGGCCGCAAGCTCGCCGAGGCCGGCGTGCCCGTCACGTCCGTGCGCTACAATGGCACGATCCACGACTTCATGTTGCTGAACCCAATCGCCGACACGCCCGCCGTACGGGCCGCCATCGCCCAGGCCACAGGCTACCTGCGCTCGGTGTTCGACGGGCGCTGAAATCCACAGTGCGGGCCGGCGGCTCCTGCCGTCGGCCCGCGCTCTCCCCGATACGCTTTCGTGAAGGAGATCATCCCATGCGCAAGTTCGTCATCATCGGCGGCTCGGGCCTCATCGGCACCAAGCTCGTCAGGAACCTCCGCCAGCTGGGGCACGAGGCGATCGCCGCCTCGCCCAGCACCGGTGTCGACACGCTGACCGGCCGCGGCCTCGCGGAGGCTCTGGAAGGGGCCGAGGTCGTCGTCGACGTGAGCAACTCGCCGTCCTTCGAGGACAAGGTTGTCCTCGACTTCTTCCAGACCTCGACCGGCACCCTCCTCGCCGCGGCCAAAGCTGCCGGCGTCAGGCACTATGTCGCCCTGTCGATCGTCGGGACCGACCGGTTGCCCGACAACGGCTATTTCCGCGCCAAGGCGGCGCAGGAGCGTCTGATCCGCGAAAGCGGCATCGCCTTCTCCATCGTGCGCGCCACGCAGTTCTTCGAGTTCCTCGGCGCGATGGCCCAGCCGGCCTCCGATGGCGGGCCTGTTCGCCTGTCGACGGGGAACCTGCAGCCCGTCGCCGCCGACGACGTCGCGGCCACCCTCGCGGAGGTCGCGACCGCGCCTGCCTTGAACGGCATCGTCGAGTTCGGCGGCCCCGAGCGCCTGCCGCTCGCCGTCTTCGTCGAGCGGTTCATGCGGGCGACAGGCGACGGCCGCGAGATCGTCGCAGATCCCCTGGCGCCTTATTTCGGCGCAGTGCTCGACGACACCTCCCTCACTCCGGGACCCGAGGCGCGTGTCGGCCGGACCTCGTTTGCCGCATGGCTCGAGAAACGCAACGCGCAGAACGGCGCCTGAAGCCTCGCCCGTTCCCGGGAACGTCATCGCGCATGCCGGCACCTCCGGCACGCGCCGGCCTCACCGCACATCCATTCGAGAATTCCAGTCACAGGTCCTTGGAACCGGGACGGCCTTCAACAGCGTATGGGCGCACAGCATCTTAGGCGCGACCCAACCCTCCGACGTCAACGTCGCGTCTCGCGATCCGGCCTGCCCGGCCGGCGAAAGGATGTCCCATGCCTGCTGCGCTCTATGCGCTGACGATCGCGGCCTATGCGATCGGCACCACCGAATTCGTCAGTGTCGGCCTGCTGCCGATCATCGCCCGTGACTTTTCCATCAGCCTGCCGCTCGCGGGGCTCGTCGTCTCGATCTACGCCCTCGGCGTGACCTTCGGCGCGCCTATTCTCACGGCGCTCACCGGCCGCATCGCGCGCAAGCCGCTGCTGCTCGGGCTGATGGTGCTCTTCATCGCCGGCAACCTGCTCGCAGCGCTCAGCCCCTCCTTCGGGCTGCTGCTCGCCGGCCGCGTGCTGTCCGCCTTCGCGCATGGCGTCTTCTTCTCCGTCGGCTCGACCATCGCGGCCGGCCTCGTGCCGGAGAACCGCCGCGCCTCGGCGATCGCGCTCATGTTCATGGGCCTGACGGTCGCCATCGTCACCGGCGTGCCCCTCGGCACCCATATCGGCCAGATCCTCGACTGGCGCGCCACCTTCTGGGCCGTTGCCGCACTCGGGGCGGTCGCCTTCGCCGGCATCTGGGCGCTGCTGCCCCGCGATCTCGCCAAGGCGCCGCCGGCATCCCTCATGGACCAGGTCCGCGTGCTCGGCTCCGGCCGGCTGCTGCTCGTCTTCGCCATGACGGCCCTGGGCTACGGCGGCACCTTCGTCACCTTCACCTATCTGTCGCCGATCCTCGAGACGATCACCGGCTTCTCGCCCCAGGGCGTCAGCCTCGTCCTCGTGCTCTACGGCGCCGCGATCGCCGCCGGCAATCTGGCGGGCGGGCGCATCGCCGACCGGAACCCGGCAAGGGCGCTGACCGGCCTTTTCCTCGCCCAGGCGCTCGTGCTCGTCCTCTTCACCTTCACCGCGGCGAGCGCCGTCCCCGCCCTCGTCACGCTCGCCGCCCTCGGCTTCCTGCAGTTCGCCAACGTGCCGGGCCTCCAGCTCTATGTGGTGCAACTCGCCCGGGAGCACCGGCCCGGCGCGGTGGACACGGCCTCGGCGCTCAACATCGCCGCCTTCAATCTCGGCATCGCGATCGGCGCCTGGCTCGGCGGGGTCATCGTCGCCACGCCTACGCTCGGCCTGGCGGCGACGCCGTGGATCGGCGCGGTCATGGTCGCGGCGGCGCTCGTCCTCACCGCATGGAGCGCTCTGCTCGACAGCCGCGCGCAGCGGCCCGCCCTCGGCTGCACCTGAGGCACATCCGCCGAGCCCTCGGCCGCTCAATCGCCTGGGCGGCCGACATGTTTCAGCGCCACGGCGGCAAGGACGGCGAGGACGGCTACCGACACTGCGCTCACTGCGGTGGCTGTGGTGAAGCCCGCCATGAAGGCGGCCCGCGCCTCGTCGATCAGCCCGACCGGCAGCGCACCGGCGATGGCGGAGGCCGCCCAGAGGCTGTCCGCAACCGCCTCGCGCGCATCGCCGGCAAGTGTCTCCGGCACCCGCCCCGCCATCACGCCGCGATAGACGGCGGTGGCGAGGCTGCCCAGGGCGGCGATGCCGAGGGAGGCGCCGAGGTCCTGCACCGTCTCCGACAGCGCCGAGGCCGAGCCCGCCTTCTCCGGGGGAGCCGAGCCGACGACGAGATCCGTGCCGAGCGCCGCGATCGCCCCGAGCCCGAGATAGGCCAGCGAGAAGCCGATGCCGAGCAGCCCCAACCCTGACGCATCGCTGCCGAGTTGCGTCAGCATGAGATAGCCGATGACCGAGAGGGCGAGCGCGCCGGAAACCACATATCCCGGCCTGACATGCCGCGCGACGAGCGGCGCGCCGATGCCGGCAACGACCATGGCCGCGGCCGGCGGCCCCATCCAGAGCCCCGCGACGAGCGGCGAGAAGCCGGCCACCAGTTGCAGGTACTGCGTGACGAGCAGCATGGTGCCGCCGACGGCCACGAGCCCGAAGAGCAGTACGATGAGCGCCACGCTGAACGACCTTTCGGCGAACAGGCCCATGTCGACGAGCGGGTCCGCAAGGCGCCGCTGCCGCCGCACGAAAGCGAGCGCGAAGAGCGATCCAAGCCCGATCGCAACTGCCGCTTCAGGCGCGAGCTCGTACCTTGCCGTCTGCTTGATGCCGTAGATCACCGGCAACAGGGCGGCGAGGGACAGGGCGACGCTCGGAAGGTCGAGGCGACCGGCGCGAGGAGCGCGGTATTCCGGCAGCAGGACCGGGGCCAGGACGAGTAGCAGGGCGACAACGGGCACGGCGATGAGAAATGCCGCGCCCCACCAGAAATGCGCCAGCAGGGCGCCGCCCACGATCGGCCCGAGGGCCATGCCCACCGCGAACATGGTGGCCCAGACCCCGATCGCCAGCGCCCGCTGGCGAGGGTCGACGAACATGTTGCTGATGAGCGCCAGGGTGGAGGGCATCAGCGTCGCGCCGGCGATCCCGAGCGCCGCCCGCGCGGCGATCAGCATCGGAGCGGAGGGCGAGAAGGCCGCGGCGATCGAGGCGGCGGCGAAGGCGGCCGCGCCGATCATCAGGAGCCGGCGCCGGCCGATGCGATCGCCGAGCGTGCCCATGGTGACGAGGAAGCCCGCGATCAGGAAGCCGTAGGCATCCATGATCCAGAGCGCCTGCGTGCTGGTTGCCTGCAAATCGGCGGCCAGCGCGGGAAGTGCCAGATGCAGCAGCGTCAGATCGAGCCCGAGCAGGATCGTCGGCAGGGCAAGAAGGGCAAGGCCAAGCCATTCCCGCAGCCCTGCTGCGGAGGGGACAGCCACGACGTCGCTCAGGACGCCGCCTGGAAGGGAAATGTCGATGTCGCACCGAGAAGTCATGTTGCCTCCTTGTGGGAGGAGTGTCGACGCGGCATGATCCTGTTACAATGTAAGAAGTTATCCTGTTACCTGGAGCAATGCCCCTGTCGGACCGGACCCTCGCCCGCACGCGAAGCGAATTGTCGGACTTCCTGATGCGCCACCGCCGCAGGCTGACGCCCGCCGATGTCGGCCTCGCCTCCACGGCCCGGCGCCGCACGCCGGGACTGAGGCGCGAGGAGGTTGCCGCCCTCGCCGGTGTCGGGCTCACCTGGTACACGTGGTTCGAGCAGGGGCGCGACATTCAGGTCTCCGAGGATTTCCTGCTCAAGGTGTCGAAGGCCCTCAGGCTGGACGACGCGGAATGCTGCCACCTCTTCCTGCTGGCGCACCGGCGGCCACCGCCGCTCGAAGACTATCAGTGGCTCTCCGTCAGCCCTCTCATCCAGCAGATGCTGGACGACCTCGCAGCGCGTCCGGCCTGCGTCGTCAACCTGCGCTGGGACGTGATCGCCTGGAATACGGCCATCGACCGGCTGCTCGACCTCTCCGGCCGCGAGCAGGCGGACCGCAACATCATGCGCATGCTCTTCGCCGACCCCGACCTGCGCCGGCGACTGCCGGCATGGCACCAGGACGCACCGAGGCTGCTCGCCCAGTTCCGCTGCGACCTCGCCGCCGCGCCGGACAGCCCGGTGCTGGCGTCGCTGATCGGCGAGCTCAAGAGCCTGTCGGCGGACTTCCGGCGCTGGTTCGAGCAGCCGACCATGGACAGCTACAGCCGCGGCATCAGCGCCTTCATCGACCCGGACGGCAGGCACCGCGCCTTTCGCCATGAGGTGCTGACGGTGGATGAGCACCATCATCTCAGGATGGTCGTCTACTTCGAAGACTCGCCGCCGGCCGGCGGCGAGTCCCCGTAGAGCCCGCCTGCGCCGACAGCGCAGGTCTCGGTTGTCGCCGTGGCCCTTGTCAGCGCCACATTGCCCTTCGAGGATGCGGGGAAGCGCATTCGCCCTCGCCTCCGCTCGCCAGTGCCGTTGAGATGCGCGCGCCAGCGAGAGAGCTCAGCTGGAGAGAACGACCATGCAGACCGAGCCCCGACTGAAGCGCCCCGAGCTGCTCCGCACCGCCAACCTCATCGGCGGGGAATGGCTCAAGGACAGTTCCGCCGGCGAGCCGATCGCCGTGACCGACCCGGCGACGGGCCAGCTCCTCGGCACCGTGCCCAATGCCGGCAAGACCGAGACCGCTCGGGCCATCGAGGCCGCCGATGCCGCCTTCCCGGCCTGGCGGGCGAAGACCGCAGCCGAGCGGGCCGACCATCTGCGCCGCCTCGCCCAGCTCATCACCGACAACAAGGAGGACCTCGCCCGTATCCTCACGGCCGAACAAGGCAAGCCGCTCGCCGAGGCGCGCGGCGAGGTCGGCATGTCGGCGGCCTATGTTCTATGGTTCGCCGAGGAAGGCCGGCGCATCTACGGCGACGTCATCCCCTCGCCGTGGCAGAACCGGCGCATCCTGGTCACGAAGGATCCGGTGGGCGTGGTCGGCGCCATCACGCCGTGGAACTTCCCCTCCTCCATGATCGCGCGCAAGCTCGGCGCCGCGCTCGCCGCCGGCTGCACCATCGTCGTCAAGCCGGCTTCGCAGACGCCCTATTCGGCCCTCGCCTGGGGGGTGCTGAGCGAGGAAGCCGGCATCCCGCACGGCGTCGTCAACATCCTCACCGGCGCTGCGCGGCAGATCGGCGGAGAGCTGACGTCGAACCCCCTCGTCAAGAAGATCACCTTCACCGGCTCGACGGAGGTCGGCAAGCAATTGGCAGAACAGGCGGCGCGCACGATGAAGAAGGTGTCGATGGAGCTCGGCGGCAACGCGCCCTTCATCGTCTTCGACGACGCCGATCTCGATCGGGCGGTCGAGGGTGCCATGGTCGCCAAGTACCGCAACGCCGGCCAGACCTGCGTCTGCACCAACCGCTTCCTCGTCCAGGACGGCATCTACGACGCCTTCGCCGAGCGCCTCGCCGAAGCCTCTGCCGCCATGAGGATCGGCAACGGCTTCGAGGACGGCGTCGTGCAGGGCCCGCTCATCGACGAGAAGGCGGTCGCCAAGGTGGAGGAACATATCGCCGACGCCCTCGCCAAGGGTGGACGCATGCTCACCGGCGGCCGGCGCCACCAGGGCCTCGGCGGCAATTTCTTCGAGCCGACGGTGATCGCGGACGCAACGCCGGCCATGGCCGTCTCCCGCGAGGAGACCTTCGGGCCGCTCGCGCCGCTCTTCCGCTTCAAGGACGAGGCGGAGGCCGTGCGGCTCGCCAACGACACGGAATTCGGCCTCGCCTGCTATTTCTACACGCGCGACCTCGGCCGTGCCTTCCGCGTCTCGGAGGCCCTCGAATACGGCCTCGTCGGCGTCAACGAGGGGCTGATCACCACCGAGGTTGCACCCTTCGGCGGCGTCAAGGAGTCCGGCGTCGGACGCGAGGGCTCCAAATACGGGATCGACGACTACCTGAACATCAAATACGTCTGCGTCGGCGGCCTGTGAGACGCCCCGTCGGCGGGTTCGGAGGACTTCACCGGCCGGCCGCGGCGAGCGCGAGGACGTAGCGGCCATAGTCGCTCTTGCCGAGCGCTTCGCCGAGGGCGCGCAGCTGGGCGCGGTCGATGTAGCCCATGGCGAAGGCGATCTCCTCCGGGCAGGCGATGCGGAAGCCCTGGCGCTTCTCCAGCGTGCGCACGAATTCCGCCGCCTCGACGAGACTGTCCGGTGTGCCGGTGTCGAGCCAGGCATAGCCGCGCCCCATCGGCAGGACGCTGAGCTTGCCGCGCTCCAGATAGGCGCGGTTGACGTCGGTGATCTCGAGCTCGCCCCGCGCCGAGGGCTTGAGGCCGAGCGCGATGTCGACCACATCCGCGTCGTAGAAGTAGAGCCCGGTTACCGCCCAGTTGGAGCGCGGCCTCGCCGGCTTCTCCTCGATCGTACGCGCCTGTCCGTCGTCGCCGAACTCGACGATGCCGTACCGCTCCGGATCCTTCACGTGATAGGCGAAGACCGTCGCGCTGCCGGCGAGTGCCTGCCGCCGCGCCTGCTGCAGGAGATTGGTCAGGCCATGGCCGAAATAGAGATTGTCGCCGAGAATGAGGGCGGAGGGGCCGCCGGCCACGAAATCGGCCGCGATGTGATAGGCCTGCGCCAGCCCTTCGGGATGCGGCTGCTCGGCATAGGTCAGGGCGAGGCCCCATTGCTCACCCGTGCCGAGGAGCTGGCGGAAGCGCGGCAGGTCGGCCGGCGTCGAGATGACCATGATCTCCCGGATGCCGGCGAGCATCAGCGTCGTCAGCGGGTAATAGATCATCGGCTTGTCGTAGACCGGCAGCAGCTGCTTGGAGACGACGTGCGTCATCGGATGCAGGCGCGTGCCGCTGCCGCCGGCGAGGATGATGCCCTTCATGGCGCTTTTCCTTTCCCTTCTTCGCCCGCAAGGCAGCGCGCCACGACCTCGGCGAGCGAGATGCGCCAATGCGGCAGCGCGACACCATGCACAGCCTCGATCCGGCTGCAGTCGAGTCGCGTGTCGGGCGCGCGTGCCGCCGGCGTTGGATAATCGGCCGTGCCGATACGTTCGACGCGGGCGGACGGGCCGCCGCGCGTCGCGCTTTCGGCAAAGACTGCCTCGGCGAGGTCGGCCCAGGTCGCATCCCCTGCCGCACTCATGTGAAAGAGGCCGTGCAGGGCCCGATCGCCCGGCTGCGCCACGAGGTTGCGCGCCACGGCGATGACGCCGTCGGCGATGGCGAGGGCGGAGGTCGGGGCGCCGCGCTGGTCCGCCACGACGCGCACGACGTCGCGGCTCGCCGCGAGCGCCAGCATGGTGCGGACGAAATTGCGGCCGAAGGGGCTGTAGACCCAGGCGACCCGCAGGATCGCGTGATCCGCTGCGGCCGCGGCGACCGCGGCTTCGCCCGCGAGCTTCGAGCGGCCGTAGACATTCACCGGCGCCGGCGCGTCCTCCTCCCGGTGCGGCCGGCCGATGTGCCCGTCGAAGACGTAGTCCGTCGACAGATGCACCACCGGCACGGCGAGCCGCGCCGCCGCCGCCGCGACCGCGCCGGCGCCCGCCGCGTTGACGGCGTGGGCGAGCTCCGGCTCGCTCTCGGCCTTGTCGACGGCCGTATAGGCGGCCGCATTGACGATGACCTGCGGCGCCGCGGCCGCGAGGGCCGGCAGGATGGTTGCGGGCGCGGCAAGGTCGAGCATCGGCCGGCCGACGGGGACGACCTCGATGCCGAGGGCCCGGCCGCGCTCTGCGAGCGCCCGCGCAACCTGGCCCTCGCGGCCCGTGACGACGATGCGCAGCGGCTCTGCGCTCACGCGAAATACTCCGGCAGCTCGGCGAGGCGCGGATGGGTGCGGTCCTTATCCGAGAGGATCGCCGCCGCGCGTGCCACCGGCCAGTCGATGGCGAGGTCAGGGTCGTCGAAGGCGAGGCCGTGATCGTGCTCGGGCGCGTAGTAGGCGGTGACCTTGTAGACAACCTCGGTGTCGGGCTCGAGCGTGCAGAAGCCGTGCGCGAAGCCGACCGGCACCAGGAGCTGGCGCCCGTTGCCGGCCGACAGCTCCACCGCCACGTGGCGGCCGTAGGTGGGCGAGGACCGGCGGATGTCGACCGCCACGTCGAGGATGCGGCCGCGCACGACGCGCACGAGCTTGTCCTGCGCGAAGGGCGGGCTCTGGAAGTGCAGCCCGCGCACGGTGCCGGCGGGGCCGGACAGGGAGTGGTTGTCCTGCACGAAATCGAGATCGATCCCCGCCTCGGCGAAGCGGCAACGGTTCCAGGTCTCCGTGAAGAAGCCCCGCTCGTCGCCGAAGCGCCTGGTGGTGATGATCTTCACCGCCGGGATGGCGGTGTCCTCGATGGTCAGCATGGCTCCTCGATCCGTTGTTTGCCTCAGGCACCCATGCCCAGCCGCTCGCCGCGATAGACCCCGGCGCGCACGCGCTGCCACCAGTCGCGGTTGTCGAGATACCACCGCACCGTCTTGGCGAGGCCGCTCTCGAAGCTCTCGACCGGCCGCCAGCCGAGCTCGGCGGCGATCCGCCCCGCATCGATGGCATAGCGCCGGTCGTGGCCCGGCCGGTCGGCCACGAAGGTGATCAGCGTCTCGCGCGGGCCTATCGCGGCATCGGGCGCCAGATCGTCGAGCAGGGCGCAGATGGTGCGCACGACATCGATGTTGCTGCGCTCGTTGTGGCCGCCGATGCAATAGGTGGCGCCGACGGCGCCCTCTTCCGCCGCAATGAGAAGCGCCCGCGCGTGGTCGTCGACATAGAGCCAGTCGCGCACGTTGTCGCCCGTGCCGTAGACCGGCAGCGGCCGCCCCTCGAGCCCGTTGAGGATCATCAGCGGGATGAGCTTCTCCGGAAAATGGTAGGGGCCGTAGTTGTTGGAGCAGTTGGTCACCACGACCGGCAGGCCGTAGGTGTGGTGGAAGGCGCGCACGAAATGGTCGCTCGCCGCCTTCGAGGCCGAATAGGGAGAGCGCGGATCGTAGGGGCTCGCCTCGGTGAAGAAGCCCTCCGGACCGAGCGAGCCGAAGACCTCGTCCGTCGAGATGTGATGGAAGCGAAAATCCCGGCGACGCCCCTCCGGCAGGGTGCGCCAGTGGGCGAGCGCCGCCTCGAGCAAGATGGTCGTGCCGACGACATTGGTCGTTACGAAGGCGGCCGGCCCGTCGATGGAGCGGTCGACGTGGCTCTCGGCGGCGAGATGCATGACGACATCGGGCGAGAAATCCGCCATCGCCGCGCCGACTGCTTCACGGTCGCAGATATCGGCCCTGAGAAAATGGAAGCGGTTGCTGTCCGCCACCGGCGCGAGCGAATCCAGATTGCCGGCATAGGTCAGCTTGTCGAGCACGAGGACCTCGTGCTCCGTTTCCGCGATGAGATGCCGCACGACCGCCGAGCCGATGAAACCGGCGCCGCCGGTGACGAGAAAGCGTCGTGCCATGTCTTCTCCCGAACGGCCTCTGCGCTCGTGAAACGAGCACTCCGCATGGCTCAAGCAAGGGCGTCAGATTGCGCACAAAGTCGGCGGAAATCCCTTCCCCCTGCGCAATGCGGGCGGCTTTTTTGGCATCTCGCCGGCATGCGGGCAAGCCCTCGGGACGCTGCATCCGATGCCTCAAGCGAGTGTAGGGCTGCCTTGCCCGAGAGGGACGATCGATCCACGATGGCTCACTGCCGCACGCCGCTGGCTCGGTCCTTCGCGCCGGGTGCCGGCCTGCAGGAGAGCCGGATGAACGGGACGGTTCAATCCTCCGCTGCCAGGCCACCTCCCCCGGAGCCGCCTGACGCGCTACGGTCGCTGTTGCTGCGCTCGATGTTCTGGCGGCCCGCCTATCTTGCGCCGTCGGCCTGGCTGGAACATCTGCCCTTCGCCTTCTGGCTCGTCGAGGCGCACCGGCCGCGCGTCTTCGTCGAGCTCGGTGCGCACTACGGCGTCTCCTATTTCACCTTCTGCCAGGCGGTCGTGCGCCTCGCGCTCGACACACGCTGCTACGCGGTCGACACGTGGACGGGGGACGAGCACGCCGGCTTCTACGGCGAGGATGTGCATGCGGCGGTGTGCGCCCACAACGATGCGCATTACTCGGGCTTCTCGCGCCTCGTCCGCTCCACCTTCGACGAGGCACTCGGCCATTTCACCGACAGGTCCATCGACCTCCTGCATATCGACGGGCTGCACACCTTCGAGGCCGTCAGCCATGATTTCGAAAGCTGGCGCGGCAAACTCACCGACGAGGCGGTGGTAATCTTCCACGACACCAACGTGCGCGAGCGCGGCTTCGGCGTCTTCCGGCTGTTCGAAGACGTCAAGGCGCATTATCCGGCCTTCGAGTTCGTGCACGGTCACGGGCTCGGCGTGGTGGGGTTCGGCGCGCGGCAGAAGGACCTGCTGCGCCACCTGTTCGAGGCCGAGGCGCATCCGGCCGCGCGCCAAGCCGTACGGGAGGCCTTCGCCCGCCTCGGCCGCGGCTGCGCCGACGCCTTCACCGTACAGCGCCAGAACGAACGCGAGAGGGAGCTGCAAGCCGAGATCGCGCGGCTACACGCCGAACTGGCCGCCTTTGGCCAGAACCGCGCCTGAGAACGCGCAGCAACTCGAACACAGGACGCCGAGGACGCCCGGCGGCCCGTGAAGATGAACGCGGCCCGTGCAGCGACGGCGGCCGGATCAGCCCGCCACCTCCCACTGCCGGCGGATGTCGCGCGACAGGTTGGGGTTGTAGAACGGATCGGCATCGAGCTCCGCGGCCCAGCGGCGGCGCATCTCCGCGACATCCTTGCGGAACTGCTCGGAGCGTCCGGGGGAATCGTGCGGACCGAAGGTCAGGGATTCATGATGGTAGAGCTCAGCCTGCGGCGTCCACAGGATGCGGTGCCCCGCCCGGCGGACACGCAGGCACAGGTCGACATCGTTGAAGGCGCAGGGCAGCGCCTCGTCGAAGCCGCCGAGTTCCTCGAACAGGCGCCGCGGCATCACCATCGCCGCCGCGGTGACGCAGGACAGGTCCTGGTCGAGCGCCGCCCGGCCGAAGTAGCCGGGGCTGCCGCGCCGCACGTGCCGGTGCGCATGGTCCGCCACACCACCGACGCCCAGGATGACGCCGGCGTGCTGGATGGTGCCGTTGGGGTAATAGAGCATCGCCCCCACGGCCCCCACGCCGGGCAAGCGGGCGCGCAGCACCATCTCCTCCAGCCAGCCGGGCGTAATCGGCGTCACGTCGTCGTTGAGGAAACAGAGATAGTCCCCCCGCCCCTGACGCGCGGCGTGGTTGTTGACCCACGAATAGTTGAAGGGCGCGCTTTCGTAAGCGACGACGCGCACCCGCTTGTCCGCTCCCAGGGCGGCGAGATGGGCCGCGACCTCCGGGCGGGCCACATCGCCCGCCCCGATGGCCAGGAGCACCTCGAGGTGAGGATAGGTGGAGCCGGCGAGCACTGCAGCAAGCGAACGGCGGGCGATCTCGCCGAAGCGCGTCGGCACGATGAGGGAGACGAGCGGCCATTCGTCCGGCGGGGCATAGCGCACGCGATAGAAGCCGCCGACGCCTGGCTCGACCTCGGCGGCGATGCCCCGCCGGGCGAGGTGCTCGAGGATCGCCCGGCGCCCGGCCTGCCAGGCATAGGGCTTGACCGCGGGCGACGACGCGGTCGACTGCGGCAGGGCGCGCCAGTGGTAGAGCACGCGCGGCACGTGGCGGATACGCGCCGGCTCCGTCAGGTCGGCACAGCGCAGCGCGAGGTCGTGGTCCTGGGAGCCCTCGAAGCCTTCGCGCAGTCCGCCCGCCGCCACCACAAGCGAACGGCGGAAGACGCCGAGATGCGAGAAGGCGTTCTGGCCGAGCATCAGCGCCGGGTTCCACTCGCCCTTGAAATGGGGCTCGCGGCGTCGGCCGTTCGCATCGATCTTGTCCTCGTCGGAGAAGATCATGTCGACGTCCGGATGCGCGACGATCTCGCGCGCGATCCAGTAGAGCGCGTCCGGCGACAGTTCGTCGTCGGCATCGACCAGCGCGATGAAATCGCCGCTCGCCAGAGCGAGCGCGGAATTGGTGTTGGCGCTGATGTGGCCGCGCTCGGCACGGAAATGGGCCATGATGCGCCCGTCCTCGGCCGCTGCCGCCGCGAGCATGTCGCGCACCTCGGCACGCGTCGACGCATCGTCGGACAGGCACAGCTCCCAATGGGGATAGATCTGGGCGCGGATCGATCGAATGGCCGCGCCGAGCCAGCGCGGATCCGTCTCATAGACCGGCATCAGCACCGAGATGAGCGGTGGCTGCGCCAAGGCGGAGATCTCCGCTTCCATGCGCGCCCGCTCCTGCGGTCGCGGGCTGTGGCGCGCTACCCATGCGGCATAGCGGGCATCCGCCCCCCACTGGCGCGCGACGACGGCGTCGAACCGGCGTTTGGCCTTGACTGCGAAGGGGATCGCCCTCGCGGCCCGGCGCAGCCGGTCGATGACGCGCCAAGGGACGGCTGGTGAGGAAAATTGCAGCAAGGCTCAGCTCCGCGATCGTCGCATCGGATGAGCAGGAGATGCAGGCGCCAGGCCGAATCACCTCATCCGTACCCTCGTCACCTCTGATCGGGGGTACGCCCCGTCATCGCGGTAGGCAAGCCGCGACACAACGCATGCCGCTCGCGACTGACGCCGATCGACGCAAAAACGAGCCGCTTCAGGGCCTTGATCGGACTTGCAGCACCCGGTCGGACCGGCAAACGCGCGGCAGCTGCTGTGCGTGCCGGATGGACCATCGAGGCAATTGCCTTATTCCTGTTGCAGATGCACAAGCGGTCGGGGTCAGCAGGAACGATGCCGAGCACTGCGCATAAGCCCTCCGTCGCCGTCGTCATCCCCCTCTTCAACGGCGCGGCGCACATCGAAGAGGCCTTGGCCGGCGTTTGCGCGCAACGCGCGCCGCCGCAGGAGGTCATCGTCGTCGACGACGGCTCGACCGACGACGGCCCGGACCGGGTCCGGCGCTTCGCCGGACAGCTGCCGTTGCGCCTCGTGCACAGGGCGAACGGCGGGCAGTCCGCGGCCCGCAACCTCGGCGTCGCCGAGGCCCTGAGCGACTGGGTCGCTTTCCTCGACCAGGACGATGTGTGGCGGCCGGAGCATCTCGCCCGCCTTCGCGCGGCGGCGGACAATGGCACGGACCGGACCGGCTGGATCTATTGCGACGTGGATGTCGTCGACGCGGCCGGGCATCTTCTCGAACCGCGCCTGCTGCACAACCGGCCGGGGCGGCACCCGAAGCGGAGCATCGAGGAATGCCTTGCGCAGGACATGTTCATCCTCCCCTCGGCGGCGCTCGTCTCCCGTCAGGCCTTCCTGGCGGTCGGCGGCTTCGACAAGCGTCTCAGCGGCTATGAGGACGACGACCTTTTCCTGCGCCTCCTGCACGCCGGCTTCCACAGCCTCCATGTCGAGGAGCCCACCGTGCTGCGCCGCAGCCATCGGGGTGCGGCCTCACGCTCGATCCGGATGGAGCGATCGCTGATGATCTATGCGCGAAAGCTCCTTGCCGACTTTCCCGACCGGCCCGAGGAAGGCCGCTTCCCATCACGCGACCTGATCGCCCCGCGCTTCTGCCGCAGTCTTCTTGCCCGCTGGGCCATGGCGGAGCGGGCCGGCAACCGGGAGGCGGCCGCGCTCGCCCGGGCGGGCTTGCGGGAACTCCTGCCCCTTCTCGGGCCGCACCGTCGCCGGATCGGCGCAGCCATCCTCCATGTGGCCTCGATACCCGTTGTCGGCGGGGCATGCCTGCGCGCCGCCCATGGCCTGCGGCATCATCTGCGGCGCATCTCACTGCCGTGAGGCAGGCCTGCCACGGCGGCGCGCCCGCCGTTTGGACTAACCGATCGCCCGTGAAGAGCTGCCGGGCTTTCCCGCCGCTGCAGGAAACCGGGCTTCAACGCCTGAGACGACCTCTTCGACGATCTCCAGCAGTTCCGCCGGCGTCGCGCCATCCCGCGCCTGAATCGAGATGCCCTGCAGGACGGCGGCCAGATGGCGTGCCAGGCGATTCACGGCGCCTGAACCGGCAAAGGGCTGCAGTGCCCCGGCAATCCTCTCGCGCATGGCGTCACGCCGGGCTGCCGCATCGCGGGCGAGCGAGGCATGCCCGGGATGGCACGCGACCATGCCACTGGAGATCATGCATCCACGCTCGCGGTCGGGATGCGTCACAGCCGCCACCGCTCCTTCCATGAGCACCCGCACCGCCTCCGCCAGCGAGGTGGCCGAACGCACCGAAGCGACATCGAACGAACCAAAGTTCTCCTCGTACCGGTCGAGCGTCTCTCCATAGAGCCCGGCCTTGCTGCCGAAGGCCGCGTAGAGGCTTGGAGGTGCGATCCCGATCGCCTTCGTGAGGTCGCCGACCGACACCCCTTCATAGCCATGCCGCCAGAACAGTCGCATGGCGGTGTCGACCGCCTTCTCCCGGTCGAAGCTCCAGGGGCGGCCGCCACGTGATTTCGCGTCTCGTTCCATAATAGTCACTAAACAACCTTGACAGACGGTGTCAAGCGAGGATGAATAGCGATCACTAAACAACAGGAAGCCAACCATGGATCGAACAAGACGCACATTCCTTGCGGGCGCCGTCGGCCTCGCCGCCTTTGCCGTGGAAGCCGCCCATGCGGTTTCCCGAGCGGACGCGGTCTCCGCCGGCACAGCGGATTCCGTTCCGCACCGAACTGGGCCTGCCCGCGAACCCTTCTTCGTCCGCTCGGCGGATGGAACCATGCTGGCCGGCGAGACGCAGGGGGACGTGCAGGCGCCCGAGATCCTCTTCATCCACGGCCTGCGCCAGAGCCGGCTGAGCTGGGAGAAGCAGTTCGCCGACCCGGCGCTGGCGGGCTTCCGCCTGATCGGTTTCGACCTGCGCGGCCACGGCGATTCCGACAAGCCGAGCGCCCTCGATGCCTATTCCGACGCGGATCGATGGGCGGATGACGTGGCGGCGGTGATCACCGGTGCCAAGCTCCGCCGGCCGGTGCTGGTGGGCTGGTCGCTCGGCGGCTTCGTGGCCGGCGCCTATCTGCGCAAGTACGGCGGCTCCGGCATTGCCGGCATCAATCTGGTCGATGCGGTCACCAGACTGTCGCCGGATCTCCTCACCGAAGAGGCGGCGACCTTTACCCGCACCACGACGTCGCACGATCTCGCCGAGCGAGCCGCGGCCACGGCCGACTTCCTGGCCGCATGCTTCCACCGGCCGCCGAGCGATGTGGAGATGCAGCGCATGCTCGTCGTCAACGGCATGACGGCACGCGCCGTGAACGAGGGTTTCGTCAGGACGCAGACATCAGACCTCGAACCTGTGTTCAAGGCCTATGCCGGTCCGATCCTCCTGACGCACGGCGTCCACGACCGGCTGGTTCGTGTCGCGATGTCGGAACGGATCAAGTTCGTTCACGCGAACAGCCGGCTCTCGCTTTTCTCCGAGAGCGGACACAGCCCCTTTTACGAGGAACCGCTCCGGTACGGGAAGGAGCTCGCGGCATTCGTGGCGGCTGCCAACCGGAGCTGAGGGAACAGCCGAAATGAACCGGCCCGATCCTGCAGGAGCCGGCCTCCGCGTCTGACGCAGACGCCGGGGCTTGGCTTTGCCGGCGTCGGCGGCGGGGCCACCGCCTGGAATACAGGAACCGCCGCTCCCTTCGTTGATGCTCCAGTCTGCTCCCCTGCCCCAAGCGACCGCGCCGCGTCCATCCCCCGCACGGAGCACGTGATCAATGGCGGCACCGCTCCGGCGGTGTCGTTATAGGCGGCGTTGGCCGGCGCCCGTGTGCAGCGGCTGGCGTCGGTCCGCCTTCACCTGCTCGGCACCCGGTCAGGCCGGTGGATTCCAGCCGCCGATATGGGCATAGATCGCGTCGCGAAGCGCCCTGACATCCCGATTGAGTTCGCCCAGATGTGCCGGGCCTTGCCCCGATGCGGAGATCAGCGCATCGCCCAGGCAACCGGCCCGGGACCGGAGCGCGCGACCCTCGTCGGTCAAGGCGACCACGACCTGCCTTTCATTGTCCGGATTGCGCGCGCGACGCACGAGGCCGGCGGCCTCCAACCGCTTGAGCAAGGGCGTCAAAGTGCTCGATTCCAGCGCCAGCTTCTCGGCGATGCCGCCCACCGTCTGCTCGTCCTCGCGCCACAGGACGTTGAGCACGAGATATTGCGGATAGGTCAGCCCCAGCTCGTCCAGCAGCGGCTTGTAGACGCGCTGGATGGCGATGCCCGCCGAATAGATGGCGTAACAGAGCTGATCGTCCAGCGGCACAGGGTCGTTTTTCCGGTTCATGGCGGCCTCCTTCCCCACCCATATAGCGGCCTCGATCGCAAAAATGAATATCGCGATAAAAATTATGCTGGACAAGCGGCGCCCGTTGGATTAACAAGAATTATCGCGATAATGATTATCGCGGACTCGATACGGAGAGACCGATGAGCACGCTGATGAACCTCCTGGCCGCGACGGCCCTTACCGCTGGCATTGCCACCGCCACTCTCGCGCATTCTTCCGAGATTCCTCCGGACCAAGCTGTCAGGAACGTCGTGCTGGTGCATGGCGCCTTCGCCGACGGCTCCGGCTGGCGCGGGGTCTATGACGACCTGACGCGGCGTGGATACCGCGTCACCATCGTGCAGAACCCGCTGACCTCACTTGCCGACGATGTCGCCGCGACCAGGCGAGCCCTGGATCGCCAGGCCGGCCCGACCATCCTCGTCGGGCACTCCTGGGGCGGCACCGTCATCACGGAAGCAGGCGTCCATCCGAAGGTGGCGGGCCTCGTCTATGTCTCGGCGATCTCGCCCGACGCCGGCGAGACGACGGCGCAGCAGTATGATGGCTTCACCACCCCACCCGAATTCGTCATCGACACGCAGACGGACGGCTTCGGATTCTTGAACCTCGAGAAATTCCAGGCCGGTTTCGCTCATGACGTGGGCGATGCCGATGCCGCCTTCCTGCGGGACTCGCAGGTGCCGATCAACATGTCCGCCTTCGGCACCCGCCTCGAGCATGCGGCCTGGCGGACCAAGCCGAGCTGGGCGGTCATCGCCACCGAGGACAAGGCATTCGATCAAAAAATGCTGTTCGGGATGGCGAAGCGGATCGGCGCGAAGATCACCGAAGTCCCGGCCAGCCATGCGGTGTTCATGACGCAGCCGAAGGTGGTTGCCCGTGTTATCGACGAGGCCGCACAGAGCACCGGACGCGCCGCGCGTTGATGCCGGCGGAGCGGAACCGGCAGAATACAGGCAGGCGGGGCCTTCCGGCGCCGCCTGCCTGTTGCATCATCGGCCGTGCGGCCGGGGAAGCCA